>MCNE01000002.1_pt1 | contig 166315 bp, 148 predicted proteins | sample 778201 | NCBI WGS metagenome assembly MCNE01 (sample SAMN04296813, study PRJNA304217) | bioreactor metagenome | isolation source: sewage enriched with benzalkonium chloride | place: Turkey: Istanbul urban wastewater treatment plant | reverse complement strand
CAGCGCGATCATCCAGATCAACGAGCGCAACCTGGTGATCGCCAGCGCCGCCGAAGAGCAGGCACAGGTAGCCCGCGAAGTAGACCGCAACCTGGTGAACATTCGCGACTTGTCGGTGCAGTCGGCCACCGGCGCCAACCAGACCAGTGCGGCCAGCAACGAACTGTCGCGCCTGGCCGTGGACCTCAACAGCATGGTCGCTCGCTTCAGTCTCTGAGGGGCCCTCCAGACAGGCAAAAGCCCCGGCGGATACCGTCTGCCGGGGCGCCCGCCGCCGCCATGAAAAGCCTTTGACAGCGGCACATTTCAACAGGTTAGAATCGCTGGCACGCAGACTGCATGGCCAGTTGGCGCCCGCCTTTTCCGCTCTGGAGTACAGCCTTTGAATGCAACGACCATCAACAGCCTGTTCTTGATCGGCGCGTTGCTGGTAGGTGCGAGCATTCTGGTCAGTTCCCTCTCTTCCCGCCTGGGCATCCCGATCCTGGTGATCATCCTGGCCGTGGGCATGACTGCCGGTGTCGATGGCGGCGGAATCATCTTCGACAACTACCCGACCGCCTACCTGGTGGGCAACCTGGCCCTGGCAGTGATCCTGCTGGACGGTGGCCTGCGCACCCGGGTCGCGAGCTTTCGCGTGGCGCTCTGGCCGGCGCTGTCACTGGCCACGGTGGGAGTGCTGATCACCACCGGGCTCACGGGTATGGCCGCGGCCTGGCTGTTCGACTTGAACCTGATCCAGGGCTTGCTGATCGGTGCCATCGTCGGCTCCACCGACGCCGCGGCGGTGTTCTCGCTGCTGGGGGGCAAGGGTCTCAACGAACGGGTGACCGCCAGCCTGGAGATCGAGTCCGGCAGCAACGACCCAATGGCCGTGTTCCTCACCGTGACCCTGATCGACATGCTGGCCAACGGTCATACCGGACTGCACTTGAGCCTGCTTGGGGAGCTGATCCGCGAGTTCGGCATCGGTGCGGTGATCGGCCTCGGCGGTGGCTGGCTGATGCTGCAACTGGTCAACCGCATCCACCTGGCCAACGGCCTGTATCCGATCCTGGTAATCGCCGGCGGCCTGGTGGTCTTTGCCCTGACCAATGCCCTGCACGGCAGCGGCTTCCTCGCGGTGTACCTGTGCGGCCTGGTGATCGGCAACCGCCCGGTGCGCAGCCGCCACGGCATCCTGCACATGCTCGACGGCATGGCCTGGCTGGCACAGATCGGCATGTTCCTGGTGCTCGGGCTGCTGGTCACGCCTCACGACCTGTTGCCCATCGCCCTGCCGGCCCTGGGCCTGGCCCTGTGGATGATCCTGTTCGCCCGGCCGTTGTCGGTGCTGGTGGGGCTGCTGCCGTTCAGGGCTTTCCATGGCCGGGAAAAAGCCTTTATCTCGTGGGTCGGGCTGCGTGGCGCGGTACCGATCATTCTCGCGGTATTCCCGCTGATGGCCGGCCTGCCCAACGCCCAGCTGTACTTCAACCTGGCATTCTTCATCGTGCTGATCTCGCTGCTGCTGCAAGGCACCAGCCTGCCGTGGGTGGCCAAGTGGCTGAAGGTCACGGTCCCACCGGAGCCGGCACCGATTTCCCGGGCCGCCCTGGAGGTCCACGTCACCAGCGAGTGGGAGCTGTTCGTCTACCGCCTGGGGGCGGAAAAATGGTGCATCGGCGCCGCCCTGCGCGAACTGAAAATGCCCGAGGGCACGCGGATCGCCGCCCTGTTTCGCGGCCAGCAACTGCTCCATCCGTCGGGTAGTACGGTACTGGAAGCCGACGACCTGCTGTGCGTGATCGGCCATGAACACAACCTCCCGGCCCTGGGCAAGCTGTTCAGCCAGGCCCCGGAACGCGGTCTGGACCTGCGCTTCTTCGGCGACTTCGTCCTCGAAGGCGACGCCCAGTTGGGCGCGGTCTCGGCGCTCTACGGCCTCAAGCTCGACGGCCAGGACGCCGACATGCCACTGGCCGCCTTCATCGCCCAGAAAGTCGGCGGTGCACCGGTGGTCGGTGACCAGGTGGAGTGGAACAACACCACCTGGACCGTCGCGGTGATGGACGGGAACAAGATCGGCAAAGTCGGCGTCAGATTCCCCGAAGGAAGTCGACCCGGCCCCGGACTCTTCCTCTAAACTCGGAAACGCGTCAGATTTTTACCGACGCATTCCCCCATTCCTACTTGCTTGCTCGACCGACCTCTATGCCGACCCTGCGTAAAATTTTCGCGATTGCCCTGCTGGGCCTGAGTCTCTCCGTCGGCGCCGCACAGGGCGGCGAGCCGCCCAGCGCCGAGGCGGTCCAGCAAAGCCTGGACAAGATCGCCGAGCGCAAGCTTTCCGAGGCCGATCAGAAGGCCCTGCAGACGCTCCTGCAGAACACCCTGAATCAGTTGGCTAACCAGCAGGACTACGAGCAGCGCCTGCCGGAACTCAAGCAACAGTTGGCCAGCGCTCCGCGCCAGACCCTGGAAAACCAGCGCGAGCTGGAGCGCCTCAAGGCCAGCAAGGTGGTGCCGGTAACCCAACGCTATGCCGCGCTGAGCGTGACACAGCTGGAGCAACTGCTGGCCGAGCGCACCACCGCCCAGGGTGAACTGCAAAAAGCCCTGGCCCAGGCCAACAGCCTGACCATCAGTGCCCAGACTCGCCCCGAACGGGCCCAGGCCGAGATCAGTAACGGCCAGACGCGGATCCTGCAGATCAACACCATCCTCAAGGCCGGCAAGGACAACGGCAAGCTGCTGAGCAACGACCAGCGCAACCTGCTCAATGCCGAACTGGCGGCGATCAATGCCTTGATCCCGCTGCGTCGCCAAGAGCTGGCAGGCAACAGCCAACTGCAGGACCTGGGCAGCAGCCAGCACGACCTGCTGGTGGAAAAGATCGCGCGCCTGGAGCAGGAAACCCAGGATCTGCAGACCCTGATCAACCAGAAGCGCCTGGCCCAGTCCCAAGAGACGGTCACCCAGCAGTCCATCGAAGCGCAGAAAGCCGGCGGTAGCAGCCTGCTGGCCACCGAGAGCGCCTTCAATCTCGAAGCCTCCGACTACTTGCTGCACTTCACCGACCAACTCAACGAACAGACCCAGCGCAACCTGCAGACCAAGCAGCAACTGGACAACGTGACCCAGGTCGCCGCGGCGCTGGACGAGCAGATCAGCGTGCTCAAGGGCAGCCTGTTGCTGTCCAAGATCCTCTACAAGCAGAAACAGGCCCTGCCCCGGCTGAAAGTCGACCGCGACCTGGCGAACAATATCGCCGATATCCGCCTCTATCAGTTCGAGGTCAGCCAGCAGCGCGAGCTGCTCAGCAGCCCCACCGCCTACGTCGACAACCTGCTCAAGAACCAGCCGCCCGAGCAAGTCACCCCGCAGTTGCGCAAGACCTTGCTGGAACTGGCCAATACCCGGGTCGACCTGCTGGACCGCCTGAACCGCGAATTGAGCGCGCTGCTCAACGAATCCATTACCCTGCAGTTGAACCAGAAGCAGTTGCTCAGCACCACCCAGACCTTGCGCTCGACCCTCGACGAGCAGATGTTCTGGATCCCCAGCAACAAGCCACTGGACACCACATGGCTGCGCCAGGTGCCCGATCGCTTGCAGTATCAGATCAACAACTTGCCCTGGGCCTCGAGCTTCAGCGAGCTGATCGACGCACTGGTGCAACAGCCCTTGCTGTTCCTGCCCTTGCTGCTGTTGATCGGCGCCCTGTTGTGGCGGCGCAAGAGCCTGTATGCGCGCCTGAGCAAGGTGCACAAGGATATCGGCCACTTCAAACGTGACAGCCAGTGGCACACGCCCCTGGCGATCCTGGTCAACGTCCTGCTGGCGATGCCCCTGGCCCTGGGCCTGGCGCTGTGCGGCTACGCCCTGCAGATCGACGCCCGGGGACAGAACGCCACCCTCGGCGCCGCACTGCTGCAGATCGCCCAGGCCTGGCTGGTGTTCTACACCGCCTACCGGATCCTCGCTCCCGGTGGTGTGGCCGAGTTGCATTTCCGCTGGGAAAAACCCCAGGTGGAATTCCTGCGTGGCTGGATCCGTCGCCTGGGCCTGGTGGTCCTGGCCCTGGTGGCGGTGGTCACGGTGGCCGAGTTGCAACCCGCGGCCCTGGCCGAAGATGTATTGGGCATCGCCGTGGTGCTGACCTGCTATGCCCTGATGGCCTGGTTGCTCAGCCGCCTGCTGCTGAGCAGCCCAACCCATGAAAACGCCTCGCTGTTCCGCAAGGCTGTCGGCGTGCTGTTCACCTTGCTGCCGATCGCCTTGTTCATTGCCGTGTGCTTCGGCTTCTACTACACCGCGCTGAAGCTCAGCGATCGCCTGATCAACACCCTGTACCTTTTGATGCTGTGGCTGGTGGTCGAGGCCACCTTCGTCCGTGGCCTGGCCGTCGCGGCGCGGCGCCTGGCCTACCAGCGCGCCTTGAGCAAGCGCCAGGCAGCCAAGGAGGCCGGGGAAAACGGCGAGGCGGTGGTCGAAGAACCGACCATGGACATCGAGAAGGTCAACGAACAGTCCCTGCGCCTGATTCGCCTGGCCCTGCTGGGTGGCTTCATGGTCGCCCTGTACTGGGTCTGGGCCGACCTGATCTCGGTGTTCTCCTACCTCGACCGGGTGACCCTCTACGAGTACACCAGCGGCACCGGTGCCAACATGAGCATGGTGCCCATCAGCATCGGCGACTTGATCGGCGCGCTGATCATCGTCGGCATCACCTTTGCCCTGGCGCGCAACCTGCCGGGCCTGTTGGAAGTGCTGGTGTTGTCCAAGCTGAACCTGGCCCAGGGCAGCGCGTACGCCACCACCACCTTGCTCTCCTATGCCATCGCCGGGGTCGGTTTCGTCACCACCCTGTCGACCCTCGGGGTCAGCTGGGACAAGCTGCAATGGCTGGTGGCCGCGCTATCGGTAGGCCTGGGTTTCGGCATGCAGGCGATCTTCGCCAACTTCATCTCCGGCATCATCATCCTGTTCGAGCGACCGGTACGGATCGGCGACACCATCACCATCGGCAACCTGTCGGGCACAGTGAGTCGGATCCGCATCCGCGCCACCACCATCACCGACTTCGACCGCAAGGACATCATCGTCCCGAACCAGACCTTCATCACCGGGCAACTGGTCAACTGGTCGCTGACCGACACCATTACCCGCGTGACCTTGAAGCTGGGCGTGGACTACGGCTCCGACCTGGATCTGGTCAAGGAACTGCTGCTCAAGGCCGCCCGGGAGAACCCACGGGTGCTCAAGGAGCCGGAGCCCCAGGTGTACTTCCTCAGTTTCGGCGAGAGCACCCTGGACCACGAACTGCGCATGCACGTGCGCGAATTGGGCGACCGCAACCCGGTGATCGACGAGGTCAACCGCTTCATCAGCCGCGAGTTCAAGAAGCAGCACATCAACATCTCGTTCCGGCAGATGGAGGTCTACCTCAAGAATCTCCAAGGCCAGGAGTACAAGATGGTGCCCATTGGTCCGGAGAAGCCCCAGGACCCGCCAGCGCCGGAAAAGCCAGCACCCTAACGCCCGGCGAACTCGACGCGAACGGCTTTGCCCAGCAGAATACTCGGACATTCTGCTGGGAGATGGCCGTTGAAAGCCCTCGACGAACTGACCTTCGACAATCGTTTCGCCCGCCTGGGCGACGCCTTCTCGACCCATGTGCTGCCCGAGCCCCTGGACAACCCGCGCCTGGTGGTGGCCAGTCCGGCAGCCATGGCCCTGCTGGACCTGGACCCCGCCGTCGCCGAAAGCCCGGTGTTCGCTGAGCTGTTCGGCGGACACAAGCTGTGGGCCGAGGCCGAACCTCGGGCGATGGTCTATTCCGGGCACCAGTTCGGCTCCTACAACCCCCAGCTGGGAGATGGTCGCGGCTTGCTGCTAGGGGAAGTACGCAACGATGCCGGCCAATACTGGGACCTGCACCTGAAGGGTGCCGGCCAGACGCCCTACTCGCGCATGGGCGACGGGCGCGCGGTGCTGCGCTCCTCGATCCGCGAGTTCCTCGCCTCCGAGGCCCTGCATGCCCTGGGCATTCCCAGTAGCCGGGCGCTGTGCGTCATCGGCTCGGACACCCCGGTGTGGCGCGAGAAGCAGGAGCGCGGCGCCATGGTCCTGCGCCTGGCGCCCAGTCATATCCGCTTCGGGCATTTCGAATATTTCTACTACACGCGCAAGTCCGAACAGCACACCCAACTGGCCGAACACGTGCTGGCGCAGCATTTCCCCGAATGCCGCGAACACCCCCAGCCCTATCTGGCGATGTTTCGCGAGATCGTCGAGCGCAATGCCCAGCTGATCGCCAAATGGCAGGCCTATGGCTTCTGCCACGGCGTGATGAACACCGACAACATGTCGATCCTGGGCATCACCTTCGACTTCGGCCCCTTCGCCTTCCTCGACGACTTCGACGCCCACTTCATCTGCAACCACTCCGATGACCAGGGTCGCTACTCCTTCAGCAACCAGGTGCCCATCGGCCAATGGAACCTCAGCGCCCTGGCCCAGGCCCTGACCCCATTGATTGCGGTTGACGACCTGCGTGAAACGCTGGGCCTGTTCCTGCCGTTGTACCAGGCCCACTACCTGGACCTGATGCGCCGGCGCCTGGGCCTGACCCATGCCGAGGACGCCGACCAGCAACTGGTGGAACGGCTGCTGCAACTGATGCAGGGCAGCGCCGTGGACTACAGCCTGTTCTTCCGCCGCCTGGGGGACACAGCGCCGGAGCTGGCCGTGGCGCAGTTGCGTGACGACTTCGTCGATCTCAAGGGCTTCGATGCCTGGGCCGAGTCGTACGTGGCGCGGGTAGCCCGCGATCCGCTGCAGGACCAGGAACAGCGCCGGGTGCGCATGCACGCGGTCAATCCGCTGTATGTCTTGCGCAACTACCTGGCGCAACAGGCCATCGAAGCCGCGGAATCGGGCGACTACAGCGAAGTGCGGCGCCTGCACCAGGTGCTGAGCCGGCCGTTCGAAGAACAGCCCGGCATGGACAACTACGCCAAGCGGCCGCCGGACTGGGGCAAGCACCTGGAGATCAGCTGTTCGTCCTGAGTCAGGCGAACACTTCCATTGCCACCTTGAAGCGCTCGGACAGCCAGCGCACCTGCCGCAGGTTGAGCTGGCGCTTGCCACTCAGCACTTCGGAAACCACCGATTGCGCCCCGACCCCGGGCAAGTCGCTCTGGGTCAGGCCGTGCTCGTGCATCAACGAGCGCAAGACCTCCACGCCACTGACGGGAGGTATCGGCCGATGCTCTTCGTCATAGGCCTCGATCCAATCACCGATGATGTCCACCAGTGAGGCCAGCGGATGAGCCTCATCCTCGCCCATGATGTCCAGCAATTCATCCAGGGCCAGGGCCAGAGCATCGTAATCGGCCTCGGTCCTGGGCTTGCGCAGCAGCGGCGCGACGAATTGCCAGTGCTCCGCCGCCTGGCTGACCAGTACGCTCATTCTATTTCCTCCTTCCACAGCCCCTTGTCGTAGCTGGCGTGGTCCAGTACATGCCTGATGTAGAGCCGCTGGACTCCATAGCGCACCAGTGCGATCAACCTCAGTTTGTTGCCGCCGATGTCGAAGACATGGAAGCGCCCGACCTTATCGACCGCCGGAAACAACGCCTTCATATCGGAAAAGTCCTCTGGCCTGGCGCCCTTGGCCTTGCGATACCAGGTATCCAGCGCTCGTGCGGTCTGCGGCCACTGCTCCTTGGCCTGCCAGATACGTTTTGCGGTGATGATATGCATGCAACCTCCCTATCGCATGTTGCTATCGAGGCTAATCAGCAAATCCGACCATAGCAATACGCTATGCAGTCGGTCGGACCGACGGTCCGCCTTCTGGCAAGACTAGAGATTGCGCAGCACCGACTGCCCGCCGATATGTGAGCGGATGCAACCACCGGCCCGGCGGCTTGATAAATCCACGCCACGACTCCAGATAGGTGCCATTGGCCACTGACCCGGAACCCGACCATGACCGACCCACTGTTGATTCCCTGCCCGCATTGCAACGGCCTCAACCGCATCCCCGCCGAGCGCCTGGGGGACCATCCCAAGTGCGGGCGCTGCAAGGCCGAGGTGTTGCTGGACAAACCCTTTGACTTGAAACAGGGCGACTACGCCAGCCAGATCAAGGGCGACCTGCCGTTGCTGGTGGATGTCTGGGCAGACTGGTGCGGGCCGTGCAAATCCTTTGCGCCAACCTTCCAGCAAGCCGCCGCGCAACTGAGCGGCAAATGCCGCCTGGCCAAGCTGGACAGCGAAGCCAACCAGCAGCTTTCGGCGCAACTGGGCATTCGCTCGATTCCAAGCCTGATTCTGTTCAAGAATGGCCGGGAGGTGGCGCGGCAAAGCGGCGCCCTGCCCTTGCCACAGTTGATCGGCTGGTTGCGCAGCCAGGGGATTTGAGAGAACGCCGTGAGCGCCGGCCAAAGCCTTGCGTTCACGGCAACAGCAGGGTCAGGCGTTTTCCAGCAGGTGGTGCAGGTCGACGAACTGTTGGGTCAGCTTGTGCCGTGGGTCGAGATGGATCAGCGGCAGGCTGGCCTGGTGTGATTCACGCATGCGCACCGAACTGGCCAGGTACACCGGCAGCACCGGCAGGCCCTCGCCAATCAGTTCGTCGAGCATCTGTTGCGGCAGGCTGGCCCGGGCCTGGAACTGGTTGACCACGATGCCCTCGACCTCGAGCGCTTCGTTGTGGTCTTCCTTCAACTCCTCGATCTCAGCCAGCAGGCCGTACAGGGCCTGGCGGGAAAAACTGTCGCAATCGAAAGGGATCAGCACACGATCGGCCGCGATCAACGCCGATACCGCGTAGAAGTTCAGGGCAGGCGGGGTATCGAGGTAGATCCGCTCGTAATCCTCGGACAACTCGTCGAGCAACTTACGCAGCTTGTTGATCTTGTGCTTGGCCTCCAGCTTGGGCTGCAGGTCCGCCAGCTCGGCCGTGGCGGTCACCACATGCAGGTTGTCGAACGGCGTCTCGTAGATATCCACCTGGTTCTTCTTGGAGAACGGGCCAGAGGACAGGGTCTGCTTGAAGAAGTCGGCGATCCCCATCGGAATGTCCTCGCCGGTCAAGCCGGTGAGGTACTGGGTCGAGTTGGCCTGGGCATCCAGGTCCACCAGCAAGGTGCGATAACCCTCGCTGGCGCTGACCGCCGCCAGATTGCAGGCAATACTGGACTTGCCCACGCCACCTTTCTGATTGAACACCACACGCCGCATGTCAAAACCTCCGTGTATCAAAGATCCCCGAGTGTAGTAGCCCCCGCAGCCGCTTAGCTACCTCGGCAACACAAGATCCTCGGCCCGCCCCGGGGCCTGGCGGAGCGCTAGCCCAAGGCAGAAAGCCAATAGCGGCAAAACGACATCAACGAACACGGCGTCATCGCCTCGATTTGCGACCAACAGCCCAACCAGCATTTGCTACAAGCCAGTCGCACCGGGATAATGCGCGCCACCGACGCACTCGCGTCCCCCCGGTCAGTCAGTATTTCCAAGCACTGCACCACATCAAGGAAGCCCGCAGGGGCGGGATGAACCAATTGATCAAGTTCAATATCGCCCAATGGCGTGCTTGGGCCCCTGGGCTCGAAAGCGTGGACGCCTGGCAGGCATGGGGCCAACATCCGGCCCTGCCCGAAACCAGCGATAGTGCCCCCGACGTGTCCTTCCTGCCCGCCATGCAGCGGCGCCGTCTCAGCCGCCTGGCGCGCATGGCGTTCAGCGTGGGCTGGCCCCTGGCCGAAGGCCTTGAGCAACTGCCCCTGGTGTTCATCTCCCGTCACGGCGAAACCCCGCGGACCTTCGAGATTCTCAGCGACCTGGCCGCCGAACAGCCGCTGTCCCCCACGCAGTTCAGCCTTTCGGTGCACAACGCAGTGATCGGCCTGTGGTCCATCATGCGCGGCGAAACCAGCGAGATGTCGGCCCTGGCGGCCGCCGGCGACGGCCTTGAGCACGGTCTGCTGGAAGCCGCGGCGTTGCTGTCCGAGGGCGCCTCCCACGTGCTGCTGGTGATTGCCGAGGAACAACCACCGCCCGTGTACGCCGACTGGATCGACGACGTGCCATTTCCCTACGCCCTGGGCTTGCTGCTGACCCCGGGCGACGACTGGCAACTGTCCCTGGGCCACCACGATGGCCAGCTCCCCAGGGCTCCCTGGCCCCACGCCCTGAACCTGTTGCGCGCCCTGATCGGTGCGCAGCATCAATGCCAACATGCCTGGATGAGTCGCGTATGGACCTGGCAACGCAACCGGTAGGCACCAAGGGCCGCGACGCCTATCTCTGGCGCCTGCTGGCCACGGCCCTGAGCTTCGCACTGTTCGGACTAGGTGGTTTATGCCTGCGCCTGGTGATTTTCCCCCTGCTTGCCTGCCTGCCCGGCGATGCCCGGCGCCAGCGCCTGCGTGCGCGCAAGACGGTCAGCCGGTTGTTCTGGCTGTTCATCCGCTTCATGGCGCGCAGCGGGGTGCTCACCCATGACGTCCAGGGTGCCGAACAGCTCGGACGCCCAGGACAAATGATTATCGCCAACCACCCATCGCTGATCGACGCGGTGTTCCTGATCGGCCTGGTCCGCGATGCCAACTGCGTGGTCAAGGAAAGCCTCTGGAACAACCCCTTCACCCGGGGCCCGGTGCGCGCCGCACAGTACATCAGCAACGATGGCAGCCTGGACATGCTCGATGGCGCCTCCCAGGCACTGCACGAAGGCCAGACGCTGATCGTCTTCCCAGAAGGCACCCGCACCCAGCCAGGCCAGGCCCCGACCTTTCATCGGGGAGCCGCGGCAATCGCCCTGCGCGGTGCCAGAGTGATCACCCCGGTGGTGATCAAGGTCAGCCCCAGCACCCTGACCAAGGCCGAACCCTGGTACCGAATCCCGCAGCGCCGCGTGCACTTCAGTTTTCACGTCGGTGCCGATATAGACCCACAGACCTTTGCAGCCCAGGGGCCCGCGCCCCAGGCTTCGCGCAAGCTCAATGAGCACTTGCACCACTATTTCACCAAGGAGCTCGCCAGAGATGAGCGATACACACCCGGACCTGATTCTTGAAATCAAACTGCTGATCATCGACGCCCTGGGCCTGGAAGACATCAGTGCCCAGGACATCGACAACGAGCAGACGCTGTTCGGCGAAGGCCTCGGCCTGGACTCGGTGGACGCCCTGGAGCTGGGCCTGGCGATCCAGAAGAAGTACGGCATCAAGATCGATGCCGACGCCAAGGACACCCGCAACCATTTCAGCAACGTGGCGAGCCTTGCGGCGTTCGTCAGCGCAAAACAGGCAGCTTGAGAACCGACCATGCAAACCCGTGACGACATCTTCAACACCCTGCGCGACGCCCTGGTCGAGCTCTTCGAGCTGGAGCCCGCCAGCATCAGCCTGGAGTCCAACCTGTACCAGGACCTGGAAATCGACAGCATCGACGCCGTCGACCTGATCGACCACATCAAGCGCCAGACCGGCAAGAAAATCGCCGCCGAGGAATTCAAGTCGGTGCGTACCGTCAACGATGTGGTCGAGGCGGTGTATCGCCTGGTCCAGCCGGCGGCATGAGCCGACTGATCGGCCTGGGCTTGTTGCTGGCCGGCCTGCTTTACCCCTTCGCCGTGTACTTGGGCATGGAGCATTTCGCGCCATGGCAGTTCGGCCTGTTGCTGGGCAGCCTGTGGCTGGCCCGTGCCTTGACGGGCGGACGCGATCGCGGCAGCCGGTGGATGGCGGCCATGGCCATTATCTTCTGCCTGCTGCTGGCGTGGCTCGATCACCCCGGGCTACTGCGCTGGTACCCGGTACTGATCAGCAGCTTCATGCTCGGCCTCTTCGGCCTCAGCCTGAAGTACGGACCGCCAGTGGCCGAGCGCCTGGCCCGCCTCAGCGAACCGGACCTGCCGGAGAAAGCCATACGCTACACCCGCCAGGTAACCATCGCCTGGAGCCTGTTCTTCCTCTGCAATGGCGCGCTCGCCGCCGCCCTGACGCTCTGGGCACCGCTGAGTTGGTGGACGTTGTACAACGGCCTGATCGCCTATGGGTTGATGGGCTTGCTGTTTGCCATTGAATGGCTTTTACGACAACGGGTACGAGGCCGTAGATGAACTGGATTCCCCTTGAGCAACTGCTGCTCAAGACGCACAGCCCACGGCCGGTCAGCGCCCATCCCGGCATCGACCTGCAGCGCCTGCAGGAACAGGCCTTGAGCCTGGCCGCAGCCCTGGAACAACGCGGCATCAAGCGGGTAGCGATCTACCTGGAAGATGCCGTGGAACTGGCGGTGGCCCTGCTCGGTGCCTGGCGCGCCGGGGCCAGTGTGTTGCTGCCGGCCGACCTGCAAGCCCAGACCCGCCAGCGCTGGGCGGCGGATGTCGACCTGTGGCTGACCGACCACGACACCCCTTGGCAACCGATGCAGGCCAGCCCGCTGGCTGCGACCGAACTCGATCTCGACCGTTGTCGACTGAGCCTGTGCACCTCCGGCTCCAGCGGCGAACCCAAGCGCATCGACAAGACCCTGCGACAACTGGCCAATGAAGTGCAGGCCCTGGAGCGACTCTGGGGCAACGACCTCGGCCAGGCCTGGATCATTGGCAGTGTCGCCACCCAACACATCTATGGCCTGCTGTTTCGCGTGCTCTGGCCGCTGTGCGCCGGACGCCCGTTCATGCGGCGCCAGTTGCCTTTCCCCGAGGACCTGCAGCGAGCCAGCCGCGAGTGCCCGGCGTTTGCCTGGGTCGCCAGCCCCGCCCTGCTCAAGCGCATGGGCGACAATCTCGACTGGCCGGCCCTGAGCCAGGTGCGGCGGGTGTTCTCTTCCGGCGGCGCCTTGCCGGCGGATGCGGCCAGCAGCCTGCAACAACGGCTGGGACAATGGCCCACCGAGATCCTCGGCAGTTCGGAAACCGGCGGCATTGCCTGGCGCCAGGGCCAGGCGCTGTGGCAGCCGTTCGCCGAGGTCGGCCTGAGCCTGGATGCCGACGGAGCCCTGCTGATCACCTCGCCTTACCTGCCAGCCGGGCATGTCGAGCACAGCGCCGACGCCGCACGGATTGCCACCGATGGCCGCTTCGAACTGCTGGGTCGCCTGGATCGTATCGTCAAGCTGGAGGAAAAACGCATTTCCCTGCCCATGCTGGAGCAGGCCCTGGAACGCCATGCCTGGGTCGCGGAAGCACGGCTGGGGGTGATCGAGGAAAACCGCGCCTACCTGGGTGCCCTGCTGGTACTCAGCGAGCCAGGCCTCCACGCCTTGCGCAACCAGGGCCGGCGCAACCTGACCCAGGCCCTGCGCCAGCACCTGGCGCAACATTGCGAAGCCCTGGCCCTGCCTCGACGCTGGCGCCTGCTCCGCCAATTGCCACTCAACGCCCAGGGCAAGCTCCCCCAGGCGCAGGTCCAGGCCCTGCTTGAGGCACCGCGCCCGCAGCACCCCGAAGTGCTGGAGCGGGTATGCCATGAAGACGAATGGCGCCTGCAACTGGCCGTTCCCCCGGACCTGGCCTACTTCAGCGGCCACTTCCCCCTGACCCCGGTCCTGCCTGGGGTGGTGCAAGTGGATTGGGCCCTGGCCCTGGGCCAGCAGTTGCTTGAGCTGCCGGAACGCTTTGCTGGCATGGAAGTACTGAAGTTCCAGCAACTGGTCCGCCCGGGCGATCGCATCGAACTGCACCTGCGTTTCGACGCCCAACGGCAGAAGCTGTACTTCGCCTACCTCAATGACGGCGCCCCCTGCTCCAGTGGACGTATTGTCCTGGAGCCAGCCTGTGGATAAATCATCGGCCAGCACGCCTGTGCATAACCCTTGTGCGGTGATTCCGGTCTACAACCATGAAACCGCCGTACCAGCGGTCGTGGAGGCGCTCCTGGCCCGGGGCGTGCCTTGCGTCCTGGTGGACGATGCCAGCAGCCAGCAATGCGCCGCAGTACTGGAACAATTGGCAGGTCGCGAGCAGGTGTTCCTGGTCCGCCTGGCGATCAACCAGGGCAAGGGCGGCGCGGTCATGGCCGGGCTGCGGGAGGCGGCGCACCTGGGTTTCAGCCATGCCCTGCAAGTGGATGCCGATGGCCAGCACGACCTGACGGATGTGGATAACTTCATCCAGCACTCACGCCTTGCGCCCCAGGCCCTGGTCTGCGGTTATCCACAGTACGACGCCAGCGTGCCCAAGGGGCGCTTGTATGCCCGCTACCTGACCCACATCTGGGTCTGGATCAACAGCCTGTCGCTGCAGATTCCCGACTCCATGTGCGGCTTCAGGGTCTACCCACTGGCCCCGACCCTGGAGCTGCTCGACTCCGTGGCACTGGGCCGGCGCATGGATTTCGACCCGGAGATTCTCGTGCGCCTGTCCTGGCGCAACCAGGCCATGCTCTGGCTGCCGACCCGGGTCCACTATCCCCAGGACGGCCTCTCGCACTTTCGCCTGTGGCACGACAACGCGCTGATTTCCAAAATGCACGCCAAGCTGTTCTTAGGCATGCTGGTGCGCTTGCCGCTGATCCTCTGGCGCCGGTGGCGTCCATGAGCCAGGAACCCTCCAGCAGGCATTGGGCCGAGCATCGCGAGCGCGGCAGTTTCTGGCTGATGAAGCTCACCGCCTTCGGCGTACGGGTCCTGGGACGCCGTGTGCTGAGCCCGCTGCTGTACGCCATCGTGTTCTATTTCTTCCTGTTCGGACGCAGCGCCCGCCGCAGTATCTGGCAGTACCAGGAGCGCCTGGCCCGCTTTGCCGGGCGCGACGACCTGCTGCCCAGCCAGCGTCGGGTGTTCGGCCAGTTCATGGCCTTTGCCGATGCCCTGCTGGACAAGCTCGATGTATGGAACGGCAAGCTGCGCCTGGAACAGATCGAGATCGTCGATCCGGCCGGCCTGCGCCAGCAACTGCGCAGCGAGCGTGGCCAACTGCTGGTGGGCGCGCACCTGGGCAACCTGGAAGTCTGCCGGGCGCTGGCCGAGCTTGGCGAGCAAGTGACCATGAACGTCCTGGTACACACCCGGCACGCCGAGCGCTTCAACCGCCTTCTGGGCGAGGCCGGGGCCAGCAACCTGCGGCTGATCCAGGTCAGCGAGCTGGACCCGGCGACCATGCTGCAACTGAGCCAACGCCTGGAGCGCGGCGAATGGCTGGCCATCGCCGGCGACCGCGTCCCCCTGCATGGCGGACGCAACGTGCGGGTGGACTTTCTCGGCCACCCCGCAGCCTTTCCCCAAGGCCCCTGGCTGCTGGCCGGACTGCTCAAGTGCCCGGTCAACCTGCTGCTGTGCCTCAAGCACCAGGGCCGTTACCAGGTGATCCTCGAACCCTTTGCCCAAGCCGTGCAGTGGAAGCGCAGCGACCGCCAGCAAGTGATCGCCCAGTGGACCGCCCGCTACGCCGAGCGCCTGGGCCAATACTGCCTAAAAGCCCCGCAACAATGGTTCAACTTCTACCCATTCTGGAAAACCGATGACAACCTCGACCCATGAGCCGGTAACCTTCGGCGAACACCCCTTGCGCATCGAAGACGTGCTGGCCCTGGCCAACCGCCAGGTACCGACGCGCCTGCAAAGCGACGCCGACTGGCGCCGGGGCATTGCCAAGGGTGCGCAGTTCCTCGACTCCCTCCTGGACAAGGAAGGGGTGATCTACGGCGTGACCACCGGCTATGGCGACTCATGCGTGGTGGCGGTGCCACTGGAACATGTCGAGGCCCTGCCCCGTCATCTGTACACCTTCCACGGCTGCGGCCTTGGCCAACTGCTCGATCCACAGGCCACCCGCGCCGTCCTCGCCGCGCGCTTGCAGTCACTGTGCCAAGGCGTCTCCGGGGTCCGCGTGGAACTGCTGGAACGCCTGCAAGCCTTCCTCGACCTGGACGTCCTGCCGCTGATCCCGGAAGAGGGCTCGGTGGGCGCCAGCGGCGACCTGACGCCACTGTCCTACGTGGCCGCGACCTTGTCCGGCGAACGCCAGGTGCTGTTTCGTGGCGAACGCCGCGAGTCGGCCGACGTCCACCGCGAGCTGGGCTGGGAGCCGTTGGTACTGCGACCCAAGGAAGCCCTGGCGCTGATGAATGGCACGGCGGTGATGACCGGCCTGGCTTGCCTGGCTTTCGCTCGCGCGGACTACCTGCTGCGCCTGGCAACCCGTATCACGGCGCTGAACGTGGTGGCCCTGCAAGGCAATCCAGAGCACTTCGATGAACGCCTGTTTGCTGCCAAGCCCCATCCGGGGCAGATGCAAGTGGCAGCCTGGTTGCGCCAGGACCTGGCGATCGACGCGCCTGCCGCGCCCCTGCACCGCCTCCAGGACCGCTATTCCCTGCGCTGCGCGCCCCATGTACTGGGCGTGTTGGGCGACAGCCTGGGCTGGCTGCGCTCGTTCATCGAGACGGAGCTCAATAGCGCCAACGACAACCCGATCATCGATGCCGAGGCCGAGCGCGTACTCCACGGCGGGCACTTCTACGGCGGGCATATCGCCTTCGCCATGGACAGCCTGAAGAACCTGGTGGCCAACGTTGCCGACCTGCTTGACCGCCAACTGGCACTGCTGGTGGACGTGCGCTACAACCATGGCCTGCCGAGCAACCTGTCTGGCGCGGGCGCTGAGCGAGCGATGCTCAACCACGGCTTCAAGGCGGTACAGATCGGCGCCAGCGCCTGGACGGCCGAAGCCTTGAAGAACACCCTGCCGGCCAGCGTGTTCTCGCGCTCCACCGAATGCCACAACCAGGACAAGGTGAGCATGGGCACCATCGCCGCCCGGGACGCCATTCGTGTGCTGGAGCTCACCGAACAAGTGGCCGCCGCGAGCCTGCTGGCCGCCAACCAGGGTGTCTGGCTGCGCAGCCGAGAAGCCGATGCCCGGCCCCTGCCTCCGGCCCTCGCGGCCATGCAGCGGCAACTGGCCGAGGACTTCCCTCCAGTGATCGAGGACCGGGCCCTGGAGGGCGAATTGCGCCTGTGCCTGCAACGCATCGCCAACCGGCACTGGAGGCTGCATGCGTAGCCAGGGAGCGATATACGCCGATACCCAGATCCTGGTGCCGTTCTTCGACATCGACACCATGCACGTGGTCTGGCACGGGCACTACGTCAAGTACCTGGAGGTCGCCCGCTGCGCCCTGCTGGACAAGCTCGGGCACAACTACGAGCAAATGCGCGACTCCGGCTACGCCTGGCCGGTGATCGACCTGCAATTGCGCTACGTGCGTGGCGCGGTGTTCGGCCAGACCCTGAACGTGCGCGCCAGCCTGGTGGAATGGGAGCACCGCCTGAAGATCAACTACCTGATCACCGACCAGGCCAGCGGCGAACGCCTGACCCGCGCCAGTTCGGTGCAAGTGGCCGTGGACATCGCCAGCCGGGAAATGCAGCTGGCTTCACCCAAGGTATTCACCGACGCCGTGGAGCGCCTGCTGCCATGAATTTCTGCAAACCCTTGCTGCTGGCCTGCCTGCTGGTGCTGGGCCTGCCCTCCCAGGCCCAGGCCTTCGATCTGCAACAGCTGAGCGACCAGCTTGCGCGACCGGAGGTGATCCATGGCCGCTTCATCCAGGAAAAACACCTGCGGGCCCTGGCCCAGCCACTGACCAGCAAGGGCCACTTCGTCCTGGCCAGGAACCATGGCCTGCTGTGGCTGTTGCAAACACCACTGCAGCAGGACTACCGCATGACGCCCAAGGGCATCGCCCGACGCGACGGCGCAGGTTGGCAGATGCTGCCGGGCAAGAGCGCCGGGGCCGAACAGAACCGCCTGTTCCTCGCCGTCCTGCAAGGTGACAGCAGCGGCCTGCAACGAGACTTCGAACTCAAGTTGCAAGGCAGCGCGCAAGCCTGGCAGTTGCAGCTGATTCCTCGCTCGCTGCTGCTCCAGCAGATCTTCACCCAGATCAACATCGAGGGCGGCAGCCTGGTGCAGCGCATCGAACTGCTGGAGACCCAGGGCGACCGCACGGTGATGACCATGCAGGACAGCACCAGCGCCCAGCCCCTGAGTGACACGGAGCAACATGACTTTGCCGAGTGAGCGCTGGTTACCGCGATGCTTCCTGATCCTGCTGGCGCTGGTCCTGGCCCTGGGTGCCTGGCAATGGCGCCATGGCGCGCCGCTGTCGGCCAATCTCATGGAGCTGGTGCCTGGCACGGCTCCCGACGCCCTGGAGCTCCAGGCCGAACAACGTATGCAGGAGCCGTTGAACCGGGAGATCCTGGTACTGGTGGGGCATGCCGAACGCCAACGGGCGCTGGACATGGCCCGAGAGCTGGGCGAGCAGTGGCAAGCCAGCGGCCTGTTCGACAAGGTCCAGTGGAACCTGCAAGCCGACCTGCCGGCGCTGCGCAAGCAACTGCTGCAAGGCCGCCTGGCGATGCTCTCGGCCAAGGATCGCCAACAGCTGCTCGAACAGCCCCAGGCCTTCATCCAGCAACGGGTACAGAGCCTGTTCGACCCCTTCGCCGGCTTCACCCTGGTACCCAGCCAGGATGACTGGCTGGGCCTGACCGGGCGCATCCAGAACAATCAGCCGCAACACGGTGCGGTACAGCTGGACGTCGGCAGCGGTGCCCTGGTGGCCGAGGCCGATGGCAAGCATTGGGTGTTGCTGCGCGCCCACACCGGCGGCAACGCTTTCGACATGCAACTGCCCCTGCAAGTGGCCGAACTGCTGCAGCACAGCCGCGAGCAAGCGGCCACGCAGCAGGTGCAGCTATTGGCGGCCAGCGGCTTGCTGTATGCCGCCAACGGACAACAACAAGCCTCGCGGGAAATCACCTGGGTCGGCGGTGGTGCGACCCTGGGTATCCTGGCGCTGCTGCTCCTGGCCTTTCGTCGCTGGCGCGCGCTGCTGGCCTTTGTCCCGGTGCTGGTGGGCATGTCGTTCGGTGCCGTGGCCTGCGTCGCCCTGTTCGGCCACATGCATGTCATGACCCTGGTCCTGGGTTCGAGCCTGATCGGGGTCGCCGTCGACTATCCCCTGCATTACCTGTCCAAGAGCTGGAGCCTGAATCCCTGGCGCAGCTGGCCGGCCTTACGCCTGACCGTGCCGGGCCTGACCCTGAGCCTGGTCACCAGTTGCATCGGCTACCTGGCCCTGGCCTGGACCCCCTTCCCGGCCCTGACCCAGATCGCTGTGTTTTCCGCCGCTGGCCTGCTGGGGGCCTACCTGTCGGCGGTGTGCCTGCTGCCGGCGCTGCTCAAGCATGTAGAGCCACGCCCGGCACGCTGGCCACTGCAGGTCGCCGAAGCCCTGCTCCGCCTCCGCGCTGCGCTACTGGCGCGAGTGCCGAGCCCGATCTTGCTGGTCCTGCTGGGGCTGTTCTGTGCCGCCGGCCTGTGGCAACTCCAGAGCAAGAACGATATCCGCCAGTGGGTGAGCGCGCCGCCACAACTGCTGCAAGAGGCCCAGGCCATCGTGCGGATCACCGGCTACCAGCCCACCAGCCAGTTCTTCCTGGTGCGGGCGAGCGACCAGCAGCAACTCCTGGAGCGCCTGAATGCCCTGGATGAGCGCCTCCAGGCATTGGTCAGCCTGGGCAAGCTCAAGGGCTACCTGGGCCTGAACCAGTTACTCAGCCCTCCCGAGGACCAACAGCGCGTGCGTGCGGCACTCGGCAAGCTGCCCGGTTTCTGGCAGCCACTGCTGGAGCTGGGCGTACCGGAACACGCCTTGCAGGCTGAACTCCAAGCGCTGCAACAGCTGCCCGTGGAAGACATCGACAGCGCCCTCGCCGGTCCCCTGGCCGAGCCCTACCGACCGCTATGGCTGGGAGCAACGAGCGATGGCGTAGCGGCGATGGTCAGCCTGCAGGGCCTCAATGACGCCGCCCTGCTGCGGGTGCAGAGCGACGACTTGCCAGGAGTGCAGCTGGTCGACCGCCTGGGCGAGCTGAACCGGGTGTTCGCGGCCACCCAGGTCAGCGCCGCCGAGCTCAAGCTGGCCTCCTGCGTACTGATCGTGCTGTTGCTGATCCTGCCTTTCGGTATCGGTGGCGCCCTGCGCCTGGTGGCCCTGCCACTGTTGGCGGCCCTGTGCAGCCTGGCCAGCCTCGGCTGGCTGGGGCAACCCCTGACACTGTTCAGCCTGTTCGGCCTGTTGCTGGTGACCGCGATCAGCGTCGACTACGCGATTCTCATGCGCGAGCAGATCGGCGGCGCCGCGGTGAGCCTGCTGGGTACCTTGCTGGCAGCCCTGACGACCTGGCTGTCGTTCGGCCTGCTGGCCATCTCCAGTACCCCGGCGGTGAGCAACTTCGGCCTTGCCGTGAGCCTGGGGCTGGCGTTCAGCTTCATCCTCGCGCCCTGGGCCGGCCACGGGGCGCATCCGGGAGCCACCACCGAGCAACCAACGTGCTGATCCTCCTGTTCTGGCTGCTGGTCCTGGCCCTGTTCGCCCTGGCCACGCACGTCGGCCGACGCCTGGGCCTGATTCCGATCGTCAGCCAGCTGCTGCTGGCGACCTTCGGCCTGCCTCTGCTGATGCTGCTTTGGGTCGAGCCCCATTGGGGGCTCAGTGGTGCGCAACTGGTGGCGCCGTCGTGGCTCAAGCACTCCTATAGCCTGGGCTTTGCCCTGCTGCTGGGACATATCCTGAGCGATGTCATCGACCTGCGCCTGGATCGCCAGAGCCTGAAGATCGCCCTCCCGAGCTTTTGCCTCCCCTTTGCCTGCGGCCTGGCCGCAGCCACCTGGCTAATACCGCAACAAGCCTGGCTGGGCACCCTGGCGCTGGGCTTGCTGTTCGCCATTACCGCCATTCCAGTGCTCTACCTGTACCTGCGGCATATCCAGTACCCGGCCCGGGCCACACGGCGCCTGGTGCAGGCCGCGATCCTCATCGACCTGACCTGCTGGAGCCTGTTCGCCCTGGCCCAGGGCAGCCTGGAGCTGAACAGCCTGCTACTGCCCCTGGCCGGCGCCTGCCTGCCCTTGCTGCTGCGTCGCCTCGGCCTGCGCCACTCCATGGTCTACAGCCTGGGCTTCTTCGGCCTGCTGGTGGTCGCCGAGCACTACCGGCTCAATGCCCTGATATTCGGCATCGGCTACCTGCTGTGCATGGCGGCCCTCAAGCTACCGCTGGCACTGCCGTTAAAGGCAGCCTGGATGGAACGCTTGCAGACCTTTGTCGCCATCCCGCTGATCCTGACCTTTGGCATCGTGCAGATCGATGTCCATGGGGCCATGGACAGTCTGGGCTGGGTGCAACTGCTGGCGCTGCTGCTCTTGCCGATCGCCAGCAAGCTGCTGGGCAACTGGCTGGGCCTGAGCTGGGCCGGCGCGTCTTTCGAAGGTGCCAGGCGCTGGCACGAAAGCCTGCTGCTGAACATCCGCGGCCTGAGCGAGATCGTGTTTCTCAACCTGCTGCTGCAACAGCAACTGATCAGCCCGGCGCTGTACTTCGCGCTGATGCTCATGGGCCTGATCGCCACCCTGCTACCGGCCCTGGCCGGCCTGCACCGAATACCTCCGGCCACGCAGAACGTGGCCTCCTCGAATCTGAACATCGCCAAACCGGCAAGGAGCCCTAGTGCCAACAGTTGAAATGGAACGTCGCCAGGTCGTGGTGATCGGTGCCGGCCCTTCAGGGGCCATCGCGGCCGCGCTGCTCAAGCGCCAGGGCCACGACGTACTGATCGTCGAGCGCCAACATTTCCCGCGTTTCTCCATCGGCGAAAGCCTGCTGTCCCACTGCCTGGACTTCGTCGAGGAGGCCGGCATGCTCGAGGCCGTTCAGGACGCCGGTTTCCAGCTCAAGAACGGCGCGGCCTTCGCCTGGGGCGAGCACTACAGCACCTTCGATTTCGGCGACACCTTCAGCAACGGCAAGCCCACCACGTTCCAGGTCCAGCGGGCCGACTTCGATCAGTTGCTGGCCGACCAGGCGGCCCTGCAAGGGGTGCAGATCCGCTATGGACAGGAAGTCATCGCGGTGGACATCGAGCGAGCACAACCACAGCTGGAATGTCGCCGCGAAGACGGCAGCCAGTACCGTATCGAGGCCGACTTCATCCTCGATGCCAGTGGCTACGGCCGGGTCTTGCCACGCTTGCTGCAACTGGAGGCCCCCTCGAACTTCCCGGTACGCCGGGCGGTGTTCACCCATATCGAGGATCGCATCGACTGCGAGCACTTCGATCGCAACAAGATCCTCATCACCACCCATCCGGAACACCGCGACATCTGGTTCTGGAGCATTCCCTTCAGCAACGGGCGCTGTTCGGTGGGCGTGGTCGCCGCCGAGTCTCACTTCGCCGGGCGCGATAGCGACCTGGATGCCTGCCTGCGCGGCTTCATTGCCCAGACCCCGAGCCTGGCCAGGGTCCTGCAAAACGCCGAGTGGGACACCCCGGCCCGGACCATCGGTGGCTACTCGGCCAATGTCAGTACCCTGCACGGCCCGGGCTTCGCCTTGCTGGGCAATGCCGCGGAATTTCTCGACCCGGTGTTCTCCTCGGGCGTGACCATCGCCATGCGCTCGGCGAGCATGGCCGCCAGCGTGCTGCACCGTCAGCTGCAAGGCCAGAGCGTGGATTGGGAAGAGGAATTCGCCGAACCGCTCAAGCGCGGCGTGGACACTTTCCGCTGCTACGTCGAGGGCTGGTACGCCGGCACCTTCCAGGATGTGATCTACCACCCGGGCAGCTCCCAGGAGATCCGCCGCATGATCAGCTCGATCCTCGCCGGCTATGCCTGGGATACCCGCAATCCCTTCGTCAGCGAACCGCGCCGCCGGCTCAAGGCGCTGTCGGAAGTCTGTGCGAGGGCTTGCGCATGAATGGCCAGAACCCGCAGTTCCTGAGCGACAGCTACGTCGAGGAAACCCGCTTCGGTTTCTGGTTCCTGCGCAGCCAAACCTGGCAGCACCATGTGCTGCGGGTGGCTATCAACGATCTGCGCTCACTGTTCGATGGCGAGCCGCCGCGCAACCCGGTGCTGCTGGATGCCGGCTGCGGCCAGGGCAAGTCCTTCCAGTACCTGCGCCAGGTGTTCGCGCCCAAGCGCCTGATCGGTGTCGATGCCGACCCCCATAGCCTCAAGCTCAGCGCCGAGGAAGCCCGGCGCCAGCAGTGGGAGGTGGAACTGATCGGCAGCGATTGCGCCACCTTGAAAGTGGCGGACGCCAGCGTCGACCTGCTGTTCTGCCACCAGACCTTCCACCACCTGGTGGAACAGGAAAAAGCCCTGGCCGAGTTCTATCGGGTGCTCAAGCCCGGCGGCTACCTGCTGTTCGCCGAATCCACCGAGGCCTATATCGACACCTGGGTGATTCGCTGGCTGTTCCGCCACCCGATGCACGTACAAAAAAGCGCCGGTCAGTACCTGCAGATGATTGCCCGGCAAGGTTTCGAGTTCACCCAAGACAACGTGTCCTATCCCTACCTGTGGTGGAGTCGGGCCAAGGACTTCGGTCTGCTGGAACGCCTTGGCCTGCGCCAGCCGCCGCCGGTGGGCCAGCGCGAGGAAACCCTGGTCAATGTCGTGGCCCGCAAGCCACTCGATCCCCCTGTCGACGAGCAAGGTCCATCCGCATGATCCGTGCCCTGCTGCTCGGTTGTCTCCTGTTGCTGGGCGCGTGTGCCAGCCGGGCGCCGCTACCCGAGCACACGCCCTCGCTGCCATTGCCGTTGCAACTGCATGTGCAGCGACAACTCCAGGACCAGAGCCAGGACTGGCTACTGGTGGTCCAGGCCGAGGGCCAGGCCCTGCGTTGGTCGTTGATGGACCCCCTGGGCATTCCCCTGGCACGCCAGCGCCTGGTAGCAGGACAGTGGCAGGCCGACGGCCTGCTGCCCCCCAATCCGCAAGCTCGGGAGCTGTTCGCCGCACTGCTGTTCGCCCTGACGCCCGGGGAGCAATTGTCCGACAGCTACCCTAATGCCCACCAACAGGACAACCAGCGTCGCCTGGAGCCACGCTGGCAGGTCGACTATCGACAGGCGCTGGATTTCACCCTGGAGCTAACGGACGGCCCGCGTTACCACATCACCGCGTTGAGCGCCGAGGCCACGCCATGACCGCTTATCTCAATGCCCTGGGAGTGATCTGCGCCCTGGGACGCAATCGCCGTGAAGTCGCCCGCAGCCTGTTTTCCGGGGACTGCTCCGGGATGCGCGAGGAGCCCCGATGGGTGCCCGGTCGCAGCCTGCCGGTGGCAGCGATACAGGGGCCGTTGGCCGACATGCCGGCCGGCCAGGAGGCTCACCGCAGTCGCAACAACCAGTTGCTGCTGGAGGCCACGCTACAGATCGAGGATGACATCCACCGGGCCATCCAGCGCTATGGCCAGGCCCGCATCGGTATCGTCCTGGGCACCAGCACCTCGGGGATCGACGAAGCCAGCCAGGGAATCGCCCGTTACCTGCAGGACCACAAGCTCCCCGCAGACTACGACTATCGCCAGCAGGAACTGGGGGCACCGGCAAACTTTCTCGCCGACTGGTTGCAACTGAGCGGTCCGGCCTATGTGATCTCCACCGCCTGCACCTCCAGTGCCCGGGCCCTGCTCAGCGCCCGGCGCCTGTTGGACCTTGGGGTCTGCGACGCGGTGTTGTGCGGCGGTGTCGACAGCCTGTGCAAACTCACCCTCAACGGTTTCTCAGCCCTGGAGGCGGTATCCGGCCAGCGTTGCAATCCGTTTTCCCAGCATCGCAACGGCATCAACATCGGGGAGGCGGCAGCGCTGTTCCTGATGACCCGGGAGCCCACGCCCGGGTCTTCCAGCGCCCTGCTGGGCGCGGGTGCCAGCTGCGATGCCTACCATATTTCCGCGCCGGCCCCCGATGGTCGCGGCGCGTTGCAAGCCATGCGCCAGGCCCTGCGCAGCGCCGGGCTGGAACCGGGACAGATCGGCTATCTGAACCTGCACGGTACGGCCACCCAACACAACGACGCCATGGAAAGCCTGGCCGTGGCGCAGCTGTTTCCCGATGGCGTGCCCTGCTCTTCGACCAAACCCATGAGCGGCCATACCCTGGGTGCCGCCGGAGCCCTTGAAGCGGCGTTCTGCTGGTTGGCCTTGAGCCCCGACAATCCCGCCCGGGCCTTGCCGCCCCACGTCTGGGACAACCAGGCCGATCCGGCCCTGCCAGCACTGCGCTGGGTGACCGCAGCCGACCGCCTGGACGTCCACTTACCGCGCCGCCTGATGAGCAACTCCTTCGCCTTCGGCGGCAACAACGTCAGCCTGATTATCGGAGATGCCCCATGATTGACTGGCCCCTCGCCGAACTGCTGCCCCATGCCGGGGACATGATCCTCATCGACCACGTCCTGGACTTCGATGAAGAACAGATCCACACGCGCCTGGAGGTTCGCCCCGGCGGCCTGTTCAACCGCCCCGACGGCAGCCTGCCGGCATGGGTCGGCATCGAGCTGATGGCCCAGAGCGTCGCGGCCTACGCGGGCTGCCGCGCCCGCCAACAGGGCCAGGCAGTGGAACTGGGCTTCCTCCTGGGCACCCGCAAATTCCAGTGCAATGTCGAACATTTCCCGGTCGGCAGCATCCTGCAGATCCATGCCTTGCGCTCCCTCGAGGACGACAACGGCATGGGTGTGTTCGAGTGCCACCTGGATGGGCCCGGCATCACCGCCAGCGCACGCCTGAACGTGTTCCGTCCGCCCCAGGTCTCCGATTACCTGCAGGAAACACCTGCCCCCTCTACAGGAACCCCGTCATGACTGACTCCGTACTGGTCACCGGCTCCAGCCGTGGCATCGGCCGCGCCATCGCCCTGCGTCTGGCCCAGGCCGGCTATGACCTGGTGCTGCACTGCCGCAGCGGCCGCAGCGAAGCTGAAGCCGTCCAGGTCGAGGTCCAGGCCCTGGGCCGCAAGGCCCGCATCCTGCAATTCGACGTCTGCGACCGCGCGGCCTGCAAGGCCGTACTGGAAGCCGATGTCGAGACCCATGGCGCCTATTACGGCGTGGTACTCAACGCCGGCCTGACTCGCGACGGTGCCTTCCCGGCCCTGGGCGAAGAGGACTGGGACCAGGTGCTGCGCACCAACCTCGATGGTTTCTACAACGTCCTGCACCCGGTGATGATGCCGATGATCCGCCGCCGCGCCCCTGGCCGCATCGTTTGCATCACCTCGGTCTCGGGACTGATCGGCAATCGTGGCCAGGTCAACTACAGCGCGTCCAAGGCCGGCCTGATCGGCGCCGCCAAGGCCCTGGCCATCGAACTGGGCAAGCGCAAGATCACCGTCAACTGCGTGGCCCCGGGCTTGATCGACACCGCCATGCTGGACGAAAACGTGCCGGTGGAAGAACTGCTGAAGATGATCCCGGCGCAGCGCATGGGCACCCCGGAAGAGGTGGCCGGCGCGGTGAACTTCCTGATGTCCGCCGAAGCCGCCTACATCACCCGCCAGGTACTGGCGGTGAACGGGGGCCTGTGCTGATGAAACGCGTGGTCGTCACCGGCATGGCCGGCATCACTTCCCTGGGCAACGACTGGGCCAGCATCGTCGAGCGCTTCGCCGCCAACCGCAGCGGGATCCGGCGCATGGACGAATGGGACAGGTTCAGCGAACTCAATACCCGCCTGGCTGGCCCCATCGACGATTTCCTCGTGCCCGGGCACTGGACCCGCAAGCAATTGCGCAGCATGGGCCGGGTCTCGCGGCTCGCGGTCGGCGCCGCCGAACAGGCACTGGCCGATGCCGGGCTGCTGGGCGACCCCTCGATCAAGGATGGGCGCATGGGTGTGGCCTGCGGCTCGTCCACCGGTAGCACGGACGAGATCAAGGCCTTCGGCAACATGCTGCTGAACTCGGTGGCCGAAGGGCTCAACGCCAACTCTTACGTGCGCATGATGCCCCACACCACGGCGGCCAATATCAGCATCTTCTTCGGCCTTACCGGGCGCCTGATCCCCACCTCCAGCGCCTGCACCAGCGGCAGCCAGGGCATCGGCTATGCCTATGAGGCGATCAAGTTCGGCCGCCTGCCGCTGATGCTCGCCGGCGGCGCCGAAGAGCTGTGCCCCACCGAAGCCATGGTGTTCGATGCGTTGTATGCCACCAGCCTGAAGAATGACGCGCCCCACAGCAGCCCGCGGCCCTACGATTGCGATCGCGACGGTCTGGTGATCGGCGAAGGCGGCGGCATGCTGGTCCTGGAAGAGCTGGAGCACGCCCTGGCCCGGGGTGCGCGGATCCACGCGGAAATCGTCGGTTTCGGCAGCAACGCCGATGGCCAGCACACCACCCGCCCGGAGCAGGCCACCATGCGCCGGGCCATGGAGTTGGCGCTGGAGGACGCCGCCCTGGCGCCCGCCGCCATCGGCTACGTCAATGGCCATGGCACCGCCACCGAACAGGGCGATATCGCCGAGACCCAGGCCACCAGCAGCCTGTTCGGCAGCCGCATGCCCATCAGCTCGCAGAAGAGTTTCCTCGGCCACACCCTGGGCGCCTGCGGGGCCCTGGAGTCCTGGTTCAGCATCGAGATGCTCAACCGCGACCTGTACGTGCACACCTGCAACCTGGACCGGGTCGACCCTCGCTGCGGCGAGCTGGACTACCTGCAGGGTGGCCTGCGTGCCATGAGCCATGAATACGTGATGAACAACAACTTTGCCTTCGGCGGCGTCAACACCTCGTTGATCTTCCGTCGCTGGTCCTGACCCCCACTGGAGAAAATGGAATGTCTTCCCTGCTTCGCGCCACCTTGATCGTCCTCGCCCTGCTGGGCACCGCAGCCTGCACCAGCAAGCCGATGTACACCCCCAACCGGAACATCCCGGCCACCATCCAGGCCGACCATGAGCAAGTCAAACAGGCGATCCTGAAGAACCTGGTAGCCCGCAAGTGGACCGTGCAGCAAATCGGCCCCGACCTGATCCAGGCGGATATCACCGTACGCCAGCAGTTCTACGCGAAGATCGATATCCAGTATTCCGCCAGCCACTACAAGATCGTCTACCGCGACAGCCGCGAGCTGGACTACAAGGACGGCAAGATCCACAAGAACTACATCCGCTGGGTACGCCTGCTGGACAAGGGCATCCTGCGGGACCTGCGCGACGGCCAGAACCAGCGCACCGCGCAACAACTGTCCAACTCGACCAAGGCCTTTCCCGCGGCCCAATGACCCCCTGTAGCCGCTGTCGAGCGCCAGCGAGGCTGCGCACGGGCACAACGCGGGCGTAAGCCTGCGACCCCTGAAGGCCTGACGGCCAGGGTGCAACCTCGCCCGCTCGGCAGCAGCTACAAGATCGATCAGCGTCTACACTCGCAACAGCGGGCCGACGCGCCATGACGGCTTGCCTTTCACATCCGTCAAGGAGCCGACCATGCAAGTGAAAGCGCTGATTGCCCTGGCCCTGTTATCCGTCTTCAGCCCTGACAGCCGGGCCACCAACCTGATGTACATGCCCTTCGAGAGCGTAGTGTCCGATGCCCTGCGTGCCGGGCGCCTGGACGGCAGCGTGAGTTTCTACCTGGCGGGCAACCCGCACCCGGCGGTGTTGCAGGTCAAGGCGATCGAACGGGCCACCAACAAAAAGACCAATGCCTTCAACAAGAGCGATATCGCTGCCTGCGAATGGGCCCTGCAATCGGCCCTGATTAGCCTGCAGGCCGAAGCCAAGCGGGTCGGCGCCAACGCCGTGACCAATATCGTCAGCTACTACAAGCACCGTGTGCGCAAGGACCTCAACACCTACGAATGCCACGCCGGAGTGTTGATGGCCGGCGTAGCGCTGCGCGGCGACCTGGTGTTGCTGCAAACACCGCCCCGCGCCAATAGCCCTTCAGGGCATGGCCCCGGTCTTGCGCGTGAGTAGTTCGACAAAGGCCTTGGCCATGGGCGAGCACTGGTCCTTGCGCTGAACCAGCCACACCGCCGTCATCGCCTCCGGGTCCAGCAACCGGCGATAGACCACGCCATCGATGCGCATACGCTGGTAGGACGCCGGCAACACCGAGACGCCCAGGCCCGCGGCCACCAGGCCGATGATAGTCATGGCCTCCGAAGCCTCCTGGGCGAAATGCGGGGTGAACCCGGCATCCCGGGACAGGTTCAGCAACTGGGCGTACAAGCCGCTGCCATAGCTGCGGGGAAAGAACACGAAGGGCTCGTGGGCCAGCTCGGACAGGTACAGGCCTTCTTCGCGCCCCTCGGCCAGCGGGTGCTTGGAACTGAGCACCGCCACCAGCGGCTCGCGCAACAGCTCCACCACCGACAGCGAATCCGGCAGGGGCAAGGGTCGCATGATGCCGACCTGGATGGCCTGGTCTACCAGCGCCTCGGCCACCTGGGTGCTGCTCATTTCCTTGAGCTTGAGGTGCACCGCGGCAAAACGTTGGCGAAAGGCGAAGATCGCCTGGGGAATCGTCGAGTTGAAGGGCGCCGAGGAGGTGAAGCCGATCTTCAACTCGCCCAGTTCACCCAACTGCGCGCGTCGGGCCACGTCAGCTGCCTTGTCTACCTGGGCCAGCGCAAGGCGGGCCTCTTCGAGGAACAGCCGACCGGCCTCGCTGAGTTCGACCCGACGATTGGTGCGCTCGAACAAGCGTGCGCCGATCTCTTGCTCCAGGGCCTGGATCTGCTGGCTCAAAGGCGGTTGGGAGATGCCCAGGACCTGGGCCGCGCGGCCGAAATGCAGCTCCTCGGCCACGGCGATGAAGTAGCGCAGATGACGCAATTCCATGAAGGCTCCATTGAGTCGTAAAACCTATCAAACAGGTCGAACAATATATTGGAAAGAATCATTAGCCAGCTATATGCTTTTTTCATTGCCTGACCGGCTGCGTTCCCCCGAGGTCCCCGTGAAATCCGCTGTCGCCCCGCTTGCCCACGAAATTCCGTCCACGCCCCTGGATGAGGTGGTCGCCCAACTCAACGACGCCTATATCGAGAAAGGCACGCCGATGTTCATGCGCACGGTGCTGGCCCTGTTCTCCGGCGGTTTCGCCACCTTCGCCCTGCTGTACTGCGTGCAACCGATGATGCCGCTGCTGTCCCGGGAGTTCTCCATCAACGCGGCCCAGAGCAGCCTGGTGCTGTCGGTCTCCACCGCCTTGCTGGCTGTCGGCCTGCTGGTCACCGGGCCGATTTCCGATCGCATCGGGCGCAAGCCGGTGATGGTGGCGGCCCTCTTGGCCGCGGCCCTGTGCACCATTGCCAGCGCCCTGATGCCCAGCTGGCATGGCGTGCTGGTGATGCGTGCCCTGGTAGGCCTGTCCCTGAGCGGGCTCGCGGCGGTGGCCATGACCTACCTGAGCGAGGAGATCCACCCCCAGCACATCGGCCTGGCCATGGGCCTGTACATCGGCGGCAACGCCATCGGCGGCATGAGCGGGCGGTTGATCACCGGGGTGCTGATCGATTTCGTCAGCTGGCACACGGCGATGCTGGTGATCGGTGCCCTGGCGCTGATCGCCGCCGCGGTGTTCTGGCGCATCCTGCCTGAGTCACGCAACTTCCGCCCACGCTCGCTGCACCCACGCAGCCTGCTGGACGGCTTCACCATGCACTTTCGCGATGCCGGCCTGCCGCTGCTGTTCCTCGAGGCCTTCGTGCTGATGGGGGCCTTCGTCACCCTGTTCAACTACATCGGCTATCGCCTGCTGGCCGCGCCGTACCACATGGACCAGGCGTTCGTCGGCCTGCTGTCGGTGGTGTACCTGTCGGGGATCTACAGCTCGGCCAAAGTCGGTGCCCTGGCCGATCGCCTGGGGCGGCGCAAGATGCTCTGGGCCACCATCGTGCTGATGCTCGCCGGCCTGGCCCTGACCCTGCTGGAGTCGCTGCCGGTGGTGATCATCGGCATGCTGGTGTTCACCTTCGGTTTCTTCGGCGCGCATTCGGTGGCCAGCAGCTGGATCGGCCGCCGCGCCACCAAGGCCAAGGGCCAGGCCTCATCGCTGTACCTGTTCAGCTACTACGCCGGCTCGAGCATCGCCGGCACCGCGGGCGGGGTGTTCTGGCACATGGCGGGCTGGAACGGCATCGGCCTGTTCATCGGCGCCCTGCTGCTGGTGGCCCTACTGGCGGCCTTGAAGCTGGCCAAGCTGCAACCCCTGGCAGCATCCTGAGCCCAAGACGAGCATGCCGGCGCCCGGTTCCTGCAGAGCATCTGCAAGGTCGGGCGCCGGCATCGGTATCGCGTGGAACGAGCGAGCGGCTTACTTGAGGATTTCCACCAGGTCGACGTCGATCTCGCGCTTCATCAAGCCCTTCTCCACCTCACCGGTGAGCTTGACCAGGGTCTTCTCGTTGAAGGCCACCGCTGGCAGGTTCTCGTCGTCGATCTCGACGGTGATGGTGCCGCTGGAATCCTTGAATTCGTACTTGTCGTCGTTATCCAGCTTCTTGGTGACATAACCCTGGAGCACTACCGGGGTGTCGTCCGAAGCATCCTTGGCGGCGGCAACGGTAGTGACTGCCTGGGCCCCGGGGCCGGTATAGCCGGTGGCCAGGGCAGCGGTGCTGAACAGCGGGGCGAGCAAGAGGACGAGGTAACGGGTTTTCATGGCAGTGATCCATTCTGGGTTTCGATGCAGACAAGGTTAACCACCCAGGCTGAATTGAAACTTAATCGGCGCCCTGGCCTTTTCACCCGCAAGAAAAAGCCCGGCCAAGGCCGGGCTCGATCGCAGCAGGTGCGGTTACTCGTGGTACTGCGCCGACAGCTCGTGCACTGCCCGCAGGAAGGCGCCGGCGTGTTCCGGGTTCACTTCCGGCGTGATGCCATGGCCCAGGTTGAACACGTGGCCGCTGCCCTTGCCGTAGCTGGCGAGGATGCGCGCGACTTCAGCGCGGATCGCCTCCGGGTTGGCGTAGAGCACGGTAGGGTCCATGTTGCCTTGCAGCGACACCTTGGCACCGACCCGGCGTCGGGCTTCGCCGATATCACAGGTCCAGTCCAGGCCCAGGCTGTCCGCGCCGGCATCGGCAATGCTTTCCAGCCACAGGCCGCCGCCCTTGGTGAACAGGATCACCGGCACCTTGCGTCCCTCATGCTCGCGGATCAGGCCGCTGACGATCTTGCGCATGTAGGCCAGGGAGAACTCCTGGTAGGCCGCTGCCGAGAGGCTGCCACCCCAGCTGTCGAAGATCTGCACCGCCTGGGCGCCGGCCTTGATCTGGCCGTTGAGGTAGGCGGTGACCGACTGCGCCAGCTTGTCCAGCAGCAGGTGCATGGCTTGTGGGTTGTCGTAGAGCATGGCCTTGGACTTGCGGAAGTCCTTGGACGAACCGCCCTCGACCATGTAGGTCGCCAGGGTCCAGGGGCTGCCGGAGAAACCGATCAGCGGTACGCGGCCGTTGAGTTCGCGGCGGATGGTGCTGACCGCGTCCATCACGTAACCCAGGTCCTTGTGCGGATCGGGGATCGGCAAGGCCTCGATGTCGGCCAGGGTGCTGACCACTTTCTTGAAGCGCGGACCTTCGCCGGTCTCGAAGTACAGGCCTTGGCCCATGGCATCGGGGATGGTCAGGATGTCGGAGAAGAGGATCGCCGCATCCAGCTGTGGATAACGGTCCAGGGGCTGCAGGGTGACTTCGCAGGCGAACGCAGGATTCATGCACAGGCTCATGAAGTCGCCGGCGTTGGCGCGGCTGGCGCGGTATTCAGGCAGGTAGCGCCCGGCCTGACGCATCATCCACACCGGGGTGACGTCTACGGGTTGCTTGAGCAGGGCACGGAGGAAACGGTCGTTCTTCAGGGCAGTCATGTCGGCATCCGGAAAAAAAGTGGGGGCATTTTCTCAGAGCGCGACATAAAAGGCACGGCGCGAGCCGTGCCTTTTATCTATAGGGGCAATTTGTCACATACAAGCAGCACCAAGTTTCAAGCTGCAAGCCGCAAGCGCCGTGGCCTTGAGCTTGCAGCTGATAGCTTGATGCTTGCCGCTGGCGCCGTCAGACGCCCAGGTAGTCGAGGATGCCTTCGGCGGCGTTACGCCCTTCGAAGATCGCCGTCACCACCAGGTCGGAACCACGCACCATGTCGCCACCGGCGAAGATCTTCGGGTTGCTGGTCTGGTGCTTGTACTGGCCCTGCTCCGGCGCGACCACGCGGCCCTGGCTGTCGGTCTGGATCTGGAACTGGTCGAACCAGGGCGCCGGGCTCGGGCGGAAACCGAAGGCGATGACCACGGCATCGGCCGGAATGATCTCCTCGGAACCCGGGATCGGCTCGGGGCTACGACGACCACGGGCGTCCGGTTCGCCGAGACGGGTCTCGACCACCTTCACGCCTTCGACCTTGTCTTCACCGACGATGGCGATGGGTTGGCGGTTGTAGAGGAACTTCACGCCCTCTTCCTTGGCGTTCTTCACCTCTTTGCGCGAGCCGGGCATGTTGGCCTCGTCACGGCGATAGGCGCAGGTCACCGACTTGGCACCCTGGCGGATGGAGGTGCGGTTGCAGTCCATCGCGGTGTCGCCACCGCCGAGTACCACGACCTTCTTGCCCTTCATGTCGACGAAGTCTTCCGGCGACTTCTCGAAGCCCAGGTTGCGGTTGACGTTGGCCACCAGGAAATCCAGCGCGTCGTACACCCCCGGCAGGTCCTCGCCGGCAAAACCACCCTTCATGTAGGTATAGGTGCCCATGCCCATGAACACTGCATCGAACTCGGCGAGCAGTTGCTCCATGGTCACGTCCTTGCCCACCTCGGTGTTGAGGCGGAACTCGATGCCCATGCCACTGAAGACCTCGCGCCGATTGCTCAGCACGGTCTTCTCCAGCTTGAACTCGGGGATACCGAAGGTCAGCAAGCCACCGATCTCCGGGTTCCTGTCGAACACCACCGGGGTTACGCCGCCACGCACCAGCACGTCGGCACAGCCCAGGCCCGCCGGGCCGGCACCGATGATCGCCACGCGCTTGCCAGTGGGCTTGACCTTGGACATGTCCGGGCGCCAGCCCATGGCGAAGGCGGTGTCGGTGATGTACTTCTCCACCGAGCCGATCGTTACCGCGCCGAAGCCGTCATTGAGGGTGCAGGCACCTTCGCACAGGCGGTCCTGCGGGCATACGCGGCCGCAGACTTCCGGCAGGGTGTTGGTCTGGTGCGACAGCTCGGCGGCGGCCAGGATGTTGCCCTCGGCCACCAGCTTGAGCCAGTTGGGAATGAAGTTGTGCACCGGGCACTTCCATTCGCAATACGGATTGCCGCAACCCAGGCAGCGATGGGCCTGCTCGACCGATTGCTGGGGTTTGAAGGGCTCGTAGATTTCCACGAACTCTTTCTTGCGCTGACGCAACAGTTTCTTCTTCGGATCCTTGCGCCCGACATCGATGAACTGGAAGTCGTTATTCAGACGTTCAGCCATTTTTCAAAACCTCTTAACAGCAGCTGCAAGCTATAAGCTGCAAGCCGCAAGACGATCACTTGAGCCGGGCAAACCTCGAACTGCTTCGCTTGCAGCCTGAGGCTTGCCACTTGCTGCTGCTTTTATTGCGGGTTGGCCCGGGTGCTGGAGAGCAGGTTCTTCAGGTTCGCCGCCTTCGGCTTGACCAGCCAGAAGCGCCGTACGTAGTCGTCCAGGTTTTCCCAGAGCTCGCGGCCCCATTCGCTACCGGTTTCTTCGACGTACTCGCCCAGCACGCGTTGCAGATGGCTGCGGTACGCCTCCATCGCCTCGCCGGTGATGCGCTGGATCTCCACCAGTTCATGGTTCAGCTTGTCGACGAAGCTGTTGTCCTGGTCGAGCACGTAGGCGAAACCACCGGTCATGCCTGAGCCGAAGTTGTAGCCGGTCTTGCCCAGCACGCAGACAAAGCCACCGGTCATGTATTCGCAGCAGTGATCGCCGGTGCCTTCCACCACGGTGTGGGCACCGGAGTTGCGCACGGCGAAACGCTCGCCCGCGGTGCCGGCGGCGAACAGCTTGCCGCCCGTGGCGCCGTAGAGGCAGGTATTGCCGACGATCGCACTGTCCTGGGTCTTGTAGGCGCTGCCCTTGGGCGGAACGATCACCAGCTTGCCGCCGGTCATGCCCTTGCCCACGTAGTCGTTGGCGTCGCCTTCCAGGTAGAGGTTCAGGCCACCGGCGTTCCACACGCCGAAGCTCTGGCCCGCAGTGCCCTTGAAGCGGAAAGTGATCGGCGCCTGGGCCATGCCCTGGTTGCCGTGGACCTTGGCGATCTCGCCGGAAATCCGCGCGCCGATGGAGCGGTCGCAGTTGCAGATATCCAGTTCGAACTCGGCACCGCTCTTGTCGTTGATGGCCGCACGCGCCATCTCGACCATCTTCTCGGCCAACAGGCCCTGGTCGAACGGCGGGTTGCGGTCCACCTGGCAGAACTGTGGCTTGTCCGCCGGAATGTGGTCGCTGCCCAGCAATGGGGTCAGGTCCAGGTGCTGCTGCTTGGCGGTCTGGCCTTCGAGTACCTGGAGCAGGTCGGTACGACCGATCAGCTCCTGCAACGAACGCACGCCCAGCTTGGCCAGCCACTCACGGGTTTCCTCGGCCACGTAGGTGAAGAAGTTCACCACCATGTCGACGGTACCGATGTAGTGGTCCTTGCGCAGCTTGTCGTTCTGGGTGGCGACGCCGGTGGCGCAGTTGTTCAGGTGGCAGATGCGCAGGTACTTGCAGCCCAGGGCGATCATCGGCGCGGTACCGAAGCCGAAGCTCTCGGCGCCGAGGATGGCCGCCTTGATCACGTCCAGGCCGGTCTTCAGGCCGCCGTCGGTCTGTACCCGGACCTTGCCGCGCAGGTCATTGCCGCGCAGGGTCTGGTGGGTCTCGGCCAGGCCCAGTTCCCATGGAGCGCCGGCGTACTTGATCGAGGTCAGCGGCGAAGCACCGGTACCGCCGTCGTAGCCGGAGATGGTGATCAGGTCGGCATAGGCCTTGGCCACGCCAGCGGCGATGGTGCCGACCCCGGCCTCAGCCACCAGTTTCACCGAAACCAGTGCCTGGGGATTGACCTGCTTGAGGTCGAAGATCAGCTGCGACAGGTCTTCGATGGAGTAGATGTCGTGGTGCGGTGGCGGCGAGATCAGGGTCACGCCCGGAACCGCATAGCGCAGCTTGGCGATCAGGCCATTGACCTTGCCGCCGGGCAACTGGCCGCCTTCGCCGGGCTTGGCGCCCTGGGCCACCTTGATCTGCAGCACTTCGGCGTTGACCAGGTACTCCGGGGTCACGCCAAAGCGGCCGGTAGCCACCTGCTTGATCTTCGAACTCTTGATGGTGCCGTAGCGGGCCGGGTCTTCACCGCCCTCGCCGGAGTTGGAGCGCGCGCCCAGGCGGTTCATCGCCTCGGCCAGGGCCTCGTGGGCCTCCGGCGACAGCGCACCGAGGGAGATGCCCGCGGAGTCGAAACGCTTGAGGATCGCTTCCAGGGGCTCGACTTCGCCCAGGTCCAGCGGCTGCTCCAGGGTCTTGACCTGGAACAGGTCGCGGATCATCGACACCGGGCGGTTGTCCACCAGCGCGGTGTATTCCTTGAACTTGGCGTAGTCGCCCTGCTGTACGGCTGCTTGCAGGGTGTTGACCACATCCGGGTTGTAGGCGTGGTACTCGCCGCCATGGACGAACTTCAGCAGGCCGCCTTGCTGGATCGGCTTGCGCGGGCTCCAGGCTTCGGCTGCCAGGGCCTTCTGCTCGGCCTCGATATCGACGAAACGCGCCCCCTTGATCCGGCTCGGCACGCCACGAAAGCTCAGGTTGCAGACTTCCTCGGACAGGCCAATGGCCTCGAACAACTGCGCACCACGGTAGGACGTAATGGTGGAGATGCCCATCTTCGACAGGATCTTGAGCAGGCCCTTGGTGATGCCCTTGCGGTAGTTCTTGAACACCTCATAGAGGTCGCCCAGCACTTCACCGGTGCGAATCAGGTCACCCAGCACTTCGTAGGCCAGGAACGGATAAACGGCGGAAGCACCAAAGCCGACCAGTACGGCGAAGTGATGCGGATCGCGGGCGGTGGCGGTTTCCACCAGGATGTTGGAGTCGCAGCGCAAGCCCTTTTCGGTCAGGCGATGGTGTACCGCACCGGTGGCCAGGGAGGCGTGGATCGGCAACTTGCCCGGGGCGATATGACGGTCACTGAGCACTACCTGAGTCCGACCGGAGCGCACGGCTTCCTCAGCCTGGTCGGCGACGTTGCGGATGGCCGCTTCGAGGCCGACGCTCTCGTCGTAGTTGAGATCGATGATCGCCCGCTCGAAGCCTGGACGATCGAGGTTCATCAGCGAGCGCCACTTGGCCGGGGAAATGATCGGCGAGCTGAGGATCACCCGCGAGGCATGCTCCGGCGACTCCTGGAAGATATTGCGCTCGGCACCGAGGCAGATCTCCAGGGACATGACGATGGCTTCGCGCAGCGGGTCGATCGGCGGGTTGGTGACCTGGGCGAACTGCTGGCGGAAGTAGTCGTAGGGGGTGCGCACGCGCTGGGACAGCACGGCCATTGGCGTGTCGTCGCCCATGGAGCCCACTGCCTCGTAGCCCTGCTCGCCCAATGGGCGCAGCACCTGGTCACGCTCTTCGAAGGTGACCTGGTACATCTTCATGTACTGCTTGAGCTGATCGACGTCGTAGAAGGCCGAACCGTGGTCGTTGTCTTCCATGGTGGCCTGGATGCGCAGGGCATTCTTGCGCAGCCATTGCTTGTAGGGATGACGGGACTTGAGGCGGTTGTCGATGGCGTCGGTGTCGAGGATCTGCCCGGTCTCGGTGTCCACGGCGAAGATCTGGCCCGGGCCGACCCGGCCCTTGGCGATCACGTCCTCGGGCTGGTAGTTCCAGACGCCGATTTCCGAGGCCAGGGTGATGAAGCCGTTCTTGGTGGTGACCCAGCGCGCCGGGCGCAGGCCGTTGCGGTCCAGCAGGCAGACCGCGTAGCGACCGTCGGTCATGACCACGCCGGCCGGACCGTCCCAGGGCTCCATGTGCATGGAGTTGTACTCGTAGAACGCACGCAGGTCGGCGTCCATGGTCTCGACGTTCTGCCAGGCCGGCGGAATGATCATGCGCACGCCGCGGAACTGGTCGATGCCGCCGGTGACCATCAGCTCCAGCATGTTGTCCATGCTCGAGGAGTCGGAACCCACGCGGTTGACCAACGGGCCCAGCTCTTCCAGGTCGGGAATCAGGTCGTTGGCGAACTTGGTACGACGAGCCACCGCCCAGTTGCGGTTACCGGTGATGGTGTTGATCTCGCCGTTGTGGGCAAGGAAGCGGAAGGGTTGGGCCAGCGGCCACTTCGGCAGGGTGTTGGTGGAGAAGCGCTGGTGGAACACGCAGATCGCGGTCTGCAGGCGCTCGTCACCCAGGTCCGGATAGAAGGCGGAGAGGTCCGCCGGCATCATCAGGCCCTTATAGATGATGGTCTTGTGGGAAAAGCTGCAGATGTAGTGGTCGGTATCGGCGGCGTTGGCCACCGAGGAACGACGGCGGGAGCTGAACAGCTTGATGGCGAAGTCCTGGTCGTTCAGGCCTTCACCGCCAATGAATACCTGCTCGATCTGTGGCAGGCGCTCCAGGGCCAGGCGCCCGAGCACGCTGGTGTCGATCGGCACCTTGCGCCAGCCCACCAGTTGCAGGCCGGCGGCCAGGATCTCGCGGTTCATGTTTTCCCGCGCGGCTTCGGCCTTGGCCGGATCCTGGTTGAAGAACACCATGCCCACGGCGTACTGCTTGGGCAGGTCGGTCCCGAAGTGCTCCTTGGCGACGGCGCGCAGGAACAGATCGGGTTTTTGTATCAGCAGACCGCAACCGTCGCCGGTCTTGCCATCCGCATTGATCCCACCGCGGTGGGTCATACAGGTCAGGGCCTCGATGGCCGTTTTCAACAGGGTATGACTGGGTTCGCCCTGCATATGGGCGATCAGGCCGAAACCACAGTTATCCTTAAATTCATCGGGTTGGTACAGACCTGCTTTCATAGACACTTTCTCACCAGGCTGCCTCTTATCGAGGCAAATTTCTTTTCAATTCAACCTGTTACCTTCCACGTCGAACGTACGCCGACTTTGCAGGGGCAAAAGGGAGGTCATTGTACACACCGACACATAGCCCCACAAATTTGGCGACGATTTGTCGCAAATTCGTGTCGCATTTATGAACGTTTTAAAGCGATACGCTGTGCTAGTCAAAAAGTTTTGTCTTTGACTGCAGCGACTCAAAAACTACTGTGACGCAGACACCACAAGGCACGCGGCCTGTAGGGCAGCATGCCGATGCGGAAATTTGAGGTTGCCTGGAGAGGCGGCCTGGGTAAGGCCGCCGAATCTTCAGCGGGCTGTTGCGAGTTCTTGTTGAACGCTGGCGACAGTGCGAGGCCAAGGTTTACCAGCCTGAACCTTCGCTGGCAAGGATTTGATAGCGCTGACCGCTGCATCGCGGCTTGCGAAGTTGCCGTAGGTGATCACATACAGCGGCTTGCCGTTGAGGACTTTCTTGAAGTAGCGGTATTCGCCGCCCTGTTCCTTGACGAAACTCTGCGCGGTGGCTTCCGAGCTGGTCCCCAGGATCTGCACCACATAGTTACCGGGTGCCTGGCCGGCGTACCAACTGCCACCGGTGGCGGCCTTGGCTACGGTCAGCGGCTTCTCAGCGGGCTTGGGCGCCGGAGCAGGCTTGGCGGCCACAGGCTTCTCCACAGGCTTGGGCGCTGGGGCTGGCTTGGCGGCGGCCACCTGGGTCGGTGCTGGAGCTGGAGCAGGGGCCGGAGTAGGACGTGGCGCCGGAGTGGCGGCCGGGCCAGCCGGTACGCCAGCCGGTGGTGCAGTCGTCGTTACCGTTGGTGGAACGGCGCTCGAACCCGGCACAGGCACCCCATCGTCGCCTTCGGTGATACCACCTGCGGCTTCGGCCAGAGGCCCACGCATCACCGGTTGCGACTGGCCGACCAGCGGCAGTGGCATCGGTTGCGACGAACCGGCGAACTCTACAGCCGGGCCGCCATTGGCATTGGGCGCCTGACCCAGCGGCAGCTGCGCCTGCTCGTTGGCCGGCGTGCCGGTTGCAGGCGCCTTGCCGCGCCCAGGCATCAGCCAGGCTGCCGCCACGGCCACAACCACTACCGCGGAAATGGCCAATACGTGTTTCTTAGGCATGTTGAACCCCATACTTGGACGCTTTACCGCAGAGCGGCTGGCGATCATGGCTTCGATCATTGCATCCCTGGCGACCTGGTTGATGTTGCCCGGCCAGCCATCGGAGCTTTCGTGAATATCACTGATCTGATCTGCGGAAAAAAGTTCGATGCCTTGCCCCGCGCCCTCAAGACGCTGGGCCAGGTATTCCCGGGTCTCTTCTTCGGTATAGGGCTGCAGTTCGATGACGTGGAATCGCTCCTCATCGGTACTGAACTGGTCCAGCACCGCAATCAGCGACGACTCGCCGAACAGGAAGACATGGGGACGCCCTTCCGGTGCGCCCGCTGCCAGGGCCAGCAGGGCCTCTAGGGCAGACTCGTCAAGTTGCTCGGCATCATCGACCAGCAGGTAGACTTCCTGCCCCGTCAGGGCGAGCTGCACCACCTGGGCCAGGATCGCTCCGATCTCGGCCTGGGCCACATTCAGTGCCTGCGCCACCTGGCGCAATACACCAGCGGCATCGCCAGCGCCACGGGCGGAAACCACCACGCTCTGTACCGATTGCTTGTTGGTGCTGGCGACCAAGGCCTGGCGCAGCAAGGTCTTGCCGCTACCCTGGGGCCCCGTGACCACCAGTAGCAACTGGCTGTAGCGAGCCAGGTGATGCAATTGCCCCAGTACGGGCTTGCGCTGGGCAGGAAAGAATTTGAAGCCGGGAACCCGGGGAGCGAAAGGGTCGTGGCTCAACTGGTAATGGCCGAGGAACGCCTCGTCCGCGTGCAAACTAGTCATTGGATCTTATCAACCTTTAAGCTGAGCCAGGACGCGGTAGTCCGCCCCCAGCGTGGCCTGTAAAACCTCTTTCGGATAGTCGTCGGTGACTACGGCTTCGCCCATTCGGCGCAGCAATACCAGACGCAAACGACCGTCGATCACTTTTTTATCAATTGCCATGTGCTCGAGAAAATCCGCCTCGGTCATCTCCTCGGGCGGAATCACCGGCAAGCCTGCCCGCTGGAACAGGGCAATGCCACGGTCACGCTCCTGGCTGGTGATCCAGCCCAGGCGCGCGGACATTTCCAGGGCCATTACGGTGCCCGCAGCCACCGCCTCGCCATGCAGCCACACGCCATAGCCCATATGGGTCTCGATGGCATGGCCGAAGGTGTGGCCGAGATTGAGGGTGGCCCGCACCCCCGATTCACGCTCATCAGCCCCGACCACGGCGGCCTTGGCTGCGCAGGAGCGCTCGATGGCGTAGGTCAGGGCTTGCTGGTCCAGGGCTCGCAGGCGATCGACATTCTCTTCCAGCCAACCCAGGAATGGCTCGTCGCAGATCAGGCCGTACTTGATGACCTCCGCCAACCCCGCCGACAACTCGCGGCCCGGCAGGGTCTTGAGGCTGGCGGTGTCGATCAGCACCACGTTCGGCTGGTAGAAGGCCCCCACCATGTTCTTGCCCAACGGGTGGTTGATTCCGGTCTTGCCTCCCACCGAGGAGTCCACCTGGGACAACAAGGTGGTGGGAATCTGGATGAAGTCGACGCCACGCTGGTAGCAGGCAGCGGCGAAGCCGGCCATGTCACCGATTACCCCGCCCCCCAGGGCGATGATCGTGGTACGGCGGTCATGGCGGGCAGTCAGCAGACCGTCGAATATCAGCTGCAGGGTTTCCCAGTTCTTGTAGGCCTCGCCATCGGGCAAGACCACCGAGATCACCGCGAACTGCGCCAGGGTGCGAGTCAAACGCTCAAGGTAGAGGGGCGCGACGGTCTCATTGGAAATGATCGCCACTTGTCGACCGGCGATATGCGGCACCAGGAGTTCTGGCCGGTCCAACAGTCCTTCACCAATATGAATCGGGTAGCTGCGCTCGCCTAGGTCGACCTTAAGTGTCTGCATGTGTCCCCACGAAGATGGAAGCAGGCATCCTGCCTTTTATTGACGATGGGCCTCGTCTGTTCATCTGACGCAGCCCGATAGCTCTGCGCCACACTTTGAGGGCCTGGCGCGACGCCGAGAATAGCGTATTTCACCCGGTGTATTAACGGGGTGGCAGCTGCTGCAGACGCTCCAGGATGTCCAGCACCACCAATCGCGGTGGCCGCTCATCGGTTTCCACCACCAGGTCGGCGATTTCCCGATAAAGCGGATCACGGATTTCCAGCAGGTCGCGCAGTGTCTTGGCCGGATCAGCCGTTCGCAGCAGGGGACGATTGCGGTCCCTGGAAGTGCGCCCCACCTGTTGCTCCACCGAGGCATGCAGATAGACCACGCGCCCACCAGCGAACAGCGCCCGACGGTTGGCTTCGCGCATCACGGCGCCACCACCGGTGGCCAGGACGACCCCATCATTGCCGCACAGCTCAGCGATCATCGCCTGCTCACGGTCACGAAAACCCGGCTCACCTTCCTTATCGAAGATCCACGGGATGTTCGCACCTGTGCGCAGTTCAATTTCCTTATCGGAATCTTTGAATGGCAGGCGCAGCTCTTTGGCCAGCAAGCGGCCGATGGTGCTTTTTCCAGCCCCCATGGGCCCAACAAGTATCAAATTTCGCACAGAATCAACGACTCGCAGCAATCGCCTGGTTGTTCATGATACGCGGAGTGAGAAATACCAGCAGCTCGGATTTTTTCTCCGACACCACGTCACGCCGGAAAAAGCGGCCAAGATACGGTACATCGCCCAAAAATGGCACCTTATCTACAACCTTGCTTTGCGCATTGGAGAAAACACCGCCAATGACGATCGTCTGCCCGTCGCTGACCAGCACCTTGGCATTGACCTCGTTTTTCCTGATGGGTGGTACTTCCTGGACCTTGTTCAGGTAGTCCGGCTCATCCTTGGTGACCTTGACCTCCATGACCACCTGATCGTCCGGGGTAATCTGCGGGGTGACCTCCAGAGACAGCGAGGCCTCCTTGAACGATACCGAGGTGGCACCGCTGGAGCTGGCCTCCTGATAGGGAATCTCGGTGCCCTTGAGAATCCTTGCTGTCTCTTTGTCGGAGGTCACCACTTTGGGCTGGGAAACTATCTCACCGTTGCCACTCTTCTCCATGGCCGTCAGTTCCAGATCCAGAAGGACGTTATCGGTGATATAGGCAATCCCCAGGCCCGAGTTACTGGTGACGACCCCCAGGTCGACAAAAGGCGCGAGGGTGCCACTACTGCCTGGCGCACCGATGGTCGTCGAGCCACTGGGACGACCCTGGACTCCGGACAGGTTCCAACGCCCGCTCTTCTGCACCGATCCTCCCCAGCGCACACCCAGGCCCTTGTCATAATCGACGTTGACCTCGACGATCCGCGCTTCGATCATCACTTGGCGCACCGGAATATCAAGCTGCCTGACAATCCGCCGCAGCTCATCGAGACGCTCCTGGTTCTGGTAGGCAATGATGTTGTTGGTCCGCTCATCGACACTGATGGAACCGCGCTCGCCGATGCGCTCCTCTGCCCCCGTTACAGACTGGAACAGCCTGGCAATATCCGCGGCCTTGGCGTAGTTCACCTGTAACAGCTCCCGGCGCAAAGGCGCCAGGTCCTCCAGTTGCTTCTGCGACTCCAGCTCCTGGAGCTCCCGGGCCGCGATCTCCTCCGCTGGCGCAACCAGCAGCACATTGCCAATCCGCCGCTGGTCCAGGCCCTTGGTCTTGAGCACCAGGTCCAGCGCCTGATCCCAGGGCACGCCCTTCAGACGCAAGGTGATGCTGCCCTGCACGGTATCGCTGGCCACCAGGTTCAGACCGGTGAAATCGGCAATCAGCTGCAGGACCGAGCGTACTTCGATGTCCTGGAAATTCAGCGAGAGCTTTTCGCCATGGTAGACCGCACCCCCTTCCCCAGACATGGCACCTGCCGGCAAAGCCCAGAACACCAACCACAGCCATAGACCCCAGACTGGAACAATCCTGTTCATTTCCCCGATCTCACTAAGAGTGTTTTTTCAACAGCAGCGTCCGTGATCGCTCCAGCCAGCCCCCCAGACCGTCGGCAACCACCTCCAGCACATCCACCTGCAGGTCGCCGATGGCAATGATCCGCCCCTGGTCGCGCCCCAGGTAATCGCCGACCTGCAATCGATAAACGACTCCCGCACCGCGCAGCAGGACGAAGTTCCCGGCAACACCGGACAAAGTCCCGACCATCTGCAACTGCTCGATGTCCAGCTGTTCAAGTGGATGCAAGACCCGACCTGGCTCAGACCGACGAGCCCCGATCAGCCGCTGGCTGGCGAGCGGGTCGTCGGATAGCGGCTGGAATGGGTCGCGCAATGCACCCGCGCCATAGGCAAACACCGAGAATGAACGAAGAGGTGGAACAGAATCGACCGCGGCAGGTGCTTGTCGACGCATTTCATCCAGATAAGCATCCAGATCGGCGAAGCCCGCAGCGCCCTCACACCCCCAAAGACACAGGCAAAATCCACCCAGTAACCAGTGCCCACCGTTCATGGGTGCGAGTCCTGTTTTGCAAGCCTGTAGATCCGAGCCTCGACATTCATGCGCAGGCGCACGGGTTCATGACCCTCCACGGGACTGATACGAAGATCATGCAGAGTGACCATACGCGGTAGCCCCGCCAGGCCAGCAGCGAATGTCGCCAGTTCGTGATAACCGCCCACCACGGATATCTGGATTGGCAGCTGGACATGGAACTGCCGGGGCACCCCCGGCCGCAGGCTGATCGCTTCGAACACCAGGCCTGCATCCTGTCCCAGGCGACTGATGTCCTCCAGCAGTCCCGGGATCTCGGCCCCCTGGAAAAACTGCTCCAGTGCCCGATCCAGGTTTTCCCGTACAAGCGCCACCTGCTCTCGCCAAGAATCCAGGCTGCCAGCCTGGCGAAACTTGCCAGCAATCCGCGCCTTGAGACGAACATGTTCCTGGCGCATTTGCTTCCACTGCTCCTGCCCCACCCCCAGATAGAAAACCTGGCCCACCGCCAGGACCAGGCACATCAACAAGATCAGCAGTACCCCCTTGAGCGCTTCGGGCCAAGCGCCGGGGTTACCCAGGTCCAACGTTCGCCAATCGAAGCCGCCTGCCCGGATCGCCCCAAGCCAGTGATTCATGGCCCAAGCTCCATCACTGGAACTTGCTGCACATTCAGTCGAAACAGATTGCTCGGCTGACGCCCCATCTGCGCGACATTCTTCACCTCAGTCAGCGCCGGTGCGGCAAATCCATCGCTGGCTTGCAGATTGCGCAACAGTTCGGAGATCCGATCATTGGCCCGCGCGACACCACTGATACCCAGGCTTTCGCCCTGCTGATCGATTTCGGTCAGGTAAGCACCTTCGGGCAAGCTGCGGGCCAACCGCTCGAAGACCCGCACGCCAGAGGCACGACTGCCCTGCAACTCCTCGACAACCCTGAAGCGCTCAAGCAACTGCTGGCGTTGCAGTTTGAGCGCCTCGACATCGGCAATCCGCTGGTCCAGCAGGGTCGAGGCCTGCTCCAGGTATTGATTACGCAGGTGCAATCGCTCGATCGCCCGGGCGATATAGGCATCCGCCAGCAAGACCACCCCACCACCCAGCATCACCGTCACGGCCAGAGCCCCGAGAAAACGCCGACGCCGCAGCTCCCTGGCAGCCTCGCGCCAGGGCAAGAGGTTGATCCGGGCCATCAGTACAGCCCTCTCAAGGCTAGGCCGCAGGCAAGCAACAAACCCGGTGCCTGGCCAGCGAGTTGCTGGCTGTCCAGCCGGTGGCTGACCGACATATTGCGAACAGGATCGGCAATCGCCGTGGCAACCCCCGAGCACTGCTCCACAGCCCGGGCCAGGCCATCCAGGGCACTGGCCGTACCAGCCAACAACAGCAAGTCCAGGGGCTGCTGCTGCGCTGAAGCGGAAAATTGCTGCAGGGCAAGGACCACCTGCTCCTGCACCTGCAACCCGAACGGTTGCAACACGTCCTCATTGCAGCCTTGGGGCAAGCAGCCCTTGCGCTGCGCCAGCAATGCCTCGTCCAGGGTCAGGCCATGGTGTCGACCAAGGGCCTCCATCAACTGGCGGCTGCCAAACAGCTGCTCTCGGCCATAAATGACCCGTTGCCCACGCATCACGCTGAACGTACTGATGTCCGCCCCCAGATCCAGCAAGGCCAGGGAGGCTTGCGGCAACGCCTTGGCGATCGTTAGCGCCAGGCCTCGCTCCAGGGCCAGAGGCTCGCTGTCCACCACCCGGGCACGCAGGCCTGCCAGAGCCAGCACCGCCTCCAGGGACTCGACCTGCTCGTTGCGACAAGCCACCAGCAGCACCTGAACCCGTCGGGAGTTTCCCGGCACCGGCCCTTGCACCTCGAAATCGAGCGCAACGTCCTCCAGGGCATAAGGAATGTACTGGCTCGCTTCCAGGGCAATCTGGTTCTCCAGCTCTTCGTCGGAGAGCCCCGCCGGCACTTCTATCAGCTTGCTGATCAGCGCCTCCCCCGGCACCGCCACTACGCTGTCCCGAAGGCGACTGCCACTGCGGCTCCAAGCCCTGAGCAAGGCCATGCCCAAGGACTCGGGATCAACGATTTGCCGGCCTTGCACCACGCCAGGTAATAGAGGCTCTCGGGCAAAGGCCTCGACCCGGTAGCCTGCCCCCTGGCGACTCAAGGCTAGAACCGTGATGGCAGTCGCATTGATATCGATCCCTAACAGGGAACTCGACTTTTTCCTGAAGAGTCCAAGCACGGCCAATTCCCTATGACTATCCGTAACTTACGGATTCCCTGAGCGACGTTGTGTCCATGCGTCGAGTCTTGACAGACGGGCAAATGACGATCCCGGAGGAAAATGCTTATAATGCCCGCGTTTTTTTCCGCGTTTACCCGCTGCGTGGGTCGGTCCTGATCATCATGAATACCCCGACGCCTAATTCATTCCTTTCTCTGGAAATCCAAAAGCCTTGATTCGTCTGCTGAAGTTTTTCGGGTGGTCCATCGTAGCGGCGTTCTGCGGGCTGCTCCTCGCCCTCTCCGGCGCGTTTCTCTATCTTAGTCCTGGCTTGCCGTCGGTAGAGGCCCTGCGAACCATCCAGTTGCAAATCCCCCTGCGGGTGTACAGCAGCGACGGAAAATTGATCGCAGAATTTGGCGAGATGCGACGTAATCCCATACGTTTCGCCGAAATTCCCCCAAACTTCATCAATGCGTTACTAAGTGCTGAAGACGATAACTTCGCCAACCACTACGGCGTCGACCCCAGCAGCCTGATGCGGGCGGCCACTCAACTGGTCAAGAGCGGGCACATCCAGTCCGGCGGCAGCACCATCACCATGCAGGTGGCCAAGAACTTCTTCCTCACCAGCGAACGCAGCTTCTCGCGCAAGGCGACGGAGATCCTCCTGGCCCTGCAGATCGAGCGTCAGTTGACCAAGGACGAGATCCTCGAGCTGTATGTCAACAAGATCTACCTGGGTAACCGTGCCTACGGGATCGAGGCAGCGGCACAGGTGTACTACGGCAAATCCATCCGCGATGTGAGCCTGGCGCAGATGGCGATGATCGCCGGGCTGCCCAAGGCCCCTTCGCGCTTCAACCCCCTGGCCAACCCGGCGCGTAGCAAGGAGCGTCGCGACTGGATCCTGGGGCGCATGTACAAGCTGGGCAAGATCACCGAGGCGGCCTACACCGAGGCGGTCAACGAACCCCTCAATGCCAGCTATCACGTACCGACTCCGGAAGTGAGCGCACCGTACATCGCCGAGATGGCCCGCGCCGAGATGGTCGGCCGCTATGGCAGCGACGCCTACACCGAAGGTTTCCGGGTGACCACCACGGTTCCCAGCGACCTGCAGGAAATGGCCAATACCGCGGTCCATGAAGGGCTGATGACCTACGACCAGCGCCACGGCTATCGCGGCCCGGAATCGCGCCTGCCCGGCAAGACCCAGGCAGCCTGGGCCAACGAGCTGACCAAACAGCGGACCATCAGCGGGCTGGAGCCGGCGATCGTCACCCAGGTCGAGAAGAATGGCATTGAGGTACTGACCCGCAACGGCCAGGAACATGTGGCCTGGGAAAGCATGAAATGGGCCCGCCCGTTCCTCAACACCAACAGCATGGGCCCCTCGCCCCGCCAACCTGCGGACGTGACCCAGGTCGGCGACCTGGTACGCGTACAGCGCCAGGCAGACAATTCTCTGAAGTTCAGCCAGATCCCGGTCGCCCAGGGCGCCCTGGTGACCCTGGACCCACAGAACGGCGCCATCCGCGCACTGGTCGGCGGCTTCGCCTTCGAGCAGAGCAACTACAACCGCGCGACGCAAGCCAAGCGCCAACCCGGCTCGAGCTTCAAGCCATTCGTCTACAGTGCCGCCCTGGACAATGGCTACACCCCGGCCAGCCTGGTGAACGACGCCCCGATCGTGTTCGTCGACGAATACCTGGACAAGGTCTGGCGGCCGAAGAACGACAACAACACGTTCCTGGGTCCGATTCGCATGCGTGAGGCGCTGTACAAATCACGTAACCTGGTATCGATCCGCCTGCTGCAAAGCATGGGGGTCGACCGCACCATCGATTACATCAGCAAGTTCGGCTTCAACAAGCAGGACCTGCCGCGCAACCTGTCCCTGGCCCTGGGCACAGCGACCCTGACGCCGATCGAGATCGCCACCGGCTGGAGCACCTTTGCCAACGGCGGCTACAAGATCACCCCCTACATCATCGACAAGATCGAAAGCCGTAACAGTGAGCTGTTGTTCAGCGCCAACCCGCCCAGCGCCCCCACTGGCGATACTGCCAGCAGTGGTATCGCTGCGCCGGAGAACGGCTTCACGATCAACACCGCGACCGGCGAAACGCCAGTCCAGCCAGCCGCCCAGGCGCCGGTGACTGCAGAACGAATTATCGACGGGCGCACGACCTACATCCTCAACAGCATGCTCGAGGACGTGATCAAGCTGGGTACCGGCCGCCGCGCGCTGGCCCTGGGCCGCTCGGACCTGGCCGGCAAGACAGGTACGACCAACGACTCCAAGGACGCCTGGTTCTCCGGCTACAACGCCGACTACGTCACCACGGTATGGACCGGCTTCGACCAACCGGAAAGCCTGGGGCGCCGCGAGTATGGCGGCACCGTGGCCCTGCCGATCTGGATGAACTTCATGGGCGCCGCCCTCAAGGGCAAGCCACCCCACACCCAACCCGAGCCGGAAGGCATCCTCAGCCTGCGTGTCGACCCGGTCAGCGGCCGCGCCGCTACCCCGGGGACGCCAAACGCCTACTTCGAGCTGTTCAAGAGCGAAGACACCCCACCCTCGGTCAATGAGCTGGGCAATGGCATGGCCCCTGGCAGCCCACTACCGGCAGACGAGGCCGCTCCGATCGACCTGTTCTAGAACAGCAGCGCAAGCTACGCGCTTCAAGCGACAAGGAACCCCTGCCGCTTGAAGCTTGAAACTTCTCCATAAAAAAACCCGGCTCGATGGCCGGGTTTTTTATGGGCTGCAATTAGCCGTTGAACACGTCGTTCACGCTTTTGAGCGGATAGTTCTTCGGATACGGCAGGGTGGCCACGCCAGTCTCGATGGCGGCCTTGGCCACGGCATCGGAGATCACGGTGATCAGGCGGGCATCCATTGGCTTGGGAATGATGTACTCACGACCGAACGCCAGCGCCTGGCCGCCGTAGGCATCGCAGACTTCCTGAGGCACTGGCAGCTTGGCCAGATCCTTCAGGGCGATGGCCGCCGCGATCTTCATCTCTTCGTTGATACGCTTGGCGCGAACGTCCAGGGCACCACGGAAGATGAACGGGAAGCCCAGTACGTTGTTCACCTGGTTCGGGTAGTCCGAACGGCCAGTGGCCATGATCACGTCATCGCGAGTGGCATGGGCCAGCTCCGGGGAGATTTCCGGATCAGGGTTGGAGCAGGCGAACACGATCGGGTTCGACGCCATGGACTTCAGGCCTTCGGCGCTCAGCAGGTTCGGACCGGACAGGCCAACGAACACATCGGCACCCTTCAGAGCGTCGGCCAGGGTGCGCTTGTCGGTAGCGTGGGCGAACACTGCCTTGTACTGGTTCAGGTCGTCACGGCCGGAGTGGATCACGCCGGTACGGTCAACCATGAAGATGTTCTCGATCTGCGCACCCATGCTCACCAGCAGCTTCATGCAGGAGATGGCGGCAGCACCGGCGCCCAGGCAGACGATCTTGGCATCGGCCAGGGTCTTGCCGGCGATTTCCAGGGCATTGATCATCCCGGCCGCGGTCACGATGGCGGTACCGTGCTGGTCATCGTGGAATACCGGAATGTCGCACTGCTCGATCAGGGCGCGCTCGATCTCGAAGCACTCAGGCGCCTTGATGTCTTCCAGGTTGATGCCACCGAAGGTGATGGAGATGCGCTTGACGGTATCGATGAAGGCTTGCGGGCTTTCGGAGTCGACTTCGATGTCGAACACATCGATGCCGGCGAAACGCTTGAACAGTACGCCCTTGCCTTCCATCACCGGCTTGGAGGCCAGCGGGCCGAGGTTGCCCAGGCCCAGAATAGCGGTGCCATCGGAAATGACGGCAACCAGGTTGCCTTTGCCGGTGTACTTGTAGGCCAGCTCCGGGTCGCGAGCGATTTCACGTACCGGTTCGGCTACGCCGGGGCTGTAGGCCAGCGCCAGATCACGAGCGGTAGCAGTGGCCTTGGTGAGCTCGACACTCAGCTTCCCTGGACGAGGATTGGCATGATATTCGAGAGCGGCAGTTTTCAAATCAGACATGTGGGCATTCCGCTTTTACTGTTGGACAGACGGACCGCCGAGGATACGCGTGTCGCATAGTCCCCACAAGACTGGCCAGTCACCCCTGTCAAGGCCTGTAGCCTACGACTTTGGGCCAAGAGCCGCGGCCCGCAAGGCTTTCAACTGTTCACAATCTAAATAAAAAATGTCTACAATTTATTTGTCATCAGAGCAATCTCAGCATCGAAGGGTCTTTGATCGAGATCATCCAGCGCGCAAGCGGCAGCGAGGAACGCCCCCGCTGATGACGATCCACGACCCAGCCACGAGCCTCGACGCGGCGCCCGACAAGGCCTTTGAGCCGCTCAGGGGGGAAGCGGCCACGGATATTGGGTGCAATGCGTAATACAACCGCTCCATTCAATGTGATCCAAACCCCGTTGCGATTGCGTTGCACCCCACTTACCCGCCCGCTCAGCACGGCAAAACCCGAGGAGCGAATCTGCTCCGGTTTCAGTACAGGCGAACGCCGCCAAAGCCCTAGCCTGGCCCTGCGCGCATGGTTTTCAGCAGCTTGCTGGCAGGCGACCAATGCGACATTCGGCGCCAGGGCGATATGGTAGGCGAGCCCCTCGGCAATCAACCGGGCTTCGAAGTTCACGCCATTGGCGCCATAGACATGGGCCAGGGTCCGCCCATAGCGATCGAACCTCTCGCGACCGGGCACCAGGCCAACCCGGCCACCATTGCGCGCGACCAGTTGCTCCAGGCGCCTGCGTGCCGCCACGGCCAACGGCTCGGCCAAACGCCCCTTTGCGGCCAACTCCGGTGCATTGAGGCCGATCATGCGTACGCTGCGGCCGTCCTTGAGACGCAGGGTGTCACCGTCCACTACCCGCGCCACCACCACAGGAGTCAATGACGCCGGAGCCGGGGCTGGGCAAAACGCCTGGGCGGCTGTCAGCCAAATCGCAGGCACAAAAAAGGCGCCCACTAGGGACGCCTTTTTCATCAGCGAGGAAAGTCGGTATCGGCTTTCCAGAACGATCAGCCTCAGGCCTTTTTCGTTGCGCCGAAAGCACCAAAGCGCGACTTGAACTTGTCGACACGACCGCCAACGTCCAGAGTCTTCTGCTTACCGGTGTAGAACGGGTGGCACTCGTTGCACACGTCCAGGCTCAGAGGCTTGGCCAGGGTGGAGCGAGTTTCGATGACGTTACCGCAGCTGCAAGTAGCGGTAATGGCTTCGTATACTGGATGGATATCGGCTTTCATGATGTATTCCTCAGGCTAGCGTGCCGCCACCCAACACTATTGTTGAATACCGCACGAATTAGGGCGCGGATTCTACCAGACCCCATCAATCGCGCAAGAGATCCTGACTGCCCTCCATCAGAAAAACCCTCCACCACCTTGACAGCCCGCGCCGCTCCCTACCCGGAATCGACAGCATGCACCCGTGAACAGGTGCCCACGCTTGTGCAGGACACCCCTGCGCTCGTCTGTTAGGCTCCAAAACCTACCGACTGCCCGCCCTGTGAGACCTCCCCGCGTGCCCGACGCCATCCTGCGCCTAGCCCTGCCTTCGCCCTTGCGCCGCTTGTTCGACTACCGCGCCCCAGCCGGGGTACTGCGCAGCCAGTTGCAACCAGGCATGCGCCTGCGAGTGCCATTTGGGCGCAGGGAAATGATCGGCATCCTGGTCCAGGTAGCGGATCACAGCGAAGTCCCGGCGGAAAAGCTCAAGCCGGCCCTCGCCCTGCTGGATCCCACCCCACCGTTGCCAGCAGCCCTGTTCAAGCTGTGCCTGTGGACCGCCCAGTACTATCAGCACAGCCTGGGCGACACCCTGAGCTGGGCCTTGCCGGTGCTGCTGCGCCAGGGTGAGCCGGCCGAGGCCCGCCAGGAACGCTTCTGGTCGGTCGCGCCCGGCGCTCGCCTCGACGATCCGCGAATAGCCCGTGCCCCCCGCCAGCGAGAAGCCCTGGCCACCCTGGCCCAACACCCCCACGGTGTCCCCCATGCGCTCTTGAGCAAGCTGATGCTGAGCAAGGACAGCCTGGACCTGTTGCTGGCCAAGGACCTGGTGCAGATAGAGGTACGCAGGCACGCCCCTGGAGCACGTCACGAACACTGGCTGGCCCAGCCGGAACTGCCGCTCAACAGCGAACAACGCGCCGCGTATGAAGCGATCCGCGCCGGGTTCGACAGCTACCATGCCTTCCTCCTGGCAGGAGTCACCGGCAGCGGCAAGACCGAGGTCTACCTGCAACTGATCCGCGAAACCCTGGAAGCCGGCAAGCAAGCCCTGGTACTGATCCCGGAAATCAACCTCGGCCCCCAGACCCTGGCCCGCTTCGAACAACGCTTCAATGCGCGTATCGCCCTGCTGCACTCGGCGGTCAATGATCGTGAGCGCCTGGACGCCTGGCTGGCGGCCCGGGACGGCGAGGCGGATATCATCATCGGCACCCGCTCGGCGCTGTTCACCCCGATGAAGAATCCCGGGCTGATCATCATCGACGAGGAGCACGACGGCTCCTATAAACAGCAGGAAGGCTTGCGCTACCACGCTCGCGACCTGGCCCTGGTCCGCGCCCGCCAGGAAGACATCCCGATCGTCCTGGGCTCGGCCACCCCATCCCTGGAAAGCCTGCATAACGCCTACACCGGCCGCTATGGCCTGCTGCGCATGAATGAACGGGCCGGCGGTGCAAAACCACCGCGTTTCCTGCGCCTGGACGTCAAGAGCCGTCCACTGGACAGCGGTATTTCCGGGCCCATGCAACAAGCCATCGGCCAGACCCTGGCCGCCGGGCAACAGGTCCTGGTGTTCCTCAATCGCCGCGGCTTCGCCCCGACGCTGCTGTGCCATGACTGCGGCTGGATGTCCGAATGCGAACGCTGCGACGCCCGCATGACCGTGCACCAGCGTTCGGGCGAACTGCGTTGCCATCACTGCGGCCATGTGGAACGTGTGCCACGGCATTGCCCACAGTGCGGCAAGGTCGACCTGCGGCCAGTGGGAGCCGGCACCGAACGGGCAGAGGAGCGCCTGGCCATCCTGTTTCCCGACTACCCGGTACTGCGGGTGGACCGCGACAGCACCTCGCGCAAGGACGCGATGAACCAGCTGTTCGCCACCATCCAGAAAGGCCATCCGTGCATCCTCGTCGGCACGCAGATGCTGGCCAAGGGTCATCACTTCCCCCGGGTCACCCTGGTATCGATCCTGGATGCCGATGGCGGCCTGTTTTCCGGGGACTTTCGCGCCAGCGAACGCATGGCACAACTGATCGTCCAGGTAGCGGGACGCGCAGGGCGCGCCGAAGAACCCGGCAAGGTGATCATCCAGACCCACCTGGCCGACCATCCGCTGCTGGTACAACTGACCGAGCAAGGCTACTTCGCCTTCGCCGAGCAGGCCCTGAGCGAACGGCGCAGCGCCGGCCTGCCACCTTTCGCCCACCTCGCACTGCTGCGCGCCGAGGCCCACAAGCCAGGCCAGGCCGAGGCTTTCCTGGACGAAGCCTGCAGCGAAGCCGAGCGCCTGCTGGCCGAACAGGAGCTGGGCGGCATCGAGCTGCTGGGGCCTGTACCCGCCCCCATGGAGCGCCGGGCCGGACGTTATCGTGCTCAACTGCTGCTGCAAGCCAGCGCCCGGGCCCCGCTCCACCGCCTGTTGAGCAGCTGGCTGCTGGCACTGGAGCAGATGCCTAGCGGGCGGCAAGTTCGCTGGTCGCTGGATGTGGACCCCGTCGACCTGTACTGACAGGCCAACTGCAGCCCCTGGTTTAAGCAGCAAGCAGAACCTGCCGATCCTTGCTGCTTGAAGCCTGGTGCCTGCCACTCACCCCCCAGAGGTTGGCAACCCGCCCCTGGCAACGGATAATGCCCAGTTTTTCCACCTGCGCATCGAAGCGCCGCCGCGCCAGCGGTCGAAAGAGAAGACCATGAAAGACACCATTCGCCAGCTCATCCAGCAAGCCATCGCCCAACTCGTCGCCGAAGGTGTGTTGCCAGAAGGTCTGGCGCCGGCGATCCAGGTCGAGAACACCCGCGACAAGACCCACGGCGACTTCGCCAGCAACATCGCCATGATGCTGGCCAAGCCCGCCGGCATGAAGCCTCGCGATCTGGCGGAAAAGATCATCGCCGCCCTGCCGGCCGACGAGAACCTGAGCAAGGCGGAAATCGCCGGCCCAGGCTTCATCAACTTCTTCCAGAACACCCAGGCCCTGGCCGCCCGCCTGGACGCCGCCCTCGACGACGCCCACCTGAACGTGCGCAAGGCCGGCCCGGCACAACGCACCGTGATCGACATGTCGGCGCCCAACCTGGCCAAGGAAATGCACGTCGGCCACCTGCGCTCCACCATCATCGGCGACGGCGTGGCACGGGTCCTGGAGTTCCTCGGCGATACCGTGATCCGCCAGAACCACGTGGGCGACTGGGGCACCCAGTTCGGCATGCTGATGGCGTACCTCGAAGAAAACCCCATCACCAGCGACGAGCTGTCGGACCTGGAGAATTTCTACCGCGCCGCCAAGCAGCGCTTCGACGAGTCCGAAGCCTTCGCCGATCGCGCTCGCAGCCTGGTGGTCAAGCTGCAGGCCGGCGACCCGGACTGCCTGGCCCTGTGGAGCAAGTTCAAGGACATCTCCCTGTCCCACTGCCAGAAGATCTACGAGCTGCTCAACGTCAAGCTGACCATGGCCGACGTGATGGGCGAGAGCGCCTACAACGATGACCTGATCAATGTGGTCAACGACCTCAAGGCCCAGGGCATGCTGGTGGAAAGCAATGGCGCCCAGTGCGTGTTCCTCGACGAGTTCAAGAACGCCGAGGGCGAGCCGCTGCCAGTGATCATCGTCAAGGCCGGCGGCGGCTACCTGTACGCCACCACCGACCTGGCCGCCGTGCGCTACCGCAGCGGCAAGCTCAAGGCCGACCGCGCCCTGTACTTCGTCGACCAGCGCCAGGCCCTGCACTTCCAGCAAGTGTTCGCGGTGGCCCACAAGGCCGGCTTCGTCACCCATCCGATGGACATGGAGCATATGGGCTTCGGCACCATGAACGGCGCCGACGGCCGTCCGTTCAAGACCCGTGATGGCGGCACCGTGAAGCTGATCGACCTGCTGACCGAAGCCGAGGAGCGGGCCTACGCCCTGGTGAAGGAGAAGAATCCGCAGTTGGCGGAAGCCGACCTGCGCCGCATCGCCAAGGTGGTGGGCATCGACTCGGTGAAGTACGCCGACCTGTCCAAGCACCGCACCAGCGACTACAGCTTCAACTTCGACCTGATGCTCAACTTCGAAGGCAACACCGCGCCCTACCTGCTGTACGCCTATACCCGTGCTGCCGGCGTGTTCCGCAAGCTGGGCAAGGACTTCAGCCAGGTACAGGGCAAGATCGAACTGCACGCCGCCCAGGAACTGGAGCTGGCGGCACGCCTGGCGCAGTTTGGCGAGACCCTCAACAACGTCGCCGAAAAAGGCACCCCCCACGTGCTGTGCAGCTACCTGTACGATGTGGCCGGGCTGTTCTCCAGCTTCTACGAAAACTGCCCGATCCTGGCAGCCGAGACTCCCGAGCAGATGAATAGCCGCCTGCGCCTGACCGAGCTGACCCGGCGTACCCTCAAGCAAGGTCTGGAACTGCTGGGCCTCGAAGTCCTGGAGCAAATGTAAGTTGGCTGCCAAGAAAAAACCTGCACCCAAGCGTGGCGCCAGCCGTTACCAGCCTCCGGCCAAGAAGCCGATTCCGGGCTGGTTGTGGTTGGCCATCGGCCTGACCATCGGCGCCTTCATCGTGTTCCTGATGAAGCTCGAGCCCGGCAAGGGTGGCGACAGCGTCAAGCGCGAGAAAATCGAGCAGCAGAAAGCCACCAAGATTGCCGAGGCCAACAAGACTCCGCCCAGCCCACAGCAGCCGGTGAAGCCCAAGTACGACTTCTATACGCTGCTGCCGGAGTCGGAAGTCATTGTGCCGCCTGAAGCCGTACCGGAAAAAACCCTGCCGACACCACAGGTGCCGCCAGTGCCAACTACCCCGGTAACCCCGGCGGAAGCGGCGAAGATCGATACTGCCCGGGCCCAGGCCGCCCTCGCCGGCATCACCCCGCCACCAGCGCCTCCCGTGGCCAAGGCGGCTCCGGTCACCAAGTTCTTCCTCCAGGCCGGCTCGTTCCGCAAGGAAGCCGATGCCGACAAGGTGCGCGCGCAAATCATCCTGCTGGGGCAGTCGGTCTCGGTCGAGTCCGGCACCGTCAAGGAGGAGACCTGGTACCGAGTACTGGTCGGCCCGTTCAGCAACCGCGAGCAACTGACCGTTGCCCAGAAGCAACTGGCAGGCGCCGGCTTCAGCAACCTGCTGTTACAACAGCGTCAAAGCCGCTGACACCCTATGGCGAGGGAGTTCGCTCCCTCCGGGCCGCCTCGCGGCCCCAGGGTTCCCCCCAAACAGCCGCTATCCCTTCCTCCCGGGACGCCCACCACTCGTCTCTCTCCACACATTGCAGTTGAAAAACCTCGCACCACCCCCATATGAGTTTCCATCTGGGCACTTTCGCCCCGCTGCGTGGAGACTTCCCCTTGACCACCATCGTTTCAGTCCGCCGCCACGGCAAAGTCGTCATGGGCGGCGACGGCCAGGTTTCCCTTGGCAACACCGTGATGAAAGGCAATGCGAAGAAAGTTCGCCGCCTGTACCACGGCCAGGTCATCGCAGGCTTCGCCGGGGCCACCGCCGATGCCTTCACCTTGTTCGAACGCTTTGAAGGCCCGCTGGAAAAACACCAGGGCCACCTGATCCGCGCCGCTGTCGAGCTGGCCAAGGAATGGCGTACCGATCGCTCCCTGAGCCGCCTGGAAGCCATGCTGGCCGTGGCCAACAAGGATGCATCCCTGATCATCACCGGCAACGGCGACGTGGTCGAACCTGAAGACGGCCTGATCGCCATGGGTTCCGGTGGCGCCTACGCCCAGGCGGCTGCCAGCGCCTTGCTGAAAAAGACCGACCTGTCGGCTCGCGAGATCGTCGAGACCGCCCTGGGTATTGCCGGCGACATCTGTGTATTCACCAACCACACTCAAACCATCGAGGAGCAGGATCTCGCGGAATAAGCCTGTTCCGGCTCGGGCCTGCCGCCAGGCGGCAGGCGTGCCACGGCATTCATTCCTGCTTGAGAACCGCCAATTACTATGTCCATGACACCCCGCGAAATCGTCCACGAACTCAATCGCCACATCATCGGCCAGGACGACGCCAAGCGCGCCGTGGCCATTGCCCTGCGCAACCGCTGGCGGCGCATGCAACTGCCTGTCGAGCTGCGGGCTGAAGTCACCCCCAAGAACATCCTGATGATCGGCCCTACCGGCGTGGGCAAGACCGAAATCGCCCGCCGCCTGGCCAAGCTGGCCAATGCACCGTTCATCAAGGTCGAGGCCACCAAGTTCACTGAAGTGGGCTACGTGGGCCGCGACGTCGAGTCGATCATCCGCGACCTGGCCGACGCCGCGCTGAAGATGCTTCGCGAGCAGGAAATCGTCCGTGTGCGCCACCGCGCCGAAGACGCCGCCGAGGACCGCATCCTCGACGCCCTGCTGCCCCAGGCCCGGGTCAGCAGCTTTGCCGAGGAAGCCGCGCAGACCAGCAGCGACTCCAACACCCGCCAGCTGTTCCGCAAGCGCCTGCGCGAAGGGCAGCTGGACGACAAGGAAATCGAGATCGAAGTCGCCGAGAACATGGGCGTCGAGATCGCCGCGCCACCTGGCATGGAAGAGATGACCAACCAGCTGCAGAGCCTGTTCGCCAACATGGGCAAGGGCAAGCGCAAGACCCGCAAGCTGAAGGTCAAGGAAGCACTGAAAATGGTGCGCGATGAAGAAGCCAGCCGCCTGGTCAACGAGGAAGAACTCAAGGCCAAGGCCCTGGAAGCCGTCGAGCAGCACGGCATCGTGTTCATCGACGAGATCGACAAGGTGGCCAAGCGCGGCAACGTCGGCGGCGCCGATGTCTCCCGTGAAGGCGTGCAGCGCGACCTGCTGCCGCTGATCGAAGGCTGCACCGTCAACACCAAGCTGGGCATGGTCAAGACCGACCACATCCTGTTCATCGCCTCCGGCGCGTTCCACCTGAGCAAGCCGAGCGACCTGGTGCCTGAACTGCAAGGTCGCCTGCCGATCCGTGTCGAACTCAAGGCCCTGACTCCAGAGGACTTCGAACGCATCCTCAAGGAACCGCACGCGTCCCTGACCGAACAGTACTCTGCGCTGCTCAAGACCGAAGGCCTGGACATCGAGTTCGCCGACGAAGGCATCAAGCGCCTGGCGGAGATCGCCTACCAGGTCAACGAGAAGACCGAGAACATCGGGGCTCGTCGCCTGCATACCTTGCTCGAGCGCCTGCTCGAAGAGGTGTCGTTCAGCGCCGGCGACCTGGCCAGCGCCCACAGCGAGGAGCCGATCCGCATCGACGCGGCCTACGTCAACAGCCACCTGGGTGAGCTGGCACAGAACGAAGACCTGTCCCGCTACATCCTCTAAGCGCCAAGCTGCGAGCTGCAAGCGACAAGCTGATTCGCGTCGCTTGCAGCAACGCTTCGCTACTGTTTTATCCGCGATGGCTTGAATCTCCCTGCTCGTAGCTTGAAGCTTGCAGCTTGAAGCTCAAGAGAGAACGCCCATGGCCCGCCTGCCCACCGGCATCAACCTGCACAAAGCCTCCAAGACCCTGACCCTGACCTACGGGCCGGACGAGGTCTACCACCTGCCTGCGGAATTCCTGCGGGTGCATTCCCCCTCCGCCGAGGTCCAGGGCCACGGCAACCCCATCCTGCAATTCGGCAAGCTCGGCGTCGGCCTGAGCAAGATCGAAACGGCCGGCCAGTACGCACTGAAATTGACCTTCGACGACGGTCATGACAGCGGACTGTTCACCTGGGATTACCTGTACCAATTGGCACTGCGCCAGGACGACTTGTGGAGCGACTACCTGGAGCAACTCAAGGCCGCTGGAAAGTCCCGTGATCCGAACGAGTCCATCGTCAAGCTGATGCTCTAGCTCAAGCCTCTGGCTGTTTAGAGGGCATTTTCTAATTCCATCTGTTTGAATGCAGGGCTGCATGGTCAATGAATGGCCTGCTTGCGAAAAAAAATAAACTCGGGTAACCAATGGATCTGGCAGGTTCCCTGCAGAGCTTTCGGAACATAGAAGCAGCGGTGCGCAAATAACGGTCACCCGAGCAGTAGTACCGGCATCGTGCTGTGTAACTGCACAGCAAGCCCGGTACTCGTCTCAGGACAATGGAGCGTCGTAGATGAGTAACAAGAATAACGATGACCTGAAACGCCAAGCCTCGGAGAACACCCTGGGGCTCAATCCGGTCATCGGCTTGCGTAGAAAGGATCTGCTTACCTCTGCTCGAATGGTGCTTGCCCAGGCCATCAAACAACCCATCCACAGTGTCAAGCACGTTGCCCATTTCGGCGTCGAACTGAAGAACGTGATGTTCGGCAAGTCGAGCCTGCAACCAGAAAGCGACGACCGCCGGTTCATCGACCCGGCGTGGAGCCAGAACCCGCTGTACAGGCGTTACCTGCAAACCTACCTGGCGTGGCGCAAGGAGCTTCACGACTGGATCGGCAATAGCAACCTCTCCGAACAGGACATCAGCCGCGGGCACTTCGTGATCAACCTGATGACCGAAGCCATGGCCCCGACCAACAGCGCGGCCAACCCCGCCGCGGTCAAGCGCTTCTTCGAAACCGGCGGCAAGAGCCTGCTGGACGGTTTGTCCCACCTGGCCAAGGACCTGGTGCACAACGGCGGCATGCCCAGCCAGGTCAACATGGACGCCTTCGAAGTGGGCAAGAACCTGGGCACCAGCGAAGGTTCGGTGGTGTTTCGCAACGATGTGCTGGAGCTGATCCAGTACCGGCCCATCACCGAGCAGGTGCATGAGCGCCCGTTGCTGGTGGTGCCGCCGCAGATCAACAAGTTCTATGTTTTCGACCTCAGCCCGGACAAGAGCCTGGCGCGCTTCTGCCTGCGCAACAACGTGCAGACCTTCATCGTCAGCTGGCGCAACCCCACCAAGGCCCAGCGCGAGTGGGGCCTGTCCACCTACATCGAGGCCTTGAAGGAAGCGGTCGACGTAGTGACCGCCATCACCGGCAGCGAGGATGTGAACATGCTCGGCGCCTGCTCCGGCGGCATCACCTGTACCGCGCTGCTAGGGCACTATGCGGCACTGGGCCAGAAGAAGGTCAACGCCCTGACCCTGCTGGTGAGCGTGCTCGACACCACCGTGGACACCCAGGTCGCACTGTTCGTCGACGAGCAGACCCTGGAGGCCGCCAAGCGCCACTCCTACCAGGCTGGCGTGCTCGAAGGCCGTGACATGGCCAAGGTTTTCGCCTGGATGCGGCCCAACGACCTGATCTGGAACTACTGGGTCAACAACTACCTGCTGGGCAACGAGCCGCCGGTGTTCGACATCCTGTTCTGGAACAATGACACCACGCGCCTGCCTGCCGCGTTCCATGGCGACCTGATCGAGATGTTCAAGAACAACCCACTGACCCGGGCCAATGCCCTGGAAGTGTGCGGCACGCCGATCGACCTGAAGCAGGTGAGCGCCGACATCTTCTCCCTGGCCGGTACCAACGACCACATCACGCCGTGGAAGTCCTGCTACAAGTCGGCGCAACTGTTCGGCGGCCATGTGGAGTTCGTTCTCTCCAGCAGCGGGCACATCCAGAGCATCCTCAACCCACCGGGCAACCCCAAGGCGCGCTACATGACCAGCTCCGAGATCCCGGACTGCCCCGACCAGTGGCAAGAGAACTCGGTCAAGCACACCGACTCCTGGTGGCTGCACTGGCAAGCCTGGCAGGCACAGCGCTCTGGAGAACTGAAGCCGGCACCCGAGACCCTGGGCAGCAAGAAGTACCCGGCAGGCGAGGCATCGCCGGGCACCTACGTCCACGAACGCTGATCGGGCCTCGAGCACGGCGGTACCAAAAGTGCCGCCAAGCCCTATTCTTGATATGAGGCCTGGCCTCGGGAAATCCGGAGCGCGCCAGCAAGGGCGCCTCCAACGGTTCAATTCACAGGGCTACGGCATGCCACACTCTTTCATCTTCCGTACCGTCGACCTGGATGGCCAGACCATCCGCACCGCGGTACGTCCCGGCAAGCCTCACTTGACGCCATTGCTGATCTTCAACGGCATCGGCGCCAACCTGGAGCTGGTGTTCCCCTTCGTCCAGGCCCTGGACCCGGACCTGGAAGTCATCGCTTTCGACGTGCCCGGTGTCGCGGCCATCGACACCGAGCCGGCCCTACCGTTTTCCGGGCCTGGCCAAGCTCACCGCGCGCATGCTCGACTACCTCGACTATGGCCAGGTCAATGCCGTCGGCGTGTCCTGGGGCGGGGCCCTGGCCCAGCAGTTCGCCTACGACTACCCCGAGCGTTGCAAGAAGCTGGTACTGGCAGCCACCGCCGCCGGCGCCTTCATGGTTCCCGGCAAACCCAAGGTGCTGTGGATGATGGCCAGCCCACGGCGCTACGTGCAGCCCTCCCACGTCATGCGTATTGCACCGTTGATCTACGGCGGGGCCTTCCGCCGTGACCCGAACCTGGCGGCCGAACATGCGGCGAAAGTGCGTTCGGCCGGCAAGCTGGGCTACTACTGGCAACTATTCGCCGGAGTGGGCTGGACCAGCATCCACTGGCTGCACAAGATCCACCAGCCGACCCTGGTGCTGGCCGGCGACGACGACCCGCTGATTCCCCTGATCAACATGCGCATGCTCGCCTGGCGCATCCCCAACGCCCAGTTGCACATCATCGACGACGGCCATCTGTTCCTCATCACCCGGGCCGAGGCCGTCGCCCCGATCATCATGAAGTTCCTCCAGGAGGAGCGGCAGCGGGCAGTGATGCATCCGCACCCGTTGCCAGTACACCCGGCCAAATAAAAGAGCTCTGTCGACAGGACCGTCGCGCGCAGGAAGGGCCAGGACCGACTATGTTATCTGTCTTGAATTGGTCTGCTTGTTGGTGGTTTGACGAAGGAGTGTTGACTCATGCAAGACAAGCCTGCGCAGGGTGCGCTGCCCTCCCCTGCAACCTATATCACGGCACAAAGCGCGATTACCGGCTTGCGCGGCCGTGACCTGCTTTCCACCTTGCGCAGCGTCGCGGCCCATAGCCTGCGCAACCCATTGCACAGCGTCCGCCACACCCTGGCCCTGGGCAATCAGTTGGGTCGGGTACTCCTGGGCGAGACCCTGCACAAACCCAACCCCAAGGACAACCGCTTCACCGACCCGGCCTGGAGCCTCAACCCCTTCTACAAGCGCGGATTGCAGGCCTACCTGAGCTGGCAGACACAGGTCCGGCACTGGATCGACGACAGCGGCATGGACGAGGACGACCGGGCTCGTGCGCACTTCGCCTTCTCCCTGTTCAACGATGCCGTGTCTCCCTCCAATACCCTGCTCAACCCGCTGGCCATCAAGGAGATCTTCAACACCGGCGGCAACAGCGTGGTGCGCGGTATCGGCAACCTGGTGGATGACCTGCTGCACAACAACGGGCTGCCCAACCAGGTGACCAGGCACGCCTTCGAAGTCGGCAGGAACCTGGCCGTTACCCCAGGCTCGGTGGTGTTTCGCAATGAACTGCTGGAACTGATCCAGTACCGCCCCATGAGCGAAAAGCAGTACGCCAAGCCGCTGTTGATCGTGCCGCCGCAGGTCAACAAGTACTACATCTTCGACCTCAGCCCGACCAACAGCTTCGTCCAGTACGCGCTGAAGAACGGCCTGCAGGTGTTCATGGTCAGCTGGCGCAACCCGGATGTACGGCACCGCGAGTGGGGCCTGTCGAGCTATGTCGAAGCGGCCGAGGAAGCCCTGAATGCCGCGCGCTCCATCAGCGGCAGCCGCGAGGTCAACCTGGTGGGCGCCTGCGCCGGGGGCCTGACCATTGCCGCCTTGCAGGGCCACCTGCAGGCCAAGCGGCAGTTGCGCCGGGTGTCCAGCGCGACCTATCTGGTGAGCCTGCTGGACAGCCAGCTCGACAGCCCGGCGACCCTGTTCGCCGACGAGAAGACCCTGGAGGCCGCCAAGCGCCGCTCCTACCAACAGGGCGTCCTGGACGGTCGTGACATGGCCAAGGTTTTCGCCTGGATGCGGCCCAACGACCTGATCTGGAACTACTGGATCAACAACTACCTGCTGGGCAAGGAGCCGCCGGTGTTCGACATCCTCTACTGGAACAACGACAGCACCCGGCTGCCGGCCGCCCTGCACGGCGACCTGCTGGACTTCTTCAAGCACAACCCGTTGAGCCATGTCGGGGGGCTGGAGGTGTGCGGGACCCCGATCGACCTGCAGAAAGTCACCGTGGACAGCTTCAGCGTGGCCGGGATCAACGATCACATTACCCCCTGGGATGCGGTCTATCGCTCGACCCTGCTGCTGGGTGGCGAGCGACGCTTCGTGCTGTCCAACAGCGGACACGTCCAGAGCATCCTCAATCCACCCGGCAACCCCAAGGCCAATTACGTGGAGAACCCCAAGCTGAGCAGCGACCCGCGAGCCTGGTACTACGATGCCGAGCATGTCGACGGCAGTTGGTGGGGCCAATGGCTGGCCTGGGTCCAGGCACGTTCGGGAACGCAGCGCGAATCCCTGGCCACATTGGGCAACCAGAAGTACCCCCCCATGGAAGATGCCCCTGGCACCTACGTACGCGTGCGCTGAAACGCCTTGCCCTTCGGCTCCAGAGCGGAGCCGCCCCTAAACGGACCGACAAGAAGTCAGGATGAAGACCCGCGACCGGATACTCGAATGTGCCCTGCAGTTGTTCAACCAGAAGGGCGAGCCCAACGTCTCCACCATGGAGGTAGCCAATGAAATGGGGATCAGCCCCGGCAACCTCTACTACCACTTCCACGGCAAGGAGCCATTGGTACTCGGCCTGTTCGAACGCTTCCAGAGCGAACTGACGCCGCTGCTGGACCCGCCGTCCAACGCACAACTGGAGGCGGAAGACTACTGGCTGTTCCTGCACCTGATCGTCGAGCGCCTGGCCCACTACCGCTTCCTGTTCCAGGACTTGTCCAACCTGGCCGGGCGTCTGCCAAAGCTGGCCAAGGGCATTCGCAACCTGCTCAACGCCCTCAAGCGTACGCTCGCCTCGCTGCTGGCCCGGCTCAAGACCATGGGGCAGTTGGTCAGTGGCACCCAGGCCCTGGGCCAGTTGGTGGAACAGATCACCATGACCTTGCTGTTCTCCCTGGACTACCAGCGGATTCTCGATCGCGAGGGCGAGGTTCGCCTGGTGGTCTACCAGATCATGATGCTGGTCGCCCCGCATCTGTTGCCACCGGCCAAGCTGGCCACGGAACAGATGGCCCTGCGCTACCTGGATGAACAGCAGTAGCCCGGCTTTCTCCCGCCAATAAAAAACGCCCGGTCTTCGCAGGCCGGGCGTTTCTGCATCCTGATGGAATCAGGACTGGCTGCTTGGCGTCGCAGGGGTCGATGTGGCCGCTGGAGTTACCGCTGGAGCCGGTGCGGCAACGGAGTTCGCCGAACTGGCCGATACCGCTGGCGCTGCCGCGGCGGGCTTGGCCGCGACCGCAGGTTTGGCAGCGGGCTTCTTGGCAACAGGCTTTTTCGCCGCAGCCGGCTTCGCAGCGGGTTTGGCGGCAGGCTTGGCTGCTGCCGGTTTTGCTGCCGGTTTTGCCGCAGGCTTGGCGGCGGGTTTTGCTGCAACCGGCTTGGCTGCTGGCTTGGCCGCGGGCTTGGCGGCTGCGGTCTTGGCTGCAGGTTTCGCAGCAGGTTTCGCAGCCGCCTTGACTGCTGGTTTGGCTGCAGGCTTGGCCAGGGGTTTGGCCGCGGGCTTGGCGGCTGCGGGCTTGGCCGCTACCGGCGCAACCTTGGCACCTGTGAGCTTCTCGATCTGCTTGGTCAAGGTATCGACCTTGTCATGCAGCGCCTTCACTTCATTGCGGCTCGGGACGCCCAAGCGCGAAATAGCGCTGTTCAGGCGCTTGTCGAAAGCTCCTTCCAGCTCATCCCACTTGCCCAGGGCACGGTCCTTGACGTCACTGATTCGCGACTTGGCCGAGTTCGCGGAATCTTTGGCGGCATCGACTTTCTTGCCGACTACATTCTTGGTCAGCTTCTCGGCTTTCTCGCCATCCTTGACCAAGGATTCGAAAAGCTTGCTGCCGTCAGAGTCGATTTTCGAGTACACGCCTAAACCAGCAAGCCAAATTTTACGGGAGTACTCTTCGACTTTCCCGATCCACGAGCTGCCTTCTTTTTCAGTATTCTTTTTACCAGCCATCCCGTTCTCCTTAATGTTTACGCGCGACACGTTCGAGCAATGCAGTCAGCTCATCGAGCTTAGCAGAGAGTGTCTCAACGTCATGTTTAGACGGAATGCCGATGCGATTCAAGGCACTGGCGACGCGCGTATCAAAAGCCTTCTCGACTTTATCCAACTGCACTTCGACCCGGCCTTTAAGCGTGCTGACATCCCCCTTGACGCTATCTATCTGACTATTGGCCGCTTCAAGTTGTTCAGTGACAGCTTTTTTGCCTTTCTTTTCAACGGATTGACCTGCCTTGATCAACTCCTGAAAGTAATCGCTGCCTTCCTGGCCGACTTTGGCGTAGGCGCCCAGACCAGCCAGCCAGATCTTGCGGGCATAGGATTTGACTTCGCTCAGAGCAGTCGATCGAACATCAACTTTTTTCTTCAGAATTACTTTGGTCATGGTGCACCTCACGCGCAGAAGGTTTGAGGAACTGCCCTCGACAAGAGGACTTGAGGCACAACCTAGAGAGAAAAATTAGAATCGGCACCCTAACGAATGCAATAAAACCCTGCGCGCAGGTTCCGCCAGTCAATCGGCGGGCGATGCTCCCCGGGCACCCTTGCAGTGCCCGGGCACGCCGTCACCGGCGCAGGCAAAGGACTCAGGCCAGGGCCTTGTCCAAGGCCTTTTCGATCTCCGCCTTGATGGTGCCGCTCATGGCCGACATCAACATGCCCAGTTCCACATCGATGCGAATCGACTCATCGCCCACATGCACCGCGCCCTTGACCCCGGAGCGCTTGAGATTCAGCGTATCCCCCGCCCACTGCGGTTGCAGGCCGTATTGATCGGCAAGTTTCTGCGCCAGTTTATCGGCCTTCTCACGGGCAACCTGCTTACCCAGGCCATGGGCACGTTCAACACTAATACGGGCCATCTAAGGACTCCTGCTGTTTCGGGACTTGCCTGAAACATCTTGACCCTATGTGCGTCAAAACGTCCCGGCGGATGGCTATCTTACATTCAGGCTTGCCAAGACAAAGACCGCCACCGGCATTAGAATGTCCCGCATTCTCTTTTGGTGACAGCGATATGACTGACCAGCGCAAAGGCAGCGATGCCGAACCCACCACTCACTTCGGCTTCAAGAACGTTCCCGAGAGCCAGAAAGCGGAAAAAGTCGCCGAGGTATTCCACTCGGTAGCGGCCAAGTACGACCTGATGAACGACGTGCTGTCCGGTGGCATGCACCGGCTGTGGAAGCGCTTCACGATCGAGCTGTCGGGCGTTCGCCCCGGCAACCGCGTGCTGGACATCGCCGGCGGCACCGGCGACCTGACCAAGCGTTTCTCCCACCTGGTAGGCCCTACCGGCCAGGTCGTCCTGGCGGACATCAACGAGTCCATGCTCAAGGTCGGTCGCGACCGCCTGCTGGACCTGGGCGTGGCCGGCAACGTCGAGTTCGTCCAGGCCGATGCCGAAAAACTGCCCTTCCCGGACAACCACTTCGACTGCGTGACCATCGCCTTCGGCCTGCGCAACGTGACTCACAAGGAAGACGCCCTGCGCTCGATGCTGCGGGTGCTCAAGCCCGGTGGCCGGCTGCTGGTCCTGGAATTCTCCAAGCCGACCAACGCACTGATGTCCAAGGTCTACGATGCCTATTCGTTCGCCTTCATGCCGCTGGCCGGCAAGCTGATCACCAACGACTCGGAAAGCTACCGCTACCTGGCCGAATCGATCCGCATGCACCCGAACCAGGAAACCCTGAAGTCGATGATGGTCGAGGCCGGTTTCGATCGCGTGACCTATCACAACATGACCGCAGGCATCGTCGCCCTGCACCGCGGCATCAAGCCCTGATGCTGCTCAGCGGCCTGCTCGCCAGCGTCGAGACCGGCATCAACCGGATGCTGCGCCTGGACAGCACGGCCTTGCCGCGCCTGCAGCACCTGACCGGCAAAGTGATCGCCGTGGACTGCCAGGGCCCGGCGCTGCAGCTGTTCATCCTGCCCAGCGATGAAGGCCTCATGTTGGCCTCGCGCTGGGCCACCGATCCTGACTGCACCCTGCGTGCACCGGCCTCGAGCCTGGTGCGCCTGGCCCTGAGCAAGGACAAGACCGGTGTGCTGCACAGCCCGCAGGTCGAGCTGGAAGGTGATAGTGGCGTGCTGCTGGACCTGGCGGCCATTCTCCAGGACCTCGAGCTGGACTGGGAGTACGAACTCTCCCGCTGGCTCGGCCCGGTGGCGACCCAGCTGTTCAGTGGCCACGTGCGCAGTCGCGCACGCTGGTACCAGCAGGGATTCGCCAGCCTCAACCAGAACCTCGCCGAATTCCTCGCCGAAGAGTCGCGGACCCTGGTGGGTCAGCGCGAAGCCGAGGCACGCTTTCGCGAGCTGGACCAGGCCAAACTCGACCTGGAACGCCTAGAGGCGCGCTTCGAGCGCCTTTCCCGATCCCTTGACCCAAGCGATAACGCATGAAGCTGCTTGCCGTCCGCCGTCTGTTGCGCATCCAGCGCGTCGTGATCCGCTACCGCCTCGATGACCTGCTGTTTGCCCTGCCCCTGCCCTGGTTCCTCCTGGCCCTGCGCTTCGCCCTGCCGTGGCGTTGGTTCCCACGCAAGCCACTGGAGCTGAGCCGAGGCGCACGCCTGCGCCTGGCGTTGCAGGACCTGGGGCCGATCTTCATCAAGTTCGGGCAGATCCTCTCCACCCGCCGTGACCTGCTGCCGGAAGACATCGCCGACGAGCTGATGCTGCTGCAGGACCGGGTGCCGCCGTTCGACTCGAAAAAGTCCGTGGCCCTGATCGAAGAACAGCTGGGCAAGAAGATCAGCGACGTGTTCAGCCGCTTCGACATCGAGCCCCTGGCCTCGGCCTCGGTCGCCCAGGTACATGCCGCCAAGCTCAAGACCGGCGAAGAAGTAGTCGTCAAGGTGATCCGTCCGGGCCTCAAGCCGGTCATCGCCCAGGACCTGGCCTGGCTGTTCATACTCGCCCGGGCCGCGGAGAAGGTCTCCGCCGACGCCCGCCTTCTGCACCCGGAGGATGTGGTCAGCGACTACGAGAAGACCATCTACGACGAGCTCGACCTGCTGCGCGAGGCGGCCAATGCCAGCCAGCTCAAGCGCAACTTCGAAGGCTCGCCACTGCTCTACGTCCCCCAGGTCTACTGGGACTGGTGCCGGCCGAAAGTGCTGGTGATGGAGCGCATCTACGGGATTCAGGTCACCGACCTCGCGACCCTGGCCGACCAGCGCACCGACATGAAGATGCTTGCCGAGCGTGGCGTGGAGATTTTCTTCACCCAGGTGTTCCGCGACAGTTTCTTCCACGCCGACATGCACCCGGGCAACATCTTCGTCAGCACCGTACAGCCCTGGAGCCCGCAGTACATCGCCATCGACTGCGGCATCGTCGGCAGCCTCACCCCGGAAGACCAGGACTACCTGGCACGCAACCTGTTCGCCTTCTTCAAGCGCGACTACCGCCGCGTGGCCCAGCTGCACATCGATTCGGGCTGGGTCCCGGCGGAAACCAAGCTCAACGAGTTCGAAGCGGCGATCCGTACGGTTTGCGAACCGATCTTCGAAAAACCGTTGAAGGATATTTCCTTCGGCCAGGTGCTGATGCGCCTGTTCCAGACGGCCCGGCGCTTCAACATGGAAGTCCAGCCACAGCTGGTGCTGCTGCAGAAGACCCTGCTCAACATCGAAGGCCTGGGCCGCCAGCTGTACCCGGAACTGGACCTGTGGAACACCGCCCAGCCCTTCCTCGAGCGCTGGATGCGCGAACGTGTGAGCCCCAAGGCCGTACTAGGCAACATCCACAGCCAGATCGAGCAGTTGCCGCACCTGGCCAACATGACCCGCGACCTGCTCGAGCGCATGTCACAGCCCCATGCCGCCGATCCTCCAGCCCCCTGGAAGCGGCGCAAGGACGACTGGTTCCTGCGCCTGCTCGGTACCGCCCACCTGGGCGGCGGCGCGATCCTGGCCGCCGGCGGACCACTGCATGAGTTGGGACACTGGCCGGCTGGCATCATGATTGCGGTGGGCTTGTATCTGATCGTTCGCCGATAGCCAGTGGCGCGACCTGCTGGCAAACTGTCGAAATCGCCGAGGCATCACCAGCAGGTCGAGCCCGGTTGTCGGAGTCGAAAATGAAAGATTGGCTGGACCAGATCAAATGGGACGAGCACGGCCTGGTGCCGGCCATCGCCCAGGATCACAAGACCGGGCGCGTGCTGATGATGGCCTGGATGAACCGTGAAGCCCTGGGCCTGACCGCCGCTGAGCAGCGTGCCATCTACTGGTCACGTTCGCGTGGCAAGCTATGGCGCAAGGGCGAGGAGTCCGGGCATGTGCAGAAGCTGCATGAAATGCGCCTGGACTGCGACGCCGATGTGATCATCCTGATGGTCGAGCAGATCGGCGACATTGCCTGCCATACCGGCCGTCACAGCTGTTTCTACCGCGTCTACGAAGATGGCGAGTGGAAAACCGTCGAACCGGTCCTCAAGGACCCGCACGCGATTTATTCTGCAGGACACTGACATGAGCGATACCCTGACCCGTCTGGCCCAGGTACTGGAGGAGCGCAAGAACGCCGCCGCCGACAGTTCCTACGTGGCCAGCCTGTACCACAAGGGCCTGAACAAGATCCTGGAAAAGGTCGGCGAAGAATCGGTGGAAACCATCATCGCCGCCAAGGACGCCGCCACCAGCGGCGACTGCAGCGATGTGATCTACGAAACGGCTGACCTGTGGTTCCACACCCTGGTCATGCTGGCCCAACTTGGGCAGCATCCCCAGGCCGTACTGGATGAACTGGACCGCCGCTTTGGCCTGTCCGGGCACGTCGAGAAAGCCTCGCGTCCGTCCGCCTGAACAATTTTCTAAGAGGAAACGCAGCATGGGCATTTTTGACTGGAAACACTGGATCGTCATCCTGGTGGTCGTGGTACTGGTATTCGGCACCAAGAAGCTCAAGAACCTGGGCACCGACGTCGGCGAATCGATCAAGGGCTTTCGCAAGGCTATGAACGACGACGAAAAACCGGCCGAACCTGTGGTACCACCGGCTCCGCAAGCTGCCCAGCCAGCCCAGCCACAGCAGGGCGCACCGCTGAACCAGCCGCACACCATCGATGTGCAGGCGCAGAAAGTCGAAGAGCCGACCCGCAAAGACTCGTGAGCACTGACTAATGTTTGGTATCAGCTTCTCTGAACTGCTGCTGGTGGGCCTGGTGGCCCTGCTGGTGCTCGGCCCCGAGCGCCTGCCCGGCGCTGCGCGCACCGCCGGCCTCTGGGTCGGTCGCCTCAAGCGCAGCTTCAACGCGATAAAACAGGAAGTTGAACGTGAGATCGGCGCCGACGAAATCCGTCGGCAGCTGCACAACGAGCACATCCTGTCGCTGGAACAGGAGGCGCGGAAAATCCTCGCCCCGAACCAGCAACAGCCAGCGCCCGTGGAGCCGGCAGCCGAACAGGTCGCAGCGACGCCTGCCACCCCTGCAGGTGAAGCCGCTGCGCCGGCCGAAGCACCTGCGACGTCGACCGCAGAGCCTGCTGCCCCAGTGGCGGCACCTGCCACTGCGGCTCCCCACGACCCCACTTTGCCGCCGCGAGCACCATGAGCGATATTCCAGAGAACGACCAACACATGCCGCTGGTGTCGCACCTCACCGAGCTGCGGACCCGCCTGCTGCGCTGCGTAGCGGCGATCTTCATCATCTTCGCCGGGTTGTTCGCCTTCACCCAGCAGATCTACACCATCGTCTCCACGCCACTGCGCCAGTACCTGCCAGCAGGCGCGACGATGATCGCCACCGACGTTGCCTCGCCGTTCCTCACGCCGTTGAAGCTGACCATGATGGTCTCGCTGTTCCTGGCGATCCCGGTGATCCTGCACCAGATCTGGGGATTCATCGCCCCTGGCCTGTACAAGCATGAGAAACGCATCGCCGTGCCGCTGCTGGTGTCGAGCATCCTGCTGTTCTACGTGGGCATGGCGTTCGCCTATTTTCTGGTGTTCCCGCTGATCTTCAAGTTCTTCGCCGCCGCCACTCCGGCCGGTGTGGAAATGATGACCGACATCACCAGCTACCTCGATTTCGTCATGACCCTGTTCTTCGCCTTCGGCGTGGCCTTCGAGATCCCGGTGGCAGTGGTACTGCTGGTGTGGATCGGCGTGGTCAACGTGGAGTACCTGAAGAAGATCCGCCCCTACGTGATCATCGGTTGCTTCGTGGTGGGCATGATCCTCACCCCGCCCGACATCTTCTCCCAGACCTTGCTGGCCGTGCCCATGTGGTTGCTGTTCGAGATCGGCGTGCTGTTTGGCGGGCTGATCAGCAAACGCGACGCACAGTCGGACGATACCCCGGCCGACGACCACAACGACCAGCCGCCAGCGACCCAAGCGTGAACCTGCTGTTGCTCGAGGAGGCCGACTTCATCGCGGCCGACCGTGTGGTGCTGCGCGACCGGCGCCTGGTACATATGCAGGAAGTGCATCGCGTGGCGGTAGGCGACAGCCTGCGGGTGGGCCGTATCGGTGGCTTGATGGGCAGCGCCCAAGTGCTGCGCCTGGAGCCTGCCGAGGCCGAGCTGCAAGTGACCCTGGAGCAAGCGCCACCGGCCAAGCTGCCGCTGACCCTGGTCCTGGCCCTGCCCCGGCCGAAGATGCTGCGCCGAGTGCTGCAGACCGTGGCGGCCATGGGCGTGCCCCGGCTGGTGCTGGTCAACAGCTACCGGGTGGAAAAAAGCTTCTGGCAAACGCCTTTTCTCGAACCCGAAGCCATTCGCCAGCAGTTGGTGCTCGGCCTGGAACAGGCTCGCGACAGCATCCTGCCCGAGGTGGTCATCGAGAAACGCTTCAAGCCCTTCGTCGAGGACCGCCTGCCGGCCCTGAGCGAAGGCACCCTGGGCCTGGTCGGCCATCCCGGCCCGTATCCAGCCTGCCCGCGTAACCTGGACCAGCCGGTGACCCTGGCCATCGGCCCGGAAGGCGGCTGGATTCCCTACGAGATCGACCTGCTGGGCAAGACCGGCCTGCAACCGGTGCAACTGGGTGAGCGCATCCTGCGGGTCGAGACCGCCGTCACCGCCCTGCTAGCGCGCCTGTTCTAGAGTCCGCAACACCTCGCAGGCTGCGGCCAGCCTGACTTTTCAGTCGTAGTGGCAACCCGCCAGTCAGTTACAGAAAGCCCTGCTTTCGCCGATAGCCTATGGTTAAGCCCAAATTGCTAAAAAGGGAGTTCACAGCATGTACCGTTGGCTAGCCAGAAACCTGGGGAACGTGAGTGTCAGCCGCAAGCTTGGCATCGGCTTCGGCCTGGTACTGCTCCTGACCCTGCTGATCACCGCCACTGGCTGGAGCGGCCTGGGCCAGGTGATCGAACGCGGCGACAAGCTGGGCAACATCTCTTCGCTCAACGCCATGACCAAGGATCTGCGCATCGCCCGTCTCACCTACGAGATGAACCATGGCGAGCAAGGCCCGGCTGCGGTCAGCGACATGCTCAAGCAGCTCGACGAAGGGCTGCGTGCCGCCCGTGGACAACTGCAGCAACCTGAAAGCATCGCCCTGGTGGACCAGCAACTGGACGCCGTGGCCGGGTACCAGAAAGCCTTTACCGACATGACCCGCGCCACCGCCAGCCGCGAGACCGCGCGCTCCCAGCTCGGCGCCACGGCTGACAACGCCGTGGCTCGAGTGAGCGAGGTCGAGAAATCCCTGCTGCAGGGCGACAGCGTGGCGCAGTTCAACAGCGTCATCGATCTGTCCAAGCTGATCCAGCAAGCGCGCTTCCAGGTGCGCGGCTACACCTACAGCAGCAAGGCCGATGCCAGGCAACCCGCCCTGGATGCCATCGACAATGCCCTGGGCAACCTGGCCAGCCTGCCATCCCGGCTGCCCGAGCAGCACATCGCCAACCTGCAACAGGCCAGCGACTCGCTCAAGGCCTACCGCGTGGCCGTCAGTGCCTTCAGCGACGCCGAACAAGCCAGTGCCGACGCCCTCAAGCGCATGGCGGCCCAGGGCGACCGCCTGATGGACCTGAGCAAGCAACTGACCATCGAACAGACCCACAAGCGCGATGCCGACGCCAACCAGGCCAGGAGCATGCTGCTGATTGCCACTGTACTGGCCCTGGTTTTCGGCCTGATCGCGGCCTGGGCCATCACCCGGCAGATCGTCCTGCCACTGCAGCAGACTCTGAAGGCCGCCGAGCGCGTGGCATCCGGAGACCTGAGCCAGAACCTGGCGGTGGACCGACGCGACGAATTGGGCCAATTGCAAAAGGCCATGCAGCGCATGACCCAAGGCCTGCGGGAACTGATCGGCGGCATCAGCGACGGCGTGACCCAGATCGCCAGCGCCGCCGAACAGCTCTCCGCCGTCACCGAGCAGACCAGCGCCGGGGTCAACAGCCAGAAGGTCGAGACCGACCAGGTGGCCACCGCCATGAACGAAATGGCCGCCACGGTACAGGAGGTGGCACGTAACGCCGAAGAAGCCTCCGAAGCAGCCGTGGCCGCCGACCAGCAGGCCCGCGAAGGCGATCGAGTGGTCAGCGAAGCCATTGCCCAGATCGAACGCCTGGCCAGCGAGGTGGACCACTCCACCGAGGCCATGAGCCATCTCAAGCAGGAGAGCGACAAGATCGGCAGTGTGCTGGACGTGATCAAGTCAGTGGCCCAGCAGACCAACCTGCTGGCCCTCAACGCTGCCATCGAGGCGGCCCGGGCCGGCGAGGCCGGGCGTGGTTTCGCGGTGGTGGCCGACGAAGTCCGCAGCCTGGCCCAGCGCACCCAGCAATCGACCGAGGAGATTGCCGAGCTGATCGTGGGCCTGCAAAGCGGCACCCAGCAGGTGGCCAGCACCCTGGACACCAGCCGCAGCCTCACCGACAGCAGCGTCGAGCTGACACGCCGGGCGGGCGGATCGCTGGACAACATCACCCGTACTGTCTCGGCGATCCAGGCGATGAACCAGCAGATCGCTGCCGCGGCTGAGCAACAGAGCGCGGTGGCCGAAGAGATCAATCGTAGTGTGCTGAACGTGCGCGATGTGTCCGAGCAGACCTCGTCGGCCAGCGAGGAAACCGCTGCCTCGAGCGCCGAACTGGCGCGCCTGGGGATTCACCTGCAAGGCCTGGTGGGACGGTTCAAGGTCTGACCCCTGTGGCCGCTGCCGCAGGCTGGTAAAGAGCCTGCGGGGGCGGATCGACCGTTGGAAGGCCCTGCGGGCCTTGTCGTAGCCTCGCAAGCTCGGCAGCGGCTACAAGGCGCTGCGTACGGGCAACACAGGAGGCCCCAGGGCCTTCCAGCGGTTACAAGGCCGGGTTACAGGACCTGGCGCAGGAAGGCCTGGGCCCGGGGATCTTGGGGGGCACTGAAGAACACTTCGGGCGCGGCATCTTCGAGCAACTTGCCGTGATCGAAGAACAGCACCCGATTCGCCACTTCCCGGGCAAAGCCCATTTCATGGGTCACGCAGACCATGGTCATGCCTTCCAGCGCCAGGGTCTTCATCACGTCCAGTACCTCGCCGACCATTTCCGGGTCCAGGGCCGAGGTCGGCTCGTCGAACAGCATCACCTTGGGTTCCATGGCCAGGGCCCGGGCAATTGCCACCCGCTGTTGCTGGCCACCGGAAAGCCGCGATGGAAACTCGTGGGCCTTGTGGGCGATGCCAACCTTCTCCAGCAAGGCCAGGGCCTTGGCCTCGCGCTCCTGCTTGCCGCGCTTGCGGACGATCTTCTGTGCCAGGCAGAGGTTGTCCAGCACGGTCATGTGCGGGAACAGGTTGAAATGCTGGAACACCATGCCCACCTCGCGACGGTAGGCGTTTACATCGGTCCTGGGGTCGGCCAGTTGCAGGCCGTCGATGCTCACCGAACCGGAGTCGAAGGTCTCCAGGCCGTTGAGGCAACGCAGGAATGTCGATTTACCGGAGCCGGACGGACCGATCACCACCAGCACTTCACCCTTGGCCACCTGGGTGGTGACGTTGTCCACCGCGCGCACCACTTGGCCACGGGTGTCGAAGACTTTTACCAGATCGCGGACTTCAATCACTTTGCGCGAGCCTCCGCTCAAGCCGGCTGGCCATCTTCGACAGCGGCAGGTTGATCAACAGGTACAGGGCCGCCACGCAGAACAGGATCTCGAATGGCGAAAACGAGGTGGTGATGACTTCCCGACCGCTCTTGAGCAGTTCGGTGATGGCGATGACCGACACCAGCGAGGTGTCCTTGACCAGGCTGATGAACTGCCCGGCCAGCGGTGGCAGTACCCGCTTGAAGGCCTGGGGCAGCACCACATGGCGCATCGACTGGCCGGCGCTCAGGCCCAGGGAGCGAGCCGCTTCGTTCTGCCCACGGGCAATGGACTGCACCCCGGCACGGACGATTTCCGCCACGTAGGCTCCGGTGAACAGCGACAGCGCGGCGATCCCGGCGAACTCCCGGGACAGGTTGAGCACCGTGCCGATGAAGAAGTAGAAAATGAAGATCTGCACCAGCAGCGGCGTGCCGCGCACCAGTTCGACATAGATGGCCGACAGGTCGCGCAGGGTCGGGTTGCTGGACAGCCGGCACAGGCCGGTAGCCAGGCCAATGACCAGGCCCAGTACGCCGGACACCACCGACAGCCACAGGGTGGTCCACAAGCCCCACAACAATGGCCCTGCCGCCCAGTGCCGGGTTACGCCTATCACGTCGCCCTCGGCCACATCGTCGCCACTGGCCACCTGCAGGCTGCCCTCGTCGACGCTCAGGTGCTGCTCGCTGCCGGAGTCGCCCTTGAGGGTGACTTCAGCCTTGCCGCCCTTGCGCACCACCTCGGCGACGGTGGAAATCTCGGCCGCGCGCTGGGATTCCTCGGCCTGGTAGGCGAAGTACTGCGGGACGCGGTTCCAGCGCCATTCATAGGACATCAGCGAGGTGGCGTAGTACAGGGCGCCAGCCAGGCCGACCAGCACCAGCACGGTCAATACGTGCCAGGGCCATTGGGCTTTGTTCTGTTTCATTGGGTTTGCGGATTCCGAATGCTGGGTCGCCAGGGACAGCGCCTTCGCCGGCAAGCCTCGCTCCTACATGGATTGCGCAAACCTGTAGAAACGAGGCTTGCCCGCAAGCGGGGCAGCCCGGTCTGGGTGAGCGAGTGTTATTCCATGTCCTTGAGCCACTCGGTGCTCTTGAACCACTTGTCGTGGATCCGATCGTAAGTGCCGTCTTCGTGAATCTGGTGCAGGAAGTTGTTGATGAAGTTGATGCTGTCGTAGTCGCCCTTCTTCAGGCCGAAGGCCAGCGGCTCGTAGGTGAACGGCTTGTCGAGGAATACCAGCTTGCCATTGCCCACCTTGCTCACCGCCACCACGTTGTACGGGGCATCGTAGATGAAGGCGTCGGCCTTGCCATTGACCACGTCCAGCACCGCTTCCTGCTCGTTGTCATAGCCGTGGTACTTGGCCTTGGCGATCAGCTTCTTGGCCACCATCTCACCGGTGGTGCCCAGCTTGGAGGTAATGCGGTAGTCGGCGCTGTTCAGGTCCTTGTAGGACTTGATGGTGCCTTCCAGGTCCTTGCGGATCAGCAGGGTCTGGCCGACCACGATGAAGGGTTCGCTGAAGTTCAGGCGCAGGTTGCGCTCCTGGGTCAGGGTCATGCCGCTGCCGATCATGTCGAACTTGTCGGTCAGCAGGGCCGGGATGATGCCGTCGTAGCCGGTGGAGACCATCTCCAGCTTGACCCCCATGGACTTGGCCATGGCCTTGAGCAGGTCGACTTCGAAACCGATGATCTCGCCGCGCTTGTTGGTCATTTCGAACGGCATGTAGGTCGGGTCCATGCCCACCTTCAGCGTGCCGCGCTTGACCGCGTCGTCGATAGCGCCGGCCTGGGCCGTGCTGACCGCCAACATGGCTGCGGCCCCCGCCAGCAGCAGCGAAAAATACTTCTTCATCTCAAGTCCCCTGAAAGCCATTTTATTGTGGTGCCTGCGCGTTGCAGTCCATTGTTGGCGAACCTTCGGATACCAGGTCGTGGTGATCACGCACAGAAATTTGCGGGTGCGATGCTAACGCACTCGGGCATTTGCACAAGGTTTTTGTTGTAGGACGAGACTGGCGGGAAGGTAGAAAGCAAAACGCCCTTGAGCACAGGCTCAAGGGCGTTGGCTTCAAGCCGGTTGCGGCGCCGCGACTAACGGCTGCAACGGCAACAACGGGGCATGGGGGTCGGCGGTCACCGACTGGCGCCAGGCGCCGAGCCACTCGGCGTGACCCTCGCTCCAGACCAGTTGGTGCAGGCGTCCCAGGGCCACCGGATCGCTCAACAACGCCAGACGCTCGCTGTTGTTCAACGCAGCCGGGCCGGCCTTGAGGGCATGACGCACCCGCTCCTGGCGCAACCATTCGATCGGCTCGGCCTGGGTGTGGCGGGAGGTAGCCAGGGCACAGGCCAGGGCGTTCTGCTGCGGATCCACCACGGCCCGGACGAAACCGTCGTTGAGCGCATGCCAGCGGTTCTCGTGGGTGTACTGGTCCGTGGCCAGCAGCGCCTGGGGCGGTGCATATTCCTCGGGGATCAGGAACAGGTTCTCGTCACGGGACTTCAGGCCCAGGCCGACGCGGCTGGAGATCACCGATACCGGGATCGACAGCATCAACGAGCCGACGATCGGCACCAGCCACCAGAGGAAGCTGGGATTCAGCCAGATCACCAGCAGCGCCCAGCAAAAGCCCAGCAGGGTCTGCGGACCGTGGCGACGGACCGCCTCGCTCCAGGGCGTGGAGTCGTCGTCACGTTGTGGCGAATTCCAGGTCGCTGCCCAGCCGAGGAACGCGGCCAGCACGAAGCGGGTGTGGAAGATCATCCGCACCGGCGCCAGCAGCATGGAGAACAGCATCTCCAGCAGCATCGACAGGGTGACCTTGAACTTGCCGCCAAACTCTTTCGCACCCTTGGCCCAGATCAGGATGATGCTGAGCAGCTTGGGCAGGAACAGCAGCACGATGGTGGTGGAGAACAGCGCGATGGCCTTGTCCGGATGCCACTGCGGCCACAGCGGATACAGCTGCCGAGGCTCCAGGAAATACTGCGGCTCCATCAGCGTGTTGACCGCCAGCAGGGCCGTGGACAGCACCAGGAAGAAGAACCACAACGGCGCCGACAGGTACGACATCACCCCGGTGAGGAACACCGCACGGTGCACCGGGTGCATGCCCTTGACCAGGAACAGGCGGAAGTTCATCAGGTTGCCGTGGCACCAGCGGCGGTCGCGCTTGAGCTCGTCCAGCAGGTTCGGCGGCAGTTCTTCATAGCTGCCCGGCAAGTCGTAGGCGATCCACACGCCCCAGCCGGCACGACGCATCAGCGCCGCTTCGACGAAGTCGTGGGAGAGGATCGCACCGGCGAACGCACCCTTGCCCGGCAACGGCGCCAGGGCGCAGTGCTCGATGAACGGCTTCATGCGGATGATCGCGTTATGGCCCCAGTAGTGGGATTCACCCAGCTGCCAGAAGTGCAGGCCGGCGGTGAACAGCGGGCCATAGACGCGGGTAGCGAACTGCTGCATGCGCGCATACAGGGTGTCCATGCCCGAGGCCTTCGGCGCGGTCTGGATGATCCCCGCATCCGGCGTGGCTTCCATCAAGCGCACCAGGCTGGTCAGGCATTCGCCGCTCATCACGCTGTCGGCGTCGAGCACCACCATGTACTTGTAGTCACCGCCCCAGCGGCGGCAGAAGTCGTCGAGGTTGCCGCTCTTGCGCTTTACGCGACGGCGGCGACGACGATAGAAGATCTTGCCGAAACCCTTGGCCTCGCGGCACACGTCCAGCCAGGCCTGCTGCTCGGCCACGCAGATGTCACTGTCGTTACTGTCGCTGAGGACGAAGAAGTCGAAGCGATCCAGGTCGCCAGTGGCTGCTACCGACTCGAAGGTCGCGCGCAGGCCGGCGAATACCCGGGGCACGTCTTCGTTGCAGATCGGCATCACCAGCGCAGTGCGTGCATTCTCGGGAATAGGCTCGTTGCCGGCACTGGCCCCGGAAATACGGTACTTGTCGTGGCCCGTCAGCAACTCCAGGAAGCCCATCAGTGCAGTCCAGAAGCCTGCCGAAACCCAGCAGAACAGGATGCCGAACAGGATCAGGATGCTGGTCTGCAAGGCGTAGGGCAGGACCTGCTGCGCGGTCTGCAGCAATGGCTGGTGCACCACTTCTTCCAGGTCCACGAAGGACCAGCCCTGGTACGGCATGATGCCTTTCATGTACCAGCCGGCGACGATGGTCTGGCCAAGCATCAGCAACAACAGGATATAGCGCCGGATCGAACCCACGGTGCGCCAGCGGGCAGCCGGCAGCACGCGCTCGTCCTTCTTCGGTGCAGGCGGGTTGGTGCGCCCGGTCATGCGCCGCCAGCCACGTACCAGGATGTTGGTACGCCATGGCTCAGGCACGACCCGGGTACGCCGGATGGGCGGTGCTGCCTTGAGGCAGATCCGCCCCTGGGCATCGACACCCAGCATCTGGGCATCGCTGAGTTCATCCGCGGTGCTCAGGGCCAGGCGCTCGCCCACCGAAGCCTGGGCGGCATCGGCGGGTTCATCGAAGGCCTTGGACGACAGGCGTTGGTGCAGTTCGCTGAAGGACTTGCAGCCCGCGAGTTCCGCGCGCTGCTGGTCCGACATGGGCAAATGAGCCAGGTACTCGGCGAGAGACTCTGGCTGTAGTTGAGAGTTACTCATCGGCAGGCAACTGGTAGCTCCAGGTCTCGGTCAGGACTTGCTCGGTCTTGGCCGGTTCCGGTGTGGCTGGGGCCGCCTCGGCAGCTGCAGGCTGCTTGGCGTCTTTATGATCCTTGGCGTCCTTGTCCTTGGCGTGCTTGGCATCCTTGGAGTCCTTGGCTGGCTTGGCTTCAGCCTGCTTGGCCGCCGCAGCTGCCGCAGCTGCCGCAGCTGCCGCCTCCTTCTCCTTTTTCTCCTGCTGTTTGGCTGCAAGCTTGTCAGCCTTGGCCACGGAGGAGTTGGAGTTCGGCGTCGAGGCCTTGGCCGGCTCGGCTTGCGGGATGTCACGCACCAGCGCAGCACGCAGCTCGGTAGCCTTGCTTGGGTCCTTGATCTTCAACCGCAGGGTCAGGCGCCAGCCTTTGGTTTCCGGGTTGAAGCGAACGCTGTTCTCCACCAGCTCGGCATTGTCGCCCACGCTGACTTGGCTGCGAACATCGGCGTTCTCCGGCAATGCCGCCAGGGACGGGCCTTCGAAGTCCACCAGGTAGGCAACGCTGCCATCGGGTTGGCGAATCAGGTTGGACTGCTTGACGTCGCCAGTGGAACGCAGGGTCTGCTGGACCCAGGCGCTGTCAGGAGAATGCAGGGCCGCTTCGTCCATGGTCCAGTGCAGGCGGTAGGCGAAGTCCAGCGGTTGGCCAGGCTCAGGCTGCTTTTCCGGGTTCCAGAAGGCCACGATGTTGTCGTTGGTCTCGTCCGCGGTCGGGATCTCCACCAGGTCGACGGTGCCCTTGCCCCAGTCGCCCTTAGGCTCGATCCAGGCACTTGGACGCTTGTCGTAGCGGTCATCGAGGTCTTCGTAATGGCTGAAGTCACGGCCACGCTGGAGCAGGCCGAAACCGCGCGGGTTCTCGACCGAGAAGTTGCTCACGGCCAGGTGTTTCGGGTTGTTCAGCGGACGCCAGATCCACTCGCCATTGCCGGCATGGATCGACAGGCCGCTGGAGTCGTGCAGTTCACGACGATAGTTGAGGACCTTGGACGGCTGGTTGGCGCCGAACAGGTACATGCTGGTCAGCGGGGCCAGGCCCAGCTTGCCGACCTTGTCACGCAGGAACACCCGTGCCTTGACGTCGACGATGGTGTCGGCGCCCGGACGCAGGGTCAGGCGGTAGGCACCCGTGGCCCGAGGCGAATCCAACAGGGCGTAGATCACCAGGTGCTTGTCGGTAGGCTTGGGTTGCTGGATCCAGAACTCGCTGAAGCGCGGGAATTCTTCGCCAGACGGCAACGCGGTATCGATTGCCAGGCCACGGGCGGACAAGCCATAGACATGGCCCTTGCCGACGACGCGGAAGTAACTCGCGCCGAGCATGGTCATGATCTCGTCTTGCTTGTCGGCCTTGTTGATCGGGTACAGCACGCGGAAACCGGCATAACCCAGCTTCTCGGTGGCCTTGGGATCGAACTTGACGTCACCGAAGTCGAAACGGTTCGGATCGTACTTGATCTCGGAAACGTTATTGGCGCTGATCTCGTTGATCTTCACCGGCGTGTCGAAGTGCATGCCCTGGTGATAGAACGACAGCTTGAATGGGGTTTTCTGGTCGGCCCACTCGGCTTTTTCGGTGAGGAAGCGGATTTTCTGATAATCCGCGAACTTCATGTCGCGAAATTCGGTTGGCAGGTTACTGCGCGGAGCCTCGTACTTCTGCCCAGCCAGGTCCTTGGCCTTGGACGACACATCATCCAGATTGAATGCCATGATTTGGCCGGCACCGAACAGGCAGAACAGCGCAGAGCCCGCCACTAGTGCGTTTCGTAACCGTTTGGCAAACAAGTTTGGTGCATTACAGGGACTAACAATCACGAGCAACCCTCGCCGAAAACAGATCAAAAAACCAACGGCCAGCTATCTACATGCCAGGTTGGCGAGCATTGTTCCGACTCCGATGGGGCTAAATGATTCCCCAAACGGCCGTGGACAAGTCTCTACTTAAGTCAAAATGGACCAACGAACGCTGATCCCCGTAGCGCGCGATTATCTAGTAGCCCGCGTTACAACGCATCAGGGGTAACAAAGTATTTATCGCGAAAAACAGCAGTTTCCGGAGCAAATCGACGGAAAAAGATGTTTCAGGCACTTTCAAGTCTGTAACAGGAAGGTGACCGGGCCATCATTGACCAGATGCACCTGCATGTCCGCACCGAAGCGCCCTGATGCCACTTTGCCATGCAACTGTTGCGCCTTCACTAACAAGTAGTCGAAAAGCTCCTCGCCGAGGGCCGGAGGCGCCGCCGTGGAGAAGCTCGGGCGCAACCCGCTCTTGGTATCCGCCGCCAGGGTGAACTGCGAGACCAGCAGCAAACCGCCCTGCACATCGGTCAGGGACAGGTTCATCTTGCCCTCGGCATCACTGAACACCCGATAGTTAAGCAGCTTATGCAGGAGTTTGTCGGCGTTGGCCCGGGTATCCCCAGGCTCCACCGCCACCAGCACCAGCAGCCCCTGGTCCACCGAGCCGACGATTTCACCGGCCACTTCCACTCGCGCGCCGGCCACGCGCTGCAACAGGCCCTTCATGCTTCTTCGGGCGGCAGGTCGAGCAGGCGCCGGGCCATCTGGTCGGTAGCGCGCACCAGTGCATCGGTGATGCCCGGCTCGGATGCGGCGTGACCAGCGTCGCGAATCACTTGCAGCTCGCTGTTGGGCCAGGCCTGGTGCAGTTCCCAGGCATTGTCCAGGGGGCAGATCACATCGTAGCGGCCGTGAATGATCACCCCCGGCAGATGGGCAATCTTGCCCATGTCGCGGATCAGTTGGTCGGGTTCGAGGAAAGCATCGTTGATGAAGTAGTGGCACTCGATCCGGGCAATCGACAGGGCCCGCTGCGGCTCGGAGAAGCGATCCACCACCAGAGGGTTCGGGCGCAGGGTCGCCGTACGGCCCTCCCAGCCGGACCAGGCCTTGGCCGCGTGCATCTGGGCGATCTGGTCATTGCCGGTCAAGCGCTTGTGGAAAGCGCTGACCAGGTCATGACGCTCCTCCAGTGGGATCGGCGCCACATAATCCTGCCAGTAGTCGGGGAACAGGCGGCTGGCACCGCACTGGTAGTACCACTGGATCTCCTGGGGACGGGCCAGGAAGATGCCGCGCACAATCAGGCCCAGTACACGGTCGGGGTGAGTCTGGGCATAGGCCAGGGCCAGGGTCGAGCCCCAGGAACCACCGAACAGTACCCACTTGTCGATGCCCAGGTGCTCGCGGATCTGCTCCAGGTCGGCTACCAGGTCCCAGGTGGTGTTGTTTTCCAGGCTGGCGTGGGGGCTGGAGCGCCCGCAGCCACGCTGGTCGAAAGTGACGATGCGATACAGGTTCGGATCGAAGTAGCAGCGACTGGCACCATCGCAGCCAGCTCCCGGGCCACCGTGAATGAACACCACCGGCAAGCCTTCCGGTGAACCACTTTCGTCGACATACAGCACATGGGGTTCGTCGACGGCCAGATCGTGCCGGGCATAGGGTTTGATCTGTGGGTACAAAGTCTTCATTACGCGCTCCGTGGAGGTCGGGATCATCCCTGAAGGGACTTCATTTATGCTGCCGTCCGGCATCATAAACCCGAATTACGCAATGAGCATGTCCTTGAGAAAAATGGGGTTGTTGGCTTCGCCCATCAACCCCAGGGGCCTGCCGCTGCTCGCATCAGCGGCAAGCTGTCACAACACCGCTCAGCGCCCGTAACGCTCCTGTCCCCAGGCCAGCAAGCCTTGCAGCAGCTCCTTGAGCACGAGCTGGGTCGGTGCTGCCAGGTCCTCGCGGTAACGGAACGGTTCGACCTCCTCCATATAGGTGCTTTGCGCCAACTCCAGTTGCACCGCATGCACATGCTCGGCCGGATTGCCGTAGTGACGGGTGATATGCCCGCCCTTGAAGCGCCCGTTGAGCACATGGGTGTAGTCGCCATGGCCCGCGCAGATCGATTCCAGGCGCCCGGCCAACTGCGCATCGCAGCTGGCGCCGTTGAACGTGCCGAGGTTGAAGTCCGGCAGCTTGCCGTCGAACAGGTGCGGGATCAGCGAGCGGATGGAGTGGGCATCGAACAGCAAGGCATAGCCGAACTCGGCCTTGAGTCGCGCCAGCTCCTGCTGCAGGGTGCGGTGATACGGTCCCCAGACCTGCTCCAGGTACTGCCCACGTTCTTCCTTCGAGGGCTCCTGGCCCTCGACGAACAGAGGCTCGCCATCGAACAGGGTCGCCGGGTACAAACCGGTGGTGGCCCCGACATACAACGGCTTGTCGTCGGACGGCCGGTTCAGGTCGATGACGAAACGCGAGTACTCGGCCGCCAGCACGCTGGCCCCCAGCGCCTGGGCAAACTCGTACAGCCGCGGGATATGCCAGTCGGTGTCCGGCAAGCTCTGCGCCTGGGGCACCAGGCCGGCGGCCACCGCCGGGCTCAGGCGCGTACCCGCGTGGGGCATGCTGATCAAGAGCGGCACCCGGCCTTGTTTGAAGTTCAGAACCTTATCCACAAGCCTTCTCCTACACAGTCACTTCGACGCCGTGGCGCACGACGCGTTTTTCCAGGTCGCCGCCCAGCCAGTAGGCCAGGTCGGCGGGACGATCGATCTGCCAGGCAATGAAATCCGCCACCTTGCCTACTTCCAGCGAACCGTGGCTGCGCTCCATGCCCAGGGCCTGGGCCGCATGCAGGGTGACCCCGGCCAGCGCCTCCTCGGGCGTCATGCGAAAACAGGTGCAAGCCATGTTCAGCATCAGCCGCACCGACAGGGCCGGCGAGGTCCCAGGGTTGAGATCACTGGCCACGGCGATCTTCACCCCATGCTTGCGCAGGGCGTCCATCGGCGGCAGCTGGCTCTCGCGCAGGAAGTAAAAAGCCCCTGGCAGCAGCACTGCCACGGTTCCGGAGGCTGCCATGGCAATGGCATCTTCCTCGGTCATGAACTCCAGGTGATCGGCGGACAGCGCTCGATAGCGGGCCGCCAGGCTCGAACCGTGCAGAGACGACAGTTGCTCGGCGTGCAGCTTGACCGGTAACCCGAGCTTCTGTGCGGCGATGAACACCCGCTCCACCTGGGCCGGGGAGAACGCCAGGTATTCACAGAATGCGTCCACGGCATCCACCAGCCCCTCGGCCGCCAGGGCCGGGAGCATCTCGTTGCAGATGTGGTCGATGTAGTCGTCGGCACGCTCGGCGTATTCCGGTGGCAGGGCGTGGGCCGCCAGGCAGGTGCTGCGCACGCTGACCGGCAGTTCCTCGCCGAGCCGACGAATGACTCGCAGGATCTTGCGTTCGCTGGCCAGGTCCAGGCCATAACCCGACTTGATCTCGACACTGGTAACACCATCGCGCAATAGACTCAGCAGCCGTTTGCGGGCGCTAAGGAACAACGCCTCCTCACTGGCTGCACGAGTGGCCCGCACGGTGCTGGCGATACCGCCACCGGCAGCGGCGATCTCGGCATAGCTCACCCCTTGCAGGCGTTGCTCGAACTCACCGCTGCGGTTGCCACCGAATACCGTGTGGGTGTGGCAATCGATCAATCCCGGGGTCACCCAGGCTCCCACCAGGTCGTGGACCTGCTGGTAGTCGCCGGCCGGCAACTGCTCGCGTCGGCCGATCCACTCGATGTGCGCCCCTGACGTCACGATGGCCGCGTCCTCGATGATCGAGTAGCTACCCTGGGCCATGCTGGCGACGTTGCAGTGTTGCCAAAGAGTTTTCATCCAGGCCTCCATTAATGATCAGTAGGTAAAGAAGAATGGCCATCGACCGGGCCGACCGATCCAGGCACCGGCTTGACCCAGAGTTTGTAGGCCACCACCAGCAGGACGATCCACACCACGCCCACCAGCAGCGCGCCCTGGGTTTTCGGGAAATAGCCCAGGACCGCGAAGATGAACAGCATGAAGGCAATGGCCGCTGCGGGAGCCCAGGGCCAGAACGGCACCTTGAACTGTAGCTGGGCCACCTGCTCGGCCGTCATGGAACGGCGCATGGCCACATGGGTCAGGAGAATCATCAGCCAGACCCAGACCGTGGCGAAAGTGGCCAGGGAAGCGATCAGCAGGAAGATGTTTTCCGGAATCAGGTAATTCAGCACCACCCCGATCAACAGGGTCACGGCCATCACCACCACGGTCATCCATGGCACACCATGCCTGGAGACCTGGGCAAACCCCTTGGGTGCCTGCCCTTGCTGGGCCAGGCCGTACATCATGCGCCCGGCACCGAAGATGTCGCTGTTGATGGCCGATATCGCCGCCGAGATCACCACGATGTTGAGGATGGTCGCGGCGGAGCTGATGCCCAAGCTATCGAATATCTGCACGAAGGGACTACCCTGGGTGCCGATCTGCGGCCAGGGGAAGATGGCCATCAGTACCAGGAGGGTCAGCACATAGAACAGCAGGATGCGCAGCGGTACCGCATTGATGGCCTTGGGGATGACCCGTCGCGGGTCCTTGGCCTCGCCAGCGGTGACCCCGATGATCTCGATGCCGCCGAAGGCGAACATCACCACCGCGAAAGAAGCGATCACCCCACCAATACCGTTGGGCATGAAACCGCCATGGGCCCAGAGATTGCTCAGCCCGGTAGCCTGTTCCTGGCTCGCACTGCCAATGCCGAACAACATGATGCCGATGCCACCGAGGATCATCGCCACGATCGCCCCGACCTTGAGCAGCGACAGCCAGAACTCCATCTCGCCGAAGACCTTGACGTTGCACAGGTTCAAGCCGCCAATGAACAGCACGATGGACAGTACCCAGATCCAGCGCTCGACATCGGGAAACCAGAACCCCATGTAGATGCCGAAGGCGGTCACGTCCGCCAGGCAGACGATCAGCATCTCGAAAGCGTAGGTCCAGCCCAGGATGAAGCCGGGCATCGGCCCCAGGTACTGGCTGGCGTAGTGCCCGAACGACCCGGACACCGGATTGTGCACCGCCATCTCCCCCAGGGCGCGCATGACCATGAATACCGCCGCACCACCGATCAGGTAGGCGAGCAATACTGCCGGGCCCGCCATCTGGATAGCCGAGGCGGAGCCATAGAACAGCCCGGTACCGATAGCCGATCCCAGGGCCATGAAACGGATGTGACGAGCCGTCAGGCCGCGGCGTAGTCCTTTCTCTTGTGATTGCATGTCTTCGTCCCTTTTATTGTTATGGACAGCCACCCGCACCACGGTGCGGGTGGCTGAAGCAGACGTTCCGCGTCGGGCTGGCCGGTAACCCGGACAGCCGTTACAGGCTCGGCAGCAGGCCTGCGGGCAGCAAGCTGGTCAGGCAGCGTGAAGCCAGCAAGTCACCGGCGGCGTTGATGTCCGGGGCGAAGAAACGGTCCTTCTCGTAGTAGGCCACCTGCTCGCGCAGCGTAGCGCGGGCCTGCTCCAGGGCTGGCGAGCTCTTCAGGCCTTCGCGCAGGTCCAGGCCCTGGCAGGCCGCCAGCCACTCCACGGCGAGAATGCCGCGGGTGTTCTCGGCCATTTCCCACAGGCGCTTGCCGGCAGCCGGGGCCATGGACACGTGATCCTCCTGGTTCGCCGAGGTCGGCAGGCTGTCCACCGAGTGTGGGTGCGCCAGGGCCTTGTTTTCGCTGGCCAGGGCGGCAGCGGTGACCTGGGCGATCATGAAGCCGGAGTTGACCCCACCATTGGCTACCAGGAACGGCGGCAACTGGGACATGTGCTTGTCCATCATCAGCGAGATGCGGCGCTCGCTCAGCGAGCCGATCTCGGAAATGGCCAGGGCCATGTTGTCGGCGGCCATGGCCACGGGTTCGGCGTGGAAGTTACCGCCAGAAATCACATCGCCTTCGGCAGCGAACACCAATGGGTTGTCGGACACAGCGTTGGCCTCTACCACCAGCACCTCGGCGGCCTGGCGCAATTGAGTCAGGCAGGCGCCCATTACCTGGGGCTGGCAACGCAGTGAGTACGGGTCCTGGACCTTGTCGCAGTTCTTATGGGACGTGGAGACTTCGGTGCTCTCGCCCAGCAGAGCGCGGTAGGCGGCAGCGGTGTCGATCTGCCCGCGCTGGCCGCGGGCGCTATGAATTCGTGCATCGAACGGCGAACGTGAGCCCAGCACCGCTTCGACGGTCAGGCCGCCACAAACCAGGGCACCAGCGAACAGGTCTTCAGCTTCGAACAGGCCGCGCAAGGCGAAAGCCGTGGAGACCTGGGTGCCATTGAGCAGTGCCAACCCTTCCTTGGCCGCCAGGGTCAGCGGTGTCAGGCCGGCGATCTTCAATGCCGCCGGGGCATCCAGCCACTGCCCCTTGTAGCGGGCCTTGCCTTCGCCCAGCAGCACCAGGGACATGTGAGCCAAGGGCGCCAGGTCGCCGGAAGCCCCCACCGACCCCTTGAGCGGGATATGCGGATAGACCTCGGCATTGATCAAGGCGATCAGGGCGTCGATCACCTGGCGGCGGATACCGGAAAAACCTCGGCTCAGGCTGTTGACCTTGAGCACCATGATCAGGCGTACCAGGTCGTCGCTGATGGGCGCACCCACGCCCGCGGCATGGGACAGCACCAGGGAGCGCTGGAGGTTTTCCAGGTCGGCGCTGGCGATACGGGTCGAGGCCAGGAGGCCAAAGCCCGTGTTGATGCCATAGGCCGTGCGTTTTTCAGCAAGGATCTGCTCGACGCAGGCGACGCTGGCATCGATCTGCGCCGAGGCGCTGTCATCCAGGGTCAGGGTCAGTGGCTGTTGGTAGACGGTCCGCAGTTGGGCCAGGCTCAGTTGACCGGGAATCAGGTTTAGCGCAGTCACATTCATGTTCCTTCTGAGAGTTTTGGAATAACTGCCAGTCGCTCCGGAAACATCCGTTATCCGTCGTCATCCGCTGTGTCGAGCGGGTGGCGCCTTGGCACGCTGGCTGATGAAAAAACCTTTTATTGCGTCTTGAAACAGTCTCCGGGAAGCGCTGCGGGCCCTTGGAAAGGCTATCGCGCAAACGGCGCTGCTGACCATCCATCGAACTGGAGGCGGTCAGTAGCGCCGGGCTTCGCTCACGTTGCATGCGGACTCAAACCGTAGCAGCGTGCTGGGTTGTCGCGGTCTTCTGCTGGTCTGGCACACCCTGCTCTGCTGGCAGAATCAACTGCTCAGGCACCGAGCCGTGCCACTTCCTGGCACAGACGTAGTACAGCGCCGCCGGTACCACCAGGCCGATGATCCAGGAAATATCCACCCCGCCCAGGGCGTCCACCAGCGGTCCGGTATAGAACTTGGTGGAAATGAACGGCAGCTGCACCAGCACGCCGATCACATAGACGCTGATACCCAGGACATTCCAACGGCCATAGCGCCCCTTGGGATCGGCCAGCGCGGGTACGTCGTAGTTCTCACGGGTGATGCAGTAGTAGTCCACCAGGTTCACCGCACTCCAAGGTGTGAAGAAGGCCAGCAGGAACAGGATGAAAGACTTGAATGCCCCCAGGAACGAGTGCTGCCCAAGCAGGGCGATCAGGGTCGCGGCGCCAACGATGACCAGCACGAACACCAGGCGCTGCAGGCGCGTCACCTCCAGGTGGCCACGGAAGCCGCTGATGATGGTGGCGATGCACATGAAGCTGCCGTAGGAGTTCAACGTCGAGATGGTGACCTTGCCAAAGGCGATGCTGAAGTACAGCAACGCGGCGGTGGCACCGCTCCCGCCCAGGCCGACGATGTAGGCCACTTCCCGCCCCGCGAACTGCCCGTTGGCCATGGCCGCGGCGAACACGCCGAGGATCATCGCCACTTGCGCACCCACCACCGAGCCTGCGCCCACGGCAAGGAAGGTCTTCACCGACGAGGTCTGGCTCGGCAGATAACGCGAGTAGTCCGCCACGTAGGGGCCAAAGGCGATCTGCCAGGATGCCGCGAGCGACACCGCCAGCAGGAAGCTGCTCCAGCTGAAGTGACGAATTTCCAGGAGCGCGCCGACATCGGTCTGGCTCATCAGGCGGCTGAACAGGTAAACGAAGGCAATCACGCCAACGACGCTGGCGATGCGCCCGATCACATGGATCACCCGATAACCAAGCACGGTGACCAGGACGATGACGCTGGCGAAAATCAGGATACCGACACTGTCACTGACACCGAACAGTTGGCCCAGGGCCTGGCCGGAGAGCACCGTACCCGTGGCGGTGAAGCCCAGGTACATCAGGCATACCAGCACGATCGGAATCGCCGCGCCGTAGACGCCGAACTGTACCCGGCTGGAGATCATCTGCGGCAGGCCCAGCTTGGGCCCCTGTGCCGCATGCAGGGCCATCACACCGCCGCCCAGCAACTGACCGATCAGCAGGCCGATCAGCGACCAGAACACATCGCCGCCCAGCACCACGGCCAGGGCACCGGTGACAATCGCGGTGATCTGCAAATTGGCACCCAACCACAGGGTGAACTGGCTGTAGAGCTTGCCGTGGCGTTCGGCTTCGGGAATGTAGTTGATCGACCGCCGCTCGATCAGGGGTTTGGAGCTATCACTGGCCGTGGACATCGTTATTGTTCTCCCGGGGAGTTTTGTCATGTCAAAGCTCTGCTACACGGACCGAGCCGCCGTACTGCAAGGTACGGCGGCTCCTTCCCTGGTCCTGGCGGCGAACCGCCGGTGCGTCACTTGCCGGTGATCATCGGCAGGTTCAGGCCTTGCTCCTTGGCACAGTCGATCGCGATCTGGTAGCCAGCATCGGCATGGCGCATGACGCCGGTGCCCGGATCGTTGGTCAGTACCCGAGCGATACGTTCGGCCGCCTCGTCGCTGCCATCGCAGACGATGACCATGCCCGAGTGCTGGGAGAAGCCCATGCCCACGCCACCGCCATGGTGCAGGGAGACCCAGGTCGCACCGCTGGCGGTATTGAGCAGGGCATTGAGCAGCGGCCAGTCGGACACGGCATCGGAACCGTCCTGCATCGATTCGGTTTCACGGTTCGGGCTGGATACCGAGCCGGAGTCCAGGTGGTCGCGGCCGATGACGATCGGCGCCGACAGCTCTCCGCGCCGGACCATTTCGTTGAAGGCCAGGCCCAGCTTGGCGCGCTGGCCCAGGCCGACCCAGCAGATACGCGCCGGCAGGCCCTGGAAGCTGATGCGCTCGCGAGCCATGTCCAGCCAGTTGTGCAGGTGAGCGTCGTCCGCGATCAGCTCCTTGACCTTGGCGTCGGTCTTGTAGATGTCCTGCGGATCACCGGACAACGCCGCCCAGCGGAACGGACCGATGCCGCGGCAGAACAGCGGACGAATGTAGGCCGGGACGAAACCAGGGAAGTCGAAGGCATTGGCCACGCCCTCTTCCTTGGCCATCTGGCGAATGTTGTTGCCGTAGTCGAAGGTCGGGATCCCTTGCTTCTGGAACTCGAGCATCGCCTGTACATGCACCGCCATGGATTGCTTGGCGGCTTTCACCACGGCGGCCGGATCGGTCTGCGCGCGGTCACGGTACTGCTCCCAGGTCCAGCCGACTGGCAGGTAGCCATTGAGCGGGTCGTGGGCGCTGGTCTGGTCGGTGACCATATCCGGGCGTACGCCACGCTTGATCAGTTCAGGGAGAACTTGCGCCGCGTTGCCCAACAGGGCGATGGAGATGGCGCGGCCTTCGGCGGTGTACTTGGCGATACGCGCCAGGGCATCGTCCAGGTCCTTGGCCTGTTCATCGACATAACGGCTGCTCAGGCGGAAGTCGATGCGGCTCTGCTGGCACTCGATGTTCAGCGAGCAAGCGCCGGCCAGGGTCGCCGCCAGTGGCTGTGCGCCACCCATGCCGCCGAGACCGGCGGTCAGCACCCACTTGCCCTTGAGATTGCCGTTGTAGTGCTGGCGACCGGCCTCGACGAAGGTTTCGTAGGTGCCCTGGACGATGCCCTGGCTGCCGATGTAGATCCAGCTACCAGCGGTCATCTGGCCGTACATGGCCAGGCCCTTGGCGTCCAGCTCGTTGAAGTGCTCCCAGCTGGCCCAGTGCGGTACCAGGTTGGAGTTGGCGATCAGCACCCGCGGGGCGTTGGAGTGGGTCTTGAACACGCCGACCGGCTTGCCGGATTGCACCAGCAGGGTTTCGTCGTCGTTCAACTGGGTCAGGGCCTCGACGATCTTGTCGTAGCACTCCCAGTTGCGCGCAGCGCGCCCAATACCACCGTAGACCACCAGCTCCTTGGGGTTCTCGGCGACTTCAGGGTCGAGGTTGTTCATCAGCATGCGCAGCGGCGCCTCGGTCAGCCAGCTCTTGGCGGTCAGCTTGTTGCCACGTGCAGCACGAACTTCAACGTTCCGATACTTGGTGAATTTGTTGTCAGCCACGGAAAACCTCCTCGACGATAAGTCCAAGGTGCGAAGAGGATCCAATGACTCTTACGCACACATATTTACTTGTACATACAAGCATATGCAATCAAGCGGCCAACTCCACCAGAAGCGACTGGACAAACCTCCAAAAAGATCATGCAAGCCCTGTAGGACAAGCATTTGCCGGAGCAAGAAAAAAATCTCAGGGGATAGCCCACCCTCCTCCACAGCTGTTACCAGCAATGGCCTGCGTGCCCTTTTGGGGCATTCGGTAACAGATGAGTGCGCACAAGAAACAACCTTTGGCGCCCCCTCTGCCAGATAAGCGGGCGCAACTCTTCTCGCCTCGTTCCAGGGAGCGAAGCGCGGCGGCAGGGATATAGATAGAGAGAGGGGGAATGACGCTGGCAGGTCGTATCTTGACCTGCCAGCGCCCGATTCAATCAAAGGGCGGTGAGTTCGATTACGCAGCAGTGCCCATCGAGGGCCATCTCTAGCAGTCCGGCATTGCCGTCCAGGCGCAGGCAGTCAAAACGCCCCAGGGCCTGCACCGTGGCGCCGGTCACGTCCACCCACGCCTGCTCGGCGGCACTGAACACCAGCACAGTGTGTGCCTGGGTGAAGAAACGCTGTTGGCCGTCGAACCACTGCAGGCGTGCCAGGTAGCGCTCGGGGCTGTAGATCAGGTTGAAATCGCGGATCGCCCCACCCAGCAAGTTGCAGCTCACCTGGCTGGCGCCGCTGAAGGCGAAGGGATCGAACGGCAACAACGGCCGCCCCTCCTGGCCATCCACCGACAATTGCATGCCCGCCCCCTGCAGCACGGTGATGATTCGCTGGTATCCGGCAAAGCTTGAGAATCCGCCGGACTCGCCGATGTCGGCGATCGACAGCCGCCAGCCGAAGCCTTCCAGGCCGGTTCCGCTGTCCCGGGTGATTTCCTCGGTGCTGCCGCCGCCGTTTTTCCAGGGCATGCGCGGATAATCGGCGGCACGTAACAGGGTGGACTGGATCATTTGTGAAAGCGTCCTTCCAGGCGATGGCGGGAACCGGGGTGGATCAGCCGCGCGGCGGTCACCGGCTGGCGCCCGGACCAGGTACGGCGACGGATCAGCAGGCAGGGTTCGCCCCGCTCGATTTGCAGGAGCTTGCATTCTTCAGCTTCGGCGAGGATCGCCTCGACCACATGCTCGCCCTCGGTCAGGGGGGCGACCTGGGACAGGTAGGCATAGGGAGTCTGCAGGGTGAAATCCTGCTTGAGGTATTCCGGCGCGACCAGGGCGTTGACGAAGCGATCCTCGATCTGCACCGGGATGTCGTTCTCGAAATGCACGATCAGCGAATGGAAGACCTTCTGCCCTTCGCGCATGTCCAGGGCCAGGGCACGCTCGGAACCGGCGGCCTCCTCGCCCAGGGTGATGACCTGACAAGTGTGGCGATGACCGCGGGAGGCGATCTCGTCGGCGATATTGTGCACCTCGAACAATGCCGACTGGGTCTTGGGCTCGGCGACGAAGGTACCCACGCCTTGCATGCGTACCAGCATGCCTTCGGCGGTCATCTCGCGCAGTGCGCGGTTGATGGTCATGCGGCTGAAACCCAACTGGCTGACCAGCTCGCTTTCCGACGGCACGCGGTAGTGCGGCGGCCAGTTTCCGCTCTCGATCTGCTGGGTGATCATCTGCTTGACGCGGGCATACAAGGGCGCCGGACTATCGCTCAGGTGGGCGACCAGCGGCGAGTTGGCAGTCGGGGTCGGCACGGGAAATCCTTGTGGGTCGGTGAAAGTGATCAGGGCCTGATGTCCCTGGAGACAAGAGCTTAGCTTGCCGGAGTTTACCGAGCAGGCAAACGTCTGTATATGTATATACAAATAACACACAATGGGGTGCTCGAACCATGTCCGCCTTCTTTGCCGAACGCGCGCTATTGCCTGATGGATGGGCCAATGATGTACGTCTTGAAGTCAGTGCCGACGGCCAGCTGACCCAGATCCGGGCCAACGCCGACGCCGAGGGAGCGGAACGACTCAAGGGCCCCGTGCTGCCGGGCATGCCCAACCTGCACTCCCACGCTTTCCAGCGGGCGATGGCTGGCCTGGCGGAAGTGGCCGGCAATCCCAATGACAGCTTCTGGACCTGGCGCGACCTGATGTATCGCCTGGTGGGCAAGATCAGTCCCGAGCAACTGGAGATCATCGCCCGCCAGCTGTATATCGAGATGCTCAAGGCCGGCTATACCTCGGTGGCCGAATTCCACTACGTGCACCACGACACCAGCGGCCAACCCTACGCCGACCCGGCCGAGCTGTCGCGGCGTATCAGCCAGGCCGCCGCCAGCACCGGCATCGGCCTGACCCTGCTGCCGGTGCTCTACAGCCATTCCGGATTCGGCGGCCAGGCTCCCAATGATGGCCAACGCCGCTTCATCAACAGCACCGAGGGCTACCTCAAGCTGCAACAGCAACTGCAACCCCTGCTGGCCGGACAAGCCAACCAGCAACTGGGCCTGTGCTTCCACTCCCTGCGCGCGGTCACGCCACAACAGATCAGCGAAGTGCTGGCCGCCAGCGATACCCATTGCCCGGTGCATATCCACATTGCCGAGCAGCAGAAGGAAGTCGAGGATTGCCTGGCCTGGAGCAACCGTCGCCCCCTGCAATGGCTGTATGAGCATGTAGCGGTGGATCAGCGCTGGTGCCTGGTCCATGCCACCCACGCCAACCCCGAGGAAGTCAGCCTCATGGCCCAGAGCCGGGCCATTGCCGGCCTGTGCCTGACCACCGAGGCCAACCTGGGCGACGGTATCTTCCCGGCGGTGGACTTCCTCGCCCAGGGCGGACGCCTGGGCATCGGCTCCGACAGCCATGTCTCGCTCAGCGTGGTAGAGGAATTGCGCTGGCTGGAGTATGGCCAGCGCCTGCGAGACCAGCGACGCAACCGCTTGTATCGGGCCGACCAGCCGATGGTTGGGCGCACCCTGTACGACGCGGCGCTGGATGGCGGTACCCAGGCCCTGGGCCAGGCCATTGGCTCCCTCGCCGTGGGCAAGCGCGCCGACTGGCTGGTGCTCGATGGCAACGACCCCTACCTGGCCACGGCCGATGGCGACGCAATCCTCAACCGCTGGCTGTTTGCCGGCAGTGATCGCCAGGTGCGAGACGTCATGGTGGGAGGCCAGTGGGTGGTACGTGACGGACGGCATCCTGCGGATGAAGAGAGCTGCCGCAGTTTTACCCAGGTACTGCGCGACCTCCTGGCCTGACTCGGCAAGGCTCACCCCTTGACCGGCCGGGAAGCCCGCGGATGCTGGCAACCCGGCCATTGCCCATGAAAACCATCGGCTCCCATGGGGCCAGGAACTACTTCGAGGTCTTGGCCATGGCCGAGTCCGATACCCGCCAGATCAGCCGCGTGGTGTCATAGCCCTGTTGGCGAGCCTTGCTCAGCAACTCCTCGCGCACCGTTTCGTTGACCTCCGGCGTACGCGACAACAACCACAGGTAGCGGCGGTTGGGGTTGCCCACGATCGCTGTCTTGTAGTCGTCGCTGACATACAACACCCAGTAGTCGCCCTTGATCGACCCTGGCAGCAATCGGGTGAACCAATTGTCGAACCGAACCCAGAGCTTGTCGGTCTTGCCCGGCACCTGGGGCGTCGCTGTACCTCGGGCTTCCTCCCACTTCCAGTCCGGGGTCAGGCAGCGGTTGAGCACCGCCATCGAGCCCTCGGGCAACAGGGTGTAGCGAGCCTCGGATTGAGCACAATTACGCTGGAAATACATGGGTAGGCGCGCCAGCTCGTACCAGGTCCCCTGGTAACGCTTGAGCTCGACATGGTTAGCGGTCTTGGGCGCCAGCGAATCGTCCCGGGACGTGGCGCAGCCGGCCAAGAGCAGGCCGACCAGAAGAGTGACAACAAAACGCATCATTATTTTTCTCCCGTGGGCCCGAAGCCCCGGATTTACTTCAGGCCTTGCCCGGAAAACATCAGGACCTTCTCACCGGCATACTGCACGCTGATAAAGCTGTTCTTATCGCCCCAGGTACAGCTGGACATGCCCAGTGCGCCGGAACAGTCGGTCGGCTTGCCCAGAAGTTTTTCGACATCGGCCTTGGGCATGCCCGCCGAGAGCTTGGAATAGTTTTCCTGATTGACCTTGCTGCACGCGGCCAGTAGCACGCAGAACGACAACAGAGCGATGGAACGCAGGGACATGGTGAACTCCTGGACGAAAGGGGGAAGGCCTGTCAGCCAACCAGAAGCTTAGAAGAGAAAACCCCCATCTGGTTCCCCGCAGGGCCCGCTATTTCTCGCCGGGAGCCCAGGTATTTGCGTCGTAAATCAAGCACCTTCGAAACCCCATAGGCAGTTCGTCGGGATTCCACTCTCTCGCCTCATCTTCAGTGATGGCCAGTCGACATAACTGCAGCGCAAAGCCCTCCACTGTGGCAAATTGACGCCCCTCGTTGACCAGCCCCTCGCGGTAGTTCACTTAATGACCAGCAATATGAAGTTCAGCCACAAGATCCTGCTAGCCGCTGCCCTTGTGGTAGCCGTCGCGTTCGCCTGTTTCATTCTGTTCAATGACTACCGTCAGCGCGAGGCCTTGCGCGGCAGTACCCAAGCAACGATGCAAGAACTGGGCAGCCTGACCACCCGCAACATCCAGACCTGGCTGGAAAGCCGTATCCAGCTCCTGCAATCGCTGGCACAGCAGGTCGCCGTGGACGGCAGCGGCGCCGACAGCCTCAAGCGCAGTGTCGGCCTGCCCGCCTACACCAGCAATTTCCAGCTCACCTACTTCGGTGGCCAGGACGGCGCAATGTTCTCCGTACCAGCCGGCAACCGCACGGCCGACTACGACCCCCGGAGCCGTGGCTGGTACAAGGCGGCCAATACCGCCCAGCAGACCATCGTCACCGAGCCCTACATCGCCGCCTCGTCCGGCAAGCTGGTCATCACCGTTGCCACCCCAGTGCAGCACCAGGGCCGGATGATCGGCGTCGCGGGGGCCGACATCGACCTGTCGAGCATCAGCGCCATCATCAACTCGCTGAACTTCGGCGGCCACGGCCATGCCTTCATCGTCAGTGCCGATGGCAAGATCCTGATCCACCCGGACAACAAGCTGGTGCTCAAGAGCCTGGCCGAAGCCTATCCGGACGGCGCGCCCAACATCAGCCCCGGCCTCAAGGAAGCGCAACTGGGCGGCAAGGCCCAGTTCATTTCCTTCACCCACATCGATGGCGTGCCCTCGGCCAACTGGTACGTAGCCCTGGTCCTGGACCAGGACACCGCGTTCGCCATGCTCAGCGAGTTCCGGACTTCGGCGCTCATCGCCATGGCCATTGCCGTGGTGATCATCATCGGCCTGCTGGGCATGCTGATCCGCATCCTGATGCAGCCCCTGCACCTGATGGGGCGCGCGATGCATGACATTGCCGAAGGCGAAGGCGACCTGACCCGACGCCTGGTGATCCACGGCCATGACGAATTCGGCACCCTGGGCCTGTCGTTCAACCGCTTCGTCGAGCGTATCCACGGTTCGATCCGCGAAGTGTCCTCGGCCACCGGCCAGGTCAACGAAGTCGCCTTGCGGGTAGTCGCCGCCTCCAATTCGTCGATGCTCAATTCCGACCAGCAAGCCTCGCGTACCAGCAGCGTGGCCGCGGCCATCAACCAGCTGGGCGCGGCTGCCCAGGAGATCGCCCAGAACGCCGCCCTGGCCTCGCAACACTCCAGCGAGGCGCGCAACCTGGCGCAGGACGGCCAGCAAGTGGTGGACCGGACCATCGACGCCATGCACCAGCTGTCGACCAAGATCAGCAATTCCTGCGAGCACATCGAGACCCTCAACAGCAACACCGTGAACATCGGCCAGATCCTCGAAGTGATCACCGGCATCTCCCAGCAGACCAACCTGCTGGCACTCAATGCCGCCATCGAGGCCGCCCGTGCCGGTGAGGCCGGGCGCGGTTTCGCCGTGGTCGCGGACGAGGTTCGCAACCTCGCCCACCGCACCCAGGATTCGGCGCAGCAGGTGCAGAAGATGATCGAGGAGCTACAAGTGGGCGCCCGCCAGGCCGTAGGCACCATGACCGAAAGCCAGCGCGAGAGCGAAAGCAGCGTCGGCATCGCCAATCAGGCCGGCGAGCGCCTGGGCAGCGTGACCCAGCGCATCGGCGAGATCGATGGCATGAACCAGTCGGTGGCCACCGCGACAGAAGAGCAAACCGCCGTGGTGGAGTCGATCAACGTCGACATCACCCAGATCAACACCCTCAACCAGGAAGGCGTGGAGAACCTGCAAGCCACCCTGCGCGCCTGCGCCGACCTGGAACAACAGGCCCAGCGCCTGCAACACCTGGTGGGCAGCTTCCGGATCTGACGTCCTTTGCACTTCGTGTCGCCGCCGCAAGCTGCACACGGCCCGCAGGGACGCGGGAGTCGCCTCGGCAGGAAAAGCGCCGCAAAGCCCTGGGGCCTTGGCGCAACCTCGCCGCTGGGCAGCAGCTACAGGGAGGGATTAGAAACTTGAGCCGGGCTGGCGCAGGAAGGCCAGTTCCTCGGCGCTGGATTCACGTCCGAGAATGGCGTTGCGGTGGGGAAAGCGCCCGAAGCGGGCGATGATCTTCTGGTGCCGTTCGGCATAGTCCAATTGGCTGGCGAAGACCGGACGGTCCTGCAATGGTTGCTCGTCGTGCAAGGCAGCCAAGCGCGACACGGCTTCGTTCTGCACCGCCAGGTGCTCGCAATGCTCGAACACCAGGTAGATGAAGCAGCGCTGCATGGGCGTCAGGCGCCGATCGAAGTCTGCGGCAATACCCTGGGCCACCAGGGCTTGGGCGCGGGCATCACCGGAGAATGCCCCGGGGGTGTCGCGATGGATCATGCGCGGCAGCTGGTCCAGCAACAGCACCAGGGCCAGCCAGCCTTGAGGGCTTTGCGCCCACTCAGTCAAACCACCAGCCAGGGCCTGCTCCACCAGGTCGCCAAAACGCTCCTGCGCTTCACGATCCTGGCTGTCGCGCTTGCCAAACCACAAGCCACCCTTGGCAGCCACGATCTGCGCTGGCGTCTGGGCATCGCCGAACCACCAATCGAGCAGAGGCTGCCAGGGTGCGCTCATGATTTACTCCTGGTGGTAGGCGGTGACCCGGGCCACTTCTTCCTTGGAGCCCAGGAACACCGCTACGCGCTGGTGCAGGCCTTCAGGCTGGATGTCGAGGATACGCTGGTGACCGTTGGTGGACGCGCCGCCCGCCTGTTCCACCAGGAACGACATCGGATTGGCTTCGTACATCAGGCGCAGCTTGCCGGGTTTTTCCGGTTCACGGCTGTCGCGCGGATACATGAACAGGCCGCCACGGGTCAGGATGCGATGCACGTCAGCCACCATAGCGGCGACCCAGCGCATGTTGTAGTTCTTCTCCAGCGGACCGGTATCGCCGGCCAGCAGCTCATCTACATAGCGCTTGACCGGGGCTTCCCAGTGACGCTGGTTGGACATGTTGATGGCGAATTCCTGGGTGCTTTCAGGAATGGTGATGTTCTCGTGGGTCAGGACGAAGCTGCCCATCTCGCGATCCAGGGTGAAGCCCTTGACGCCATCGCCCAGGGTCAGCACCAGCATGGTCTGCGGACCGTAGATCGCGTAGCCGGCGGCCACTTGCTTGGAGCCTGGCTGCAGGAAGGCCTTTTCATTCAGGGCTTCGTTCTGGCTCAGGTATTCGTTAGGGCAACGCTGTACCGAGAAGATGGTACCGACCGGCGCGTTGATGTCGATGTTGGACGAACCATCCAGCGGGTCGAATACCAGCAGGTAGGCACCCTTGGGGTATTTGCCGGGGATCTGGTAGGCGTTGTCCATTTCTTCGGACGCCATGCCAGCCAGGTGGCCGCCCCACTCGTTGGCTTCGAGCAGGATCTCGTTGGAGATCACGTCGAGCTTCTTCTGCACTTCGCCCTGGACGTTTTCCGTACCCATGCTGCCCAGTACGCCACCCAGGGCGCCCTTGGACACGGCATGGCTGATTTCCTTGCAAGCACGCGCCACCACTTCGATCAGGAAGCGCAGATCGGCAGGAGTGTTGTTGCTGCGGGTCTGCTCAATCAAGTAGCGACTCAGGGTAACGCGGGACATGGAAGGCTCCGGAAGGAATGGGGGGCTAAAAAACCCGCGCAGTTTAACGCGAGTCGAAGCGCATTTCCTCATCTGAGACAGGGAACTGGCAGATAGAGTTCAGGCGCCGGTTTGAGCGTAGTCGGATTATGGCAAGGAGGCCCGTTCCCGTGGGACGTTCAATCGGGACAAACCTCCTTGCCCAGGCTCAGGGCTTGGCCTCGGGCTTGCGCAGCAGACTGAAGGCCATGCCCGCCAGGGCCAGCACCCCCAGCAACAGCACCGCCCACAGGCCGATCTTCTTCCAGTCAGGGCCTGCGGACGCAGGCGCGACCGGGTCCTTGGTCGCCACGGGCGCCAGTTGCGACGCGCCATCGACCCGGGCCTGGCCCAGGTCCTTGAGGCGCTGCGGGCTGTAGTCGGGAATCAGGGTGGACAACGGCAAGTTGGCTGCACTCACCGCGGAATTGCCCAGTGCCAGGGTAAAAGGCCCGTCGCCACGAGCCAGGAACACCAGCTGCACACCGCGCACGGCAAATTCCAGGTTGGGCGCCTCGGCCCCCAGGCCACCGCCCCGCTCGTCCACCACCAGCTTGAGTTGCTGCACGGTTTGTCCTGGCAGTTGCAGCTCATTGTGCTGCACATCCTGGCCATTCTGGGTCAGGCGATACAGCAAGCCATTACCCAGGGGCTGCCAGGGCAAGCTGCTTTCACGCCGCCCATAAAGCCTGGCCGGAGCCAGGCTGTTGGCCTGTTTGAGCTCGATTCGTACCCGTTCGACATTCAGCCCCATGGGCAACTGCCAACTGTACTCCCCAGGCTTGGCCACACTGCCTGCCAACGGTTGCGACCACGCCAGCGGCGATGGCTGGCTACTGGTGGTGCTGCTTTGCAACTGCGCAGCTGTCAGCGTCGGCGCTGCCTGCGGCGACTGCCACAACAAGCGCAGGTAGCGCGCCGTCTGCCCGGGCAAGGCCACTTCATGCTGTTCGATCCGTTCATCGGCGAACGACAGGCGTGCCACCTGGCCGTCCCCCCAGGGCTGCCAATGCTGCAAATCGTCGCTGGCTTCAATGCTGAAACGCTGGAAACCATCGTGTTCGCTGACCCAGTCCAGGACCAACTGCTGCAACGGCGCCTTGATCGCGCTGGCATCCAATAGCCATCCGCGCAGCACTTCCTCTCCCGCCTCCAGCTGGGTCGAAGGCTGGACTTGCACCAGGGTGCCATTGGCATTGGATTGCACCCGCACGCTGGGCGGGCTGTCACCGGCCTGCGCCGAGTTGTACAGCGGGAACCATTTCACCGCACTGAGGTTGCGCTGCTCGGTGGACTGCGCCTGCTGGCGAGCCAGGGCATAGGCCTGGAGCTCACCGGCGCCATTGAACACCCGCACATCCCGCAGGTCGGCCTGGCTGGCACGCAACTGCACGCCCAGGGGCAGCTCCAGGCGATACCAGGGGCCTTCGCCACTCAGGCTCAAGGGCACCAGGGACTTGAAGTCCGCCGGTCGCTCCTGGGCCATCGCGGACAACGCCACACACAGGCCCATGGCCCCCCACCAGCGCAGGCTCAACTTACGACTCAAGACGACACTCCTTCATTCAACGATTTGCCAGCCTCAGGCTCGACCTCCGCCCGCTTGGGCGGCAACGGGGCGAAATAGCCCACGACCAGCAACAGCACTCCAACACCGATGAACGAGACAATGCGTGCCAGCCCGCCACGGTTACTCAACTCCACCAGGAACAGCTTGGCCACCACCACGGCAATCAGCGCCGCACCGATCAGCCAGACCTCGCGACGATGACGCAGATGTCCGCCGATCATCAGGCTCAAGGCGATCAAGGTCCAGACAATGGACAGCCCGGCCTGGACCATCATCGACTCCAACAACGCATCAGGATGGAACGGCACCCCGCTCCAGTGATGGGCCGCGCGCATGACCAGCACGGTGAAGAAGGCGAACAGCGACACCCCGGCCACCAGTTGCGTACCACGCTCGGCGTAATCGCCGCGAATCGCCAGCTCCCGGACCGCACTGCGCGACCAGACATAGACCCCGAACAGGGCGAACAGCAGCCCCAGCTCCAACGGGTTGATCAATGGCAGGTACGGCAATGGCTCGGCGCGCCCGTCGCTGAACACGTTGGCCAGCCAGAACCAGCCAAGCATCAGCACCGCCAGGGGTAGCGCGGCATACAGGCGATACTCCCGGGAGTAACTGCCCACCGGCCATGGCCAGTTGCGAGGTACCGCCATCGCCACCAGGTACAGGCTCGGCAGGATCGCCCAGCCCAACCAGCGCCAGGCGTTGTACTGCTCGGACAACAACAGCAGGCCATAACGCAACTCCAGTGCCAGCACGCCGATCAACAGCCAGCAACCCAGCACATGAGCGACGCTTGCCACTCGGGCCGGCAGCAAACTCGCCAAGCGCCGCAGGCTGAAGAAGTGCACGACGAACAGCAGTGCCCAAGCCAGCCAGCCGAAGTTCGCCGCCGGATGGTAGCGTAAGGTCCAGGAAGCCATCAGCACCAGGGCCCCAGCCGGGATCAGCAGGCTGCCCAACAGGCCCAGGGACTTCCATTGCAGGCGCACCGCCAGCAAGGCCGCGAGCGCCACGCTGGCCGTGGCCAGTGCCAACAGCAGGGCCGGCTGCAAATGATCCGGAGCGAAGCGCAGCACTTCCTTGGTCCAGGTGAACGCCCACCAGCACGCGCCCCAGGCCAGCAGCAAGTCGGCCAGGTACCCCAGGCCCAGGGTGTCGAACGCCGAACCATGGTTGCCGCGTTGCAGGCGCCAAGCGCCCAACAGCGCTGCCAGTGCCAGGACCATCGGCGTCCAGAAGTCGCCATTGGCCAGGGGGCGCACGCCTTCGGCCACTGCGCCATGGAACCAGTCCGAACCGGCCAACAGGAAAGCGCTGCCACCGATTACCTGCAGGGCCAGGCCGAAGACAAAGCTCACCCGCTGCTGCAGGTACAGGCTCAGCCAGATGATCAGCAAGCCGCTGGCGGCCCACACACCGCTGGCGGTACGCCACGGCAGGACGAACAGCACCGCCAGGTTGATCAGCACCAGCCCCGCCAGCAGCACCAGCGACAGGCCGCGCAACAGGCGCGGATCGTCGCGCACCATGGCATCGCGCGATGCCACCAGCATGCCGCCGATCAGCGCCAGGCCAATCAGCGAAGCGCTCATCAATCCGCTCCAGCCACTACCGAACACCCCATTGGCCCCGGCATCCGCACCTTTGAGGCCCGTCAGGAACAATGCCCCACCGAGCAACTGGATGGCGAATGCGCTGAACAGGAACGTCCGCGACTGCAGGCGCAGGCCGACGAACAGGGTCGCCAGCCCCGCCAGGGCCCAACTGATGGCCGTGCCCTGGGTGAGGAAGAACAGCGGCGCCAGCAGGTACAGGAACCCCAGGCCCGCCACCGCCAGCAGCGGCCGGATGCCCTCCTTCAGCCAGTTCGGCAACAGGGCCTTCGGCGTGCGCCGCAACTGGTCGTAGCTGAACAGCAAGGCCCCGCCCAGCAGCAGCGCTCCCAGGGGCGCACCGGACAGCAGGCTGGTGCTGGCAAAACGCACTGAATCGAGGAAGGCCGCGGCCGAACCTGCTTGCAGCAGCAGGGCGAAGGCCTGGGCCAGCGAACGCTGCTGGCGCATGCCAAGCCAGAAGATCCCGGCGCCCTCGACCGCCCAGGCCGCAGCGGTCCAGCGCGCATCCAGCCCCAGGGGAATCGCCAGGCTGGCGAAAATCACGCCCAGGGCCAGGCAGGTCTCGCCCAGCAACACCGCCCGGCCCCCCAGCAGCAGGCGTGCCAGCACCATGTAGATCAGGCCCAGGGCCAGGGCGCTGAAGGAAGCAGCAAATTCCAGGTGCTGGACCAGCGCCAGCTGCAGGCCGAAACCCACCAATGGCGGGCCGAAGAGCAGGCTGCCATCGACATAGTCGCCCTTGCGCACCGACCATTGCAGCAGCGCCTGGCGATCGCCGTCGGCCGGAGCATCGCTCATGTCCAGCAACTTGCGCCGGGTGAACAGCAGGCCGATAGCCAGGTACATGACGAAGAACAGGATCAGGAACGGCTCGGTGCTCCACAGCAGTTCCGGAGTGTAGGAGCGCATACCCCAGGCGAAGCCGATACCGAAGGTACCCACGAAACCGATCAGGTTGAGCAGGCGCCAGGCCTTGAACCAGGCGATGGCCAGGATGCCGGCGTTGAGCAGGGCGAAATAGCTGAACAGGGCCACATGGCTGCCCGCGCCGGTAGAGGTGAGGATCGGTGCGGCAAACCCGCCCAGGGCCGCCGCAGCGGCCAGCCCCAGGGCATCCTGGGTGATGGCCAGGATCGCCGAGAACAGTGTCACCGCCACCAACAGCCCCAGCGCCGCGGAAGGATCGAGCAGTGGGTGCAGGCGCATGGCCGCGAACACCGTCAGGTACAGCACCGCGATCCCTGTGCCCTGGAGCATCAGGGCATAGGCACCGTTACGTCGGCGCAGCCACCACCCCAGGCCCAGTAGGCCCAGGGAACAGGCCGCGACCCCGGCATAGCGCAACTCGATGGGCACCACCACGCCTTCGGTGGCATAGCGCAGGAGGAATGCCAAGCCGAGGAACAACAGCACGACCCCGACCCGCAGCACGGTATTGCCGCCAAATAGCCAATTGCGGGCGCCGCTGATGGCGCGCTCGATCAGGTTGGGCTCATGGGTCTCGGGTACAGTCGATGGACGCGCCTCACGCGCTTGCGGTTGTGGCTGCCACACCGAATCCGGCAAGGGTTCGCTGGCCATGGCAGTGGCTGGCTTGGCGGTCGCAGGCAACTCCCAGATCAGGTCCGCGGCAGCAGGCAATGGCTGCACAGGTTGGACCTCATCGAGAACAAATTCCGGGGTCGGCTCGGGGGCTGGCACAAAACCGAGATCGCTCGTGGCCTCGGCAGCTGGCGCGCTGCTGGCGCTGGCCTCGGGCTGCACCACGGGCTCGGCGGGCGGGCTGGAGCCGGCCTCCAATAGCGCCAGGCGCTGGCCCAAACTCGACAGCGCCTCCTTGGCCCGTTCCAGCTCGCGCTGCTGCTCGCCAACCTGCTTGTGCAGGAGGCCCAGGCGAAAAGCCAAGCCAATGGCCAGGCCGATAAAGGCACCGATCAGGGCATCGCCGAAAGACTCATCGACTACCCACCCCAGCACCACCCCCAACAACATGAACATCCATTGCATGTGTCGACATCCCTAAACAGCCCGTTGACGGACAGATCCAGCCCTTCTTTTTATGCGGCCTTCGCACCAGCGCCGGCAAGGCTCGCCTTTCCCTTTGGAAGCCAGGCACGAACACCAAGGCACGAACCGGGGAAAAAACGCCGCCAAGTATATCGACAAGGCCCAGCGCACGCTGGGCCTCGCTCACAGTTCCGGATATTCCCCGGGGCTCACTCCAAGGCCTTCCAGATCTGCGTGGCGTACTCGCGAATGGTCCGGTCCGATGAGAACCAGCCCATCCGCGCACTGTTGAGCACCGCAGAGCGCCACCACTCCTTGGAGTCATGCCAGCGCTCCTCGACCCGGGCCTGGGCACTCCAATAGGCATCGAAGTCGGCACAGACCAGGAATCGATCGTAGTCCACCAGCGAGTCGACCAGGCCGGTATAGCGCGACGGATCGTCCGGGGAGAACACGCCACCACGAATCGCTTGCAACACATCGTTGAGGCGATGGGAGGCGGCGATGTCCGGCCCGGCACTGAATTCGCCATTGCGCTTGCGGGCCTCCACCTGCTGGGCGCTGAGGCCGAAGATGAACATGTGCTCGGCGCCGACCCGCTCGCACATCTCGACGTTGGCGCCATCCAGGGTGCCGATGGTCAAGGCACCATTGAGGCCGAACTTCATGTTGCTGGTACCCGAGGCTTCGAAGCCGGCGGTGGAAATCTGCTCCGACAGGTCCGCCGCGGGAATGATGCTTTCCGCCAGGCTGACGTTGTAATTGGGCAGGAACACCACCTTGAGCAGGCCCCGCACCGTAGGGTCGTTGTTCACCGTACGGGCGATGTCGTTGGTCAGCTTGATAATCAGCTTGGCCTGGTGGTAGCTGGCGGCGGCCTTGCCGGCGAAGATCTTCACCCGCGGCACCCAGTCGGTTTCCGGCTCGGCGCGGATCGCCTGGTACAAGGCCACGGTGTGCAACAGATTGAGCAACTGGCGCTTGTACTCATGGATGCGCTTGACCTGGACATCGAACATCGCCGCCGGGTTGACGGCAATACCCAGGCGCTCGTGGATGATCGCCGCCAGGGCCCGTTTGCTGTGCAAGCGCTGCTCGGCGAACTGCTTGCGAAAGGCCGCTTTCTCGGCAAAGGGCTCGATCCCCAGCAGCAGCTCCTCGGGATTGTCCAGCAGCTCGGGGCCCACGGCTTCCAGCATCATCTGGGTCAATTGCGGGTTGGCCTGGTACAGCCAGCGGCGGAAGGTGATGCCGTTGGTCTTGTTGTTGATCCGCTCCGGATACAACTTGTGCAACTCGGAGAACACCGTGCTGCGCATCAGTTGGGTATGCAGGCCGGATACGCCGTTGACGCTGTGGGAACCGAGGAATGCCAGGTTGCCCATGCGTACCCGGCGGCCGTTGTCCTCCTCGATCAGCGACACCGCCCGCAGCACGTCGAAATCGTGCATGCCCTTGGCCCGCAACGAGTCGATGTGCTGGGCATTGATCAGGTAGATGATCTGCATGTGCCGCGGCAGCAGGCGCTCCATCAACCCCACCGGCCAGGTCTCCAGCGCCTCGGGCAGCAGGGTGTGGTTGGTGTAGGCCAGGGTTTCCACGGTGATCTGCCAGGCCGCGTCCCAGGCGATGCCGTGCAGGTCCACCAACTGGCGCATCAGCTCGGCCACGGCGATCGATGGGTGGGTGTCGTTGAGCTGGATAGCCGCGTGTTCGCCGAGGCTGAGTACCGAGTCATGCATGTTCTTGTGCCGGCGCAGCAGGTCCTGCAACGACGCCGAGACGAAGAAGTACTCCTGGCGCAGGCGCAGTTCCTGCCCGGCTTCGGTGCTGTCGGCCGGGTACAGCACCCGCGAGATGCTCTCGGCCCGGGCCACCTCCGCGACCGCACCCAGGTGGTCGCCGGCATTGAAGCGCTCCAGGTGCAACTCCTCCATGGCCCGGGCACGCCACAGGCGCAAGGTGTTGACGCTGGCCCCGCGCCATCCCACTACCGGCGTGTCGTAGGCCACGGCCCGTACCGTCTCCGCCGCAGACCAGACTTGCCGGGTAGCGCCGGCCTCGTCGGCAACGGTCTCGACACCCCCGCCAAAACCGATGGAGTAGATCACTTCGGGCCGTTCGAACTCCCAGGGGTTGCCGAAATCCAGCCAGTGCTCGGTCTGCTCCTGTTGCCAGCCATCGACGATGGCCTGGCGGAACAGCCCGTGCTCATAGCGAATGCCATAGCCATGGCCGGCGATACCCAGGCTCGACATGCTTTCCATGAAGCATGCCGCCAGGCGCCCCAGCCCACCGTTGCCCAGGGCCGCATCGGGCTCCAGCAGGCGGATGCGTTGCAGGTCTACCCCCAGGTCCGTCAGGGCCTCTTGCGCCACTTCCAGCAAGCCGAGGTTGCTCAGGCTATCGATCAGCAATCGACCGATCAGGAACTCGAGGGACAGGTAGTACACCCGCTTCTGCCCCCGGCGATAGATCTGCCGGGTGTGATCCATCCAGTGATCGACCATGTGGTCCCGCGCAGCCAGGGCAATGGCTTCGAACCAGTCATGGTCGAAGGCATGGTCCGGGTCCTTGCCGACCGCGTAGGTGAGTTTGGTCAGGACGGCTTCACGAAAAGCCGCCACCTGCGTGTCGCGAACATGGGATTCCTGAGTCATCGTTACGACCTCTGACGAGATACACAGTGAGCATGGAATTGACTGAGCCTAGTCGGTCTGACACGGAGCGAAGGCCCTGGTTCGGCGCTATTGCAAACGGCTCGACCAAACGAGAGGAGCGGCTGCACCGATAGGAAAAAAGATGCAGGGCCTGTGCCGTCATGCACTGGCCGGCCGTATGCCAAGAAAAATCCGACACAAAGTTGTTCAAAAATCCAGCAGTCCCGGTATGATCGCGCGCCCCCGAAAACATGCTGGAAACCACCTCGATGATGAAGTCCAACCTGATCGCCGCCGCGGAAATCGACCGTCTCGATACCTGGGCCAAGTATTCCGCGCCCATGTGCGGTTCCTGCATGTCCAGCTGCTGCACCCTGCCGGTGGAAGTGAAGATCAAGGACCTGATCCGCATCGGCGTGGTCGATGAGTTCGAACGCGGCGAGCCGGCGAAGAACATCGCCAAGCGCCTGCAAAAGGAAGGCATCGTCGAGCGCTACAACCAGAAGTCGGAAATCTTCACCCTGCAGCGCATGAGCAACAACGATTGCCTGTATCTGGACCGCAAGAGCCGCCTGTGCACCATTTATGACAAGCGCCCCGATACCTGTCGCAACCATCCCAAGGTCGGCCCACGCCCAGGCTACTGCGCCTACAAGCCAAAGCCCCTGGAGCGTCCGACCAACACCAGCAGCCGGACCCTCGAACGCTTCTGATCCCCCGCCCTCTACAACTCTGCCACCACCGCCGTCCTAGCCGACGCCGAGCTTGCGAGGCCGCAATCGGCTGCTCCTACAGGGGATCACCTCGCTCAACTGACTGGCATTAGCCACTGCGGCCGTGTTACGCGGCTCCTGGGTTGATGGCCCCTGCGCGGCCAGTCGTAGCCTCGCGGACCCGGCAGCGGCTACAGGTTTTCTCCAGGCATAAAAAAACGCCCCCGACCGCAAGGCCGGGGGCGTTTTCATTCAGCCGGAACTAAAGACTCAGTTCTTGGCTTTCTTGGCAGCGCGGGTACGCTCGCCTTCGTCCAGGATCTTCTTACGCAGACGGATGGACTTAGGAGTCACTTCGCACAGCTCGTCGTCCTGGATGAATTCCAGGGCCTGTTCCAGGGTGAAACGAACTGGCGGAACCAGGGCGATGGTCTCGTCCTTGCCCGAAGCACGCATGTTGTCGAGCTTCTTGCCTTTAGTCGGGTTCACACCCAGGTCGTTGTCACGGCTGTTCAGACCAACGATCTGACCGTTGTAGATTTCCTGGCCGTGCTCGACGAACAGCTTGCCGCGCGCCTGCAGGGTTTCCAGGGAGTAGGTCAGGGCCTTGCCGGTCTCAACCGATACCAGTACGCCGTTCTGACGACCGGACATATGGCCGGACTTCATCGGAGCGTAGCGATCGAAGATCGAGGTCAGGATGCCTGCACCGTTGGTCAGGGTCAGGAACTGGTTACGGAAACCGATCAGACCACGGGCTGGAATGTTGTATTCCAGGCGTACACGGCCCTTGCCATCCGGAACCATGTTGCTCAGGTCGCCCTTACGCAGACCCATTTCTTCCATCACCTTGCCCTGGGATTCTTCAGGGATGTCGATGGTCACGTTCTCGAACGGTTCCTGCTTCACGCCGTCAACTTCACGGATGATCACTTCAGGACGGCCAACGCCCATCTCGAAGCCTTCGCGACGCATGGTTTCGATCAGAACCGACAGGTGCAGCTCACCACGGCCGGAAACCTTGAACTTGTCGGCCGAGTCGCCTTCTTCAACACGCAGGGCTACGTTGTACAGCAGCTCTTTGTCCAGACGCTCCTTGATGTTACGGGAGGTCACGAACTTGCCTTCCTTACCGCAGAACGGCGAATCGTTGACCTGGAAGGTCATGGATACGGTCGGCTCGTCGACGGTCAGCGGCTTCATTGCTTCAACAGCAGTCGGGTCGCACAGGGTGTCGGAAATGAACAGCTCGTCGAAACCGCTGATGCAGACGATGTCGCCAGCGGCGGCTTCTTCAACGTCCACGCGGTGCAGGCCGTGGTGACCCATCAGCTTGAGGATACGGCCGTTGCGCTTCTTGCCTTCGGTATCGATGGCAGTGACCGGGGTGTTCGGCTTGACGCGACCACGAGCGATACGGCCAACGCCGATCACACCCAGGAAGCTGTTGTAGTCCAGGGCAGAGATCTGCATCTGGAACGGACCGTCACGGTCGACGCTTGGCGCTGGCACGTTGTCGATGATCGACTGGTACAGCGGGGTCATGTCTTCGGCCATGTCGGTGTGGTCCAGACCGGCGATGCCGTTCAGGGCCGAGGCGTAGACGACTTTGAAGTCCAGCTGTTCTTCGGTGGCGCCCAGGTTGTCGAACAGGTCGAAGATCTGGTCCAGAACCCAGTCAGGACGCGCGCCCGGACGGTCGACCTTGTTGATCACCACGATCGGACGCAGGCCGGCTTCGAAAGCCTTCTTGGTCACGAAGCGGGTTTGTGGCATCGGGCCGTCCTGGGCATCGACCAGCAGCAGCACGGAGTCGACCATGGACATTACGCGCTCAACTTCGCCGCCGAAGTCGGCGTGGCCGGGGGTGTCCACGATGTTGATGTGGTAGCCGTTCCAGTTGATGGCGGTGTTTTTGGCCAGGATGGTAATGCCGCGTTCTTTTTCCTGGTCGTTGGAGTCCATCACGCGCTCGTCGTTGAGCTCGTTGCGCTCCAGGGTGCCGGATTGACGCAGGAGTTTGTCTACCAGGGTGGTTTTACCGTGGTCAACGTGGGCGATGATGGCGATGTTGCGTAGATTTTCGATCACTTGTGTATCTCGATCAGAGGATTCGGTGTGCTGACAAATGCTGGCAGCGATTAACAATAGATTCAGGCCTTGCCGTTACAGCTTGACGGCGGCGTCGGGGGGCCGGTGACGCAAGCCACAGGCGAACAGCCCCGGGCATTTAGCTCGGTCTATAAACGCGCACATTGGCATGTCCCTCACTGAGCAGATGGTGAGCATGCAGGCGACTCATGACGCCTTTGTCGCAATACAGCAGGTACTGGCGGTTAGGGTCCAGTTCCTTGAAGCGTGCGTTCACCGCATAGAACGGCAACGCCTTGACTTCGATGCCAGCCAGCTCCAGCGGTTCATCTTCCTGGGCATCCGGGTGACGGATGTCGATGACGATCTGGCCGGCCAGCGCTTCGCTGACTTCTTCAACTTGAACATCCTGGCCCAGCTCGTCGATCACTCGATCGATCGGCACCAGTTTGGCCCGCTCGATCGCACGCTCGAGCACGGCCATGTCGAATTCTTTCTCTTCATGCTCGACGCGATGGCGCTTGGCATTGGTCTTGGGGTTCACCGAGATGACCCCGCAATACTCCGGCATGTGCTTGGCGAAGTCAGCGGTACCAATCTGGTTGGCCAGGTCGATGATGTCCTGCTTGTGGCTGGCGATCAGCGGCCGCAGCACCAGCTTGTCGGTCACGCAGTCGATCACCGACAGGTTCGGCAGGGTCTGGCTGGACACCTGGGAAATCGCCTCGCCGGTGACCAGCGCATCGATGTGCAGGCGCTCGGCGATGCTCGAGGCGGCACGCAACATCATACGCTTCAAGATGACGCCCATATGACTGTTGTCGACCTTGCCGAGGATCTCGCCCAGCACTTCCTCGAACGGCACGCTGACGAACAGCACGCGCTGGGAGCTGCCGTACTTCTTCCAAATATAGTGCGCGACTTCCATCACGCCCAATTCGTGGGCACGACCGCCCAGGTTGAAGAAGCAGAAATGCCCCATCAGGCCGCGACGCATGATCTGGTAGGCCGCCACGGTGGAGTCGAAGCCACCGGACATCAACACCAGGGTCTGTTCCAGGGCGCCCAGCGGGTAGCCGCCGATGCCATTGTGCTGGCTGTGAATCACGAACAACCGTTGGTCGCGAATTTCCATCCGCACTTCGATTTGCGGCGCTTTCAGGTCGATTCCCGCGGCACCGCACTGTCGGCGCAACTGGCTACCGACGTACTTTTCCACGTCCATGGAACTGAATTCATGCTTGCCGGCGCGCTTGCAGCGCACAGCGAAAATCTTCCCCGCCAAGACTTCGCCGAAGTGCTGCTTGCACTTGGCGACGATGTCGTCGAAGTCCCCCAGGGGGTACTCGTCGACCTGCAGGAAATGCGCGATGCCGGGCATGCAGCTCAGGCGCTCGGTCATGTCCTTGAGCACCTTGGGCTCGGTGACGGCGGTTTCCAGCTCGAGGTTGTCCCACACACCATCGACCACCACAGCCGGGTCCAGGTCACGGAGCACGGCACGGATGTTCTTGGCCAACTGACGGATGAAACGCGTCCGAACCGGGCGGCTCTTGATGGTGATTTCCGGGAAAACTTTAACGATTAGTTTCATGAAAACAGCGTGCGCCGGGTCAGCCGAAAAAGGGGGGCGCGGATTATAGCGGAAATTGCTCAAGGTTTAACCAGTTAATGTGCAGAAGGTTTTCGATGCACCAAAACGGGTCATTTATTCAAATAAGCGCTACATTGCAGTGCGCAAAATGCCGGCACTCTTGCCCCTGAAGCGGAGAAAGCGTGATTTTGGGGCAAAAAACCCATCCCAGGGCACTGGCATGCAATTTGCTCCCTTGTGAGGCAGGTTGCCATGGCAGAGTATTCGCGCCGGCATTACCCACATTCTAAGGGCACTCCAACATCAAGCCCGAAGCCATCCGGAGGACACTATGTCGAAGTCGGTTCAACTCATCAAAGATCATGACGTCAAATGGATTGATCTGCGCTTCACTGACACCAAGGGCACTCAACATCACGTGACCATGCCGGCCCGTGATGCGCTGGATGAAGACTTCTTCGAAGCAGGCAAGATGTTCGACGGCTCCTCCATCGCTGGCTGGAAAGGCATCGAAGCCTCCGACATGATCCTGATGCCGGACGACGAAACCGCCGTGCTGGACCCGTTCACCGAAGAGCCGACCCTGATCCTGGTGTGCGACATCATCGAACCTTCGAGCATGCAAGGCTACGACCGCGACCCTCGCGCGATCGCCAAGCGCGCCGAAGAGCACCTGAAGGCCACCGGCATCGGCGACACCGTATTCGCAGGTCCGGAGCCTGAGTTCTTCATCTTCGACCAGGTAAAGTTCAAGTCCGACATCTCCGGCTCGATGTTCAAGATCTACTCCGAGCAAGGCTCGTGGATGTCCGACCAGGACGTGGAAGGCGGCAACAAGGGCCACCGTCCAGGCATCAAGGGCGGCTACTTCCCGGTTCCGCCGTTCGACCATGACCACGAAATCCGTACCTCCATGTGCAACGCACTGGAAGAAATGGGCCTGACCGTCGAAGTCCACCACCACGAAGTGGCGACTGCCGGCCAGAACGAAATCGGCGTCAAGTTCAACACCCTGGTGAAGAAGGCCGACGAAACCCAGACCCTGAAGTACGTGGTGCACAACGTGGCCGACGCCTACGGCCGCACCGCTACCTTCATGCCAAAACCGCTGTACGGCGACAACGGCTCGGGCATGCACGTACACATGTCGATCTGGAAAGACGGCAAGAACACCTTCGCTGGCGAAGGTTATGCCGGCCTGTCCGATACCGCCCTGTACTTCATCGGCGGCATCATCAAGCACGGCAAGGCCCTGAACGGCTTCACCAACCCGGCTACCAACTCCTACAAGCGCCTGGTTCCAGGCTTCGAAGCTCCAGTGATGCTGGCCTACTCGGCCCGCAACCGCTCCGCTTCGATCCGTATTCCTTACGTGTCGAGCCCGAAAGCCCGCCGTATCGAAGCGCGCTTCCCGGACCCGGCGGCCAACCCATACCTGTGCTTCGCGGCACTGCTGATGGCCGGCCTGGATGGTATCCAGAACAAGATCCACCCTGGCGATGCTGCCGACAAGAACCTGTACGACCTGCCGCCTGAAGAGGCCAAAGAGATCCCACAAGTTTGCGGCAGCCTGAAAGAAGCCCTGGAAGAGCTGGACAAGGGCCGTGCGTTCCTGACCAAAGGCGGCGTTTTCAGCGACGACTTCATCGACGCCTACATCGCCCTGAAAAGCGAAGAAGAAATCAAGGTCCGTACCTTCGTACACCCACTGGAATACGAGCTGTACTACAGCTGCTGATCCGGTAGCGCTCGCACAAGCAGCGTGATCGAAAGGCCTCCTTCGGGAGGCCTTTTTCATGCCCGGCAGAAAATACCCGGGGATTTTCCGTGTGCCTCTGGCCAGCTTGCGGGCATCATGAACCTCCCCCTCCCAACCTTGAGCCTGCCGATGAAATCTTCCTTGAACCTGTGTCTCGCCCTGGCCTGCACCCTGCTCGCCAGCCTGGCCCGGGCCGACGATGCTCCGGCCAGCCTTGCTCCATTGCTGGGTAGCATCGCCGCACGCCTGGACATCGCCGAGCAAGTGGCCCTGAGCAAGTGGGACAGCCACAAGGCTGTGGAGGACCGGCCTCGCGAACAGCAAGTGATCGCAGCAGCCTCGGCCCTGGCCAACGGCCACGGCCTGGATGAAACCACGGTAGGGCAGTTCTTCGCAGCGCAGATCGAGGCCAACAAACTGGTGCAATACGCCAGGCTTTCAACCTGGCATCTGCAAGGCCAGGCACCGGATACTCCACGCCAGGACCTGGCCGGACAAATCCGCCCGCAACTCGATCGGTTACAAGAACGCCTGCTGCAGCAACTGGCCGACTTCAGCCCCTCCCGTACCGACCCGCGCTGCCCGCAGTGGTTGGCCCGGGCCAACCACACCGGCGACATGGCGCCGCTGCGTCAGTTGGCGATGATCCGCGCCACTGCCGAGTTATGTGTGTTCAAAGGTTAACCAGGCCTGTCGCCTGCCCGGTGCGCCCCTATGCTGAGGGCTCTCCAGGAGGATCCGGACCATGCGTATCGCTGCCTTGTGGCTGCTGTGGATAACCCTACTGCCAGCTGATGCGGCCCCCGATCACCCCACCGACGGCCATCGCCCCAGCAGCGACCGAGGATCCAGCGACTGGCCGCCCTCGAACAGAGCACCGGTCGCCTGCCAGACCAGCCAAAGGCAGGCCTACCAACGCCTGCAGCTCAACGGAGTGCAGGAGCAGGGCGCGCTGCGGGCCAATAACGGCAGTTTCAGCGTCCGGGTAGACCTGCACCCGCCGCTACAACCGCCCCATCGCCTGCGCCTGCTGCTGGATGGCAAACCCCACGGCGCCCCTGGCCGTGGCCCGCGTTTGCATCTGTCGAACCTCGACCGCGGCCTTCATCGCCTGGCGGTGCAGGTCCTTGAGGGCGAACAAATCCTGCAGCAAAGCCCGGAAATCAGTTTCTTCCTGCTGCGCGCCCATCGTTGAATGGCTCCTGGGCCAGCACCGGCTGTTCCCGTCCAGCCAGATGCATCCGTCGCTCGTGCTCCAGCAACCAGCGCTTGCGCCACAGGCCTCCGCCATAACCGGTCAGCGAGCCATCGGCGCCGATCACCCGATGGCACGCGATGACGATGGCGATCTGGTTGGCACCGTTGGCCCGGGCCACGGCGCGCACCGCCGTCGGCGAGCCGATATCCCGCGCCAACCCGGCATAACTGCAGGTGCTGCCCAGGGGAATGGCCCGCAGGGCCTGCCATACCGTGCGGGTGAAGGCCGAGGCCTGCATCGCCAATGGTGTCTGGAAAGACACCGGCTCACCGGCAAAGTAACGGTGCAGTTCGGCCTCGATCTGGTCGATGGGGGCAAAGCGTCCGAAGCCGATGCTCGAGCCACTGTTGTCCTGCAACTTGCGCAGCTCCCCCGCCAGGGCCGGGCGGTCGAAAAACTCCAGCACATGCAGGACCTGGGCATCGGCCACGGCCAGCATCACACCGATAGGCGTCGGCAACCAATCGGCCTTGAGCAGTTCACGCCCACGCAGGTTCGACGGTGGTTGGCCCGCAAGCCGGGCAAACGCATGGCGAAAGCCACTGTCGGAATCGAAGCCGGCGCTGATCTGCGCCTCGATCACCGGCTCCCCTGAAGCCAACTGCTGCATGCCCCGGCCGATACGCCGCAGCCGGGCCATTTCCAGGAAGGTCACCCCGAAATGGCGCTTGAATGCTCGGCGGACCGTGGACGGGTCCAGCCCCTGGCGCACCAGATCCTCTTCATACCAACGGCGCTCGCCATCGCTGTGCAGTTGTTCGAGCAAGGTCTTGACCCAGGGTTCCTGGCCCCCTGCCGCCTCCAGGGGACGGCAGCGCAGGCAAGCACGAAACCCGCCCTCCAGGCACTCCCTGATGGAGCCGAAGAACACCGTGTTCTGACGCTTGGGCTTGCGCGCGACACAGCTCAGCCGACAGAACACCCCGGTGCTCTTCACCCCGACGTAGGCAAAACCCTCATAGGCCGGGTCGCGCTCCAGGAGCGCCCGATACAGGGTGTCGTCGTCGGGAAGCTGGAACAGCAGAGGGGCGTTTTCCATGGCCGGATCCTGGACCTTCAAGCAAAGAGTCCGACGCACTCTACCGGCTCTGGCACCCGGCTGCCGCTGAAAAACGGGCGTTGATTCTCGACGATCGGACAGCAGGCAAGCAGGCCAAGCACTCATGCACTATATTGGTGCAACACCCTGCACCCTGGGATGATTAGCAGCCCATTTTGGTTCGAAAATGCCCGCCAGGACTGGCAATACGCCATGTAATCGGCGTTCAAACACCTGTTTCAGGGGCGCGAACGCTTCTTTTCGGAGCCTTGGTTTGGTTTTTGCATTTTCTCCGTACCAGCGCTTCAACCCGTGCACGATCCGGGATCGACTCCGGATTGTCCTGCTTCAAAAGAGGTCCGAATGACCATCAGCGACCCACTGCATCGCCTGTTACTGGACAACCTGACCACCGCCACCATCCTGCTCAATGCCGACCTGCGCCTTGAGTACATGAACCCGGCGGCGGAAATGCTCCTGGCCATCAGCGGCCAGCGCAGCCATGGGCAGTTCATCAGCGAGCTGTTCACCGAGTCGGCCGAAGCCTTGAGCTCCCTGCGCCAGGCGGTGGAGCAGGCCCATCCCTTCACCAAGCGCGAGGCCATGCTCACCGCCCTGACCGGCCAGACCCTGACCGTGGACTATGCGGTGACGCCGATCCTCAACAACGGCGACACCTTGCTGCTGTTGGAAGTCCATCCCCGGGATCGCTTGCTGCGCATCACCAAGGAAGAGGCCCAGCTGTCCAAGCAGGAAACCAGCAAGATGCTGGTGCGCGGCCTGGCCCACGAAATCAAGAATCCCCTGGGCGGGATTCGCGGCGCCGCCCAGCTGCTGGCCCGGGAACTGCCCGAGGAAAGCCTCAAGGACTACACCAACGTCATCATCGAAGAGGCCGACCGCCTGCGCAATCTGGTGGATCGCATGCTTGGCTCGAACAAGCTGCCGTCCCTGGCGCTGACCAATATCCATGAAGTGCTGGAGCGGGTCTGCAGCCTGGTGGAGGCCGAGAGCCAGGGTTGCATCACCCTGGTCCGGGATTACGACCCGAGCATTCCCGATGTACTGATCGATCGTGAGCAAATGATCCAGGCGGTGTTGAACATCGTGCGCAACGCCATGCAGGCCATCAGCACCCAGAACGAGCTGCGCCTGGGCCGCATCACCTTGCGCAGCCGCACCATGCGCCAGTTCACCATCGGCCATGTGCGCCATCGCCTGGTGACCAAGATCGAGATCATCGACAACGGTCCGGGAATCCCCGCCGAACTGCAGGACACCCTTTTCTTCCCCATGGTCAGCGGCCGCCCGGACGGTACCGGGCTGGGCCTGGCCATCACCCAGAACATCATCAGCCAGCACCAGGGCCTGATCGAGTGTGACAGCCACCCAGGCCACACCACGTTCTCGATCTTTTTGCCTCTGGAACAAGGAGCCCCATCGACATGAGCCGAAGTGAAACCGTGTGGATCGTCGATGACGACCGTTCAATCCGCTGGGTCCTGGAAAAAGCCCTGCAACAGGAAGGCATGACGACCCAGAGCTTCGACAGCGCTGACGGGGTGATGAGCCGCCTGGCCCGCCAGGCTCCGGATGTGATCATTTCCGATATCCGCATGCCCGGGGCCAGCGGTCTCGACCTGCTGGCACGGATCCGCGAACAGCATCCGCGCCTGCCGGTGATCATCATGACCGCCCACTCCGACCTGGACAGTGCGGTGGCGTCCTACCAGGGCGGCGCCTTCGAATACCTGCCCAAGCCGTTCGATGTCGATGAGGCCGTGGCCCTGGTCAAGCGCGCCAACCAGCATGCCCAGGAACAGCAAGGCCTGGAGGTCGCGCCGAGCCTGGCGCGCACGCCGGAGATCATCGGCGAAGCCCCGGCGATGCAGGAGGTCTTCAGGGCCATCGGGCGCTTGAGCCACTCCAACATCACGGTGCTGATCAATGGCGAGTCCGGCACCGGCAAGGAGCTGGTGGCCCATGCCTTGCACCGCCACAGTCCGCGTGCGAGTTCGCCGTTCATCGCCCTGAACATGGCGGCGATCCCCAAGGACCTGATGGAGTCCGAGCTGTTCGGCCATGAGAAAGGTGCCTTCACGGGTGCCGCCAACCTGCGGCGCGGGCGCTTCGAGCAGGCCGACGGTGGCACCCTGTTCCTCGACGAGATCGGCGACATGCCGGCCGATACCCAGACTCGCTTGCTGCGGGTGCTGGCCGACGGCGAGTTCTATCGGGTCGGCGGCCATACTCCGGTCAAGGTCGACGTACGAATCATCGCCGCGACCCACCAGAACCTGGAAACCCTGGTCCAGGCCGGCAAATTCCGCGAAGACTTGTTCCACCGCCTCAACGTGATCCGCATCCACATTCCCCGCCTGTCGGATCGTCGCGAAGACATCCCGACCCTGGCCAAGCATTTCCTCGGCCGCGCGGCCCAGGAGCTGGCGGTGGAGCCCAAGCTGCTGAAGAACGAAACCGAGGAGTTCCTGAAGAACCTGCCGTGGCCAGGGAACGTGCGCCAGTTGGAGAACACCTGCCGCTGGATCACCGTGATGGCCTCCGGGCGCGAAGTCCATATCGGCGACCTGCCGCCGGAACTGCTGAGCCTGCCCCAGGACTCGGCACCGGTGACCAACTGGGAACAGGCCCTGCGCCAGTGGGCCGACCAGGCCCTGGCCCGCGGCCAGTCCAACCTGCTGGACAGCGCGGTCCCGAGTTTCGAGCGGATCATGATCGAGACCGCCCTCAAGCACACCGCCGGTCGGCGTCGTGATGCTGCAGTCTTGCTGGGCTGGGGGCGCAATACCCTGACCCGCAAGATCAAGGAGCTGGGGATGAAGGTCGACGGTGGCGACGAGGAGGACAGCGACGAGGCTTGAGCGGCTGTTCTGCAACCCCTAGCGCGGGCAAGCCTCGCTCCCACGGACCTTGTGTTTCGTAGGAGCGAGGCTTGCCCGCGATGTTTTTCGTGCACCGAAATGGTGAGCCTGCACCGCCAAAAGGCTCGGCCAGACGCAAGACTCGCTTGCGAACGGCCGCACCAGGCCGGGCAAGGAAAACTCAACAAAACGGCGAAAGCCCCGAAAAACGGGGCCTCCAGCTTGACCCTGCAATTAACTGAACCGTTTAAGCCTGAATTGGCACGCCCCCTGCAATAACAAGATCACGAGCGCCACCGCTCACCCGTTTTGGGGACCTTGGTACAGGCAGGCCGAGGATTCCCCTCTTTAACACCCGGCCCACTCGCGCCAAGCGAGCAGGCCACGGTTTCGGGGACCCTGGTACAGGCAGGCCAGGACTCCCCTCTTTAACACTCGGCCCGCCGCGTCAAGCGAGCAGGCCACGGTTTTGGGGGCCCTGGTACAGGCAGGCCGGGGTTTCCCTCTTTTATTGCTCTCGCAAGTGGATCTCCAGGCGCCAGCGCCCGTCCACCTCGCCCCCGCTCCATTCGCCCCGCAGGGCGCGCGCGGCCACCAGGTTCAGCAACAAGCCCTGGTCCGCCAGGCGTATCCGCCAATTCACCATTCGCTGATTGACCTGCAACTGGCCCTGCTGCGCCCGGCCCGAAGCATCGAACAGCAGCGCCACGGCCCCTTCGACATGCTCGCCATGCACCTTGGGCTCATGGTTGAACCAGATCACCAGGCCATCGGGCACGGTCTGCACCTCTTGCAACTGCACCGGCTCGGGCTGGGTCAGGCGACCGATCATCAGGCCGATCATCACCCCGACAATGGCCAGGGAGCCGAATACCCGCAGCATTAGCTTCGGCCGCGAGTCTTCTTCAGGCGTAGAATGCTGCCTGTCTTTCTCTTCGGAGCCGTGCATGTTTCACGTCATCCTCTTCCAACCAGAAATTCCGCCGAATACCGGCAACGTTATCAGGCTCTGCGCCAACAGCGGCTGCCACCTGCACTTGATCGAGCCGCTGGGTTTCGAAATGGACGACAAGCGCTTGCGCCGTGCCGGCCTCGACTATCACGAGTACGCCACCCTGCAACGCCATGCCGACCTCGCCAGCTGCCTGGAGAGCCTCGGCCATCCACGCCTGTTCGCCTTCACCACCAAGGGCTCGCGCCCCTTCCACGACGCCAGCTTCCAGGAGGGCGATGCCTTCCTGTTCGGCCCGGAAAGCCGTGGCCTGCCAGCAGAGGTACTGGACGCCCTGCCCGGCGAGCAGCGCCTGCGCCTGCCCATGCGCGAAGGCTGCCGCAGCCTTAACCTGTCCAACACCGTGGCGGTGGCGGTCTACGAAGGCTGGCGCCAATTGGGCTTCAAATAAGCGCCTGCTTGTGCAGGAGCCAAGCTCGCTCGCGATGACCGGTAACGCGGTGCTCAGGCGTTTCGCGTCGCCCTTGTCGCAGGCCAGCCTCGCGCCTACCTGGAGGTTTCACCCAGCCATGAAAAAAGCGCCGTCAAAGGCGCTTTTTTCATGGCTGGGCGAAGCACTTATTGAACGGTGTTCTCGCCAGCGGACTGCACGCGTTGCAGCTCCTGGGCGTACAGCGCGTCGAAGTTCACCGGAGCCAGCATCAGGGCAGGGAACGAGCCGCGGGTCACCAGGCTGTCCAGCGCTTCGCGAGCGTACGGGAACAGGATGTTCGGGCAGAAGGCACCCAGGGTGTGGCTCATGGAAGCCTCGTCCAGGTTCTTGATCAGGAAGATGCCGGCCTGCTGGACTTCAGCGATGAAGGCCACTTCGTCGCCATTCTTCACGGTCACGGACAGGGTCAGTACCACTTCGTGGAAATCGGCTTCCAGGGCTTTCTGGCGAGTGTTCAGGTCCAGGGCGACGCTGGGCTCCCACTGCTGACGGAAGATCGCCGGGCTTTTCGGCGCTTCGAAGGACAGGTCACGCACGTAGATGCGCTGCAGGGAGAATTGCGGTGCGCTTTCGTCTTCGGCAGCAGCAGTGTTCTGTTGGTCAGTCATCTCAGATCCTTCTTGATCTTGGGTCTATAAGGTTAGGAATTTCAGGCCGCCAGCAACGCGTCGAGCTTGCCGGCGCGTTCCAGGGCAAACAAATCATCACAACCACCTACGTGGGTGGCACCGATCCAGATCTGCGGCACGGACGTGCGCCCGGCTTTCTGGCTCATCTCGGCGCGCACCTGCGGCTTGCCATCGACCTTGATCTCTTCGAAGGCTACGCCTTTGCTTGCGAGCAGATGCTTGGCCCGCGAGCAATAAGGGCAGTAATCACTGGAATAGACGATGACCTGGGACATTACTTCACCAATGGCAGGTTATCGGCCTTCCAGCTGGAGACACCACCGGACAGCTTGGCCGCGGTGAAGCCGGACTTCATCAGCTCGCGGGCCTGGGTGCCGGCGTGCTGGCCCTGGGCGTCCACCAGGATGATGGTCTTGGCCTTGTGCTTCTCCAGCTCGCCGATGCGGGCGGCCAGCTTGTCCTGGGGAATGTTCAGCGCACCGACGATGTGGCCAGCGGCGTATTCCTTGGATGGGCGGATATCGATCACCACGCCCTGCTCGCTGTTGACCAGCGCGGTCAGTTCGCCGGTGCTGAGGCTGCGGCCACCGCGGCTCAGTTCGTGAGCGATCAGCAGGGCCAGGAGAATGACGAAGGCGCCGACGAGCAGGTAGTGTTCAGTAGCGAATTGAATCAGGTGAGCAACCATCTAAGGAGGTTCCAGGGCGTGAAAATGCCGGCCAGTATACACAGCCCTCAAGGTCGGCCAAACCCCGCCCGGCGGTGACGCCGATTGAACTTGCCTTTAAACTGCCACTCCCTTTTTCAACACCTCCTTATCCAGCCACGAGTGGACGCCATGACTACCACGCCTAAACCTTTGGTCCTGATGATTCTGGATGGCTTCGGTCACAGCGAGAGCCACGAATCCAACGCTGTCTATGCCGCCAACAAGCCTGTCCTGGATCGCCTGTGCGCCAGCGTGCCCAACGGTCTGATTTCGGGTTCGGGCATGGACGTCGGCCTGCCGGACGGCCAGATGGGCAACTCCGAAGTCGGCCACATGAACCTCGGGGCCGGCCGCGTGGTGTACCAGGACTTCACTCGGGTGACCAAGGCCATCCGTGACGGCGAATTCTTCGAGAATCCGACCATCTGCGCCGCCGTGGACAAGGCCGTGGCCGCCGGCAAGGCCGTGCACATCCTCGGCCTGCTGTCCGATGGCGGCGTGCACAGCCACCAGGACCACCTGGTGGCCATGGCCGAACTGGCCTTCAAGCGTGGCGCCGAGAAAATCTACCTGCACGCCTTCCTCGACGGTCGCGACACCCCGCCCAAGAGCGCCCAGTCGTCCATCGAACTGCTGGACGAAACCTTCAAGACCCTGGGCAAGGGCCGCATCGCCAGCCTGATCGGCCGCTACTTCGCCATGGACCGCGACAACCGCTGGGACCGCGTGGCCCAGGCCTACAACCTGATCGTCGATGGCCAGGGCCAGTTCAGCGCCGCCACCGCCCAGCAAGGCCTGCAAGCGGCCTACGAGCGCGATGAAAGCGACGAATTCGTCAAGGCCACCACCATCGGCGAACCGGTCAAGGTCGAGGACGGCGATGCCGTGGTGTTCATGAACTTCCGCGCCGACCGGGCCCGCGAGCTGAGCCGGGTCTTCGTCGAGAACGATTTCAAGGAGTTCGAGCGAGCACGCCAGCCGAAACTGGCCGGTTTCGTCATGCTCACCCAGTACGCGGCCAGCATCCCGGCCCCGGCGGCCTTCGCCCCCAGCAGCCTGGAAAACGTGCTGGGCGACTACCTGGCCAAGAACGGCAAGACCCAGCTGCGCATCGCCGAGACCGAGAAATACGCCCACGTGACCTTCTTCTTCTCCGGCGGGCGCGAAGAGCCGTTCCCGGGTGAAGAACGCATCCTGATCCCGTCGCCGAAGGTCGCTACCTACGACCTGCAGCCGGAAATGAGCGCCCCGGAAGTCACCGACAAGATCGTCGACGCCATCGAACACCAGCGCTACGACGTGATCATCGTCAACTACGCCAACGGTGACATGGTTGGCCACAGCGGCGTGTTCGAGGCTGCCGTCAAGGCCGTGGAATGCCTGGACCTGTGCGTCGGGCGCATCGTCGATGCCCTGGAAAAAGTCGGCGGCGAAGCGCTGATCACCGCCGACCACGGCAACGTCGAGCAGATGTCCGACGAAACCACCGGCCAGGCCCACACCGCCCACACCACCGAGCCGGTGCCCTTCATCTATGTCGGCAAGCGCCCATTGAAGGTCCGTGAAGGCGGTGTCCTGGCAGATGTGGCCCCTACCATGCTCAAGCTGCTGGACCTGCCACAGCCCGCGGAAATGACCGGCAAGTCGATCCTGGTCTGATAGCAAAAGGCCCAATAATGGGCCGGAAACGACTTTTTATGACGAACGCCTCAAAGCAGTTGGCTTTGAGGCGTTTTTTTTGCAGCGATGGGCGGGCATACTAGGCCGTCCCTTTCCCTGGTGTCGCCCGCCTCTATGCTTCGCGCCCTGATTGCCCTTGCTCTGACCTGCCTGCTCCAACCGGTTTTTGCCGACGAGCGTGCGCAAACCCAACAACAGTTGGACGCCACGCGTCAGGACATCACCGAGCTGAAGAAGCTGCTGGGCAAACTGCAGGAAGAAAAGTCCGGAGTACAGAAAGAGCTGCGCGGCACCGAGACCGAGATGGGCAAGCTGGAGAAGCAGGTCGAGGCCCTGCAGAAAGAGCTGAAGAAAAGCGAATCCGAGCTGCAGCGACTCGATGAGGAGAAAAAAAAACTCCAGAGCGCGCGCACTGAACAGCAACGACTGATCGCCATCCAGGCCCGGGCCGCCTATCAGAACGGGCGCCAGGAGTACCTCAAGCTGCTGCTGAACCAGCAGAATCCTGAAAAATTCGCCCGCACCCTCACCTATTACGACTACCTGAGCCAGGCCCGCCTGGAGCAGTTGAAGAACTTCAACGAGACCCTGCGCCAGCTGGCCAATGTGGAAAAGGATATTTCCCTGCAGCAGGCCCAGTTGCTGGTGCAGAAAAGCAGCCTCGACACCCAGCGCGAGGAGCTGGCCAAGGTCCGCAAGGAGCGCCAGCTGGCCCTGGCCAAGCTCAACGACGACGTCAAGGCCCGGGACCAGAAGCTGCAACAGCGCGAACAGGACCAGGCCGACCTGGCCAAGGTCCTCAAGACCATCGAAGAGACCCTGGCACGCCAGGCTCGCGAGGCGGAAGAGGCGCGCCAGAGAGCGCTGATCGCCCAGCAGGAAGCCGAAAAAAAGCGTTTGCGTGAAGCCCAGGCCGAGACCAGCGATGCACCGCGCAAGCCGGTCCATTCCACTCCCGGGGCCCTGGTCTCCAGTAACGGCCCCTCCTTTGGCGGAGCATTCGCTTCGGCCCGGGGCAAACTTCCATGGCCAGTCGATGGTCGACTATTGGCGCGCTTCGGCGAAACCCGTGGCGACGACTCCCGCTCCAAGTGGGACGGCGTGATGATCAGCGCTGCCGCAGGCAGCCAGGTGCATGCCGTACACGGCGGCCGGGTGGTGTTCGCCGATTGGCTGCGTGGTGCCGGGCTGCTGGTGATCCTCGATCATGGCAACGGCTACCTGAGCCTCTACGGGCACAACCAGACGCTGCTCAAGGAAGCCGGCGACGTGGTCAAGGCCGGAGAGTCCATCTCCACAGTGGGTAATAGTGGCGGACAGGACACTCCTGCGCTGTACTTTGCAATTCGTCAGCAGGGTCGCCCCAGCGACCCGGCACAGTGGTGCCACGCGCAAGGATAAGCGCTGCATCTAAATTAGGAGTTCGTTCGACATGCTGCATTTGTCCCGCCTTACCTCGCTGGCCCTGACGATCGCCCTGGTGATCGGCGCGCCTCTGGCGTTTGCCGCCGAAACCGCTCAATCGGCAACCGCCGCGACGACCAAGGCGCCTTTGCCGCTGGAAGAGCTGCGTACCTTTGCCGAGGTGATGGATCGCATCAAGGCCGCCTATGTCGAACCTGTCGATGACAAGACCCTGCTGGAAAACGCCATCAAGGGCATGCTCAGCAACCTCGACCCGCACTCGGCCTACCTGGGGCCGGAAGACTTCGCCGAGCTGCAGGAAAGCACCAGCGGCGAATTCGGCGGCCTGGGCATCGAGGTCGGCGCCGAAGACGGCTTCATCAAGGTGGTGTCGCCGATCGATGACACCCCGGCTTCCAAGGCCGGCATCCAGGCCGGCGACCTGATCGTCAAGATCAACGGCCAGCCGACCCGTGGCCAGACCATGACCGAAGCCGTGGACAAGATGCGCGGCAAGATCGGCCAGAAGATCACCCTGACCCTGGTCCGCGACGGCGGCACGCCATTCGACGTGACCCTGGCCCGCGCCACCATCCAGGTCAAGAGCGTGAAAAGCCAGTTGCTGGAGTCCGGCTATGGCTACATCCGCATCACACAGTTCCAGGTCAAGACCGGCGAGGAAGTCTCCAAGGCCCTGGCCAAGCTGCGCAAGGACAACGGCAAGAAGCTCAACGGCATCATCCTCGACCTGCGCAACAACCCGGGCGGCGTACTGCAGGCCGCGGTGGAAGTGGTCGACCACTTCATCACCAAGGGCCTGATCGTCTACACCAAGGGCCGTATCGCCAACTCCGAACTGCGTTTCTCCGCCACCGGCAAGGACGAGAGCGAAGCCGTGCCGATGGTGGTGCTGATCAACGGCGGCAGCGCCTCGGCCTCGGAAATCGTCGCCGGCGCCCTGCAGGACCAGAAGCGCGCCGTGCTGATGGGCACCACCAGCTTCGGCAAGGGCTCGGTACAGACCGTGTTGCCGCTGAACAACGAACGCGCCCTGAAGATCACCACTGCGCTGTACTTCACCCCCAACGGTCGCTCGATCCAGGCCCAGGGCATCGTCCCGGACATCGAGGTGCGTCGCGCCAAGATCACCACCGAATCCCAGGACGGCGAGTACTTCAAGGAAGCCGACCTGCAGGGTCACCTGGGCAATGGCAACGGCGGCGCCGACAAGCCAAGCGGCTCTGCCGGCAAGGCCAAGCCGATGCCACAGGACGACGACTACCAGCTGGCCCAGGCCCTGAGCCTGCTCAAGGGGCTGAGCATCACTCGCGGTAAATGATTGAACCCTCGCCGACCCGCCGACTCCCAAGCAGGGAGCCGGCTAGCCGGCGAAGCGTCCGCCAGGGCGTCCCACTGCCAAGGCCATTGCTGATTCCCATGCTGCACTTTCCTTCGACGCACAGCCGCCAGCCGCTCTCCCGGCTGCTAGGCGGCTTGCTGCTGGCCCTGCTCTGCTGCCTGCCCGTCCAGGCCGCCGCCCCGCAGGCGCCCAAGGCCTACCTGAGCCTGATCATCGACGACCTGGGCCAGAACCTGCCTCGCGATCGCCGTGTGCTGGGACTGCCCGGCCCGGTGACCACGGCGATCATGCCCGATACGCCCCACGCCGCCGAGTTCGCCCGGGAAGCCCACCGGGCGGGCAAGATCGTTATCCTGCACATGCCCATGGACCCGGCCACCGGGCCCTTCGCCTGGCACCCGGACCTGCCGCAGGAAGAACTGCACAAGCGCCTGGATGCAGCGTTCCAGGCCGTGCCCTACACCAGCGGCATCAACAACCACATGGGTAGCCGCATGACGTCCCAGCGACCGGCCATGGCCTGGCTCATGGGCGAGCTGCAACGGCGCAACAAATTCTTCGTCGACAGCCGCACCAGCGCCCAGACCGTGGCCGCCGCCGAGGCACAGAAAATCGGCCTGGCCAGCGTTTCCCGGGATGTATTCCTCGACGATGAGCGTACCGAGCCGGCGATCGCCCGGCAGTTGCAGACAGCCATCGACCTGGCCCGCAAGCAGGGCTCGGCGGTGATGATCGGCCACCCGTATCCGCAGACCCTGGCAGTGCTGGAACGCGAACTGCCCAAGCTCAAGGCCCAGGGCATCGAGTGGATCGATATCAAGTCGATGATCAGCCTGCGCAGCAACCAGGCCATGAGCGGCCATGGCAAGAACGGCAAGTACAGATAGGGCAGCGCTAAGCGACAAGCCTCAAGCTGCAAGCCAAAGCGCCGCCAACCTGCTGTTACTTGTAGCTTGCCGCTGATCTAGAGATAGCGGCCCATGATCTCTTCCACCAGGCCTTCCTTGCGCATCTCGTCCAGGGCGGCCTGGAGCTTGGCCACCACTTCATCGGACACATCCTTGTTCAGCGCCAGGTACAGCTCGGCGCTGTTGAAGCGCAGCACCGTCTTGAGGCCGGTGATACCTTCCTGCTTGGCCAGGTAGCGCCCGGCCGGATCACCGGTGGCCCAGAGGTCGATCTGCCCCGCCACCAGCTTCCTGGCGTTGTCCTGGTCCCGTAGCACCACCTGCGGGGCCAGGCCCTGCTTGGCCAGGGTCTCGGCGATGGCATCGCCCTTGTAGGCGCCGATCTTGTACTTGCGCGCCTGCTCCAGGGATTCGAGGGTGATCTTGCTGCCGGCCTTGGCCAACATGATCCAGTCGTCCGGGCCGATGGGGCCGACCCACTTGAACAACGGCTCGCGGTCCGGCAGCCGCGCCGTGACGAACACGCCATAACCCGGTTGCTCCAGGGCCATCTTGTAGATGCGTTCCCAGGGAAAGCGCAGGGTCAGGCTGTAGTTGATGCCGGCGCGCTTGCACATCTCACGGACGATATCCACGGCGATGCCGTTGATATTCTCGCCCTGGGCGAAGTTCTTGCCGTTGATGGCCATGTTGTAGGGAGGGAAGTTTTCCGTCAGCAACACCAGGGAGGTGTCGGCGGGTTCAGCGGCGCGGGCGAGGCCACCGAGCAGAAAACCGGCGCTGGCGACAACCACAAGAAGACGTTTGAACATGACGGGCTACCCGAATCCATGGCGAACTCAAGAGTGCCGTGAGCCCGCCATGCTGTCCAGTGGCTATCGCACCACGATCCCGCGCTGGGCCATGTAGGCCTTGGCCTCGGGAACGGTGTACTCGCCGAAGTGGAAGATGCTGGCCGCCAGCACCGCGCTGGCGTGGCCCTCGAGGATGCCATCGGCCAAGTGCTGCAGGTTGCCGACACCGCCGGAGGCGATCACCGGAATACCCAGGGCATCGCTGATGGCCCGGGTCACGCCCAGGTCGAAGCCGTTCTTCATGCCGTCCTGATCCATGCTGGTCAGCAGGATCTCGCCGGCCCCCAGGCCTTCCATCTTCTTCGCCCACTCCACCGCATCCAGCCCGGTGGGCTTGCGCCCGCCATGGGTGAAGATCTCCCAGCGCGGCACTTCGCCCGGGCCGGAAACCTTCTTGGCATCGATGGCGACCACGATGCACTGGGAACCGAAGTGCTGTGCGGCCTCGCCCACGAACTCCGGGTTGAACACCGCGGCGGTATTGATCGAGACCTTGTCCGCACCGGCATTGAGCAGGTTGCGGATGTCTTGCACGGTACGCACGCCACCGCCCACGGTCAGCGGGATGAACACCTGGCTGGCCATGCGCTCGACGGTATGCAGGGTGGTATCACGGCCATCGACGCTGGCGGTGATGTCCAGGAAAGTGATCTCGTCGGCACCCTGTTCATCGTAGCGCCGGGCGATCTCCACCGGATCGCCGGCATCGCGGATGTTCTCGAACTTGACGCCCTTCACTACCCGGCCGTTGTCCACGTCCAGGCAAGGGATGATGCGCTTGGCTAGCGCCATAGACTTAATCTCCGATTAAGAAGCTTCAAGCTTCAAGCTGCAAGTAAGAGCAGGCCGAGACCGCGCTTTTAACTTGCAGCTTGCAGCTTATGGCTTGTAGCTGTCGCAGAACGCCTGAGCCTCTGCCACATCCAGCGTGCCCTCGTAGATCGCACGGCCGGTGATGGCGCCGATGATGCCGGGGGCCTTGGCGTCCAGCAGGGCCTGGATGTCGCCCAGGTTGTGGATGCCGCCGGAGGCGATCACCGGGATCGAGGTGGCTTCGGCCAGGGCCTTGGTGAAGGGCACGTTGCAGCCCTGCATCATGCCGTCCTTGGCGATGTCGGTGTAGACGATCGCCGAGACGCCATCGGCCTCGAAGCGCTTGGCCAGGTCGATGACCTGTACCGAGCTGACTTCGGCCCAGCCATCGGTGGCGACGAAACCGTCCTTGGCGTCCAGGCCGACGATGACCTTGCCCGGGAACGCGCGGCAGGCCTCGGCGACGAACTCCGGCTCCTTCACCGCCTTGGTGCCGATGATCACGTAGCTGACGCCAGCCTTGACGTAGTGCTCGATGGTTTCCAGCGAACGGATGCCACCGCCGATCTGGATCGGCAGGGTCGGGTAGCGCTTGGCGATGGCGGTAACCACTTCACCATTGACCGGCTGGCCCTCGAAGGCACCGTTGAGGTCAACCAGGTGCAGGCGACGGCAGCCACCCTCGACCCATTTGGCGGCCATGCTCACCGGGTCGTCGGAGAATACGGTGGAGTCTTCCATGCGACCCTGGCGCAGGCGCACGCAGGCGCCGTCTTTGAGGTCGATTGCGGGAATGATCAGCATGCTTTTTCCTTCGTCAAAAGAGCTGCAAGCTGCAAGCCATAAGCTGCAAGCGCGCACGCGTGTCTACTTCTTGCAGCCTGCAGCTTGAAGCTTGCCGCTGCCTTAATTCTTTTCGAGTGCCCACAGGTCGCTTTCAATGCCCTCGAACCGCTCCTTGAGGAGCAGCTGAACATCGGCAATCGCCCTGTTGTAGTAGTGGGGTGCAATGTCCTTGCTGAACAACTCGAGGACCTCGGCCACCTCGAACGACCCCAACTGCAGGTCGAAGCGGTCTTCGAGCAAGCGCTTGAGCTTGTCGAGCGCCTCGCGCTCCTGCTCGGGGGTCAGCGTCAGTATCGGCGCCTTGGTCCGCGACCTGTTCATTTACCAGCGACCGTCCCAGGCCGCGAAGTTCTGCAGCAGCTGCAGGCCATGGGTATGGCTCTTCTCCGGGTGGAACTGCACGGCAAAGCGCGAGCCTTCGGCCAGCGCCGCGGCGAAGTCCACGCCGTAGTGGCCGCTGCCCACCACCTGCCGGGCATTGCCGGCGGTGATGTAGTAGCTGTGCACGAAGTAGAAGCGCGCCAGGTCCGGGATGCTGTGCCACAGCGGATGGTCTACCGCCTGCTTCACTTCGTTCCAGCCCATGTGCGGCACCTTGAGGTGCTCGCCCTCTTCCACCAGGCCCTTGCCGAAGAACTTCACCTGGCCGGGAAACAGGCCGATGCAATCGACGCCGTCGTTCTCTTCGCTGTGCTCCAGCAGGGCTTGCATGCCCACGCAGATCCCCAGGAATGGGCGGTCCTGGCTGACTTCACGCACCAGGGCGTCGAAGCCCAGGCGGCGGATTTCGGCCATGCAGTCGCGGATCGCGCCCACGCCGGGAAACACCACCCGATCGGCTTCGCGGATCACGCTGGCGTCGCTGGTGATCAGCACCTTGCCGGCGCCCACGTGCTCCAGGGCCTTGGCCACGGAGTGCAGGTTGCCCATGCCGTAGTCGATGACGGCTACCGTCTGCATTACAGCACGCCCTTGGTGGAAGGCATCTGCCCGGCCATGCGCTCGTCCAGCTCAACCGCCATGCGCAGCGCACGGCCGAAGGCCTTGAACACGGTCTCGATCTGGTGGTGGGTGTTGTGGCCACGCAGGGTATCGATGTGCAGGGTCACGTTGGCATGGTTGACGAAGCCCTGGAAGAATTCCTGGAACAGGTCGACATCGAAGCCACCAACGGTGGCGCGGGTGAAGGGCACGTGCATCTGCAGGCCGGGACGGCCGGAGAAGTCGATCACCACGCGGGACAGGGCTTCATCCAATGGCACATAGGCATGGCCATAGCGGCGGATGCCTTTCTTGTCGCCGATGGCCTTGCTGAACGCCTGGCCCAGGGTGATGCCGACGTCTTCCACGGTGTGGTGGTCGTCGATATGCAGGTCGCCCTTGCTTTCGATATCCAGGTCGATCAGCCCATGCCGGGCGATCTGGTCCAGCATGTGCTCGAGGAACGGCACGCCGATATCGAATCGGGCCTTTCCAGTGCCATCCAGGTTGATCGAGGCTTTGATCTGGGTTTCCAGGGTATCGCGCTCGACAGATGCCTTACGTTCGGCCATCACCAGCTCCGCAAAATCATTGGGCGAAAAAGGCGAGCAGTATAGGCCCGAGGAGGGCCAAACAGGAACACGTCGAACGACATCCTGACGGGCGCGAACCAGTGGCTGCGGGGTTGTACCTGTCATGACAAGCAACCCGCGCGCGAAAGCGAGTGACCTCGCTCCCGCGCCAGGCAGGTTCCTAGTGGAACAGCACGGCAGTCTTCTGCAAGGTCACCCACACGCCCCATGCCAGGGGAATGCCCACCGCCAGCCAGGCGGCGATCACCAGCGGCTTGCTGGCAGGCGAGGCCTTCCATTCCAGGACGACGCTGCTGTCGGCGCCCTTGTCGTGGCCCAGGGCCTGCTCGGCCGCCAGTTGCTCGTCGGTCATGAAGTACTTGTCGGCCACCGGGCGCACCATCAGGTTGCACAGGAAGCCCAGCACCAGCAGGCCGGCGAGGATGTACAGGGTGATGTCATAGGCCGCGGCACGCTCGACGCCGATGCTCAACTGGTACTCGCGCAGGTAGTTCACCAGCACCGGGCCCAGCACGCCGGCAGCCGCCCAGGCTGTCAGCAGGCGACCGTGGATCGCGCCCACCATCTGGGTGCCGAACAGGTCCGCCAGGTAGGCTGGGACCGTAGCGAACCCACCGCCATACATCGACAGGATGATGCAGAACGCCGCCACGAACAGGGCGACGTTGCCCAGGTGGCCAAGGTTCGGAATCAGCGCATACAGGGCAAAGCCCAGGGCGAAGAACACGAAGTAGGTGTTCTTGCGGCCCAGGTAGTCGGAGAACGACGCCCAGAAGAACCGGCCACCGATGTTGAACAGGCTCAACAGGCCGGTGAAACCGGCGGCGATGGCGGCAATCTGCGCCAGTTGCCCGGCGTCCAGTTGGCTGAAGCTCAGGCCGTTGCCCAGCAGCTTGCCGGCGAACACTTCCTGCAGCAGTGGCGAGGCCATGCCAAGGATGCCGATACCCGCCGATACGTTCAGGCACAGCACCAGCCACACCAGGCGGAACTGTGGGGTCTTCCAGGCCACGTTCACGTGCACATGGCGGTGGGTGATCATGGCGTTGGCGGCTTTCTTCACCGGCGCGCTCCAGCCCTCGGGCTTCCAACCGGTGGGCGGTACGCGATACGCCAGGGCGCCGCCGATCATGAACACGAAGTAGATCGCGGCCATCACCAGGAAGCTCTGCCAGACACCGACGCTGGTCGGGGTGGCGAAGTGGCTCATCAATGCGGCGGCCAGGGGCGCACCGACCATAGCGCCACCCCCGAAGCCCATGATCGCCATGCCGGTGGCCATGCCACGCTTGTCCGGGAACCACTTGATCAGGGTCGATACCGGGGAGATGTAGCCCAGGCCCAGGCCGATCCCGCCGATCACCCCGGAGCCGATCCACATCAGCCAGATCTGGTGGGTATAAACCCCCAGGGCGGAAATCAGCAGGCCGCCGCACCAGCACAGGGCGGACACCACCCCAGCCTTGCGCGGCCCGGCATGCTCCAGCCAGCCGCCCCAGATCGCCGCCGAGCAACCCAGGAAGATGAAGAACAGGGTGTAGATCCAGCCGAGCATGGAGATCGGCCAGTCGCACTGGGACGAAAAGACCTGGGCGATGAAGCCCATGCCCGGCTCGCAAGCCACGGGCGCGCTGATACCCAGCGCCTTGGACAACGGCAGCCAGAACACCGAGAAGCCATAGGCCATGCCGATGCACAGGTGGATGGCCAGGGCGGCCGGTGGAACCAGCCAACGGTTGAAACCGGGCTTGGCGATGATGCGTTCTTTGGACAAGAACGCTGGCTGGGCGGCCGGGTTGGCGGCCGCGATGCTAGAGCTCATGGATGTTCCCCCAATTATTAGAATTGTTCATCGGCCACTCCCCTGCGACGACCTTGGCACGCAGGCGCGGTCGTTCTGTTGAGTAAAGCTTCCTTTGGGAAAGCGCGACATTAAGTCGCAGAAGGGCGGACGAACTGCGAGAGATTACCATCTGTGAAACATTAAGAAACCAAACCAGCAGGAGCTTTTTAGCGACGCCCTCATCGGCCAGCACCGGAAAACCTCCAGCCACTCTCCTCCTGCACCTGCCAACAAAAACTCAGCGCGCAGGATCGGCGCCCCATCCAGAGCGGGCAATGGCACTCGAGCGCCGGGCACCTGTCCCAGAACTATGCCTGGCGCCATGGCCACCACACACAAGCACAAGCCCCGGGTGCCGATATGCCGGCAGCTGCGACGCAAACGCCCACAAGCGGTTTGGGTCCACAGTCACAGGGGCCGGAGCGTTATACTGCCCCGCTAAATTTTGAATTCGACATACAAGGACTCGCCCATGAAAGCGTTCGGCAAAATCCTGGGTCTGGTAATCCTCGGGCTGTTACTGATCGTCGTGGCTCTGGGCTTCGCCCTGACCCACCTGTTCGATCCCAACGACTACAAAGACGAAATCCGCCAGATTGCCCGCGACAAGGCCCATATCGAGCTGACTCTCAACGGCGACATCGGCTGGAGCCTGTTCCCCTGGCTCGGCCTGGAACTGCACGATGCCGCGGTAGCCACCCTGGCCAACCCGACCCAACCCTTTGCCGACCTGCAGATGCTTGGCCTGTCGGTGCGCGTGTTGCCATTGCTGCGTCGCGAAGTACAGATGAGCGATGTCCGGGTCGAGGGCCTGAACCTGCGCCTGAACCGCGACAAGGACGGCCACGGCAACTGGCAGGACATCGGCAAGGCCGCGCCGGCCGACCGTCAGGCCGAGACGCCTGCCACCAGCACCGGTGAAACCGGCGAGGCTGCGGCTAGCGCGGAAAAACCCGCGCAGCCGATCCGCCTGGATATCGACAGCCTGACGGTGAACAACGCCCGGGTCGAATACAACGACGAGCAGACTGGCAAGCAGTTCACCGCCGAGAGCATCCAGCTCAGCACCGGGCCGATCCACGAAGCCACCAACACCCCGGTCAAGCTCACGGCCTTCCTGGCCAGCAACCAGCCAGCGGTACGCGTGCGCACCGAACTCAATGGCGAACTGCGCTTCGACCGCGCCCTGCAGCGCTACCAGTTCGAGGACATGCGCCTGTCCGGCGAAGTGGCCGGCGACCCCTTGCAAGGCAAGACCGTGACCTTCTCCGCCCAAGGCCAGTTGCTGCTGGACAAGGCCGCCAACGTCGGCCAATGGACGGGCCTGAAAGTCTCTCTCAACCAACTGCGCGCCCTGGGTGAACTCAAGGTCAACGACCTGGACAAGGTGCCCCAGGTCAGCGGTGGAATCTCCATCGCCCAGTTCGACCTGGCGAAGTTCGTCGACAGCATCGGCCAGACCCTGCCGGCCATGGCCGAAGGCAGCCTGAGCAAGGTCGAGCTGGCCAGCCGCCTGCAAGCCACGCCCACCAGCCTGGCCCTGGAGGACCTGAACCTGAAGCTGGACGACAGCACCTTCAGCGGCCGCCTGGCCGTCGAGGACTTCGCCAAGCAATCCCTGCGCGCCCAGCTCAAGGCCGATACCTTCAATGTCGACCGCTATCTGCCGCCCAAGTCCGCGGCAGCCAACAGCGCCGCCTCGGCGCGCAAGGCCGAAGTACAGAGCAGCGAGGCCGATGCGATGGCAGGCGCCGGCACCACCCCCCTGCCCAACGCTCCGACCAAGGGCGCCTGGAGCACTGACCGGTTGTTGCCGGTGGAGCGCCTGGCCAAGCTCGACGTGGACGCCGACCTGAACTTCGGCAAGTTGACCCTGGACAAGCTGCCGATCCAGAACGCCGCCCTCAAGGCGTCCGGCCAGGGTGGCCTGCTGAAGCTCGAGAACCTGCGGGGCGAGCTGTACAACGGCAACTTCGAGGCCAGCGGTACCCTGGACGTGCGCCAGAGCACGCCACAACTGGGCCTGCAAACCCGAATCAGCCGGGTGCCGGTGGAGCGCATCCTGGAGAGCCAGGGCCAGACCCCACCGGTCAAGGGCCTGGTGACCCTGAACAGCAATCTCACCGGCAGCGGCAACAGCCAGAAGGCCCTGGTCGACAGCCTCAACGGCAATGTCGGCTTCAGCATCAACAACGGCGTGCTGCTCAACGCCAACATCGAGCAGCAACTGTGCCAGGGCATCGCGGTGCTCAATCGCAAGAACCTGACCAGCACCCCGCGTGGCAAGGACACTGCGTTCCAGGAACTCAAGGGCAACCTGACCCTGCGCAACGGCGTGGCCAGCAACCCGGACCTGAAAGTGCGCATCCCCGGCATGAGCGTCAACGGCAACGGTGATATCGACCTGCGCGTACTGGGCATGGACTACCGCGTGGGCATCATCGTCGAGGGCGACCTGAGCGATAACCCGGACCCGGCCTGCCAGGTGGGCGAGCGTTTCCGTGGCATCGAGCTGCCGCTGCGCTGCCGTGGCCCGCTGGAACTGGGCGCCAAGGCCTGCCGCCTGGACAAGGACGGCCTGGGCCAGGTGGCTGCCAAGCTGGCGGGCGACCGCCTCAAGGAGAAGATCGACGAGAAACTCGGCGACAAGGTCAGCCCGGAACTGAAGAACGCGATCAAGGGGCTGTTCAAGCGATGAGAGCCGAGGCTTTTTCCAGCGCGGTGCTGGACTGGTACGACCGTCACGGGCGCCACGACCTGCCCTGGCAACAGGACATCAACCCGTACCGAGTCTGGGTCTCGGAGATCATGCTGCAACAGACCCAGGTCAGCACGGTGCTCAATTACTTCGATCGCTTCATGGCCTCCCTGCCCACGGTGCAAGCCCTGGCCGAAGCGCCGGAAGACGAAGTGCTGCACCTGTGGACCGGCCTGGGCTACTACACCCGGGCGCGCAACCTGCAAAAGACCGCGAAGATCGTGGTGGCCGAATACGGCGGCGAGTTCCCCCGCGACGTGGAGAAACTCACCGAGCTGCCAGGCATCGGCCTGTCCACCGCCGGGGCCATCGCCAGCATCAGCATGGGCCTGCGGGCGCCGATCCTCGACGGCAACGTCAAGCGGGTCCTGGCGCGCTTCACGGCCCAGGAGGGCTATCCGGGCGAGCCCAAGGTGGCCAAGCAGTTGTGGGCGACCGCCGAACGCTTCACCCCCCACGCACGGGCCAACCACTACACCCAGGCGATGATGGACCTGGGGGCGACCCTGTGCACCCGCAGCAAGCCCAGCTGCCTGCTGTGCCCCCTGGAACGACATTGCGAAGCGCACATGCTCGGCCTGGAAACCCGCTACCCAGTGCCCAAGCCGCGCAAGGAAGTCCCCCAGAAGCGCACCCTGATGCCGATGCTGGCCAACCGCGAAGGCGCCATCCTGCTCTACCGCCGCCCTTCCAGCGGCCTCTGGGGCGGGCTCTGGAGCCTGCCGGAGCTCGATGACCTGGACGACATCCGGCACCTGGCCCTGCAACATTCCCTGGAGCTGGGTCAACAACAGCAGATGCCCGCTCTGGTACACACCTTCAGCCACTTCCAGCTGGCCATCGAGCCCTGGCTGATCCGGGTCGAAGAGTCGGCCCTGCACGTCGCCGAGGCCGACTGGCTCTGGTATAACCTCGCCACCCCGCCGCGCCTGGGCCTTGCCGCCCCGGTGAAGACACTGCTCAAACGCGCGGCTGAAGTATTGAATGCAGGAGAGTCGTCATGACCCGCACCGTAATGTGCCGCAAGTACCAAGAAGAACTGCCAGGCCTGGAACGCCCTCCGTACCCGGGCGCCAAGGGCCAGGATATCTACGAGCATGTCTCGGCCAAGGCCTGGGGCGACTGGCAGAAACACCAGACCCTGCTGATCAACGAAAAGCGCCTGAACATGATGAACGCCGAGGATCGCAAGTTCATCCAGGCGGAAATGGACAAGTACTTCTCCGGTGAGGAATACGCCAAGGCCGAAGGTTACGTGCCGCCAGCGGAGTAAAACCGCTGCAAATCCGGGGGGCGGATCGTAAGCGGCGGTAATAATTAAACTTTTTTTCAAAACTTGCTTGACGCCCCCCTGAAAAACCCGTTTAATGCGCCCCGTTGCCCAGATAGCTCAGTCGGTAGAGCAGGGGATTGAAAATCCCCGTGTCGGCGGTTCGATTCCGTCTCTGGGCACCACCTTCAGTTTTCAGGTGGTGCCAAGCACACCTGAAGACACACAGAAAGCCCGCCTAGTGCGGGCTTTTTGCTTTCTACGGTTTGCCAGCCGATTCGGCCTGGAGCCCCGCTCCCAGCAAGGCCGCGATACGCCCCACTGCCAGCATCAGGCAGAGCGCTTGAGTGGCGCGCCGCACCTGGCACCTATTCACGATCGGTGAATACCACCCGCGCGCTGGCCAGCTCCTCCGCCTCCGGAGCCTCGAACACGCTTTCAGCAAAATCGAACATCGGCGGAGTGATCTCCATGACGTAGGTTTGCCCCCGCTGTTCATTGCGGCGTGCCACTCGACTGCGCCGCACTTCCGGCTCCGCGGTGACGTAGTGAAGTACGGCCGGGCTGGCATGCCGAGCAGCAAAGGCATAAGCCGTATCGCGTCGCTGGCGGCGAAGAAAGCCCAGGTCGAGGATGACGGAACCGCCGCAGCGCAACACCTCGCCAGCCATCGAGTAGATGACTGCCTCGCAACGATCCACTCGCTCGGCGAACCAGGCAGGGTTCATTGCCTGGACAGTGGTGCCCGGCGCAATGTCCGGCGCAAACAACTTGGCCATCCACGCATCCATCGAGAAAACCACGGCGCTACCGCCGCTCGAGAGTTCATGGGCATAAGTGGACTTGCCCGCTCCCACGGGCCCGCAAACCAGGTGGACAGCATTGTGTTCCATGATCAATTCCCTATTGAAAGTTCGGCAACACGATTTAGATCAGCGCCAGAGCGCGGTGGATGAATTGCGACAGCGAGTCGTCCAGGCCCGTGTATCGACTCAGGCCAGGTTCTTGCTCATAGGCATGGCGCACCTTGCGCTCAAGCTCCGGGTCGTCACCGTAATGGGAGGCCCGAAACAACCCCCACCACTGTCGAGCCAGTTCCTGCATGCCAGGGGATGCGGCTTCGAGGCCGTTGCGCTGATGCTCGCGGGCCAGCGCGATCAAGGGCTGCCACTGCCAGAGATGCTCGAGTTGGCGCCGGGTCAGGTCTCTCTGCTCGGTGGGGGTCAGGTAGTTGCCCAATAGCGCTACTCGAGCATGTGTGAATGCCGTCATGACCCAATCCAGCATGGCGTCATGAATGCCATTGAGTTGCTGCGCTCGCCGGGAGTTGCGCTGGAGCGCCGTCAGCTTGAAGGCCAGCCCGGTATCCTCTGCGACGGTCAAGTGCACCAGGCGCATCCAGCGCCATGCCAGTGCCTGCGCATGCGCACAGTGATCTGGCATCTGCGCCGCCATGGCTGACTGGACATCGGCCACCAGCACTTCCCAGTCCCGCTCAAGATCGTCCAGCCGCTCCTCTACAGCCAGCAAGGCAGCGATCTCGCTCTCGGACAAGACCTCCTCTTGCAGCACCAGCATCTCCAGCCTGTCGATCCAGTCGACGCCGAGGAGCACAGCACCTTTGCACACCGTCTGGTTCAGCCTCAGCAGGCGCACGCGCAGCTTCTCGATCTGGCGTTGCTGCACAGCCAGGGATTCGAGTTGCCGGGAAATGAGCTCTGCGGGAGACAGGCTGTCCGCTTGCAGCATCTGCTTGATCTGGTCCAGCGAATGCCCGCCCTGCTTGAGCAACTGGATACGCCCCAAACGAGCGGCGTCGGCTGGTGAATACAGCCGACTACCGCCATTGGAGCGTGCGGATGGAGAAAGCAGTCCCAGCCCATCGTAATGATGCAAGGTGCGCACTGTAACGCCAGCCCTGAGAGCCAGTTCACCGATCTTCAACATTCCTCACCTGCCTATCCATGCCGAGCAATGATTGAAGACAGCATAAATCCTCACGCTACGTCAGGTTCAAGCCCCCAGGGCCGCGCTCAAAAGCTATCCCAATGGACGTTGAGATCGCGCCGGGCGCTAGCGGCGACATCGATCGTGCTACGCCGTTCGAGGCCCTTGCGGGTAGTGACGACCTGGAACTTGCCGGGGGGCAGTTGCACATAGACGATCGGCCCTACCCCGGCCAGGTTCAGCAGGGAATGCCCCTGGGCATTCTCGATCGCCACGTCCACATCCGAGGTGTACTGGTTCTGCGGGCCGACGGAAAACGTCAGGTGCAGGTTGTAGCCCCTGACCTGCTGGATAGCCCGCGACTCGTCCAGGCCGATCCCGCCACTGAGATAGGCGATACCGTTCTGCTGTTGCGGCACCAGCTGGACGCCGGCCGGATCGATCGGCTCGCTGCTGGCGACGGCGCCCAGTGCGCTGGGCGATGCCAACGCAAGCAGCACCACGGCTAGCGCCGACATGACACTGATGGAAGAGCATTTCATGATGACCACTCCCGGGTTCGCTTCGAACCACTGCAATGGGACGCCACCATCAAGCCTCCAGCCCCAGGATCGGTAGCGCCCGGGCCTCCCCTATTGCATCTCGAATGGCCAAGCCACGGCAGCCTTGCACAGCCGGCCCGCCTCAAGCTCCCAAATGTCAGTGTACGCCCCGAGATCGGCGGTTTTAGACCGATTCGGCACCATGGCTTGAGCAAAGGCGCCTAAGGCCGACTCAGTCCGCCCCAGACGCCATCAGCCCCTCGAGCGCCGCATCGGCCTCGGCCCGCTGCGCCGCGGTCGGTCCGCCGGCGAACCGGCTGCGCCCCTGGTCCAGGGCCAGGTAGGCGTTGTCGCCATCGCCCCAGATGTAGGAGTAGATGAACAGGAAGCTGTCGGAGTCGGGCTGGCAGAAGGCGGCGACGCCACGCAAGGGCGCCAGCAGCTGGATCATCTCGCCGTAGTTGTCGGTGAACTCCAGCAAGGCGAACTGCCAGCGGCCGGTGCGCGGATCATAGTGCGAAGCGCTACCCTGCCCCGCCCAGATCTGCACCACCTCCTGCAGGCTGCGCGCACCGGAATCCTGCAACCACTGGGCATCGACCCGCGCCGAGCCGTACATGTCCTTGCTGTCGAACCACTTCTGCCAATCGCCATAGGAGATCGCCGGGCGTGGCGCCGCCGCCATGGCATTGGCGTATTGTTCGGGAGTCATGGTGCAACGCAAGTACACCGAGGAGGGCTCGCTGGCCTGCGCCTGCCCGGTCACCATCAATAGCGCCGCCAGCGCCAGCCCTGTCCATGAGCGAAATTGCATCGTTGTCGTTCCTGATCGATCAAGAAAAAGCCGCCAGCATACCCGCACCGATACAGATCAAGCGCGCGTCTGGGCGCAGCACAACCCACTCAACACCGGGCACCGACCTACCACCTCAAGCAGGCGCCTGCGCCGCCTGCCAATGCTTCATCTCCTCGGCAATGAAATGCTGCACCAAGTCGCTGTACAGCTTCTCGATCGCGTCCGCGCTCAGGCCTTCGGCCTCGGCCCATTCGCGGCGGGTGGCGAGCATCGCCTTGAAGCGCTCCTCGGCCCGTACGGTGGCCGCCGAAGTCTTGAACTTCGACGCGGCCAGCACGTACTTGAAACGCGCGCCCAGCAACGCAATGACCGCCCGATCCAGGGTGTCGATTTCCCGACGGATATCGTCCATGCCCTGGCATTGTTCCGGGCTCATCTGGTGCTTCACTTCCATGCTCAAGGCTCCATTGACGTCTAGGGATACCCGGCCTTGGCCGGCCCGGATTATTCCCATGGCGGCGCATGGGAGTAAAGTTGCGGCTCGCGCCCATCCGACCGCCAAGGAACTGCTCGCGTGAACCAGAAGAGAACCCGAATCCCCCTGCCCCACCCCAAGCCCGGCAAGACTGGCAGGGGGGCCTGGGTATTCCTGCTGATCGGTGGCGTGCTGTTGGCACTCACTGCACTGCTGGGCTGGACCCTGGGGAGCGCGGTGCGCCAGGGCGTGATTGTCACCAGCAACCGCGCCGGCCCGAAGCTCGCCTATAGCCTGGAGCTACAGCCCACCCAGTTCTACGCCGAACTGCTCTGGCAGGGCACCACCACTCTGCTACTGGGCGCACTGGCAGTTGCCGCGCTGTGGATTGGCCGGTTATTAATGAGCACCGACAAACGCCGCCGCTGAACCTGAACCCCTCACTCCGGCCATCCAGGAACAACCTCCCATGTCCCTGCTGTCACCCCCCGAACAGCCCGTCTCGGACCCCGCCAGGGTCGAGCCTGCCAGCGGCCCCAGCGAGAGTTTCAACGAGCCTGCCGCAGACGGCTTCCTGATTGGCGGCTTTGCCTGGCGCCACGCCCAGCCTGATCCGCAGCGCCCGGTAGTGATCATCAGCGCCGCCACCTCGGTGCGCTGCCGTTATTACTTCCGCTTCGCCGACTACCTGTTCGCCCACGGCTTCGACGTCATGACCTATGACTACCGCGGCATCGGTGAATCCCGCCCAGCGGCCCTCAAGGGCTTCAAGGCCTCCTGGTCGGATTGGGGCGCCCTGGACTTCGAGGCCATGCTCAAACGCGCCCAGAGAGAGTTTCCCGGGCAACCGATCGACATTGTGGGCCACAGCTTCGGCGGCTGCGCGGCAGGCCTTGGCGAGTCGGCTGGACAAATCCGCCGCATAGCCACCATGGGGGCGCAATTCGCCTACTGGCGCGATTACGCCCCACAAGTGCGCTGGCGCATGCTGGGCAAATGGCACCTGGCAATGCCCCTGCTGACACGCCTCTACGGTTACTTCCCCGGCAAACGCCTGGGCTGGATGGAGGATACGCCGGCCGGGGTGGTCAGCGACTGGAGCACTCCCCACCCTCGTTACGAGGGACGCCCCAGCGGCCGCAGGATCGCCGCCGAGCGCAATGGCCAGCCCTTCGCCCACGTCACGGCACCGATCCTGGCCATCAGCCTCAGCGACGACCCGTTCGGCACCGTGGCCGCCATCGAGCGCTTGCTGGGCTATTTCCACAACAGCCCACGCACTCACCTGCGCATTTCCCCACAAGACATCGGCGAAACCGAGGTCGGCCACTTCGCGTTCTTCCACAGCCGTTTCGAAACCCGGCTCTGGCCGATCATGCTGGGCTGGCTGCGCCACGGCGAGCTGGACAGCCGCAGCCCTGGGCGCATCGTCCCTCGCCCCTGAGCAGCCCAGGACGCCACCTCCCGGCCGATGGCAGGTGCCCCGCCCTCGATTTACTGGCATCCTTGCCCGCCTGACCGGGCGCCACCCTGCGGCGCCCCATGCGATACACCTTCAGGCAACAAGGTAAGACGCCCATGGCATCTGCGAACAAGCAACAGAAAAGGGCCCAGCGGGCGAAAACCAAGGCCAAGCAAAACCGCGCCAAGCGTACTGCACCGACCTCGGAGCTGGACCTGGACCCCAACGACAGCCGCATCGATTTCGAGTCGGTGGACCTGACCGAGCTGTTCGTGAAAATGCGCGAAGCCGAGAAAACCAGCCAGCAAGCCATGTGCGCGACGTTCCTGGCGGACCCGCTGCTGGAGTTGGTGTACGAACAGGAAGGCGAAGAAGGCGCCACCGACTTCATCCTCGCGGCACTGATCGAATACCGGAACTGGTCCACCGAGGCCGACGAAGCCACGGCGCTGGCCTGGATCGAGTCCGAATCCTTCCAGGCCGACTATGTCGCCGCTTCCCAGGCACTGTTCAGCGACAAAGGCTGAGGGCTGCCGACAGGCATGAAAAAAGGGCGCATCCAGTGGATGCGCCCTTTTGCATTTCAGCTACGAGAGCTGCCCGATACTCAGGCCGCTTCCAGCCGCGGGATTTCCATGCCGATGCGCGAGCTGGCGAAGTTCAGGTCGCCGCTGGCAATGGACTGGGCCTTGAAGCCGGCACCGATCAGGTCACGGACGAACAGCTTGTTGTAGATGAACATGAACACCAGGTTGCTCAGGCCAAAGGTGAACATGGACAGCAGGAACATGATGGCTGCCCATTTCCAGTCGGCGCGGAACAGAGCCGGGATAAAGCCGAAGAAGAACACGGTCCAGGAAAAACCAACTGGCGCTTCCTTGATGGCTCCGGTGTTCGGGTTTTTGAAGATGATTTTAGTGAACGCCATGCGCGTCTCCTTGCCGCCCCATATTGAGGAACCAATGACCGGGCGATCACCATTGGAACCTGAATGCTCAGTTCTTCGAGATGGGACCATCGGCCACGCCAAAGACAGGCGCAGACAAGTCAGGAGCAGGAAAGGCGAAGCAGGTGCAAGGTAGGTGGCAACGGATCCGAAGTTCCGACAAGCGTTCAATCCCTTGTACTACAGCGCTATTCCTTAGCTCCTCTCACGCTGGCACGCAAGAGCTCTTATCGAAGAGCGCGCAGGCTACTATTTCGCCTGCATGCTGTCCACGAAACGCCATGTAACAAGTCTCAAATCCAATAAAAAAGGCCGCTGTCAATGCTGGCAGCGGCCTTTTCCTGCTCTCAAGCGTTCAACCTGTCAACTCAAGGCCAGGGCACCGTTGCGCTCCAGCTTGCGTCGACGCGCCACCAGAAGTCCGGCAACCACCACGATGATGCTCAGCAAGCCGGTGGCGAGGATCTCGGTCTGGTGCTCCGGCTGGCACAGCATGATGCCCAGGATCGCCACAATGAATACGATCACCGCATAGGTCAGGCCGGGAAACAGCCACATGCGAAAGGCAATTTTCTCGCCGGCGGCCATGCGTTTTTGGCGCATGCGTAATTGCGATACCGCGATCACCAGGTACACCAGCAGCGCAATGGCACCGGAACTGGCCAGCAGGAACTCGAACACCGCAGCCGGCGCTACATAGTTGGCGAATACCGCGAGAAAGGCTGCGGCAGTGGACAGGATCACCGCCCAATAAGGCGTACCGCTGGCATTGGTGCGCTTGGCGGCAGCCGGCGCATCACCACGCTTGCCCAGGGAGAAGAGCATGCGCGAGGCCGTGTAGAGCGCCGAGTTCAGGCAACTGGTCACAGCCACCAGCACCACCAGGTCGACGATCAGCTTGGCATTGGGAATCCCCATGCGCTCCAGCACAGTCTGGTAGGAACCGACCTGGGCCAGGCTTGGGTCGTTCCATGGCACCAGGGCCACGACGATAAAGATCGACACCAGGTAGAACAGGCCGATCCGCCAGATCACCGAATTGGTGGCCTTGGTGATCTGCTTGCCCGGGTTGTGGGACTCGGCCGCGGCGATGGTGACGATCTCGGTCCCCATGAACGAGAACATGGTGGTCAGCATTGCCGCCAGCACCGCGCCCAGACCGTTGGGCATGAAGCCCTGGGTGTCGACCAGATGCGCGACGCCACTGACCTGGCTATTGGGCAACAGGCCACAGATGGCCGCCAGGCCCAGGATCACGAAACCGATGATGGCCACCACCTTGATCAGGGCGAACCAGAACTCGAACTCACCGTAGTTCTTCACGCTGAACAGGTTGGTGGCAGTCAGCAGCAGGGTGATCACCAGGGTAAACACCCAGATCGCCACGCCGGGGAACCAGGCATGCAGGATGGTGGCGGCGGCATTGGCTTCCAATGGGATCACCAACACCCAGAACCACCAGTACAGCCAACCGATGGTGAAACCGGCCCAGTGCCCGATGGCACGGTCGGCATAGGTCGAGAACGAACCCGTGTCCGGCGAGGCAACCGCCATTTCCGCCAGCATGCGCATGACCAGTACCACCAGGGTACCGGCGGCGGCATAGGCCAGGAGTACGGCCGGACCGGCCTCGGCAATGGCATGGCCGGAACCGACGAAGAGACCGGCACCGATGACGCCAGCGATCGACAGCATCGTCACATGCCGTGGTTTGAGCCCCTGTTCGAGGTCATTGGAGAGTTGCGTACCGCTCATGGAAAGCACCTTTGCAACGAAAAAAGACTAACTCCACCCGGCTTGCATTCGTTCTCGTAAAAAGAAATCAACAGGGCGTGCTTTATTTCATACGCAAGATTTGCGCCAAAATGTTACAGAGCCCCAGGCATCGCGGGTTGGCCAACCGACCGGCGGAGATTCGCAAGTACTTGAGAACAATGGCATTTCGCCACGGCGTTACCAGGCAACCCAATTGCAGAGCGAAATCGCGCACCAGAAACACACCCGGAAAGTAGCGAATGCCCAATTAAGAAGCGGATCGATGACCTTTGGCCCGTTAACCCTTCCAACACCCGGCCAAAGCTGGCACCATCGCGCCTTTTTTTACGCGACACCCGCCGGATTCAGGGTTCAAACGGGCGTTCGGTTGTTGATGGGGCGACAGTCAGCTGTGCCGATGCGACAACCTGTCACATGCTCCCCGTTTACCTCCGGCAGTGCTGTTGGCTGCGATTCGAACCCTATGCTAGCTTGGCGCCTCGCCAGGAAGGCAGCCCAACAGCAGGAGCACAATGAACTCTATGAGGACCGCACATGGCTGAGGCCACGCCCGCGCTTGAAATCCGCAACTTGCACAAACGCTACGGCTCCCAGGAGGTACTAAAGGGTATCTCGCTGACCGCACGCGACGGTGACGTGATATCGATCCTGGGTTCCTCCGGTTCCGGCAAGTCCACTTTCCTACGCTGCATCAACCTGCTGGAAAACCCGCACCAGGGCCAGATCCTGGTGGCCGGTGAAGAGCTCAAGCTCAAGGCCGCGAAGAACGGCGAGCTGATAGCCGCCGATGGCAAGCAGATCAACCGCTTGCGCAGCGAGATCGGTTTCGTATTCCAGAACTTCAATCTCTGGCCGCACATGACGGTGCTCGACAACATCATCGAAGCGCCACGCCGAGTGCTGGGCCAGAGCAAGGCCGAGGCTATCGAGAGCGCCGAGGCCCTTTTGGCCAAGGTCGGCATTGCCGACAAGCGCCACGCCTACCCGGCCCAACTGTCCGGCGGCCAGCAGCAGCGTGCCGCCATCGCCCGGACCCTGGCGATGCAACCCAAGGTCATCCTGTTCGACGAGCCGACCTCGGCCCTGGACCCGGAAATGGTCCAGGAAGTCCTCAACGTGATCCGCGCCCTGGCCGAAGAAGGCCGCACCATGTTGCTGGTCACCCATGAAATGAGTTTTGCCCGCCAGGTCTCCAGCGAAGTGGTGTTCCTGCACCAGGGTCTGGTAGAAGAGCAAGGTTCGCCGCAGCAGGTCTTCGAGAACCCGCTTTCGGCACGCTGCAAACAATTCATGTCCAGCAACCGCTAACGGAGCTAAACGCATGCAGAGCTATAAGAAAATCCTCCTGGCCGCTGCCGTCACCCTGGCCTTCAGCGCCAGCGCTGCCGCCGAGACCCTGAAGATGGGCATCGAGGCAGCCTACCCACCGTTCAACAACAAGGACGCCAGTGGCCAGGTCGTCGGTTTCGACAAGGACATCGGCGATGCCCTGTGCGCCAAGATGAAAGTCGAGAAGTGCGAAGTGGTCACCTCCGACTGGGACGGCATCATCCCGGCCCTGAACGCCAAGAAGTTCGACTTCCTGGTGTCCTCGCTGTCGATCACCGACGAGCGCAAGCAGGCGGTGGATTTCACCGATCCGTACTACTCCAACAAGCTGCAGTTCATCGCACCGAAGAAGGTCGACTTCAAGGTCGAGAAGTCCTACCTCAAGGGCAAGGTGATCGGTGCCCAGCGCGCGACCCTGGCTGGCACCTGGCTGGACGACCGCAACATGGAAGACGACTACGGCGTCAGCATCAAGCTCTACGACACCCAGGAAAACGCCTACCTCGACCTGCTCTCCGGTCGCCTGGACGGCATCCTCGCCGACAAGTACGTGCAGTACGAATGGCTCAAGAGCAAGGACGGCCAGAACTTCGAGTTCAAGGGCGAGCCTGTGGTGGAAAGCGACAAGATCGGTATCGCCGTGCGCAAGGGCGACCCACTGCGCGAGCGCCTGAACAAGGCCCTGGCCGAGATCAAGGCCGACGGCACCTACAAGAAGATCAACGACAAGTACTTCCCTTTCAGCATCGAATGATCCTGAACTGCCTGGCCGGCGCACTCCCCTGAGTGCGCCGCTCCTCTGCAACGCCTTGCGATATGACTAGACCATGAATCTCGACCTTTACGGATTCGGCCCGGCGCTCGCCGCTGGCGCGCTGATGACCGTCAAACTGGCACTCTCGGCGCTGTGCCTGGGGCTGGTGCTCGGCCTGGCCGGTGCCCTGGCCAAGACTTCGCCCTACAGGCCCCTGCAATGGCTGGGCGGCGCCTATTCGACCGTAGTGCGTGGCGTTCCGGAGCTGCTCTGGGTCCTGCTGATCTATTTCGGCACGGTCAACGGCATGCGTGCCCTGGGGGAGTTTCTCGGCAACCCCGACCTCGAACTCAACGCTTTCTCCGCCGGGGTCATCGCCCTCGGCCTGTGCTTTGGCGCCTATGCCACGGAGGTGTTCCGTGGCGCGCTGCTGGCCATTCCCAAGGGCCATCGTGAGGCCGGCCTGGCCCTGGGCCTGTCGAAATGGCGGATCTTCACCCGGCTGATCATGCCGCAGATGTGGCGCGTGGCCCTACCGGGCCTGGGCAACCTGTTCATGATCCTGATGAAGGACACCGCACTGGTCTCGGTGATCGGTCTTGAAGAAATCATGCGCCATGCGCAGATCGGCGTGACCGTCACCAAGCAACCGTTCACCTTCTATATGGTCGCCGCCTTCATGTACCTGGGCCTGACCATCCTGGCCATGATCGGCATGCACTTCCTGGAAAAACGCGCCGCTCGCGGCTTCGCAAGGAGCGCCCAATGAACTGGGAAGTGATCATCAAGTGGCTGCCGAAGCTGGCCCAGGGGGCGACCCTGACCCTGGAGCTGGTAGCCATCGCCGTCATCGCCGGCCTGCTGCTGGCGATCCCCCTGGGCATCGCCCGCTCGTCGCGCCTGTGGTACGTGCGCGCCCTGCCCTATGCCTACATTTTCTTCTTCCGCGGTACGCCGCTGCTGGTGCAACTGTTCCTGGTGTACTACGGCCTCGCACAGTTCGACAGCGTGCGCGAAAGCTCCCTGTGGCCCTACCTGCGGGACCCGTTCTGGTGCGCCACCGCCACCATGACCCTGCACACCGCGGCCTATATCGCCGAAATCCTGCGGGGCGCGATCCAGGCCATTCCGCCTGGGGAAATCGAAGCGGCACGGGCCCTGGGCATGTCCCGGCCCAAGACCCTGTTCTACATCATCCTGCCGCGGGCAACGCGCATCGGCCTGCCGGCCTACAGCAACGAAGTGATCCTGATGCTCAAGGCCAGTGCCCTGGCCAGTACCGTGACCCTGCTGGAACTGACCGGCATGGCCCGGACCATCATTGCCCGGACCTACCTGCCGGTGGAGATCTTCTTCGCCGCCGGGCTGTTCTACCTGCTGATGGCCTACATCCTGGTGCGCGGCTTCAAGTTGCTGGAGCGCTGGTTGCGGGTCGAGGCCTGCCAGGGACGCTGAGTCCCTCCCGCTTCCACCTGGAAGCGGGCCTGTTCCGGACGCCACGCCATGCCCCCGACTCTCCAAGGCCCCGCCCTGCTGACTCGCTTCCAGGCCCTGGACAGCTTTCTCCTGGAGCACCAGGACCTGTGGCGCCCGCGCCCCTTCCACCACCTGCAACTGCCCTGGGAAGCCCGGCATCCCGGGCTTGCCCAATGGCTGCGGCAACGCTCCCTCGAGGACGCCGAGGCGGCCCACAACCACCCTGAACAGCTGGAGGCACCTGCGCCCTTCGCCGAACTCTCCACCCAGTCCCAGGCCTTGGGCAACGTGGCAGAACTGCCCGGCGCAGGCTTGCCAGCCATGCGCCAGCGCCTGAACGTCGATGTGCCCGGGCGCAAATGGCAGCAGATCGAGGCCTTCGCCGCCCGCCTGCAATTCGACCGCACACCTACTCACTGGCTCGACTGGTGCGCCGGCAAGGGCCACCTCGGCCGACGCCTGCTCCAGCCCGGGCAGCAATTGACTTGCCTGGAATACGACCCAGCGCTGGTGGCCAGCGGCGAACAACTGAGCCAACACCATGCCCTGTCCGCCCGTCATCTCCAGCAGGATGTGCTGGCGGCGGGCGCCGCATCGCACCTGAATCCGCAATGCGCCCCGGTGGCCCTGCATGCCTGCGGCGATCTGCATGTGCGCCTGATCCAGTTGGCCAGCCAGCAGGGTTGTCCACAGCTGGCCATCGCCCCGTGCTGCTACAACCGCACCAGCGCCAGCCACTACCAGGGTTTATCCACAGCCGCCCAGGCCTCTGCACTGGCATTGTCCGTGGATGACCTGGCCCTGCCCATGAGCGAAACCGTGACCGCCGGCGCCCGCGTGCGTCGCCAGCGCGACACCTCCATGGCCCGCCGCCTGGCCTTCGACCTGCTGCAACGCCAGTTGCGTGGCGTCGATGACTACCTGCCCACCCCCTCGCTGCCCAGTCACTGGCTGGACAAGCCGTTCGCCGACTACTGCCGCGACCTGGCAAGTCTGAAAGAATTATCCACAGTGGGCGAGCAGGACTGGCCGGCACTGGAGGCCGCTGGCTGGCAACGCCTGGCCCAGGTACGCAACCTGGAACTGCTGCGCGGCTTGTTCCGCCGCCCCCTGGAGTTGTGGCTGGTACTGGACCGGGCGCTGTTCCTGCAAGAGCAGGGGTATGCCGTACGCCTGGGAACCTTCTGCCAGGCCTCCTTGACCCCGCGCAATCTGCTGTTGCTGGCAGAACGCCGATAACCCGCCGTTGGGCCTGCCCCGACCCTTGCTGGTTGCACTTGCCCCCACGAAAGAAAAACCAAGTTCGTTACAGCTACTAGTCTCTAGGCGTGCTGGCCACAAGCAGCGCTCGGGCAACCGATCCGGCGCAACCAGGGCGGTCATTTTCGACAGGAAGTCGCCAGGTTCACCATCACCTACAGGGAGTTATCCATGAACGTCATAGACCACCTGGCGCACACTTATGAAACCCTGCAGAAGGGTTTCAACCTGCGCTGGCCGCCCAGCATCGAACAGGGCGCACAGCGGATTTATGTGTGTACGACACCCGATGAAGTTCTGGCCGCAGCCAATACCGCACTGAGTGAGGGCTATCGCATCACGGTGCGCAGTGGCGGCCACTGCTACGAGGGCTTTGTTTCCAACAAGTTAAACGGCGAGACAGAAAACCTGGCGATTATCGACGTGGGGGAAATGAAAGGCCTGAAATACGATGAAAGCCAATCCATCACTTCTCCCTGGGACAGCCGGAACAAGAAGTATCGATTCATGATCTTGACCGGCAACCAGAACTGGGACGCCTACCTGTCGCTGTACAAGCAGGCCGGGCGCACCATTCCTGGCGGCTCATGTTATTCGGTCGGCGTGGGCGGCCATATCAGCGGTGGCGGTTATGGGTTGTTATCGCGCCTGCAGGGATTGACCGTGGACTGGGTCACTGGCGTCGACATTCTTGTACCTGTGGAAAACTCGCGGCAACTGGAATTCCGCCATGTTCGCGCGGACAGCCCATCGAACAACGACAAGGCATTGTTCACTGCCTGTTGCGGAGCCGGCGGCGGCAACTTCGGCATCATCATCGGCTACTACTTCGACCAACTGCCCCAAGCCCCACAAAAAGCCTATTGGATTCCCCTGGCCTACCCGTGGAAAGAGCTGATCCCCAACTTCTCGAACTTCCTGCGAGCTTATTGGCAGTGGTTCGCCGATAACGACGCCGCCGCAACCAGCACGGTGGAAGGCATTGGCAACGGTGGCTTGTTCACCCTGTTGAAACTCAACCACGTGGACACCTCCGACCATGTGGTGCTGGCAATCCAGTACACCGGCCCCAATGGCCAGGTCGGTGGCGCCAACGACATACCGCTCAACGATTTCATCAACAAGATGAATGCCGCGGCGGGCCTGACGCCGACCCTGCATGACGGCTTCATCGAACCGAACATTGCCCCGCTCAGGCACCCTCATGCGGGCAGGAAATTCAAAGGAGCAGCCGCTCAACACACGGCGATGGACTGGCTGTACGTCACTCAAATGATCAACGGCTCAGGCAACAATCAACGGGGTAAATACAAGTCCGACTATCAGGTCGAACAGTTCTCCGAGCAGGCCTGCAACGCGTTGTTGACGCACTTGACCGAAGCCACGCCAGACAAACGCTTCAGCCAGTCGCTGGTGCAGATTGATTCCTACGGCGGGGCGATCAACAAAAAGGGCATGGGCACCACTGCTGTTCCTCAACGCAGCTCGCTGCTTAAGGCCCAATACCAGACCTATTGGACCCATGCCGCCGATGACACGGTGCAGTTGGCCTGGATTCGCAACATCTTCACCGCCGTGCACGGCGGCAAGCCGCAAAGACCTGCCTACGATGGCTGCTACATCAACTACCCCGATGTCGACATGAAGTACACCGACACCGGCGCGCTAGACCCCAACTGGCTGAACCTGTACTACGGCTGGAATACCGAGCTCATCACCAAGCTTTCCAACCTCAAAGCCGCCGTTGACCCACACAACCTGTTTCGTAATGAACTGTCCATTCCGGCCACAAGGACCGAGTAGGTGCCGGCCTGGACACATCACACCGGCATGACCACAGCGTGCTCGATCTAGCCTCCCGGCGGCCCAGCGCCATCGGCTAGACGAGCAGGCTGCATGCCTCTGCGACAGGACGTCGCTACCTGTGGATAAGTCTGTTGATGGAATCTTGAGAATGCCCGTGATTACGGGATGCGCAAGCGCAATCCGCAGTTGGTCATTTTTTGTTCATAAAATAAAATCCCGAAAAAACAGCCAGTTGCAAAAAGATGAGAATGGCTCCACAGATTCGTCATCTGCCTGGCCGAAAAACCCATCCATTGTGCATAAGCGCCCGAGCGAAGCGGCATAACGCCCCCTCGCCCTGGCACCGGCGGCTACTCGTCGGCCCGCGCCGGAATCCACCATTCCTCACCCCGCGCCGTGCGGATGTACTCCGGCCAGCGGAAGTCATGGGGCACCTGGAAGTCCTTGGGCAGCAGCGGCGCCTGCCAGCCACTGCCACCGATCCCGCCACCCGTGCGCTCGACGAACTCGGCCTTGGCCGCGGCCAGCAATGCCTCGTCGGTCAGCAAGTCCACCAGGGTCGCGGCGATGGTCTTGGCCGCTACCTCGATCATTGGGTCGATGGTCTGGCGAATCCCGCCCAGGGCGTTGGAGACCCAATCCGGATAGACCGTCCCCGGCGGCGCGCTGAGCATCGGCCGGGCCACCAGCAAACGTACGGTCGGGCAGTGCCAGGTGTATTCCGGGTAGTCGTCGGAGGTCAGGTAGTTCTGCCAGGCCGGCATTTGCAGGCGCAGTTGGCGCTCGCACTCCTGGGGTTCGATCAAGGCCTCGGTGGCCGGCAGGAAGGGCCGCTCCATGGCCTCAAGGCCCAGATTGCGCTGGATCTGGCGGGCGATCTCACAGGCTTCTTCGTTCCACTGCGGGGCACCCACCGCCGCCAGGTTGTCGTAGGTGGCCTGGGCCATGACATGGTTGGGCAGGCCACCGCGGGACTTGCACACCCAGGTCTTCTTCCAGCGGCAGCCGGTGGCCATGGCCGCCGCGGCGGCGTTGTTGTCCATGACCTGGGAAATGGTCTCGGCCTGCTCGATGGAGTCGCAACGCAGCAGGTACTGGATCTGCGACAAGTGCGGCGGCAGGTTGTCGGCCGTGGCTTGGCCTGCGGTGAGGATCGCCTCGTTGTAGCTCCACAACCCGGTGAACGGCAGGGTCGAGCGGCGCAGGCTTTCGTTCAGGGTATAGAAATGCACCAGGGCATCGTTGGCCCCCGGGGCCCGGGCCGCCAGATGGTTCTGCGGGATCGGGCTGTAGCGATCGGCGGCGATCCACTGCTCCGGCTCTTCGCAGGTGAAGCTGTAGATGTAGGCGTAGGCAATGCCGCAGTGAGTGTCCCAGGTGGTGGTGTTGTTCAGTGGCAGCATGTAGGTGGGGTGGAAGCTGATGGCCGCATCCAGGTCGTCGTAATAACCCTTGGCCGCGTGTACCGGCTTGGAGGCACGGAGCTTTTCCGCCGGCTCGCCGAAGAAGCGGATGCTGCCCTGCAGGCCGAACTCCACCATGGTCGCCTTGGCCGCCAGGGCCCCGCCCAGGGCGCTGATGCCCAGGGCCGAGTGCGGGTCGGTGTGCCCCGGGGCGAAGCGCGACAGACCCTCGCGCGGTTGTTTGCGGGTAGTGGCCGCCTGGCAGTTGCCTGGCACTGCGTCGTACTCGCCATAGGTGGCCAGCAGCGGCCCCTGGCCTTGGGTGAAGGTGGCGCAGAAGGCCGTGGGCATGCCACCGCTGCCACGCTCGACAGTGAAGCCCTCGGCCTCCAGCAACGCCACGTACCAGGCACTGGACTTGTACTCGCGAAACGCCGGCTCGGCGTAGTGCCAGATCACCTGGTGCCAGTCCGACAGTTGCTGACGGTGGCGTTCGACCCAATCCAGCGCGAATTCTTTGTAGCGGGACATCCTCGGCACTCCTGGTTATCCAGGTCCCGGCCAGTCGCGCGCTGGGCGCCTCGGCGCCCGCCCGGGCCAGCCGGACCTGTTGTTGTTATGGGAATGGTCCGGTCGGCTCAGCCCGGATCGAGGGCCAGTATTGGTGAAGCGCTGGCTACATCAATCAAATTATTTCGCCAGCAATGGTCAAAAAAACTAACCAATGCCACGCTGGCGCGACCCATACTTCGGCGCGACCTGATGCGCCGCAAGCGCCTGGACACACCAGGCCGGACGCATTCGAAGACCCGTTCCCCCCGCCCCGGAGGTTGTATGCGTTTTCCCACGATCAGCGCCTTGCGCGCCCTCGACGCGGTCGCCCGGCTGGGCAGCGTGACCGCCGCCGCCCAGCAGTTGAGCCTGACCCGCAGCGCCATCAGCCACCAGATCATCAGCCTGGAACAGAGCCTGGGCTTCGCCCTGACCGAACGGGTCGGGCGCGGCATCGGCCTGACGCACCAGGGCCAGTGCTATGCCCTCGAAGTTCGGCGCATCCTCGCCGACATCCAGGACGCCGGCCGGCTCTTCGATGGGCCCGCGGTGTCCGGCAAGTTGCGCATCAGTTGCAACCCGGGGTTTACCAGCTTCTGGCTGTGCAACCACATCAACAGCTTCCAGCGCCAATACCCCGAGGTACGGCTGCATGTGGTCAACCCGCGCTCCTGGGACGATACCAGCGATCCCGAGGCCGACCTGTTCATCACCTACGGCATCGGCGACTGGCCCGGGCTGCAGGTGGAGCCGATCTTCACCCTGCATTTTTCACCGGTATGCAGCCCGCGCCTGATCAACGCCATCGGCGGCTTGAAGACGCCCCAGGACCTGGCCGGCCTGCCCTTGATCCACATGAACGACACCAGTGACTGGCGCGCCTGGCTGGCCGCTGCCGGGGTCGAGCAGATCGACGCGGACAGCGGCATCACCTTCTCCGACGCCCACTGTGCGCAGTCGGCGTGCATCGCCGCCCAGGGCGTGGCCATCGGCGACAGCCTGCTCAGTGGCAATGCCCTGGCCCGGGGCCTGCTGGTACGACCCTTCGATATCGCCATCAGCGCCCGGCGCGGCTACTTCCTGGCGATCGATCCGGCCAAGGCTGAAAGGCCGGCGGTACGGGCCTTTTCGACGTGGCTTAAATACCAGCTGCAAAACACCACCCAAGGCATCACCGACAGTTTGCTGATCAAGCCTTGAACCTGGGAGAAGGCAGCAGCGGCCCCTGGCCAATGGATAATTTCACTCACCAATGAGGCAAAAATTATTCCATTGATGTGCCGTTGCTTTTGCCAATAATGAGCCGACCGCCTGCTGTTCCAACAATAAAAACTCCACAGCGCAGGTCGGTTTCCGCAGGAGAACTCTGTAGTGTCCAGCAGTCCTTCGACTCAACTCAGCGCCCAAGGAATCAGCCAGTATTACGGCAACTTCACTGCCCTGGACGGCATTGACCTCGACGTTCGCCAAGGCGAATTCCTCACCCTCCTGGGCCCCTCCGGCTCAGGCAAGACCACCCTGCTGATGATCCTCGCAGGCTTCCTTTCACCCAGCGCCGGCAAGCTCATGGAGCGTGGTGTCGACATCAGCCGGCGCCCGGCGGAAAAACGCAACTACGGCATGGTGTTCCAGGGCTACGCGCTGTTCCCGCACATGAGCGTGGCCGACAACGTCGCCTACCCATTGCGCATCCGTGGGGTCAAGGCCGAGGAGCGCCAGCGCCGGGTCAAGCACATCCTCGAAGTGGTGGGCCTGGGTGCACACCTGCACAAGAAACCGTCCGAGCTTTCCGGTGGCCAGCAGCAGCGGGTGGCCATCGCCCGGGCCCTGGTGTTCGAGCCGGACATGCTGCTGCTCGACGAGCCGCTCTCGGCCCTGGACAAGAACCTGCGCGAACAACTGCAAGCCGAGCTGCAGCGCATCCATCGCCAGGTGGGCACCAGCTTCGTGTTCGTCACCCACGACCAGGGCGAAGCCCTGGCCCTGTCGACCCGCATCGCCATCTTCAACCAGGGACGCCTGGCGCAGATCGACTCGCCCCAGGACATCTACGACCGCCCCAGCAACCGCTTCGTCGCCGAGTTCCTGGGCAAGATGAACCTGTTCCCGCTGCGCGACATTGCCCGCAATGGCAGCCACGCCAGTGGCCGCTGCGGCGACGTCGCCCTGCATGCCGCGCTTCCCGGGGAACTGAGCAGCCAGCCACAGTTGCTGGCGGTACGCCCCGAGCACATGACGCTGCACACCGAACGACCGCAAGCAGGTGAGCACAACGTGCTGCCGGCGCACCTGGGCGAACGGGTCTACCAGGGCTCCAGCACGCATCTGGCATTGAACATCGCCCCGGAGCTGGCACCGGTGAACCTCTCGGTACCCGGCGATCACCCCGGCGCCCGATTGCCCAGCGGCACCCCGGTGTGGCTGAGCTGGCCGGTACGCCACAGCTTCCTGCTGGAAGCCTGAGCCCCGCGATCAGTCAGGCAATTGTAGGAGCGAGACTTGCCCGCGATGGACTGCAGAGCGCTGCGTTGACCCCGTAACGTTCACGACCATCGCGAGCACGCTTGGCTCCTACAGAGGATCACCACCCCGGTTTTCGTACAGAACAACAACAATCAACGGCTGGCGCCTCGGGCACCGGCCTTGCGAGGACTTGCCCCCATGAGCCAGCACCACCAGCGCGACTGCATCGAAATCCTCATCGAAAAAGCCCGTGGCGGACAGATCAGCCGCCGCACCTTCGTCCAGGCCATGGGCCTGCTGGCGGCCGTGCCCCTGGCCCTGCGCAGCGGGATCAGCTGGTCGGCCGACAAGCCCCTGGTGCTGGTCAACTGGGGCGGCGATGCACTGAATGCCTTCCGCACGGCCTGGACCGACAGCTTCACCAAGAGCACCGGCATCCCGGTGCGCATCGACGGCGCCGGCCCCACCGAAGGCGCGGTACGCTCGCAACTGGCCAGCGGCCGGCCCAGCTGGGACGTGGTGGACATGGAAGGCTACAGCGCCCTGAACCTGGGCCGCGAGAAGATCCTGCAACCCCTGGACTACAGCGTGGTGCAGCGCGACCAGGTAGCCCCGGGGATGAGCCATGACTACGGGATTGCCGGCTACATGCTCAGCTACGTGCTGGCCTGGGACAGCGAGAAATACGGCGACAACGGCCCCAGGGACTGGGCGGATTTCTGGAACGTGGAGAAATTCCCCGGCAAGCGCACCCTCTACAAGTGGATGAACGGCATGCTCGAGGCCGCCCTGCTGGCCGACGGTGTACCCGTCGACAAGTTGTATCCGCTGGACGTACCACGGGCCCTGCGCAAGATCGACGAACTCAAGCCCCACGTCCTGTCGTTCTGGGGCTCGGGCGCGGAAAGCCAGCAACTGATGATCGAAGGCGAAGCCTCCATGGGCGTGCTCTGGCACACCCGCGCCACCTTGTTGCGCGAGGACAGCGGTGGCCGGATCAAATGGGGCTATGACAACGCCTTCCTCACCAACAGCAGCTGGGCCGTGCTCAGCGACAACCCGGCAGGTACTGCCCCGGCCATGCAGTTCATCCAGCATGCCCTGCAGCCGGCGGGCCAGTTCAAGCTGTTCGAGATCCTCGGCAACGGCCCATCCAACCCGGCCACCCAGAAGCTGATGAGCCCCGAGCAGCTGGAGCTCAACTGCGCGTCCGAAGCCAACATGAAGAAGCAGATCCTGCTGGACACCCAGTGGTACGCCGATCACTACTCCAGCACCCTGGAGCAGTACCTGACCCACCTGTCCAAGTGAGGCGCCGACCATGAGTGCGACCCAAACCGCGCGCCTGGAACGCAGCCTGCTGCTGGTACCGCTGCCGCTGTTGCTGGTGCTGTTCTACTTATTGCCCTTCGTCGGCGTAGTGAGCTGGAGCTTCACCCTGCCCGAACCCGGCATCGAGCAGTACCAGCGCATCGCCAGCGACCCGGCAATCCACGACATGCTGCTGCGCACCCTGCGCCTGTGCCTGACCGTCAGCCTGCTGGCCCTGGCGATCGGCTACCTGCTGGCCTACTGCTGGGTCTTCAGCCCGCCGTTCTGGCAGCGCATGGTGGAGATCTGCGTGTTCATCCCGTTCTGGATCTCGGTGCTGGTGCGGGCCTTCGGCTGGCTGATCGCCCTGCGCAGCAACGGCGTGGTCAACGACAGCCTGCTGTCCCTGGGCTGGATCGAACACCCCCTGCAACTGACCCGCAACGAATTGGGGGTGGTGATCGGCATGCTCCACTTCATGATCCCCTATGCCTTGTTCCCGCTGCTGTCGAGCATGCGCCAGCTGGACCAGCGGGTCCTCTTGGCCTCCCGCGGGCTGGGCGCCGGGGCCTTGCGCACCTTCTGGCAAGTGCTGCTGCCGCAGACCCTGCCGGGGCTGCTGGGGGCCTTCATCATGGTCTTCGTGTTCTGCCTGGGCTTCTTCATCACCCCGGTGCTGCTGGGTGGCGGACAGACGGTGATGATCGCCGAGTACGTGTTCCTGCAGATGTTCCAGACCAGCAACTGGGGCTTGGGCGCGGCCCTGAGCCTGGTGCTGCTGGCCCTGGTCAGCGCGCTGATCTGGCTGCTGATGCGCATCACCCGTGTCAATCGACTGGTGGGTTGAGGTCACTATGAATACACATCGCACTGCCTTGAGTACCCGGCTGATCGCCGTGATCGCCATGGCCTTCATGCTGTTCCCGTTGCTGACAGTGATCCCGGTGTCCTTCACCGCCAAGCGCTACCTGTCGATGCCCGAGGGCAACTGGTCGCTGCGTCACTACGAGGCCCTGCTGAGCAACCCCGACTGGCTGTCGAGCACCGGCCAGAGCCTGGCCATCGCCACGGCCACCAGCCTGATCGCCACCTTGCTGGCGGTCAGTTTCAGCCTGGGCATCTGGTACCTGCGCTCACGCCTGGCGACCCTGTTGATCGGCCTGGTGCTGCTGCCCATGGCGATCCCGCCGGTGATCTCGGCCCTGGTGCTGTACTTCATGGAAACCAAGCTGGGCAGCATCGCCCCGGGCTGGGGCTACGACACCCTGCCCGGGGTGGTGATCGCCCACGTGGTGATGGTGGTGCCCTACGGCGTGGTGACCATGCTGGTGGCGCTGAGCCAGGTAGACCGGCGCATCGAACTGGCCTCGCGCAACCTGGGGGCCAGCATGATGCAGACCACCTTCCTGGTGATCCTGCCGAACCTGAAGCTGGGGATCTTCTCCACCGCGCTGCTGAGCTTCGCCCTGTCCTGGGAAGAGGTGGCAGTGACCCTGTTCATCACCAGCGTCGACGTCAACACCCTGCCCCGACGGATCTGGAGCGGGTTGCGGGACAACGTCGACCCCAGCGTGGCGGCCATTTCGGTGCTGCTGATCAGCCTGACCCTGCTGGCGCTGATCGGGCGCCTGGTCGTGCAGCACTACGCCCAGCGCCGCGCGCGTTCCTCCTGATCGTGGGTGGCGGGGGCAGGCTCCCCGCCACAAACACTGACCGAAGTCACTTCGGGACCCTCCGGTTTCGTTCCATAGTGCGCGCCCCATCCAACCGGCTTTCCCAGCCTCTTCTAGACTCAGTGAATGGTCGTATTCGGAACTGAGCAAGTCGCTTTGGTGCGGATCAATCAGAGGCAGCGTGTCAAGCTGCCCTTTATGCCCTGAACAGGTACGGCGACGACCGCACCGGGTACAACAAGATACCCATTCAGGGTGCATGGCTACCGGCCGGATCGCCGCGCTACCGTGACGTGGCAACCAGGGCCGCAGCCGAGACTTTCGGACAACCGACAACCACCAGGTGTGTCCGTGACCGTGAGGAATGCTGTATGCCTGATGAATCGCTGCACCTGCCTGTGATCCACACCCTGCTGGAGCGCTACAAGGACGTTCCCGGGGCGCTGCTGCCGCTGCTCCACCAGATCCAGGAAGAGCTGGGCTACATCCCCGACGTGGCCATCCCCGCCATCGCCCATGGGCTCAACCAGAGCCAGGCCGAAGTACGCGGCGTGATCAGCTTCTACCATGACTTTCGCACCGCGCCGCCCGCGCGGCACATCCTGCGCCTATGCCGCGCCGAATCCTGCCAGAGCCGGGGCGCCGAGCAACTGGCGGCGCAACTGCGCGAGCGCCTGCAACTGGACGACCATGGCAGCAGCGCCGATGGCCGCATCAGCCTGCGGCCGGTGTACTGCCTGGGCGCCTGCGCCTGCTCGCCGGCCCTGGAGCTGGACGGCCAGCTGCATGCCCGGCTCAGCGCCGAACGCCTGGACGCGTTGCTCGACAGCTGCCGGGAGGATGCGTGATGAACCTCTACCTGTCCTGTGACTCCCTGGCCCGCGCCGTGGGCGCCGACCAGGTGGCCGACGCCCTGCTGGCCCAGGCCAGCCAGCGCCAACTGCAACTGCAACTGCAACGCACCAGTTCCCGTGGCCTGTACTGGCTGGAACCGCTGCTGGAAGTCGATACCCCCGAGGGCCGCCTGGGCTTCGGTCCGCTGAACGTGGCCGACGTACCAGCGCTGCTGGACGCCCTGCAAGCCGATCCGGCCAGCCACCCCTTGGCCCTGGGCCTGGTGGAACAGATTCCCTACCTCAAGAGCCAGCAGCGCCTGCTGTTCGCCCGCGCCGGCATCACCCGGCCGCTGTCCCTGGAGGACTATCGGGCCCACGGCGGTTTCGCCGGCCTGGAGCGCGCCATCGCCCTGGGCGGCGAGCAGACCGTGGCCGCGGTGCTCGACTCCGGCCTGCGTGGCCGGGGCGGCGCGGCCTTCCCCGCGGGGATCAAGTGGCGCACGGTGCGCGAGACCTCGCCGCAGCAGAAGTACGTGGTGTGCAACGCCGACGAGGGCGACTCCGGGACCTTCGCCGACCGCATGCTGATGGAGGGCGACCCCTTCCTGCTGATCGAGGGCATGGCCATCGCCGGCATCGCCGTCGGTGCCAGCCAGGGCTATATCTATGTGCGCTCGGAGTATCCCCAGGCAGTGGCCACCCTGCGCGCGGCCCTGGACCTGGCCCGGGACGCCGGCTACCTGGGGGCCGATGCCGGCGGGAGCGGCCAGCCCTTCGACCTGGAAGTGCGGGTAGGCGCCGGAGCCTACATCTGCGGCGAGGAAACCGCGCTGCTCGACTCCCTGGAAGGCAAGCGCGGGATCGTCCGCGCCAAGCCGCCGATCCCGGCCCTGCAAGGCTTGTTCGGCCAGCCGACCCTGGTACACAACGTGCTGACCCTGGCCTCGGTGCCGCTGATCCTGGCCAAGGGCGCGCCGTTCTATCGCGACTACGGCATGGGCCGCTCCCTGGGCACCATGCCCTTCCAGCTAGCGGGCAATGTCCGCCATGGCGGCCTGGTGGAACGGGCCTTCGGCCTGACCCTGGGCGAGCTGCTGCATGACTACGGTGGCGGTACCGCCAGTGGCCGGCCACTGAAGGCGGCCCAGGTCGGCGGCCCCCTCGGTGCCTGGGTCCCGCCCACGCAGTTCGACACACCGCTGGACTACGAGGCCTTCGCCGCCATGGGCGCGATGCTCGGCCACGGCGGCGTGGTGGTGGCCGACGACAGCCTCGACCTGGCCCACATGGCGCGCTTCGCCATGCAGTTCTGCGCCGAGGAGTCCTGCGGCAAGTGCACCCCGTGCCGCATCGGCTCGACCCGTGGCGTGGAAGTCATCGACCGCCTACTGGCGGCTCCCGGCCCCGAGGAGCGCCAGCACCAGGCGCTGATCCTCAAGGACCTGTGCGACACCCTGCAATACGGCTCGCTGTGCGCCCTGGGCGGCATGACGTCCTACCCGGTGGCCAGCGCCCTCAAGCACTTCCCTGCCGACTTCGGTCTGCACACCACGGAGGCCGACCAATGATCACGCTCTTCGACCCCGCCAAGGACATCGACCTCAACGCCGTGGACCTGGGTACCCCGGCCCGCGACAGCCAGGTACAGGTCAGCCTGAGCATCGACGGCCGCAGCATCAGCGTGCCCCAGGGCACCTCGGTGATGCGCGCCGCCGCGCTGCTGGGCACCAGCATTCCCAAGCTATGCGCCACCGACAGCCTGGAGGCCTTCGGTTCCTGCCGCATGTGCCTGGTGGAAATCGACGGCATGCGCGGCTACCCGGCCTCCTGCACTACCCCGGTCAGCGAGGGCATGGTGGTGCATACCCAGACGCCGAAACTCTCGAGCCTGCGCCGCAATGTGATGGAGCTGTACATCTCCGACCACCCGCTGGACTGCCTGACCTGCTCGGCCAACGGCAACTGCGAGCTGCAGACCGTGGCCGGCCAGGTGGGCCTGCGCGAAGTGCGCTATGGCTACGACGGCGCCAACCACCTGAGTGACCAGAAAGACCGCTCCAACCCCTACTTCGACTACGACCCGAGCAAGTGCATCGTCTGCAACCGCTGCGTGCGCGCCTGTGAGGAAACCCAGGGCACCTTCGCCCTGACCATCAGCGGCCGGGGCTTCGAATCCCGGGTGGCGGCGGCCGGCGGCGACAACTTCCTGGACTCCGAATGCGTGTCCTGCGGCGCCTGCGTGCAGGCCTGCCCCACCGCGACCCTGATGGAAAAGAGCGTGGTGGAAATGGGCCAGCCCGAGCGGGCGGTGATCACCACCTGCGCCTACTGCGGCGTGGGCTGTTCGTTCCGCGCCGAGATGAAGGGCGAGCAACTGGTACGTATGGTCCCGGACAAGAACGGCCAGGCCAACCATGGCCACTCCTGCGTCAAGGGCCGCTTCGCCTGGGGCTACGCCACCCACCCGGACCGCATCACCAAACCGATGATCCGCAAGCACATCAGCGACCCGTGGCAGGAGGTCAGCTGGGATGAAGCCGTGCAGTACGCCGCCAGCGAGCTGCGGCGCATCCAGCTCAAGTACGGTCGCGACTCCATCGGCGGCATCACGTCCAGCCGCTGCACCAACGAGGAAACCTACCTGGTGCAGAAACTGGTGCGGGCGGCCTTCGGCAACAACAACGTCGACACCTGCGCCCGGGTCTGCCATTCGCCCACCGGCTACGGCCTCAAGCAGACCCTGGGGGAATCCGCCGGGACCCAGAGCTTCGATTCGGTGATGCAGGCCGACGTGATCCTGGTGATGGGCGCCAACCCCAGCGATGCCCACCCGGTATTCGGCTCCCAGCTCAAGCGCCGCCTGCGTGAAGGGGCGCGGCTGATCGTGATCGATCCTCGGCGCATCGACCTGGTGGACTCGGTCCACGCCCGCGCCGAGCTGCACCTGGCCCTGCGCCCGGGAACCAACGTGGCCATGCTCAACGCCCTGGCCCACGTGATCGTCACCGAGGGCCTGGTGGACCAGGCGTTCGTCGAGGCCCGCTGCGAGCCCGAGGCCTTCGCCCTGTGGAGCGCCTTCGTCAGCCGTGCGGACAACTCGCCGGAGGTGCTGGGCGCCATCTGCGGGGTCCCGGCGGCCGACATCCGCGCCGCGGCCCGGGTCTACGCCACTGGCGGCAACGCGGCGATCTACTACGGCCTGGGCGTCACCGAGCACAGCCAGGGCAGCACCTCGGTGATGGGCATCGCCAACCTGGCCATGGCCACCGGCAACATCGGCCGCGAAGGGGTCGGGGTCAACCCGCTGCGGGGTCAGAACAACGTCCAGGGTTCCTGCGACATGGGCTCCTTCCCCCACGAGCTGCCGGGCTACCGGCACATCTCCAACCAGACCGTGCGCCAGGAGTTCGAGCAAGCGTGGAACGTCAGCCTGCAACCCGATCCGGGCCTGCGCATTCCCAACATGTTCGAGGCGGCCCTGGGCGGCAGCTTCAAGGGCCTGTACTGCCAGGGCGAGGACATCGCCCAGAGCGACCCCAACACCCAGCACGTGACCGCCGCCCTGTCGGCCATGGAATGCGTGGTGGTGCAGGACATCTTCCTCAACGAAACCGCCAAGTTCGCCCATGTGTTCCTGCCTGGGGCCTCGTTCCTGGAAAAGGACGGCACCTTCACCAACGCCGAGCGCCGCATTTCGCGGGTGCGCAAGGTCATGGAGCCGCTGGGCGGCAAGGCCGACTGGGAAGGCACCCTGGCCCTGGCGGCGGCCCTGGGGTATCCGATGCATTACGAGCACCCATCGCAGATCATGGACGAGATCGCCCGCCTGACCCCGACCTTCACCGGCGTCAGCTATGCCAGCCTGGACCGTCACGGCAGCCTGCAATGGCCGTGCAACGCCCAGGCCCCGGACGGTACGCCGACCATGCACATCGATGAATTCGTGCGCGGCAAGGGGCGCTTCATGCTCACCGGCTACGTGCCCACCGACGAGAAGGTCAACAGCCGCTATCCGCTGCTTCTGACCACCGGTCGCATCCTCAGCCAGTACAACGTCGGCGCCCAGACCCGGCGCACCGACAACGTCGCCTGGCACGCCGAGGACCGCCTGGAGATCCACCCCACCGATGCCGAGAGCCGGGGCATCAGCGAAGGCGACTGGGTCGGCATCGGCAGCCGCGCCGGGCAGACCGTGCTACGTGCCCGAGTGACCGAGCGGGTAGCGCCGGGGGTGGTCTACACCACCTTCCACTTCCCCGAGTCGGGCGCCAACGTGATCACCACCGACAACTCCGACTGGGCCACCAACTGTCCGGAGTACAAGGTCACGGCGGTGGAGGTCAGCCGGGTCTACCATCCGTCCGAGTGGCAGAAGCGCTACCAGGCCTTCAGTGACGAGCAGCAGCGCCTGCTGCAAGCCCGCGACCGGTCCCGGGGCCACAAGGCGGAGGTGCGCCGATGAGCACCGCCAACCTGGTCAAGATGGCCAACCAGATCGCTTCGTACTTCGTCAACGAGCCGGACCAGACCCAGGCGGTAAGCAGCGTGCGCAACCACATGCAGCTGTTCTGGACCCCAGCCATGCGCCAGGAGCTATTGGCCTGGCACCAGCAGCAACGGCAAAGCGAGCTGCATCCTTTGGTGTGCCAAGCCATCGACGCCCCCGGCAAGGCCACCTAGCCCAGCCGCGCCCGGGCCTGCCATCGCGGCAGGCCCGGGCGTCATCCCCTCACCGGCCGGAACAGCGCTGCTGCGCAGGCGCGCTGGTGTGCAACGCCAAAGGCATGCTGGCCCCCGGCTTGCTCAGGGGCAGCAGCTGGTACACGGTGAAAACGCACAGCGCCTCCACCTCGCCGCCGGCCACCGGAATGTAGTTCAGGCCGGCATAGGCCTCGTAGCTCTTGCCCGGTTCGAACACCACCACCTTCTGTACCTGCGGGCAGGTGCGGTAGGC
>MCNE01000001.1_pt1 | contig 175701 bp, 172 predicted proteins | sample 778201 | NCBI WGS metagenome assembly MCNE01 (sample SAMN04296813, study PRJNA304217) | bioreactor metagenome | isolation source: sewage enriched with benzalkonium chloride | place: Turkey: Istanbul urban wastewater treatment plant | reverse complement strand
GCTACGACCGCACCGGTTCCGCCACCTTCGCTGCCGATGGCTATGACCGCACCGGTTCCGCCAACATCGGTTGATCGTTCCTTCGGACACCCCAGCCCGGCACCTCTGCCGGGCTCGATCTTTTCAGGCTGGAAAATCCTGTGGCACGAGGCTGGAATTCACAGGATGCGCACTGCACTATGGCGCCCCCTAAAGCTCCCAGCAGGAACCGCGAGCCATGCCCGACGATATCCACTACTACGAACCCGCCCTGGGCCACGGTCTGCCTCATGACCCGTTCAACGCCATCGTCGGCCCGCGCCCCATTGGCTGGATCTCATCCCAGGACAGCGAGGGTCGCTTGAACCTTGCGCCCTACAGCTTCTTCAACGCCTTCAACTACATCCCGCCGATCATCGGATTTTCCAGCGTCGGACGTAAGGACAGCCTGAACAACATCGAACAGACCGGTGAATTCGCCTGGAACCTGGCGACCCGCCCCCTGGCCGAGCAGATGAACCAGAGCTGCGCCGCGGTGGCTCCCGAGATCGACGAATTCGCCCTCTCGGGCCTCACGCCCGCGGCCTCGAACGTCATTGCCGTACCGCGGGTAGCCGAAAGCCCGGTGTCCTTCGAATGCAAGGTCACCCAGATCATTCAGCTGCAACGGGCGGACAAGGAGCTGGTGCCGAGCTGGCTGATCCTCGGCGAAGTGGTCGCCGTGCATATCGCCAAGTGGCTGCTCAAGGACGGGATCTATGACACCGCCGCGGCAGAACCCATTCTGCGCGGCGGCGGCCCGGCGGATTATTTCCAACTGGGGCCAGAGGCCCTGTTCAAGATGTACCGCCCGGGAGCGGTCAGATAGCGTTCCAGCACAATTGACCGTCGGCGTCGACGTCGATCAACTGCTCCAGCTGTTGCGCGGCAGCCTGGTCGGCGTCATGGGCGGTCTTGAATGTCTCAGCGTCGAGGACTTTGTGAAAACGCGGCGCCCCGGAAGCGCCAAGGGCCTTGACGGCGATGGCGGCGCTGTATCCCCCCTCTCCTGGAACTACAGCGGAAACGGCTTCGTAGTGTGCGAACTCTTTGCGTGCCATGTTGCGGGTCCTGGCCAATGAAAAGTCGACCATTCTAAACCCTCAGCTGGCCAGCTTGTGCACCGGCACGCAGTGCAACTGAGGGTACTCGCCCGGCAGCTCCAAGGCCGAGACGGTATTGAAGGTATGCAGGTCCAGGCTGTTGACCACCAGGTCCCGGACCAACTCACTGAAGATCTCCATGGCCGGCGACTTGAAGTACGCGGTCATTGCCTGCTGACTGCTCCAGAACCCTGACACCAACCAAAGATCGGCGTCGCACTGTGAAAGCTGCAAGGCGAAATGCAGGCAGCCAGGTGCCTGGCGAGAGGGTTCGATCAGGCTGCACAGGCGTGCGCCCAGTTCCTTGGAATATCCGGCACGAGCACGGACGAAGGCCATGTGGCTGACGGGAATATGCGTGGACATGTGCGACCCTCCCAGGTGTCATCGAGGCAGCCGGGGGACGGGCTGCGACAGGATGCAACGATACGGGGTGGCCATCGAACGACGTTAGTCGATTCCTGCTGCTGATTTGCACAATCCTGCGATATCGCCCGCTGCCGCGTAGTCAGCCCGGCGCGATACGACAAATGGGCTACAACGTTGTTTCAAGCAAGTGAAATACCGGACCAAGGGCTTGCCCTGTTCATCACGCGCGCAAGCAGCAGGATCAGGCAAGTTTTACGCAGGATCGACCTAGCCTCCCTGCTTGCACAATCTTAAGCTGTGCCAATCGCAACCCCAGAGGCCGCCCCCATGTCATCCCTGGAAAACCTGCCGGCCCCGCTGGCCCCGGAGATGGAACGCCAGCGTGTGGAACTGGCGGCGATCATCGATCGCCACACCGTCGATGACGGCAGCCATGCCACCGCCATCGATTCGCTGTTCGCCTCGCGCCACAGCCATACCCACCAGTTCGCCCCGGTACTGGCCCAGCCGGCCCTGTGCATCATGGCCCAGGGTCGCAAGGAGGTGCGCCTGGCCGACGAGACCTACAACTACGATCCCCTGAACTACCTGGTGGTCTCGGTTGCCGTCCCCCTGAGCGGCAAGGTGGCGATCGTTTCCCCCGAGGAACCGATCCTGGCCTTGCGCCTGGACATCGACCCCGGCGAGATCAATGCCCTGATCGCCGATGCCGGCCCCCTCGGCGTGCCCACTCGGCCCACCGGGCGTGGCCTGTACGTGGAGCGCCTGGACCCTGCGATGCTCGATGCGGTGCTGCGCCTGACCCGCCTGCTGGACACCCCCAAGGACATCCCCATGCTGGCGCCCCTGGTACGCCGGGAAATCCTCTACCGCCTGCTGTGCAGCCCCCAGGGCCATCGCCTGTACGAGATTGCCACCACCAATAGCCAGAGCCACCGGGTCAACCAGGCGATCAAGTGGCTCAATGGCAATTTCGAGCAATCGTTGCGCATCGATGAGCTGGCGCGCGAGGTGAACCTGAGCGTGTCGACCCTGCACCATCGCTTCAAGGCGATGACGGCCATGAGTCCGTTGCAGTACCAAAAGCAGTTGCGCCTGCAGGAAGCCCGCCGGCTGATGCTGGCCGAAGGCCTGGAGGCCTCGGCAGCAGGATACCGAGTGGGTTATGAAAGCCCTTCGCAGTTCAGCCGTGAGTACAGCCGCCTGTTTGGCGCACCGCCCCTACGGGACATGGTGCGCCTGCGGGTGGGGGGCTGAAGCTGGACTAGCGCGCACGAACCACGTGCTTGATCTCCTGGAAGGCCTGTAGCCCCCAAGGGCCCAGTTCGCGGCCGATACTGCTCTGCTTGTAGCCGCCCCAGGCCGTCTGGGGAAAGATCACCTGGGGTGCGTTGATCCATACCAGGCCTGCCTGCAAGGCATTGGCTACGCCCTCCGCATTGGATACATCCGCCCCCACGACACTGGCCACCAACCCGAACTCGCTATCGTTGGCCAGCTCGATGGCCTCCTGCTGGCTGCCGAAACGGCGTACGCACAGTACCGGGCCGAAGATTTCCTCGCGCCACAGGGCACTGTCCAGCGGCACCTCGGAGAACACCGTAGGCTCGATGAAATAGCCCTGTGGCAAGTGCGCCGGGCGACCACCACCGCACACCAGTTTGGCACCGGCGTTCACGCCCCGCTCGATGTGCCCCAGCACTCGCTGGTATTGCGCCTGGTTGACCAGGGCCCCCATGCCAGCCAGGGCATCGAACGGGTCGGCCACGCGAATGGCTTCGGCCCTGGCCTTGAGCCGCAGGAGGAACTCATCAGCCAGCTCATCGGCCACCAGCACGCGACTGGTGGCCGAGCACATCTGCCCGGCGTTGAAGAATCCACCGCCGCAGGCCAATTCCACCGCCAGCTCCAGGTCGGCATCCGCCAGCACCAGCAAGGACGACTTGCCGCCCAGTTCCAGGCTTACGCCCTTGATGGTTTCCGCCGCCCGCTGCATGACCTGGACACCCACCGCATTGCTGCCGGTGAAGGAGATCTTCGCCACTCGCGGGTCCGCCGCCAAAGGCGCACCCACTGCCAGGCCGGTGCCGCAGACCAGATTGAACACGCCTTGGGGCAAACCGCTCTGAGCGATGATCGCCGCCAGTTCCAGCTCTGGCAGCGGTGTGACTTCCGAGGGCTTGAGCACTACGCTGCAACCTGCCGCCAGGGCCGGCGCAAGCTTCCAGGCCGTGGTGACCATGGGGAAGTTCCACGGCACGATCAACCCGACGATACCGCAGGGCTCACGTCGCAGGCGGGCACTGAAATCCTCGCTGGGCAGTGCCACTTCGGCATCCTGGCGGGCGTCCAGGCCCTCGGCCAGTTCGGCGTAGTAATCGAAGGTGGCGATGACATCGTCCACGTCCATGGCCGCCTCGGCCTGGGGCTTGCCGTTGTTGCTCGATTGCAGGTGCATCAAGCGCTCGCGACGGGCCGCCACGCCGGCGGCGATCTTGCGCAGTACCCGGGCACGCTCCGCTCCGCTGCTGCGGGCCCAGTGCTGCAAGCCGACGGTGGCGGCACACAACGCCTGGTCCACCGCGTCGGGGCCACCGCCCGCCACTTGCGCCAACAGGGTTTCTGTCGCCGGGTTGATCACCTGCAAATGCTCAGTGCCCGCCGACCATTGGCCGCCGATGTAGAGGCCGTCCAGCATGGGTTGCGTAGTCATGCCTGTACTCCCTGGGTCCAGCGATTCTGGTCGATTTCAATCAGGCTCGGGCCCTGGCGATCGACCGCCAGGCGCAAGGCCGCCCGCAGTTGCGCAACACTGTCGACGTGCTCGGCAGCGCACCCCAGGCCCTTGGCCACCGCGACGAAGTCCGGTGTGTAGATATCCACGCCTACCGGCTCGATGGCGCGATTGACCATGTACTTCTTGATCTCTTCGTACCCCTGGTTATTCCACAGCAGGACGATGACCGGGGTCTGCGCTTCCACGGCGCAGGCCAGTTCCGCCAGGGTGAACTGCAAGCCACCGTCACCGATCAGGCAGGCCACCGGCCGCCGCTGGGCCGGGCTCGAGCCGCCGCCAAGCCAGGCGCCGATGGCCGCCGGCAAGGCATAACCTAAGGTGCCGTAGCCAGTGGAAGCGTTGAACCAGCGCCGTGGCTGGTCGGGGTTGAAGGTCAGGTTGCCGCTGTATACCGGCTGGGTGGAGTCGCCCACCAGGACGATCTCCGGCAACTCTTCGACCACGGTTTGCAAAAGCAGGGTCTGGGCCCGGGTCGGGACATCCCAAAGACCCTCCAGCTCCTGGCGCAAGGCGTCGGCACGCACAGCCCCCCAGTCATGGCTGCGCTCAGCCAAGGTCTGGCGCGACAGCTCCGCCAGCAAGGCCTGGGCGGCGATATCGGCATCGGCTACCAGCGCGACTTTCGGCGGGTAGTTGCGCACGGTCTGGTCGGCATCGATATCGATCCTCAACAGCGTGCCGGGAATCTCGAAGCCACCGGCGAAGGTCACGTCGTAGTCGGTTTCCGCCAGTTCGGTGCCGATGGCCAGCACCACATCGGCCTGGGCCACCAGGGCCCGGGTGGCCACCAGCGACTGGGTCGAACCGATCAGCAGCGGATGCGCCGATGGCAGCATGCCCTTGGCGTTGATGGTCAAGGCCACCGGCGCCTGCAGCAGTTCCGCGAGCTGGGTCAGGGACGCGGCGGCATCGATGGCGCCGCCGCCAGCCAGGATCAGCGGACGCTTGGCCGTCGCCAGCAACTGGCCCATCTGCGCCACGGCCGCCGGGGCGGCGCCGGCCCGGGCGATCTGTACCGGCTCGCTGGCCAGCAGGTGGTCGGCATCCTGGACCAGTACATCCAGGGGAATCTCGATATGCACCGGGCGCGGACGACCGGCCTGGAACAGGGCAAAGGCCCGGGCCAGCACCACCGGCAACTCATCAGCACACATCAGCGTATGGGAGAACGCTGCCACGCCACCGACCAGGGCGCTCTGGTTCGGCAACTCGTGGAGCTTGCCGCGCCCGCCGCCCAGCTGGCTGCGGGTCTGCACGCTGGAGATCACCAGCATCGGGATCGAATCGGCATAGGCCTGGCCCATGGCGGTGGTGATGTTGGTCATGCCAGGGCCAGTGATGATGAAGCACACCCCAGGCTTGCCGCTGGTGCGGGCGTAGCCGTCGGCCATGAAGCCGGCGCCTTGCTCATGGCGCGGGGTGACGTGGCGGATGGAGGAACGGGCCAGGCCCCGATACAACTCGACGGTATGCACTCCAGGGATGCCGAACACCTGCTCGACCCCATACCCCTCGAGTAACTTGACCAGTACTTCGCCACATGTCGCCATCTCATCGCCCTTTCTTGTTGGTTGATACCGCTCGGCCGGGAAACACCCGTAGACGCCGGAAGGGGGCTATTGGAACGGCGCGCCGGTAGCCGGAACAATGGATAAAAAGTCATACTAGCCATGTCCTCACGTCATGCCTGGCCCTCCATGAAACGCCTGCCTCCCCTGCCCGCGCTGCACACCTTCCTGGTCACCGCCCAGTGCTGCAACTTCACCCGTGCCGCCGAGCAATTGCATATCACCCAGGGCGCGGTGAGCCGGCAGATCGCCGGGCTGGAAAGCCACCTGGGCTACCCATTGTTCCAGCGCCAGGCCCGTGGCTTGAGCCTGACGGCCGAAGGCCTGGAGTGGCTGCCACGGGTGCAGCAGGTGTTCGAGTTGATCAATGGCGCGGTGGACGAGATCGGCAGCCGCAGCCGCAACCTGCGCCTCAAGGCCCCGACCTGCGCCATGCGCTGGCTGCTGCCACGCCTGTTGCAATGGCAGAAGGAACGGCCGGAAGTGCCGGTGCAGCTGACCACCACCATCCAGCACGGCGTGGACTTCACCCGCGAGCCGTTCGATGCCGCGGTGATGTACGGTGCCCCGCCCTCCCCGAACCTCGGCTCGCGGCACCTGTTCAATGAACAACTGACCCCGGTGTGCTCGCGCCCGCTGATGGAGGGCCCGACACCGCTCAGGACCCCTGCGGACCTGCAGCACCATCTGTTATTGCATCCATCCCATGACCAAAGGGATTGGCAACGCTGGCTGAAAGCGGCGGGCACACCGCTCAATACCCTGGGCAAGGGCCAGCATTTCGAGACCCTGGACCTGGCGATGTCGGTGGCGTCCCAGGGGACCGGGGTGGCGATGGGCGATTGGGCATTGATTGGCGATGACCTGAGCGCCGGACGGCTGGTCATGCCATTCGAATTGAAGATACCGACGGGCCAGGCCTATTACCTGGTCTACCCGGAACGTCCGGGGCCTTCGGCGCAATTGCTGGAGTTACTGGACTGGCTGGTGGAACAGGCGCACCAGCGCTAGTGCGCCGCCTCTGACCTGAGGCCCTGCGCAGCCGCAAGTTACTGATTCAGACCCTGCAGCCTCGCAAGCCCTGGCGGCTACACCGGGAGGTGCAGCCGCTAGAGCCCGTTAGCCGGATCAGTAGCCGACGGTGAAGCGCTGGCGCACGTGGACCGGTTTTTCCACTTCGTCGAGCATGGCGATGGCGTAGTCGGCGAAGCTGATCCAGCTACGACCTTCGGCGCTGACCAGCAGGTCGTCCTGGCCCAGGCGGAACTTCCCGGTGCGTTCGCCTTCGACGAACTCCGCCGACGGCGAGAGGAAGGTCCAGTCCAGATCCTGCTCCTTGCGCAAGGTCTCCAGGTACACTCCGCCGGCACTGGCTTCGGCCTTGTATTCCTCGGGGAAACCGGGGCTGTCGATGACCTTGCCGCCACCCGGCAGCAACAGCGAACCGGCACCGCCCACCACCAGCAGGCGCTTGACCCCGGCCTTCTTCACCGGATCGATGATGGCGCTGGCAGCGATGGGGGCGAAATGCGCGGCGCTGAGCACCACGTCATGACCTGCCACGGCCGCTTGCAGCGCGGCGCTATCGGCCACATCCACAGCACGGCTGACGACCCCGGCCCGCTGGCCGATCTTCGTGGTGTCGCGGGCGATGGCGGTGACGCTGTGGCCACGACGCAGGGCTTCTTCCAGGAGTTGGCTACCGGCCCGGCCGGTGGCACCGATGATTGCGATCTTGCTCATGACGATTCTCCAGTTGGCAAAGAGAGTACAGCGCCCCTCGCTCCCGGTCCGGGAGCGGGGGATCAGGAAGGTTTCACCACTTCATTTCGCCCTTGGCGACCTTGGCGCTCAGCTCCAGCGAACTGTCCTCGCCCAGGTCCGGGTAACGCTTCTTCATGGCGGCGATCAGCGCCGCGGAGTCCTTGGCCTTGGCGGTTTCCTCATCGAAGGCCTTGATGTAGTCCGCCGTGAAATGCACCGGCTTCAAGGAGCGCGCGCTGTCGCCCAGGTAGTGCCCGGGGATCACGGTCTTGGGCTTGAGACCTTCGATGGTCTTGAGGGTCTTCAACCACTGCTGGTGGGACTGGGCAGTCTGGGTATCGGCCATCCACACATGGATGTTCTCCGAGACCACCACGCCACCGACCACCGCCTTGATCGAGGGAATCCAGACAAAGCTGCGATCCGGTTGCTTGCCATCCAGGCCGATGACGTCGAGCTTCTGCCCTTCCAAAGTCAGGCTGTGGCCCTCGAGCACGCTCGGCACGATGGTCTTGGCTGGAACGTCAGCGCCCATTTGCGGGCCCCAGAAGGCCAGCTTGCCTTCGACGGTGGCCTTGATGTGTTCGACCGTCGGCTGCGAGGCCACGACCTTGGCGTCCGGGAAGGCACTGGTCAGGGTGTCGAGGCCGAAGTAGTAATCCGGATCGCCATGGCTGATGTAGATCGTGGTCAGGTGCTTGCCGCTGGCGCGGATCTTGTCCACCAGTTGCTGGGCCTGGGACTTGCCGAACTGGGCGTCCACCAGGATCGCGTCCTTCTTGCCGCTGACCAGCACCGAGCTGACCGGGAAGATGGCGTTGCTGCCGGGGTTGTAGACGTCCAGTTGCAGGGCGGGTTCGGCGGCTGCGGCATGGGCGGCAAAACCCAGGACAGCGGTGGCCAGCAGCAGGCGTTTGAATGAAGTGAATCCGATCATGGGGCAGCTCCGGCGTCTGTTGACTTGATTGACAGTGAAGCAAGCTTAGTTGCCAGACTCGTCACAAAAAATGCGATGCTTGGACATAGTTTGTTTCTGAAAGCGGGCAAATCATGGATCGTCTCCAAGCAATGCGAGTCTTCGTCACGGTCGTCGACCTGGGCAGCCAATCGGCCGCCGCCGATCACCTGGACCTGTCGCGCCCCGTGGTTTCGCGTTACCTGGCAGAACTGGAGGACTGGGTCGGCGCCCGTCTCATGCACCGCACCACACGCAAGCTCAGCCTGACTGCCGCCGGCGGGGAGATCCTGCCCCGTTGCCGACAGATGCTGGAGCTGTCCAACGACATGCAGGCAGCGGTCGGTGAACCCGACGATGTCCCACGCGGGCTGTTGCGCATCAGCGTCAGTACGTCTTTCGGCCAAGCGCAACTGGCCGACGCCATGGCTGAATACGTCAGGCGTTATCCTGCGGTGAGCATCGACCTGCAGATGCTCGATCGCACGGTGAACCTGGTGGATGAGCGGATCGACCTGGCGATCCGCACGAGCAACGACCTGGACCCGAACCTGATTGCCCGGCGCCTGACCGTCTGCCGCTCGGTGATCTGCGCATCGCCCGCTTACCTGCAACAACATCCGGCCCCGCAAAAGGTCGAGGAACTGAGCCAGCACAACTGCCTGACCCATTCCTACTTCGGCAAGAGCCTGTGGCACTTCGAGCAGGACGGCGAGTCGGTGTCAGTACCGGTGCAAGGCAACATCAGCGCCAACGAAGCCAGCACCCTGCTGCGCACGACCATGGCCGGCGCCGGGATCGCCATGCTGCCCAGCTACCAGGCAGGCGAATACATCAAGCGCGGGGAGCTGGTGCGCCTGCTGGCCAATGCCGAGCCCCGCAGGATGAACATGTATGCGGTCTATGCCTCGCGCAAGCACATGCCGGCCACCTTGCGCAGCATGCTGGATTTCCTGGTCCTGAGGTTTCCCCAGGAACCACTCTGGGACGAAGGCCTGTAGGACGCACCAAGTGGCTGGTTGCGCATCCCGATCCATTTGCTGAATACCCAGCCAAACATACGGAGCAGCCCCCCGGTCGCTGACCTATTCTGATAACAGTGCTTTGGAAAATACCCAAGCACCGGTTCAGAGGTCATCGCCATGAACGTCAAGACAAGAAGGTACCTGGCCATCTTCATGACCTGCACCGTGACCCTGGCGCTATACGGCACCGCTGCCTATCGCGTCGAACAGGCCCGCATGCAGCCCCGTGCCTATGCCAGTTGCAACCTGGAACGCTGCATCCCCCACAACGCGACCCTGAACGCCCTCAGGTAAGCGACAGGGAGCCGCGGTCGCCGGCCTGCTCGGCCTTGAGCTGATCGCGGAAGACCTTGGGCGAGATGCCTACCCGGCGCCGGAACAGCCGGGTGAAATTGGTTGGGTCGGAAAACCCCAACTCGGCGGAAATCTCGTAGATGGTCATCCTGGTGTAGGTCAGCAGGCGCTTGGCTTCGAGCAATTGGCGCTCGTGCATGATCTGCAATGCCGGCTGCCCTGCCAGCTCGCGACAGGTGCCATTGAGGTGCGACACGGAGATACCCAGCCTGTGTGCCAGGTCCTCTACCTTCACATGCTCGCGATAGTGGGCTTCCACCAGTTGCATGAAGCCGTTGAAGTACTCCCGTGACCGCTGTGGGCGCTGACCGGCATTGCTACGCAGCAGCGCCTGGCGCCCGATCCATACCACGATCATGTCCACGAGGGCGTGCATGAGCATTTCCCGGGCGGGCTGCTGCCCCTGGTACTCGTCCTGCAGGCTATGGAACAAGCTTTCCAGGTATTGGGCATCGACTCCCACCGGATAGCTGGCGTCCGTTGCCAGGACATCCTGTACCTGCCCCAGGCGCGCCTGCAGATGACTCACCAGCGGCGCCGCCAGGGTCACCACATGGCCTTCGACATCTTCGGAAAAACGAAAGCCGTGGACCGACAACGGTGGCAGGACCTGGATCGTCGGCGTCTCCAACAGGATCCGCCGCTCCTCGACCTGCAACTCTGCCTGCCCCCGGCACAGGAACAACAACTGGCACAGGTCGGCATGCCGATGAGGCTTGATCTCCCATTGGAACTCTCGACCTCGCTGGCTGATGCTCTCGCAGTGCAACAGATCGGGAGTGGGCCACTCCAGGTCTTCGCCATAGAGTTTGAACACGGGAATGGACGCAAGGGCTGGCTTGTTCACTACAGTCCGGGCCTCGGTGAGAAGGACAATCAGCACTCCCAGGAACAGGGAGCGTGGATACCCATCGATAGGTATTGATCAATTGACGGATTCGCCAGGGGAAAAAGCAAGCTCAGGTAACATAAATTAATACACCTGCCGCTCCCCTCGGGCACAACCGCAAAGCCCGAACACTATACAGAATGCGTCGCATTCACCATTCAAAAGAACAACCATCCCCCTCTTGAGGCAGCCGCAATCCGCTCGCGGCGGTGCCTGGGTACGTTCATGAAATAACTGTCAGGAACTTCCTTGCACGGCTATCTAGTAGGCACCTATTTAGTACACTGGGCCCCATGTCTCCCGGCCATGCCGGATCGATCACTGCCCCACAGGTTCTTTCGTGTCCCATCTCCAACAACCTGCCTCCTCCACTCCGGCGATACGCAGCGTGCTGGTCGCGTTGATGCTGGCGATCTTTCTCGGCGCCCTGGACCAAACCATCGTCGCTGTCTCCATGCCGGCCATTTCGGCTCAATTCAAGGATGTCGGCCTGCTGGCCTGGGTCATTTCCGGCTACATGGTGGCGATGACCGTCGCCGTGCCCATCTACGGCAAGCTCGGTGACCTCTACGGTCGACGCCGACTGATGCTGTTCGGCATGGGACTGTTCACCCTGGCCTCGCTGTTTTGTGGCCTGGCCCAGAACATGGAGCAACTGGTGCTGGCACGGATTTTCCAAGGCATCGGTGCTGGCGGCATGATTTCGGTGAGCCAGGCCATCATTGGCGACATCGTCCCGCCCCGGGAACGCGGTCGCTACCAGGGCTACTTCAGCAGCATGTACGCGGTAGCCAGCGTCGCCGGCCCCGTGCTGGGCGGCTACATGACCGAGTTCCTGTCCTGGCGCTGGGTGTTCCTGATCAATCTGCCCCTGGGCCTGGGAGCCTGGTGGGTCGCCTACCGTACCCTGGTAGGACTGCCGGTTCCCCAGCGCAAACCGATCATCGACTACCTCGGCACGCTGCTGTTGATCATCGGGCTCAGTGCCTTGCTGCTGGGTATCACGCAGATCGGCCAGGGATACTCCTGGCGCAGCGCCCAAGTGCTCGATCTACTGGGTATCGCCACCCTTGTCCTGGCGGTTTTCGTCTGGCATGAGCGTCGGGCCCGTGAGCCGCTGTTGCCGATGCACCTGTTCGCCAACCGCAATGCCCTGTTGTGCTGGTGCACGATCTTCTTCACCAGCTTCCAGGCTATTTCACTGATCGTCCTGATGCCCCTGCGCTTCCAGAGCATCACCGGGGCCGGGGCCGACAGCGCCGCCCTGCACCTGCTACCCCTGGCCATGGGATTGCCCATGGGCGCCTACTGCGCCGGACGCCTGACTTCGGTGACTGGCCGCTACAAACCGATGATTCTCACCGGGGCCCTGCTGATGCCGGTGTCGATTCTCGGCATGGCGTTGATTGCCCCCCAGGCAGAATTGCTCAGTGCCCTGTTCATGCTGCTCTGCGGAATCGCCAGCGGCATGCAGTTCCCCACGTCACTGGTAGGCACCCAGAACGCGGTGGAACAACGTGACATTGGGGTCGCCACCAGTACCACCAACCTGTTCCGAGCCTTGGGTGGCGCGGTGGGTGTGGCGCTGATGTCGGCATTGCTGCTGGCCTTGCTGCAGGATTCGAGCCTGGCGCAGTTGGGCAGTGGGCTGATGAGCGAAGGGCACTCCGGCAATGCCTTGCTCGAAGGCCTGAACGCCGCCCCCGGCCCGGCACGAGACGCACTGCGAGCGGAGTTGCTGCTGACTTTCCGGCACCTGCTGCTGGTCAGTGCCGGAGTATCCCTGCTGGGGCTGGTCGCAGCGCTCGCCATGCCCAACCGCCTGCTGCGCGGACGCGAAGACAAGGCCCGTTGAACAGGCGCCCCACCACTCAAGGACTGTAGTACCCCACCGCCACCAGCAGGTTGCCCACCTTGCGCAGATAAGCGTGCTTGTCCTCGACCTTGCCGGTCACCGGGTTCTTCCAGCGATAGAGGTACTCGCCCTGGTCCTGGCGCGCCATCAGCGCCAGCATCGGCTCGCCCACCGGTTTGCCCTGGGGGTCCTTGACCTTGGCGAAGTCGGTATCGAGCAAGCGCAGGTTGGTGCCGTGGGCCAGGTAGCGCCGACTGTCGAGGCTGACCACGAACACATACAAGTCATCCTCGATGAAACCGCCCTGCAGGTCATTGATGGCCTTGAGCGTGCCCGGCTGGTCAGTGCCCAAGGCCGTCGCCGCCCGCTCCAGCAGTGCCCTGGCCTGCTCGGCCGACGCCCGGGGCAGGTAGTAACCCACTGCGAGGATACGATCGCCAACGCGCTGGAAGTACACGTGCTTGCGTTCGACCTTGCCATCCGCCCAGTTCTGCCAGCGGTACTCGGCTTGCTGAATGCCGTTTTGCTCCGGGGTCTGCAGTGCATCCTTGAAAGCCTTGCGCAGATCTTGCCCCAGTACCTGGGACACATCGCGGCCGATCAACGCCGACGACGGTCCACCGCTGGCCAGCATCACGCCGCGGGTGTCCACCACGAAGACATAGCGATCCCGATCGACGAACTCGCCCTGGCGACTGAACGCAGCGAATGCCTTGTCGCCCTGCTCCCGGTAGTAACGCAGGGCCTTCTCCAGCAACGCCCGGGCTGCCACCCCGTCATCGTTCTCCGGCGCGGCCTGGAGCGCACTCATGCACAACAACAGTGGCCAGAGCAGCCAAATACCCTTGCGCAACCCCTTCATCGCCCACTCCTCGTTCCGATTGGCGTTCGACAAGCGTAGACGGCTACAGGCTATGGATGAACATTCAGCAAACCGGCCTCAGGCCCCGCCACTTGGTGTAGCAGGGCCTGATCGGTCAGGGACGGGTGTTGATCTGCTGCTGCAGGTTCTGGATCTGGCTTTGCAGGGTATTGATGTTGCGAGTGACCTGGCCACGGAATGCGTCGAACTCGGCGGTGCTGGCACCGTTCTGTGCGGCCGCGGGACGATTGTCCTGCTGGCTCTTGAGCACGATCATGTCCTGCTCCAGGCGCTCGATGGCCGCCCCAGGGTTGCCTTGCTTCTTCAGCGCGGCCAGCTCGGTGCCCAGGCTCTTGAGCTGGGCGTCGACCTTGTCGCCATCGGCCTGGGCCCCTTTCAGGCTCGCCAACTCGGCTCCCAGGGCTTTTACCTGGGCCTGCAATTGCACGTTGGCTGCCTGCTGCTCGGTCCCCTGGGTGCTCATCTGTTCCAGGCGCTTGTCCAGGTCAGTGGCCTGGCCGGCTACGCCCTGTTGCTGCAGCCCCTGGTCCTGCAAGCGGCTTTCCAGCTGCTTGATCTGCAGCTTCAAGGCCTCGTTATCGGTGATGACATTGGTCTGGCTGGCCACTACCTTGCCGGAGATGTCCTGCAGGCGTCCGGCTGCCTCCTCGCTGATCCTGGCGAAGCTCTCCTGGGTCGCCACCAACTGCTGCTCCATCAGCGAGATCTGCTGGAAGCTCCACCAGGCAAGGCCGATGAACGCGAAGAACAACGCCCCCACCAACGCCCACAATGGGCCAGTGCCGGCCCCCTTGGGCTTCTTGGCCGCTGGCGCGTTGCGCAAAGGTGCAGCGGTGCGCTCGCGAACAGCACTGGGCGTGGGGAGGACATCGTCATCAAGAGGCTCGGCGCGCAGGCTTGGAATATCGTCGAAGTCATCGTGTGCATCGTTACGCATGGGGCAACCTTTCTGAACCGCGGTATGGGCAGGATGCGGCGAGTATAAACCGCCAGATCATCCGGCCAATGGACAGGAGCGGGCGAACCCGGTTCCGTGTTCGATTTCAGCTTATGTCCTGGGCCTTCCACCAACTGCAGAACTCGTCCAGGGCAGCCCAGAGGCTGACCTTGGGTTCATAGTCCAGGTAATGCCGGGCCCGGCTGATGTCCAGGGTGAAGTCCTTGTTCATGACCTGCATGCCCAGGCGCGACAGGGTCGGTTCGGGACGCCCCGGCCAGATCCGGCAAAAACCCTCATTGAGCGCCGCCACGCTGTACGCCAGGCCATAGGAACGATAACGGGTGACCTGCGGCACCTGCATCTGGCGCATCACATAGTTGACGACATCCCACAATGGCACCGGGGCCCCGTTGCTGATGTTGTAGACCTTGCCCAGGGCCGAGCCGCTGGCATGCAGGCAACTGAACAGGGCGTCATTGAGGTTGTGCACGCTGGTGAAGTCGACCTTGTTCAAGCCATTGCCAACGATGGCCAGGCGCCCCTTGCGCTGCATCTTCAGGAGCCTGGGGAAAATGCTCATGTCGCCGGCGCCAGTGACGAAGCGCGGGCGCAAGGCCAGGACTTCAAGGCCGAACTCCTGGGCCCCGAAAACCTTCTGCTCGGCCAGGTACTTGGTGGCGGCATAAGGGTGCTTGAAGCGCTTGGGCACCTGTTCTTCGGTCAAGCCCAGGTGATCGCGGCCATCGAAGTAGATCGAGGGCGAGGACAAGTGCACCAGGCGCCGGACTCGCTGCTTGAGGCAGGCTTCGACCACGTTCTCGGTGACCAGCACATTGCCCTGGTGAAAGTCCTGGTAGCGTCCCCACAGGCCTACGGCACCCGCGCAATGCACCACGGTGTCGATGTCACGGCACAGCTCGCGCACCAGATCGGCGTCCCCAAGGTCTCCCTGGACGAATTCGGCACCACGGCGTACCAGGTGCTCCATGGCTTCGGCGCGCCGGCCATTGACCCGCACCTCCAGGCCCTGCTCAAGGGCGAAACGAGCAAAGCGCCCGCCGATGAAGCCGCTTGCGCCGGTGACCAGAATCTTCATGAAATATTCCTAAGAAAGCAGTGACGAGTTACGAGCTGCAAGTTAAAAATCAGTGCGCAAACTGTCTGCTTGCAGCTTGTCGCTTGACGCTTACGGCTGCTCCCAGGGCACCAGCCATTGTGCAGATAAACGTGCCAGGTGTTCGGTGAGCTGTGCCAGCAGTTGCCCGCCATTACGCCAATGATGCCAGTACAACGGCACATCGATGGGCTTGTCCGGTAGCAATTCCAGCAGGATGCCACGCTGCATCTGCTCGCGAACCTGCAACTCGGGCACCAGCCCCCAGCCGAGCCCAGCTTCCGTGAGGCGAATGAACCCTTCGGAAGAAGGGCACAGATGATGCTCGAAAACACCATCGACCCCCAAGGACGCCAGGTAGCGATGCTGCAGGAAATCATCAGGGCCGAACACCAGCGCCGGGGTCCGGGCCAACTGCTCGGCACGTACACCCTGGGGAAAATGCCGGGCAATGAACGCCGGACTGGCCAAGGCCCGATAGCGCATCCCCCCCAACAACAGGCTACGGGCCCCGGCTACCGGCCGCTCGCTGGCACAGACACAGGCCGCCACCTCCCCGGCCCGCATGCGCTTGAGGCCCACCGTCTGGTCTTCCACCACCAGGTCCAGGAGCAGGTGATGCTCGGCGCAGAAATCCCCCACCGCCTCTGCCCACCAGGTGGCCAGGCTGTCGGCGTTCAGTGCGATGCGCAGGCGCTCGGGTAGCCCCTCTTCGTCCAGGGACGGCACCAGGCTCTGCAGATCGCGTTCCAACAGGCGCACCTGCTGGACATGGTTGAGCAGGCGCCGGCCGATCTCGGTCGGGGTCGGAGGCGCTGCTCGCACCAGGACCGGTTGGCCGACCCGGGCTTCCAGCAGTTTGATGCGCTGGGAAATAGCCGACTGCGACAAGCCCAGTATCTGGGCTGCCCGTTCGAATCCTGCCTGTTCGATCACCGCGGCAAATGCGGCAAGCAGTTTGTAGTCGAACATCAGTTTTCCTAATGAGAGATCAGCACTATTGGTTTTTCTTATACAGCCAGGCACCGGAAAATAGCCAGCACAAAGCGTGTGTATCGCCTCTTCGCTCAAGGACTTTCTTCATGACCGGTGAAACTTCCCTCACAACCCTGCTGCGCAGCATGAGCCCGCAGCTCAACGACGGTGAGTACGTGTTCTGCTCCATCACCGATCGCAGCCTGTTGCAGGATTGCGAGGTGCTGGGCAGCTTTCACGAACGCGAGGGCCTGACGGTGATCCTCCAGCGCCAGCAGGCTGAACGCCTCGGCCTGGGCTTCGACTACGTGGCGGCCTGGATCACCCTCCAGGTGCACTCGGCGTTGCAAGCCGTGGGCCTGACCGCCGCCTTTGCCGGTGCCTTGGGCCAGGCCGGGATCAGTTGCAACGTGATTGCCGGCTACTACCACGATCACCTGTTCGTTGGCCTGGCCGATGCCCAGAAAGCCATGCAGGTATTGCAACGACTGGCAGCCGGCGAGGAGCACTGATAATGTGGCAAAGCTATGTAAACGGCCTGCTGGTGGCCGCAGGCCTGATCATGGCCATCGGCACCCAGAACGCTTTCGTCCTGGCCCAGAGCCTGCGCCGCGAACACCACCTGCCGGTGGCCGCGCTGTGTGTCACCTGCGATGCGTTGCTGGTGGCTGCCGGGGTCTTCGGCCTGGCCACCGTGCTCACCCAGAGCCCGACGCTACTGGCAGTGGCGCGCTGGGGCGGCGCGGCGTTCCTGATCTGGTACGGCGCCCAGGCCTTGCGCCGGGCCTGTTCGAAGCAAAGCCTCGAGCAAGGCGATGGACAGACCGTGCGCTCGCTGCGAGCGGTGATGCTCAGTGCCCTGGCGGTGACCCTGCTCAACCCCCACGTATACCTGGACACGGTACTGCTGATCGGCTCGCTGGGGGCGCAACAGACCGAGCCTGGGGCCTATGTGGTGGGTGCGGCCAGCGCTTCGCTGCTGTGGTTCTTCACCCTGGCCCTGGGGGCTGCATGGCTCGCTCCATGGCTGGCCCGCCCTGGAACCTGGAGGGTTCTGGACCTGCTGGTAGCCGTGATGATGTTCAGCGTCGCGTTCCAGTTGATCAGTGCTGCATGACTTATTCCAAAAGGCTCTGGAACCTCTATTCCACACAGTTGTTGCGTGGTTAAGCAGCACCCCCGGTGCTATGATCGGAAGCTTGCGCCGCAAGGAGTACAAACTCCCCGGCGCTTGTCCGGCCGCCCGTGATCGGCCTTGCGCTCACCGCAACAGACCTGATTAGGAGAATCACCATGGCTTTCGAATTGCCGCCGCTGCCCTACGCACACGATGCCCTGCAGCCGCACATTTCCAAGGAAACCCTGGAATATCACCACGACAAACACCACAACACCTATGTCGTGAACCTGAACAACCTGGTGCCAGGCACCGAGTTCGAAGGCAAGACCCTGGAAGAGATCGTCAAGACTTCTTCGGGCGGCATCTTCAACAACGCAGCCCAGGTCTGGAACCACACTTTCTACTGGAACTGCCTGGCGCCAAACGCTGGCGGCCAGCCTACCGGCGCTCTGGCTGATGCCATCAACGCAGCGTTCGGCTCGTTCGACAAGTTCAAAGAAGAATTCACCAAGACTTCGGTTGGCACCTTCGGTTCCGGCTGGGGCTGGCTGGTGAAGAAGGCCGACGGTTCCCTGGCCCTGGCCAGCACCATCGGTGCCGGCAACCCCCTGACCAGCGGCGACACTCCACTGCTGACCTGCGACGTCTGGGAACACGCCTACTACATCGACTACCGCAACGTGCGTCCTAAGTACGTCGAAGCGTTCTGGAACCTGGTGAACTGGAAATTCGTGGCCGAGCAGTTCGAAGGCAAGAATTTCGTCGCCTAAGGCTACGCGCGGTACAAAAAACCCGGCCTGGCCGGGTTTTTTTTGCCTGCGATAAACCTGGGATCTTGTCGCGTCGGATACAGACGCTAAGATTCACCGCAGGTAAAAAACTACGCCATCCCCTCAAGTTGCAAGGCGTCGCTACCGACACACTATCCACAGCTAGAGCAATCCTGAATCTGATCACCCGGGCCTCGCCCGCAGACGTCCTGTCCTCGGCATTAGATGTCACTTTGACGGCCACCACGGGATTGCCAATACTCATGGCAACTTGACGCTACGCGCACGGAACAAGGAATAGCCCTTTGAAGCTGGAACTCAAAAACAGCTTGTCGGTGAAGTTGCTCCGCGTTGTGCTGCTGTCGGCACTCATAGTAGGCGTGGTCCTGAGCTGTGCCCAGATCGTCTTCGATGCCTATAAGACTCGGCAGGCGGTAGCCAACGACGCCCAGCGCATACTCGACATGTTTCGCGACCCATCGACCCAGGCGGTCTACAGCCTGGATCGGGAGATGGGGATGCAAGTGATCGAAGGCCTGTTCCAGGACGATGCCGTGCGCATGGCCTCTATCGGCCACCCCAACGAAACCATGCTCGCGGAAAAATCCCGCGACCTGCAGATGTCCTCCAGCCGCTGGCTGACCGACCTGATCCTCGGCCAGGAGCGGACCTTCACCACGCAACTGGTGGGACGCGGCCCCTATAGCGAGTATTACGGCGACCTGAGCATCACCCTGGACACCGCCACCTATGGCCAGGACTTCATCGTCAGCTCGGTGATCATTTTCGTCTCCGGGGTCCTGCGCGCCCTGGCCATGGGCCTGGTGCTGTACCTGGTCTATCACTGGCTGCTGACCAAGCCGCTGTCGCGGATCATCGAGCACCTGACCACCATCAACCCCGATCGCCCCAGCGAACACCAACTGCCCCTGCTCAAGGGCCACGAACGCAATGAGCTGGGGATCTGGATCAACACCGCCAACCAGTTGCTGGCCTCCATCGAGCGCAATACCCACCTGCGCCATGAAGCGGAGAACAGCCTGCTGCGCATGGCCCAGTACGACTTCCTTACCGGCCTGCCCAACCGCCAGCAACTGCAGCAGCAACTGGACAAGATCCTGGTGGATGCCGGGCGCCTGCAACGTCGGGTCGCGGTACTGTGCGTCGGCCTGGATGACTTCAAGGGCGTGAACGAGCAATTCAGCTACCAGACCGGCGACCAGTTGTTGCTGGCCCTGGCCGATCGCCTGCGTGGCCATAGCGGCCGCCTCGGAGCCCTGGCCCGCCTGGGTGGCGACCAGTTCGCCCTGGTCCAGGCCGACATCGAACAGCCCTACGAAGCCGCCGAGCTGGCGCAGAGCATCCTCGACGACCTGGAGGCGGCGTTCGCCCTGGACCAACAGGAGATTCGCCTGCGTGCCACCATCGGCATCACCCTGTTCCCGGAAGATGGCGACAGCACCGAGAAGCTCCTGCAAAAAGCCGAGCAGACCATGACCCTGGCCAAGAGCCGCTCGCGCAATCGCTATCAGTTCTACATCGCCAGCGTCGACAGCGAGATGCGGCGCCGCCGGGAGCTGGAGAAAGACCTGCGCGAAGCCCTGGCCCGGGAACAGTTCTTCCTGGTGTACCAGCCGCAGATCAGCTATCGCGACCATCGAGTGGTGGGGGTCGAGGCACTGCTGCGCTGGCAGCATCCGGACCACGGCCTGGTGCCACCGGACCTGTTCATCCCGCTGGCCGAGCAGAACGGCACCATCATCGCTATCGGCGAATGGGTACTGGACCAGGCCTGCCGCCAACTGCGGGAATGGCACGACATGGGCTTCAGTGACCTGCGCATGGCGGTCAACCTGTCCACCGTGCAGTTGCACCACGCCGAACTGCCACGGGTGGTCAACAACCTGCTACAGATCTATCGCCTGCCGCCACGTAGCCTGGAGCTGGAGGTGACCGAAACCGGCCTGATGGAAGACATCAGCACCGCCGCCCAGCATCTGCTGAGCCTGCGTCGCTCCGGAGCGCTGATCGCCATCGACGACTTCGGCACCGGCTATTCGTCCCTCAGCTACCTCAAGAGCCTGCCCCTGGACAAGATCAAGATCGACAAGAGCTTCGTCCAGGACCTGCTGGAGGACGATGACGATGCGACCATCGTGCGCGCGATCATCCAGCTGGGTAAGAGCCTGGGCATGCAGGTGATCGCCGAAGGCGTGGAGACAGCCGAGCAGGAGGCCTACATCATCAGCGAGGGCTGCCACGAAGGTCAGGGCTATCACTACAGCAAACCACTCTCGGCACGGGAGCTCGGGGCCTACCTCAAGCAGGCCCAGCGCAGCAACGCAGCGATCCTCTGAAAGCACTGTGGCGCGGGGCTTTGCGCCTTGCGCAAGGCCTTGCCGGGAAAGAAATAATTACAGGCACCACCCTTTACACATAATGCAAATCTTTCGCATTATGTCGCAGTTTTTGCGCACCCCGCGCCGTCCACTCCCTCTCGAAGCAGGATGTTCGCCATGATTCGTATGCCTCTGGCTACCGCCAGTCTGTTGGCCATCGCTATTTCCCTCGCCGGTTGCGGCGAAGGCAAAGACGACAAGGCTACCGCTCAAGCGCCGACCCCGGCGACCAGCACCGCTACCCCGGCCAGCGACGCCGCCGGCAAGCTCGACGAAGCGGCCGCCAAGGCCGTGGTCGCGCATTACGCCGACATGGTCTTCGCCGTCTACAGCGACTCCGAATCCACTGCGAAAACCCTGCAGGGCGCTATCGATGCCTTCCTGGCCAAGCCTGACGACCAGACCCTGGCAGCGGCCAAGGCGGCCTGGGTCGCGGCGCGCGTACCCTATCTGCAAAGCGAAGTGTTCCGCTTCGGCAACACCATCATCGACGACTGGGAAGGCCAGGTTAACGCCTGGCCCCTGGACGAAGGCCTGATCGACTACGTCGACAAGAGCTACGAACACGCACTGGGCAACCCCGGGGCCACCGCCAACATCATTGCCAACACCGAGATCCGCATCGGCGAAGACAAGATCGACGTGAAGGACATCACCCCGGAAAAACTCGCCAGCCTCAATGAGCTGGGCGGGGCCGAAGCCAACGTCGCCACCGGCTACCACGCCATCGAGTTCCTGCTCTGGGGCCAGGACCTCAACGGTACCGGCCCAGGCGCCGGTGCCCGTCCGGCCTCCGACTACCTGGAAGGTGCCGGCGCCACTGGCGGTCATAACGATCGCCGCCGTGCCTACCTCAAGGCCGTGACCCAATTGCTGGTCAACGACCTGGAGGAAATGGTCGGCAACTGGAAACCGGACGTGGCCGACAACTACCGTGCAACCCTGGAAGCGGAACCTGCCGAGACCGGCCTGCGCAAGATGCTCTTCGGCATGGGTAGTCTGTCCCTCGGCGAACTGGCCGGCGAGCGGATGAAGGTATCCCTGGAAGCCAACTCCCCGGAAGACGAGCAGGACTGCTTCAGCGACAACACCCACAACTCGCACTTCTACGACGCCAAGGGCATCCGTAACGTCTACCTGGGCGAGTACACCCGTGTCGACGGCAGCAAGATGACCGGCGCCAGCCTGTCGTCCCTGGTGGCCAAGGCTGACCCAGCCGCCGATGAAGCGCTCAAGGCCGACCTGGCCGCTACCGAAGCCAAGATCCAGGTCATGGTGGACCACGCCAACAAGGGCGAGCACTACGACCAGCTGATCGCCGCCGGCAACGAGTCGGGCAACCAGATCGTGCGCGATGCCATCGCCGCGCTGGTCAAGCAGACCGGTTCGATCGAGCAGGCAGCTGGCAAGCTGGGCATCACCGACCTGAACCCGGACAACGCCGATCACGAATTCTGATCAGCATTGCACCCGGTAAAAAGGCGACCCGCGGGTCGCCTTTTTCGTTCCCGTCGCAGCCACTGGTGCAACCTGCGCGGTGCTCCAGCAAGCTTGTCCTGGGTCAAACCAAACGATAATTCCTCTTATTCAATCCAAGCTGCCCTGTTAGACTTTGCGCCCTTGTTTTGCTCGTCTTGCAGGATATCCGATGCCCTCGTTGCTGCTTCGCTGGTCCGCTCTACTCATGGCCTTGTGCCTGAGTGCCTGCGATGACGCACCGCGCTTCACCGGGGCCGAACCTGGAGAAGCCCGCGCCGGTGGCGCGACGACGGTCAACCAGGGCGATCGCAATGCCTTCTCCATGCCGTCGGCCAACCTGCCGCCGACCCGGCGCCTGGACTTCAGCGTCGGCAACAGTTTCTTCCGCAACCCCTGGGTCATCGCCCCTTCCACCACCACGGCTCGTGACGGCCTTGGCCCGCTGTTCAATACCAATGCCTGCCAGAACTGCCACATCAAGGACGGTCGAGGCCACCCGCCAACACCGGATGCACTCAATGCGGTGTCGATGCTGGTACGCCTGTCGATCCCCGATGAGCCCGCCTATGCCAGGCTCATCGAACAGGCCGGCATCGTTCCGGAGCCGGTCTATGGCGGCCAGTTGCAGGACATGGCCATCCCCGGAGTCGCCCCGGAAGGCCGGGTGCGCGTGGGCTACGAGCCCGTGCCGGTACGCTTCCAGGACGGCACCCTGGTGGAGCTGCGCAAACCCAACCTGCAGATCACCGACCTGGGCTACGGACCGATGCACCCGGACACCCGCTTCTCGGCCCGGGTCGCGCCCCCCATGATTGGCCTGGGGCTGCTCGAAGCCATTCCCGAAGAGGCAATCCTGGCCAATGCCAGGCCGGTGAGCAAAAACGCCATTGCCGGTCGCCCCAACTGGGTCTGGGACGATGCCCTGCAAAAGACCGTGCTCGGGCGATTTGGCTGGAAAGCCGGGCAACCGAGCCTCAATCAACAAAACGTTCACGCGTTTTCTGGTGATATGGGCCTGACGACCAGCCTGAGACCCTTCGATGACTGCACCGACGCACAAACCGACTGCAAGCGGGCGCCCAACGGCAATGGCCCGGACGGCGAGCCGGAAGTCAGCGACAACATCCTGCGCCTGGTGCTGTTCTATACCCGTAACCTGGCGGTACCCGTACGCCGCGATATCGACTCACCCCAGGTCCTGGCCGGCAAGAACCTGTTCTTCCAGGCCGGTTGCCAGTCCTGCCATACCCCAAGCTTCACGACCAAGGCCGACGCTGCGGAACCTGAGCTGGCCAACCAGGTGATCCGCCCCTACAGCGACCTGCTGCTGCACGACATGGGCGAGGGCCTGGCGGACCAGCGCACCGAGTTCAAGGCCAGTGGCCGCGACTGGCGTACCGCGCCGCTGTGGGGAATCGGCCTGACCGAGACCGTCAGCGGTCATACCCAGTTCCTGCATGACGGCCGCGCCCGCAACCTGATGGAAGCCGTGCTCTGGCATGGCGGCGAAGCCGAAGGCGCGAAACAGCAGGTCCTTGCTTTCAATGCCGAGCAGCGCGCTGCGTTGCTGGCATTCCTGAATTCCTTATAACGCTCGACTCATATGCTTTCTCCACAATAAAGGGAGCCCGAACATGTTCCGCCCCAAACTGCTCTTCACCAGCCTTGCCGCACTTGCCCTGGGCGCCTGCTCGCCCCAGGACCCACAAGCCGTGACCTCCGCAGCCATCGCCAAGCAGGTGATCCTGCCGACCTATAGCCGCTGGGTCGAGGCCGATCGCCAACTGGCCATCAGCGCCCTGGCCTTCTGTGAAGGCAAGGAAACCCTGGAGACCGCCCGTGCCGACTTCCTTCATGCACAAAAGGCCTGGGCCGAGCTGCAACCGCTGTTGATCGGCCCTCTGGCCGAGGGCAACCGCTCATGGCAGGTACAGTTCTGGCCGGACAAGAAGAACCTGGTAGGTCGCCAGGTGGAGCAACTGGTCAGCACCACACCCCAGATCGATGCTGCGGCCCTGAGCAAGTCCAGTGTCGTGGTCCAGGGACTGTCGGCCTACGAATACATTCTCTTCGACAGCAAGATCGACATGGCGGACAGCGCGCAGAAAGCCCGCTACTGCCCATTGCTGACCGCCATTGGCGAGCGCCAGAAACTCCTGGCCGAGGAAATCCTCTCGAGCTGGAATACCAACGACGGCATGCTGGCGCAGATGAGCAAATTCCCCAACCAGCGCTATGCCGACTCCCATGAGGCCATCGCCGACCTGCTGCGCGTACAAGTCACGGCCCTGGATACCCTGAAGAAAAAGCTCGGCACCCCGATGGGTCGCCAGACCAAGGGCATCCCACAGCCGTTCCAGGCCGACGCCTGGCGCAGCCAATCGTCGCTGCAAGGCCTGGAAGCCAGCCTCAGCGCCGCCCAGACCGTCTGGTCCGGGGTCGACAACAAGGGCCTGCGTGGTCTCCTGCCGGCCGAACAGAAACCCCTGGCCGACAAGATCGACGCTGCCTATGCCGCGTCCTTGAAACTCTTCGCCAGCACCCAGCGCTCGTTGACCGAGATGCTCGGCGACGACGCTGGACGCCAACAGCTCAACGACCTGTATGACAGCCTCAACGTGGTCCATCGCCTGCACGAAGGCGAGCTGGCAAAGGCGCTGGGCATCCAACTGGGCTTCAACGCCAACGACGGTGACTGATGATGCTGCGACGTCAGGCTTTGGCACTGGGCAGCCTGCTGCTCAGTGCGGTGACCTTGGGCGGCTGGACGCTGTTCAAGCAAAAGGGCAAGCAACCCTTGCTGCTTTCGGCCAGGGATGACGGCGACGGCAAGCATTACGCCGTCGGTTATCAACTGGACGGTAAACAGGTGTTTGCCACCCAGGTCGGCCAACGTTGCCATGACATCATCAACCACCCACGACTGCCTATCGCGCTGTTCGTGGCCAGGCGCCCGGGTACCGAGAGCTACCTGATCGATCTGCGCGACGGCAAGTTGCTGCAAGTCGTGGCCTCGCAGCCCGACCGGCATTTCTACGGGCATGCGGTGATCCACAAGGATGGCGAATGGCTGTATGCCACCGAGAACGACACTCGTGATCCGGGCCGGGGCCTGCTGGGCGTCTACCGCTTCGAAGGCGAACGCCTGGTACACAGCGGCGAACTCTCCACCCATGGCATTGGCCCGCACCAGGTGTCGTGGATGCCCGACGGGGAAACCCTGGTGGTCGCCAACGGCGGCATCCGCACCGAAGCCGAAAGCCGGGTAGAGATGAATCTCGACGCCATGGAACCGAGCCTGGTGCTGATGCAACGTGACGGCACCCTGCTGAGCAAGGAAACCCTGGCCCAGCAGATGAACAGCGTGCGTCACATGGGCATCGCCAGCGACGGCACCATCGTCACCGGACAACAGTTCATGGGTGCCGCCCACGAACCCTCCGAACTGCTGGCAATCAAGCGTCCTGGCCAGCCCTTTGCCGCGTTCCCGGTGGCCGAACAGCAGTTGCAGGCCATGGGGCACTACACCGCCAGCGTCGCCGTACACAGCGAACTGCGGCTGGTGGCCTTGACTGCCCCCCGAGGCAACCGCTTCTTCATCTGGGACCTGGACACCGGGACCCTGCGGGTCGATGCCCCGTTGCCTGACTGCGCAGGGGTCGGTGCCGTTGCCGATGGCTTCGTCGTGACCTCAGGCCAGGGCCGCTGCCGCTTCTACGACTGCCGCCAGGCACAGATAACGGCCAAGCCCCTGGACCTGCCCGCTGGGCTCTGGGACAACCATCTGCACCTGGCTTGAAGACCTGAAATAAAAAGGCCTCGCGATGCGAGGCCTTTGTCTGGCAGGAGAATCTTCAACTCTGGGGCTTCAAGCCCTGGCTCATGCCGAACATGAACAACAGCAGGTCATGGTCGGGCTTGGCTGCCGTAGCGACCTTCGCCACCCGCGGCACCGGACAATGAGCACCACCCTGGGCCGTGCTCAGCACCTGAGTGCGAGGCTGCTCCCAGACCACCAGCGCCAGGGAAGCAACTGCCAAGGCTCCTGCCAGGAACATACCTCGTGCAATTTCTAGCTTCATCGCTATAAACCTTTGATAGAGCTGCCAAACGCCGTTTTGTAAAAGTAGTAGAGCTTTTCCCAGTCCGTGTCATTCCACGACGAATGGCGGCGTAGCTGTTTAAGGTCATGGGCCGCAGCCCGACCAGCGCTCAAGCGCTGGCGACACTTCTCGAAATCCAGCAGGGCAATCCGTATCTGAGCCTGCTCACCCTCACCATCGACCCGCACAAAAATATGCTTGGAATACAGGCAGCCGTGCTGCCAGCGGCCCTTGTGCATACGCACCAGGGTCGCGGCCACTGCCTGGAGCACGCGCTCATGGAGCACCTCGCCGTGTCGCTCGCGCTCACCAGCGGCATACCAATTGTCTATTTCCACGAAACCGTCGAGCGCAGCAGTCACCAGCAGAGCCTGCCACTGTGCCTGCGAGTCACGCCGCGCCCCACAGAACACCAACTCCGGAACGGTTACGTCCAACAGACGCAAGCCATGCAAAGCATCTCGCTCACGCAGCACCGTCGGTCGACCAAAAGGGTGCAACCAACTGCGATAGATATGCCCCACCTGACGCTTGGCATAGAGCAGGCGTCCCTTACTGCTGACTATGCGCTGAACACCACTTTCACCGCCACGACGCTTGTTTGGCTCCTCGACCCACTCACCTTGCTCGTTCCAGAAGTACTCAAAGCGGTCTGTGGGCACGGCATCCATTTCCGAAGCACATTCAGCAGTCATCTTTTTACCTCTTGCGTAATACGTAAATCCGCCACATGGCGTAGAGCGGAAAGAAGTCCAGGTGCTCCTGGACACGAAAACCGGCCTGCCTGAATTCTTCTTCGACCGTGGCCGCCGGTAACACAAAACGATTCTGATAACCCGTCTGCCCAACTTCGGATAGCCGCTTGCGCTCCATCCGCTTGCGCTTCCAGGCCTTGAAATTACCATCGACCCACAGCGAGATGATCACGCTGTCACGGGTTACCCGCTGAAACTCGCGCAGCAACGCCATCCGGTGTTCGGCTTCACCGATGTGGTGCAGCAAGCGCATGGAAAAAATGCAATCCACCGCGTTGTCCGGTAATTCGATATCAAACGCGGACGTTTGCAAGGTTCGTACACGTCTTACGACTTCAGCCGGTTGCGCCACCGTAGCGGTGTTCAACATGGCCGCCGAATTGTCGGCTCCGACAATGACCCGGTTGGCCTTTTCGGCCAGCAACGGCCAGAAACGACCGGCACCACAGGGCAAGTCCAAAACCAGGCCTGGATCTCCCACCAAGGACAGGGCGGTACGGGCCAACTGCTCGTCACGCTTGTGGGACAGTTGGCGCGCCAGGCCATCCTGGTGCTTGAGCAGATACTCCTGGGCGTGTTGAGCATCGTATTTTTCGGAAAAATCCAGCTTGATCGGTATAGCCATCATCAAGGTCTCCTGCACTGATGGCGCTACCTTAGGCAGCTGCATGTCAGCGACAGGTCGTCCCTTTGTGAAAACTTCATGCCGTTCAATGGAGAAATATTGCCGGGTTTTACAACGCACTAACAGTAGCCTGGGGCCACTTCTGCACAAAAATCGACAAGTGACAGGCCCTGAATAACAGGGCCAGACATGGACAATCAGGCCTTGGCCGATTGCAACTGGACGTGAAAACGACAGCCATTGGGCGTCATGGTGCTGAGGCTGACGCTCCACCCCTGGTTCTCACAGATGCGCTGGACCAGGGAAAGTCCCAAGCCCAATCCTTCACCACGCTTCTCATCGCCACGCACAAAAGGCTCGAACATCGCCTCGCGCTTTTCCTCGGGAATCCCCACTCCGCTGTCTTCCACCACGAAGCCGTCGGGCACGAGGCTCAGGCGAATGAAGCCCTGCTCGGTGTAGTGCAGGGCATTGCGCAGAAGGTTGCCCATCACCGCATGCAGGAAGGTAGCGTTGTAGCGAGTATCGCCAGGCTGGCCAGGATCGAAAATCAGCTCGATGCCCTTGGTCCTGATGGCCTCGCTCCAGATCCCGATCAGGTCCCTGGCGGCCTGCTCCAGCGTCAGCCGCGGCGACATGCTGGCATCTTCGCGCTGGGCTCGCGCCAGCATCAGGAAGGTCTGTACCAGCTCGCGCATTTCTTCACTGGCCCGGGCAATACGTTCGACCTGGGCTCGCTCGCGCTGATCCAGGGCAGGGTTCTCCAGCAATAGCTCACAAGAGGTGGCCAACACCATCAACGGTGTACGCAATTCGTGGCTGACGTCGCTGGTGAACAGGCGCTCGCGATTCAGCGCCTGGCGCAAGCGGCCCAAGGTGGCGTCGAAGGCGATGGCCAGCTCCCCCACTTCGTCCGCGGCATAGTCCGGTGCCAATGGCGGTGCCAGCCCCAGCAACTGATCACGATGCCGTACCTGGCGTGAAAGACGCACCACCGGCGCCATTACCCGACGCGCCAGGACCCAGCCCAGGAACACCGCCAGCGCCAGGCTGAGGACAAACCCCACCAATACCACCGCGAACAATATGCGCTCGCGCTCCTCGAAATCGCTCTGGTCCTGCAGCAGCACATAGCGCCGCCCATCCACGACCTCGACCATGGCGTGATAGGACAGTTGCTCGCGAAACACCTCGTGGAACCCCGGGTCCAGGTGACGCAGGTCCTTGGGGAGCTCGAAGTCGCCGCGACCGCCGCTGTAGTAGAACAATTGGTCCGGCTCGGGACGATGGTTCCAGTCGGCGACGTTATCCATCAGCAACAGGCGCTGCAGGTCACCACCGAGGCCGGCGGAGATGAGCTTCTCTTCCACCAGGTGCACCGTCGCCACGATGCCCATGGCAAAGGCTCCTGCCACCAGCGCGCTCATCAGCGCAAACGCGATGATGATGCGCTGGGCAAGGCTCTGCTTAAACTCCATCGCGCCCCTCGGCCAGGCGGTAGCCGACACCATGCACGGTGTGCAGCAGTGGCTTGGCGAATGGTTTGTCGATCACTTGGCGCAGTTGATGGACATGGCTGCGCAGGCTGTCGCTATCGGGGCAGTCATCGCCCCACAGGGCCTCCTCGAGGATCTCCCGACGCAGCACATGCGGGCTCTTCTGCATCAGCACCGCCAGCAGCTTCAAGCCGACCGGGTTGAGTTTGAGCAGGCGCCCTTCACGGGTGACCTCGAGGGTGTCGAGGTCGTAGTTCAAATCGCCAACCTGCAAGGCACGCCGGCCACCGCCCTGGCTACGACGCATCACGGCCTCGATCCGGGCGGCCAGCTCCGACAACGCGAACGGCTTGAGCAGGTAGTCGTCGGCCCCGGACTTGAAGCCCTGGAGGCGATCATCGAGCTGGTCGCGAGCGGTGAGCATGATCACTGGCGTGTCACGCCGGGCGTCTTCGCGCAGGCGCTTGCACAGGGTATAGCCATCGATCCCCGGCAACATGATGTCGAGCACGATCAGGTCATAGTGCTCGGTGGCGGCCAGGTGCAAACCCGACAGGCCATCCTGGGCACAGTCGACGGTATAGCCCTTGAGCCCCAGGTAGTCAGCCAGGTTGGCGAGAATATCGCGGTTGTCTTCAACCAGTAGGATTCGCATCGGCACTCTCTCCGTATACAGTTATGGCCGTCTTGGCTCGCGCAGCTTAAGGCCAAGTCCGGCTCACCGCCACCCTTGTCGGGCGGCTCGGGTGGCTGTTTCCAGTGTCGCCATGACTTGACGTTTTTTTCACCCAAGGCTCACGGCCCGACGACGGCCAGGGCAACACAATGGCAGCCATTTGCCCTGGATTTGCCGCAGGGCAACGGAAACGAAAAAGCCCCGCCGGCTTGCGCCGGCGGGGCTTTTCAGTACAGGGGTAAGGCTGGCTTACATCATGCCGCCCATGCCACCCATGCCGCCCATGTCTGGCATGCCGCCGCCAGCTGGAGCATCTTTCTTCGGCGCGTCGGCAACGGCGGCCTCGGTGGTCAGGATCAGACCGCCGATGGAAGCTGCAGCTTGCAGAGCCGAACGAGTCACCTTGGTTGGGTCCAGGATGCCCATTTCGATCATGTCGCCGTATTCGCCGGAAGCGGCGTTGTAACCGAAGTTACCTTTGCCGTTCTTCACTTCGTTGACGACAACGCTTGGCTCGTCGCCGCTGTTAGCGGAGATCTGGCGCAGCGGAGCTTCAACGGCGCGACGCAGAACCGCGATACCCACGTCCTGGTCAGCGTTGTCGCCCTTGAGGTCGACGATCGCTTGCAGAGCACGGATCAGGGCTACGCCACCGCCAGGCACCACGCCTTCTTCAACGGCTGCACGGGTAGCGTGCAGGGCGTCTTCAACGCGGGCTTTCTTCTCTTTCATTTCAACTTCGGAGCCAGCGCCAACCTTGATCACTGCAACGCCGCCGGACAGCTTGGCCAGGCGCTCTTGCAGTTTTTCACGGTCGTAGTCCGAGGAAGTCTCGGCCACTTGGGCACGGATCTGAGCGATACGGGCTTCGATGTCGGCCTGGTTGCCAGCACCGTCGACAACGGTGGTGTTTTCCTTGGACAGGGTCACGCGCTTGGCGCTACCCAGGTGCTCCAGGGTGGTGCTTTCCAGGCTCAGACCGATTTCTTCGGAGATCACGGTACCGCCGGTCAGGACGGCGATGTCCTGCAGCATGGCCTTGCGACGATCGCCGAAGCCTGGAGCCTTGACGGCTGCGACTTTGACGATACCGCGCATGTTGTTCACAACCAGAGTCGCCAGGGCTTCGCCTTCGACGTCCTCGGCCACGATCAGCAGTGGGCGGCCGGCTTTGGCAACGGCTTCCAGCACTGGCAGCATTTCGCGGATGTTGGAGATCTTCTTGTCCACCAGCAGGATCAGCGGGCTGTCCAGCTCGGCAACCATGGTGTCTGGCTTGTTGACGAAGTAAGGAGACAGGTAGCCACGGTCGAACTGCATGCCTTCAACGACCGACAGTTCGTTTTCCAGGCCTGTGCCTTCTTCGACAGTGATCACGCCTTCTTTACCCACTTTCTCCATGGCTTCGGCAATGATGTCGCCGATGGAGTTGTCGGAGTTGGCGGAGATGGTGCCTACCTGGGCGATGGCCTTGGTGTCGGCGCATGGCTTGGACAGGTTCTTCAGCTCTTTGACGATGGCGATGGTCGCCTTGTCGATGCCGCGCTTGAGGTCCATCGGGTTCATGCCGGCAGCAACGGCCTTCAGGCCTTCGTTGACGATCGACTGAGCCAGAACGGTGGCGGTGGTGGTGCCGTCGCCAGCGTCATCGTTGGCACGGGAGGCAACGTCTTTGACCAGCTGCGCGCCCATGTTCTCGAAACGGTCTTCCAGTTCGATTTCCTTGGCTACGGAAACGCCATCCTTGGTGATGGTCGGAGCGCCGAAGCTCTTTTCCAGGATCACGTTACGGCCTTTCGGGCCCAGGGTAGCTTTTACCGCGTCAGCCAGGACGTTGACGCCGGTGAGCATTTTCTTGCGGGCGGAGTCGCCGAATTTAACTTCTTTAGCAGCCATGATCGATATTCCTTAAATACTGTGTAGTAGCGGGAAAATACGCGGGGAATCAGCCTTCGATAACGGCGAGAATCTCGTTCTCGGCCATTACCAGCAGATCTTCGCCATCGACTTTCACGGTGTTGCTGCCGGAGTACGGGCCAAACACCACTTTGTCACCCACTTTCACGGCCAGCGCACGTACTTCACCGTTGTCCAGCACACGGCCGGTACCTACAGCGACGACTTCGCCACGGTTAGGTTTTTCAGCGGCCGAACCAGGCAGAACGATACCGCCGGCAGTTTTCGATTCTTCTTCGCTGCGACGGATGACGACGCGGTCATGCAGAGGACGAAGCTTCATTGTCGATCTCTCCTAATTGTGGTTTTCAGCGGCCGGTGTCGATACCGGCGGGTTAACAAATCCGGCGTGGCCGGTTGCGGCTCGACGAGCGAGACGCAGAAGTCTGTCTGGTATCAGCACCAGAAACCTTGCGGTGACCGTTACATAAGGGCGCACAAAGCTATTACAAGGGCTGGTGGGTGAAATTTTTTAAATCGCCTGCGCAACAACGAACACGGCACCCGAAGGTGCCGTGTGCTTGAGGCTGGAAACATCAATCGCGGTGCTCGAACTCACCTTCGATGACATTGGGCTCGCGCCCCAGGGGTTGCTGCGGCGCAGGACCACCACGGGCCGAACGCATGTCGTCGGCAAAGGCACGTTGGCGCAGGGCCTGCTCCTCGGCGCGCTCACGCATCTTGTTGGCCAGCAGGCGGCGGGTGAACGGCAGCAGCATCAGCAGGCCGAACACATCGCTGATGAAACCGGGCAGGATCAACAAGCCACCGCCCAGGGCCAGCATCAGGCCCTCGAGCATTTGCTGGGCCGGCAACTCGCCGCGATTGAGACTTTCACGAGCGCGCAGGGCCGTGGCCAGCCCGGCCACACGCAACACCATCACGCCAAGCAGCGAACCGAGAATGATCAGCAGCAGGGCCGGGAAAAACCCGATCGCCGCGCTGACCTTGACGAAGACGAACAGCTCCAACACTGGGAACAGCAGAAAGAGCAACAGAAAAGGGCGCATCAAATGGTTTCCTCTGCGGAAGAATGCCTTCCAGTAGACCGTAGATGACGTCGCCAATTCGTGAATTCAAGCATCCACGGTCCGATTTTTCGGCCATTGATCGGCGCGAGCCAGAAAAACCAAGGCCTCGCGCACTTGTGTCGGCGTGTTGCAAGGGGCTTGGAATGGCAACCAATACAGCGCCTGGCCAATACGCAAGTGCATGCCCTCGGTATCGATCCCGGCCATCTGCGCCGGTACCTTGTCAGGCAAGCCGGTCAGCTCGACGTAGTGGGCGATGGCATTGGCATGATCGCTGTTCATGTGCTCCACCATGCTCAACTCGGCCTTGCCGGCGAACGGATTGGCCAGGGTCAGCTGGTCGACCCAATGGATGGCGCCGAAACCACCGATGTAGCGATGGCGTACCGGCTTGAGGACCCAGAAATCGAAATCGTGGGCCTGGTGGTAGTTCTGCGATTTGGGAAAATAGCGGTAGTAGCGCTCGGCGGCCGCCTCGATCGCTGCCTCGTCGGTCAGTTTCTCGGCTTCGGCCAGGTAAGTCAGGCGCCCCACGGCCTGTATGTCGTCGGCATCACGCTCGCCAACCAGCAGTGAACACTTGGGGTCCTTCTGCAGGTTATGGGTGTGCTGGGCGATGCGGCTGATAAGAATCAGCGGACGGCCTTCGGCATCGAGGCAGTAAGGCACTACGGAACCGAAGGGAAAACCCGGCATGGACTTGGAATGCGTCGACAGCACGCCACGGTATTCCTTGAGCAGCAGTTCTCGTGCATTCTTGGCAGCTTCAACGCTCACTTTATGACTCCTTCAATAGAATCCGTCGAAAACGGACGGGCGAATGGACCATGGTCCAACTACGCCTACGGGGCAATACTCGTCTGCAGCCAGGTCTGGTCCGGCTGTCGAGCAGGGCCCTGGAACAAGGACACCCTCTCACGACAGCTGGCAGGACATGCGAATGCAACTCACTGACAAAGTAATCATTATCACTGGCGGTTGCCAAGGCCTGGGCCGCTCCATGGGCGAGTATTTTGCCAGCCGTGGAGCCAGGCTGGCGCTGGTGGACCTGAACCAGGAAAAACTCGACCAGGCCGTCGCGGCTTGCAAGGCACACGGCGTAGAAGCTCGCTCATACCTGTGCAACGTGGCCAACGAAGAACAGGTCGAGCACATGGTGAATCAGGTTGCCGAGGACTTCGGGGCCATCCACGGCTTGATCAACAATGCCGGGATCCTGCGCGATGGCCTGCTGCTCAAGGTCAAGGACGGTGAAATGACCAAGATGAGCCTGGCCCAGTGGCAGGCCGTGATCGATGTCAATCTCACCGGTGTATTCCTGTGCACCCGGGAAGTTGCAGCCAAGATGGTAGAGCTCAAGAACAGCGGCACGATCATCAACATCTCGTCGATTTCCCGCGCCGGCAACATCGGCCAGACCAACTATTCCGCCGCCAAGGCCGGGGTGGCTGCAGCGACCGTGACCTGGGCCAAGGAATTGGCACGCTATGGCATTCGCGTAGCGGGAATCGCCCCAGGTTTCATCGAGACCGAGATGACCCTGGGCATGAAACCCGAGGCCCTGGAGAAGATGACCGCTGGCATTCCCCTCAAGCGCATGGGCAAGCCCGAGGAGATCGCCCATTCGGCGGCCTACATTTTCGAAAACGACTACTACACCGGGCGCATCCTGGAAATGGACGGTGGCTTGCGCCTCTAAGCTGTTCAGCCTGCGAGCCCCAGCCATTGCGACTGGGGCTCGCCACGGCACCGCGGTAGCGGCGCCCTCCCCCTTCAGTCTTCGCTGATGGTGATGCTCGGCATGGCCGGCGTCGCCTTTTCCTGCAACACGATGCGCGCGCCCACGTGCCGAGCCAGCTCCTGGTAGACCATGGCGATCTGGCTGTCCGGCTCGGCGATCACCGTTGGCTTGCCTCCGTCGGCTTGCTCGCGGATCAGCATCGACAACGGCAGCGAAGCCAGCAGTTCAACGCCGTACTGGTTGGCCAGTTTCTCGCCGCCGCCCTCGCCGAACAGGTGTTCAGCATGGCCGCAGTTGGAGCAGATGTGCACCGCCATGTTTTCCACCACGCCCAACACCGGGATGTTGACCTTGTGGAACATCTCGACACCCTTGCGCGCATCCAGCAGGGCCAGGTCCTGGGGAGTGGTGACGATCACCGCCCCTGCCACCGGGACCTTTTGCGCCAGGGTCAGCTGGATGTCGCCGGTGCCCGGCGGCATGTCGATCACCAGGTAGTCCAGGTTGCCCCAGTCGGTCTGGGTCACCAGTTGCTGCAAGGCCCCGGAAGCCATGGGACCGCGCCAGACCATCGGCGTGTTGTCGTCGGTCAGGAAAGCCATGGACATGACCTCCACGCCATGGGCCTGGATCGGCACGAACCACTTCTGGTCCTTGATCTTCGGCCGGGTGCCCTCGGCGATGCCGAACATGATGCCCTGGCTCGGGCCATAGATATCAGCGTCGAGGATACCCACGCGCGCGCCTTCGCGCGCCAGGGCCAGGGCCAAGTTGGCCGCCGTGGTGGACTTGCCCACGCCGCCCTTGCCCGAAGCGACCGCCACCACGTTCTTGACGTTGGCCAGGCCCGGTACCTGGGCCTGGGCCTTGTGCGCGGCGATCACGCTGTTGATCTCGACCTTGGCCCCGCTGACGCCATCCAGGCCTTCGATGGCCAGCTGCAACATCTGCGCCCAGCCGCTCTTGAACAGGCCGGCGGCATAACCCAGTTCCAAGCGGACGGTGACCCGGTCGCCCTGGACGTCGAGGTCCCGTACGCAACCGGCGCTGACCGGGTCCTGGTTAAGGTAGGGGTCGGTGTATTGGCGAAGAACGGCTTCCACCGCTGCGCGATTGACGGCGCTCATGGGCAACTCCGATAACAAGACAGGAAAATCAGCCGGCTATCCTACGCCGCCGCCATCATTGTGGCGAGGGAGCCTCCTCGCGCAGGACGTGGCCAACCAGCCACAAGGACGCCTGGAAGGGTGAAAAATCCGTGCCGGCGCTTTATAGTGGCCGACCTTCGTTTCATCAAGTAGCCGAGCCCCATGTCCGAGCCACGCAAGATTCTCGTCACCAGCGCCCTGCCCTATGCCAATGGTTCCATCCACCTTGGCCACATGCTCGAGTACATCCAGACCGACATGTGGGTGCGCTTCCAGAAGCACCGCGGCAACCAATGCATCTATGTCTGCGCCGACGACGCACACGGCTCGGCCATCATGTTGCGCGCGGAAAAAGAAGGCATCACCCCGGAACAACTGATCGCCAACGTGCAGGCTGAACACAGCGCCGACTTTGCCGACTTCCTGGTGGACTTCGACAATTTCCACTCGACCCACGCCGAAGAGAACCGCGAGCTTTCGAGTCAGATCTACCTCAAGCTGCGGGACGCCGGGCACATTGCCACTCGCTCCATCACCCAATACTTCGACCCGGACAAGAAAATGTTCCTGGCCGACCGCTTCATCAAGGGCACCTGCCCGAAATGCGGCACCGAGGACCAGTACGGCGATAACTGCGAAAAATGCGGCGCCACCTACGCGCCCACCGACCTGAAGGATCCGAAGTCGGCGATCTCCGGCGCCACTCCGGTGCTCAAGGAGTCCCAGCACTTCTTCTTCAAGCTGCCGGACTTCCAGCAGATGCTGCAAACCTGGACCCGTAGCGGCACCTTGCAGGACGCCGTGGCCAACAAGATCGCCGAGTGGCTGGACGCCGGCCTGCAACAGTGGGATATCTCCCGCGATGCGCCGTACTTCGGCTTCGAGATCCCCGATGAGCCGGGCAAGTATTTCTATGTCTGGCTGGACGCACCCATCGGCTACATGGCCAGCTTCAAGAACCTCTGCGCCCGTCGCCCGGAGCTGGACTTCGATGCCTTCTGGAACAAGGACTCCAACGCCGAGCTGTATCACTTCATCGGCAAGGACATCGTCAACTTCCACGCCCTGTTCTGGCCGGCCATGCTCGACGGTGCAGGCTATCGCAAGCCGACCGGCATCAACGTCCATGGCTACCTGACCGTCAACGGCCAGAAGATGTCCAAGTCCCGCGGCACCTTCATCAAGGCCCGTACCTACCTGGATCATCTGTCGCCCGAGTATCTGCGCTACTACTACGCCTCCAAGCTGAGCCGTGGTGTCGACGACCTGGACCTGAACCTCGAAGACTTCGTGCAGAAGGTCAACTCCGACCTGGTGGGCAAGGTGGTGAACATCGCCAGCCGTTGCGCCGGCTTCATCCACAAGGGCAATGCCGGGGTGATGGTCGATACCAATGCCGCTCCGGAACTGACCGAGGCCTTCCTGGCCGCCACACCGAGCATCGCCGAGGCCTATGAGGCCCGCGACTTCGCCCGCGCCATGCGCGAGATCATGGCCCTGGCCGACCGTGCCAACGCCTGGATCGCCGACAAGGCGCCCTGGTCGCTGAACAAGCAGGAAGGCAAGCAGGATGAAGTCCAGGCCATCTGCGCTACCGGCATCAACCTGTTCCGCCAGTTGGTGATCTTCCTCAAGCCGGTGCTGCCAGGCCTGGCCGCCGACGCCGAGGCCTTCCTCAACGTCCCGGCGCTGACCTGGAACGACCACCAGCAACTGCTGGCCAACCATCAGCTCAACGAATTCAAGCCGCTGATGACCCGGATCGATCCAGTGAAAGTCCAAGCCATGACTGACGCCTCGAAAGAAGACCTGGCGGCCACCCAGACCGACACCGGGGCGCCCAAGGGCAATGGCGAGCTTGCCAAGGACCCACTGTCGCCGGAAATCGACTTCGACACCTTCGCGGCCGTTGACCTGCGCGTTGCGCTGATCGTCAAGGCCGAAGCCGTGGAAGGCGCCGACAAGCTGCTGCGCCTGACCCTGGATATCGGTGATGAGCAACGCAACGTGTTTTCCGGGATCAAGAGTGCCTACCCGGACCCGTCCAAGCTCGACGGTCGCCTGACCATGATGATCGCCAACCTCAAGCCGCGGAAAATGAAGTTCGGTATTTCCGAGGGCATGGTGATGGCGGCCGGTCCTGGCGGTGAAGAAATCTACCTGCTGAGCCCCGACAGCGGCGCCAAGCCCGGCCAGCGGATCAAGTAGGCCTGCCTGCGGGACCCCATCCCCCCGTTGCCCCTGGGCGCAACGGGGGGATTTGCATATCTGGACAATCGCACACGCGAGTTTGCCTACTCTTGAGGTACCGCCTGCTTGCATCGGCATCAACCATGACCCACTTCCTGCTCGCTCTTGTCAGCACCGCCCTGGTCAACAACTTTGTGTTGCATTGGCCTCTGGGCGCCGACCCGCTGCTTCAAGTTCAGGGCAGCGATCGACGGCGCCTGCACGCCCTGGGCCTGGCAACCACGGTCTTGATGCTGGTCAGCTGCGTGCTGGGATTGCTCCTCTATCGTGTACTGCTGGCCCCCTGGGGGCTGGAGTCTTTGCAGATGTTCGTCTGGCTGCCCCTGAACGTACTGCTGATCAAGCCACTGTTGCACCTGCTGCCACGGATCTTGCCAGCCCTGCCATTCGACGGCCTCTGGCCCCTGTTGCTGGGTAATGCCGGCGTGCTCGGCCTGCTGTTCATCGGGAGCCAGGGCAACCTCGGGCTGGTCTCCATGGGTGCCATGAGCCTGGGTGCCGGTCTCGGTTTCTGGCTGGTGCTCGGCCTGTTCCATGACCTGCGCCAGCGCGTCTGCAACAATGATATTCCCCTGCCCTGGCAAGGCCTGCCGCTGGACCTGATCGGTGCCGGCCTGCTGGCGGTGGCGTTCCTGGGCTTCAACGGACTGGTCAAACCATGAGCCTGATTCAACGCATCGACGCCCTCTTGCCCCAGACCCAATGTGGCAAGTGTGGCCATGGCGGATGCAAACCCTACGCCGAGGGCATCGCCAACGGCGAGGCCATCAACAAATGCCCGCCCGGTGGCGAGGAAACCATCGCCGGCCTGGCCCGACTACTGCAACTGCCGATCATCGAACTGGATCGCAGCCGCGGCGAAGCCCCGGCCCAGGTGGCCTACATCCGCGAAGCCGAGTGCATCGGCTGCACCAAGTGCATCCAGGCCTGCCCGGTGGACGCTATCGTCGGCGCAGCCAAGCTGATGCACACCGTGCTGCTCGACGAATGCACCGGTTGCGACCTGTGCGTCGCCCCTTGTCCCGTGGACTGCATCGACATGCTGCCCCTGCCCCCGGGCCAGGTGATACCGATTGTCGGCGGCCTGGCCAGCAGCCCCGAGCAATTGCAGGCCCGCAGCAGCAAGCGCGAGCACGCCAGGCGCCGTTTCGAACAGCGCAATCAACGCCTGCAACGCGAAGAAGCCCGACGCCTGGCCGAACGCCAGGCCCGGGCTCAAAAAGCCGCCCAGCCTGCCACGAGCGGCGACAATCCGGTCCAGGCGGCGATCGAGCGGGTCCGCGCGCAAAAGGCCGCGGCGGCCGACGCCGCGCTGAAGAAAGCCAAGATCGAACTGGCCATGAGCCGGGCCCAATTGAACAAATCGCTCAAGGCCTTCGGGCATCCGCCAACCTTCGAACAACAATCGCAACTGGTCGTCCTGCAACAGCAGTTCGAAGCCGCCGAGCAAGCCCTGGCCCACCTGGAGGCCCAAGCCCCGAGCGTTCCGGCAGCGGCGCCCCCCAAGGATGCCAATCTCAAGCGTGCCAAGATCCAGTTGGCCACCCGTCGCGCCGAACTGAAGAAGGCCGAGGCCGCAGGTGCCCCGCAGGCCGAGCTGGAAGCCCTGAGTGCCGCCCTGGCGGCGGCCGAACAGGACCTGCACGCTGCCGAGGATGCCAGCGCCAAACCGGCACCGGTGCTCACGCGTACCGAGAAACGCCCCATCGATCCGCAACTGCGCCGGCTGAAAACCGAACTGGCCTATGCCCGCGCCGAGTTGCATAAACTACAACGCCAGGCGGCCAGTGATGAGCAACTGGCACAGGCCCGGACACGCCTGAAGGAAGTCGAGCGGCAGGTGGATGCCCATGCTGCTGGTTGAAGGCGCCGACCCGCGCCTGCGCCAGGCCATGGGGCGAGTGCTGCTGGCCACGTTGCCGGGGGCGCTGGCATTGCTGTGGCTGTACGGCTGGGGAGTGTTGCTGAACCTGGTACTGGCTGCCAGCGGCGCACTGGCCATGGAGGCCCTGGTGCTGTTCTTGCGCAAGCGCCCACTGCTGCCGTCTCTCAGCGATGGCAGCGCCCTGGTCAGCGCGACCCTGCTGGCACTGGCCCTGCCGGCTTACTGTCCCTGGTGGCTGGCACCCAGTGCGGCTGCCAGCGCCCTGCTCCTGGGCAAGCACCTGTATGGCGGTGTAGGACAGAACCCCTTCAACCCCGCCATGCTGGGGTATGCCCTGGCCCTGCTGTGTTTCCCGCAGTCCATGACCCATTGGCCTGCCCCCCACGCCATGGGCCTGCTGGAGGGCTTGCAGCGGGTTTTCGACCTGGACAGCCTGCGCCCGGATGCCTGGGCCCAAGCCACGGCCCTGGACAGCCTGCGCATCAACAAGAGCCTGACGGTCGATGAACTCTTTGCCGCTCACCCGGCCTTCGGTCATTTCGGTGGGCGCGGCGTCGAGTGGGTCAACCTGGGGTTTCTCGCCGGCGGCCTGTTACTGCTGCAGCAGCGAGTCATCAGTTGGCATGCCCCTGTGGGTATGCTCGCCAGTCTGTTGCTCATCAGCCTGGTGTGCTGGAACGGCACGGGCTCCGACTCCCATGGTTCGCCGCTGTTCCATCTGCTCACCGGCGCCAGCATGCTCGCTGCCTTCTTTATCGTCACCGAACCGGTATCAGGCCCAAAGACGGCCCGGGCCCGTTTGTTGTTTGGCATCGGGGTCGGCCTGCTGACCTACCTGATCCGGACCTGGGGCAGCTATCCAGACGGAGTGGCGTTCGCCGTGCTCCTGATGAACCTTGCAGTACCGGCGCTGGAACGCTACTGCACCGCACGACAAGCCAGGGTCTCATCATGAAGACCTGGCGCAGCCTGTTACTGCTGGTCATGCTCGGCATCCTGGGCATCACCGGTACCCTGTGGCTACAACACACCACCGCCCCACGCATCGAAGCCGAGCAACGGTCGCTGCAGGCACGCAAGCTGCTGGACCTGCTGCCATCGGGCAGCTACGACAACCAGCCCCTGGACCAGCCACTTCCCTTGACCGAAGTGCAATTGGACAACAGCCTTCTGTTGGAGGGTTACCTGGCCACCCGCAATGGCCAGCCCAGTGCCCTGCTGCTGCGTAGCAGGACCACTGGCTACGCAGGCCCTATCGAATTGCTGATCGCCATCGACAGCCAAGGTCGCCTGCTGGGCAGCAAGACTCTGAAGCAGGATGAAACCCCAGGCCTTGGCGGGCTTATCGCCGAACATCCCAACCCCTGGCTGGCGGGTTTTACCGGCAAGTCCCGCGGCGATCCAGACGATAGTGCCTGGGCCCTGAAAAAGGACCATGGCCAGTTCGATCAGATCGCTGGAGCCACCATCACCTCCCGCGCCGTGATCAGTGCCTTGCATGATGCCCTGCGCTATTTCGATGAACATCGCCAGTCATTGCTGCCCCAGGTGCCCCATGGATAAGTCGCTGTCGCTACCAGGGCTGCTCATGCTGCCAACGTTGCTCGGAGCCACGGATAGCTGGGTCAAGGCACTGGGCATCGTCCTGTCCGGGGCATTGCTGATGACAGCCTTTGGCAGCGGCATGCAGCTGCTACGCCCCCATCTACCGGCCAACCGCCAAGACCTGGCCAGCCTGTTGTTGGCAGCAACCCTGGGCAGTTGCCTATGGTTGGCGGTGCAAGCCTGGAGCTATGAACTACACCAACAGCTCGGCCTTTACCTGGCGCTACTGCCCTTGCAATGCCTGGCCTTGGAGCATGCCGGATTTTTTCAACGCACAGACCGGATACGCCTGGCCGCAGGACTCTGTAGCACCTTGATCATGTTGGGAGCCTTGCGCGAAGTGCTTGGCAGCGGGGCCCTGGGAAGCCACTTGGGCTGGCTTGCCGGCCTGGCCGGTGAGGACCGTGGTTGGGTGCTGCTACCTGATGGAGGCCTGCGTTTGCTGACTCTTGCACCCGGGGGTTTTATCCTGCTGGGGCTGTTGCTGGCCGCCAAACGGGCCTGGCTCCTCAACCGATCGCCTTCGAGGAAATGAATCACCCATGAATGCAGCCAAACGCCTGGAAATATTTCGCCGGCTCCATGAAGACAACCCCGAACCCAAGACCGAACTGGCCTACTCTTCACCGTTCGAACTCTTGATCGCGGTGATTCTTTCGGCGCAATCGACCGACGTCGGTGTCAACAAAGCCACCGCCAAGCTGTTTCCCGTGGCCAACACCCCGGCCGCCATCCATGCCCTGGGCGTCGATGGATTATCCGAGTACATCAAGACCATCGGCCTGTACAACAGCAAGGCCAAGAACGTCATCGAAACCTGTCGTTTACTGGTAGAACGCCACAACAGCGAGGTACCACAAACCCGCGAAGAGCTGGAGGCCCTGCCTGGTGTTGGCCGCAAGACCGCCAACGTGGTCCTCAATACGGCCTTCCGCCAACTGACCATGGCCGTCGACACGCACATTTTCAGGGTCAGCAATCGTACGGGGCTGGCACCGGGGAAGAATGTGGTGGAAGTGGAAAAGAAGCTGATGAAATTCGTACCCAAGGAGTTTCTGCTCGATTCCCACCACTGGTTGATCCTCCATGGGCGCTATGTATGCCTGGCCCGCAAGCCGCGCTGCGGTAGCTGTCGAATCGAGGACCTGTGCGAATACAAGCAGAAGACTTCCGATGATTGACCAGGCATTGATTTTCCTGATGAGTCGATTGAAAAAATCTTTTTTACCCGCCAGGAGAATATCGATATAAGGAGCGCCAATGGCAGTCCTAGCCTGGAGTTGACCTTATGAGTACTGGCAAAGAACAATTGGAAGTAGAAGACGACTTCAACGCGGCAGAAACAGATGATGCCGAGCCCGTAGTAGAGGTTGCGAAAACCAATCTGAGCAAACGTCGCACAATCGACAATCTCCTCGAAGAGCGGCGCTTGCAAAAGCAATTGGCCGATTACGACTATGACCTCTAATAACAAAAAAACCTCCAGCCGGAGGTTTTTTTGTATCTCTGTGCTGTAACTCCTGCGGCCGGTTTCCTCGACCGACCGCAGGCTCATTCCGACGCTGCTCCCAGCTCGCGCTGAACCACTAAAATACTGAACACTCAGGCCAATCGGTGGCGCTGGGCGAATTCGATCAAATCGACCAATGAACGAGCATTGAGCTTGGTCAGCAAGCGCCGCTTGTAGGTACTGATGGTTTTATTACTCAGGCACAGGCCTTCGGCAATCTCCTTGTTACTCATGCCACTGGTAAGTTGTTGCAGTACGACCAACTCTCTTCTGGAAAGTAATTCGATCATTTCCTCCTCACTACTGACGTTCTGGCTTGAACGAAAAGAGTGAAGCGCCTCATTGGGAAAATAACTATAACCAGCCAGTACTGCCCGCACTGCACTGATCAGCTCGGTAATGCCCTGTTGCTTGCATACATAACCAGCAGCCCCAGCCTGCATGCAACGCATGGAAAATGGCCCAGGTGTCTTTAAGGTGAACACCAGGATCTTGGTGAGCATGGAGCGGGACATCAAACGATTGATAACTTCAAGACCATCAACTTTTGGAATCCCGATATCAAGAATCACAATATCGGGAATATATTCCATGGCCAACTTCAAGGCATCCATGCCGTTTTCCGCTTCAGCTACAACTTCGAACCCATGGCGCTCCATCAACATACGCACGGCCAAACGGGTAACAGGGTGATCATCCACGATCAAGACTCTTTTCATAGGGATATCTAAGTCCTGAGTTTTTAGATCCAGCACCATACCCCAGAGATTTGACTCTGACACCGAGCCCCTAGGGGCTACGGCCGTACGAGGACGTTCCTTACAAACAATAGAGAATTGCCTTACAAAACAACTAACTCAACAACAGAAAATATAAAATCACGTATAGGATTAATCTCCATACACGCAACCCAACGTATTAATACTGTAACTTATAAAAATTACCAGACGCTAAAACCCAAGACAACGAAAGCCTTATTCAACCAAGGGCATACAAGAATATAAAAAGCCCAGACTCAGAAAAATAAAAACCGGCAAAGTCCAGAAATTTTCGAAAAAACTCAGGCATAAAAATCCGGAGCTTCTTAAAGCTCCGGATATCTTCAAGGCAATTTAACTGGGCACCCTCACACTCAACTACAAGTCGCGTGGTAACGCCCTGTTGGATTCTTGAACGAAAAAGCATGGCAAGTCTTGAGGCGTCTATCGGGGTCCGTCGATTTATAAATATAAACAGTCACATGTTCCTTACCCTTGAAAGGATCAATACCTCCTATGTGCCACAAATCCTTTTTCAGATAGAGGTCAGTGTCATACAGATTGTTGTAGCCGTTGGTGATGGATTCGCTCGCTGATTCACTGAGGGTTTGACGAATACTGGTGTCTTCTCCATCAGTCGACTTCAACTCAAGCTGCTCTTCGGTAATGGCAGCCCATTTATTGCAAGCATCGTCGCTGCAGACATACACCGCTGCCATCGAATTACTGGACACAATGCCCAGGCACAGCGCTGCTGCCAGGGCCAGCAAGCAGGATTGGCGTGTTTTCATTGGCGTCCTCCCAATTGGAACTTGATTTGATATGACGATGAACAAGGTCTTGCCCCATCGTTTACAGCCCCACCAAGCTCCGACGACTTCCTGGTCATCGTGGATGGGGCTGTAGCGGACCTTATTCCCACCGGGGCGGCGGATGCCATGGCGAAATCTTTCCAACCGTGATGCAGCGGGGCGATGCTTTCCCCATAAAAAACGCCGCCTGCCTCGATGGGCAAGCGGCGCTATAGGTGTATCGATCGTGGCGGTTCATGACCGCCCAGAAACTCAGAGCAAGGTCCGGCCCTTGTTAGCGGCAATCCGCATGCGCAATGCGTTGAGCTTGATGAAGCCTGCGGCATCTGCCTGGTTGTAGGCACCGCCATCTTCTTCGAAGGTCGCGATGTTGGCATCGAACAGCGAATCATCGGACTTACGCCCAGTGACGACGACATTGCCCTTGTACAGTTTCAGGCGCACTACGCCATTCACGTTGACCTGGGAGGCATCGATCATCTGCTGCAACATCAGGCGCTCAGGACTCCACCAGTAGCCGGTGTAGATCAGGCTGGCGTACTTGGGCATCAACTCATCCTTGAGGTGAGCCACTTCACGATCCAGAGTGATGGACTCGATGGCGCGGTGCGCACGCAGCATGATGGTGCCGCCTGGGGTCTCGTAGCAGCCCCGGGACTTCATGCCCACGTAGCGGTTCTCGACGATGTCCAGGCGACCGATGCCGTTCTCGCCGCCAATGCGGTTCAGGGTCGCCAGTACGGTGGCCGGGCTCATGTCCACGCCATCGATGGCCACGATGTCGCCGTTACGATAGGTCAGCTCGATGTAGGTCGGGGTGTTGGGGGCGTTCTCCGGGGAGACGGTCCAGCGCCACATGTCTTCTTCGTGCTCGGTCCAGGTGTCTTCCAGCACGCCGCCTTCATAGGAGATGTGCAGCAGGTTGGCATCCATGGAATAGGGGGACTTCTTCTTGCCGTGGCGTTCGATCGGGATGGCGTGCTTTTCGGCATAGTCCATCAGTTTTTCACGCGACAGCAGGTCCCACTCACGCCAAGGTGCGATTACCTTTACGCCCGGCTTGAGCGCGTAGGCACCCAGCTCGAAACGCACTTGGTCGTTACCTTTGCCGGTGGCGCCATGGGAAATGGCATCGGCGCCGGTTTCGTTGGCAATTTCGATCAGGCGCTTGGCGATCAACGGACGAGCGATGGAGGTACCCAGCAGGTACTCACCTTCGTAGACGGTATTGGCGCGGAACATCGGGAAGACGAAATCACGCACGAACTCTTCGCGCAGATCGTCGATATAGATCTCTTTGACACCCATGGCTTGTGCCTTGGCGCGGGCCGGTTCGACCTCTTCGCCCTGGCCCAGGTCAGCAGTGAAAGTCACTACTTCACAGTTGTAAGTATCCTGCAGCCACTTGAGGATCACCGAAGTGTCCAGGCCGCCCGAATACGCGAGAACGACCTTGTTAACGTCCGCCATGCCATCACTCCACGGGGTTGTACGGAAAGCCGTCAAGTCTACCGATCAACGCGGATAATTTACAGAGGGGCGACAGCTTATGACGACCAAGCGACAGATTATGTCGAGCGAGCGACGACGACAGCCGTATCAGGAAGTCGCTGCAGCGTTGGCCCCTGAGGCAGCCTGGGGAGCTGGAGCCGGCTTCTCGGGTGCAGCGACACGTTCCAGATGCACGTTGACCCGACGGTTTTTCGCCCGATTGGCGGCATTGGTATTGGGAGCCAGGGGATAGCGTTCGCCATGGAAGCGCACGACGATCTGGTTTTCCGCCAAACCGTTGGCCTTGAAGAACTCCATCACCGCCAGCGCCCGACGGCGCGACAGGTCACGGTTGGTCAGGCGATTGCCGCTATTGTCCGAATGGCCGTCAAGCTCGACATGATTGACCGTAGGATCGGCCTTGATGAAGTCCACCATCACCTGCAGCTTGGCCTTGGCCCGGGCGTCCAGCTCGATACCGCCTCCAGGAAAGCCAATCTCGGCCTGCTTGACCTGCTCATAGTTCATCGGCAGCAGTTTGGTCATGCAGACTTGATAGTCGCTGTAAGCCTTGCTGAATTTCACCGGCAGCAGGCGCACCTCGGACACGCCCCCTTCACGGGAGTAATGACGCACCACCGGACTGCGCCCTTCCAGCAGGCCGACGATCAGGCGCCCAGCCTGCATCTGGTTACTGTTGAACAGAACCCCATCGGAACCGGCCTTGACGGCCCCCAGGTTGATGTCGCCACGTCCCGGCTGCCACGGTGCGGCCGCAGCGAGCAGGGTGGCAGAGCCCCCTGCCTGCATCGGGTTGAAGCTCTTGAGACGGAAAATCGCCTGCTCGCCAGCCCGGCGAACGAACTCACCGGAACCAAAATCGGTAACGGGCTGGATCAAGCGGCACTCGAACTTGTCGCCTTCGACCGTCCACTCAATGCTCTCCAGGCGGGTCTGGAAAGTGAGAGCCATCGCGGGCAGGCTGGCAAACACACTGAGCAAGGCTAGATAACGCTGGCGCACGGGAGGCTCCACTGACGTGTACAACAGAAAAATCGACAGGCGTGAATACGCCATACCTTCGGGATATCGGTTGCTCTGAGCAAAACTTGATAGCGAGTGCCTGCAAGAGTCTTTTCCGGTAGCATTCCCCCCTAGTTTTACCCGCCTGGAACCTCCCATGTCCGACCGCCTGACCCTACTGCGTCCCGACGACTGGCACATCCATCTTCGCGATGGGGCCGTGTTGCCCAATACAGTCGCAGATGTCGCGCGCACCTTTGGCCGCGCCATCATCATGCCCAACCTGGTACCTCCGGTACGCAACGCCGAACAGGCCGATGCCTACCGCCAGCGTATCCTGGCTGCTCGCCCAGCCGGCAGCAGCTTCGAACCGCTGATGGTGCTCTACCTCACCGACCGCACCCAACCGGACGAAATCCGTGAAGCCAAGGCCAGTGGCTTCGTGCACGCCGCCAAGCTGTACCCGGCCGGCGCCACTACCAACTCGGACTCGGGCGTGACCAGCATCGACAAGATCTTCCCAGTCCTGGAAGCCATGGCTGAAGTCGGCTTGCCGCTGCTGGTCCATGGCGAAGTGACCCATGGTGATATCGATGTCTTCGATCGCGAGAAGATCTTCATCGATGAACACATGCGGCGAGTGGTCGAGCGCTTCCCGACCCTCAAGGTGGTGTTCGAGCACATCACTACCGCCGATGCCGTGCAGTTCGTCAAGGAGGCTTCGGCCAAGGTCGGCGCCACCATCACTGCACACCACCTGCTGTACAACCGTAACCACATGTTGGTCGGCGGGATTCGCCCGCACTTCTATTGCCTGCCGATCCTCAAGCGCAACATCCACCAGCATGCCCTGCTGGATGCGGCCACCAGCGGCAACGAGAAGTTCTTCCTCGGTACCGACTCGGCGCCCCATGCCCAGCATGCCAAGGAAGCCGCCTGCGGTTGCGCCGGTTGCTACACCGCTTTCGCGGCCATCGAGCTGTATGCCGAAGCCTTCGAACAGCGCAATGCGCTGGACAAACTGGAAGCCTTCGCCAGCCTCAACGGCCCACGCTTCTATGGCCTGCCGGCCAACACCGATCGCATCACCCTGGTTCGTGAAGAATGGACCGCCCCCGCCAACCTGCCATTCGGTGAGTTGACCGTCATTCCGCTGCGCGCCGGAGAAAAACTGCGCTGGCGCCTGCTGGAGGATCACTCGTGAGTGACGACCATTTCGACGACGAGCAAGAAGGTAACAGCGGTGGTTCTCGCCACCCCATGGCGGCACGTTTTCGCGGCTACCTGCCAGTCGTCGTCGACGTTGAAACCGGTGGTTTCAACTCAGCTACCGACGCACTGCTGGAAATCGCCGCCACCACCATCGGCATGGACGAAAAAGGCTTCGTGTTCCCCGAACACACCTATTTCTTCCGGGTCGAGCCTTTCGAAGGCGCGAACATCGAGCCTGCGGCCCTGGAGTTCACCGGGATCAAGCTCGATCACCCCCTGCGCATGGCTGTCAGCGAGGAGACCGCCCTCACGGATATTTTCCGCGGGGTGCGCAAGGCCCTGAAGGCCAACGGTTGCAAGCGCGCGATCCTGGTCGGTCACAACAGCAGCTTCGACCTGGGCTTCCTCAATGCCGCCGTGGCGCGTCTGGACATGAAGCGCAACCCGTTCCATCCGTTCTCCAGCTTCGACACCGCTACACTCGCGGGCCTGGCATACGGCCAGACGGTACTGGCCAAGGCCTGCCAGAGCGCGGACATCGACTTCGACGGCCGCGAGGCACACTCGGCGCGCTATGACACCGAGAAGACTGCCGAGCTGTTCTGCGGCATCGTCAACCGCTGGAAGGAAATGGGCGGCTGGCAAGACTTCGACGACTGAATATCGCCTGCATAAAAAAACCGGCCCTTAAGGCCGGTTTTTTTATGCGAGAGGCCTGGCCTTACAGCTTGCCAGCGTTCTCGGTCAGGTAAGCGGCAACGCCTTCTGGCGAAGCGGTCATGCCCTTGTCGCCTTTTTTCCAGTTGGCTGGGCAAACTTCGCCGTGCTCTTCGTGGAATTGCAGAGCGTCGACCAGACGGATCAGCTCTTCCATGTTACGGCCCAGCGGCAGGTCGTTGACGATCTGCGAACGAACCACACCCTTGTCGTCGATCAGGAACGCGCCACGGAAAGCCACGCCGCCTTCGGACTCTACGTCGTAGGCCTTGGCGATTTCGTGCTTCATGTCGGCAGCCATGATGTATTGAACCTGACCGATGCCGCCGGCATTGATCGGGGTGTTGCGCCAGGCGTTGTGAGTGAAGTGCGAGTCGATCGAAACAGCGATCACTTCTACGTTGCGGGCCTTGAAGTCAGCCATGCGGTGGTCCAGGGCGATCAGCTCGGACGGGCAGACGAAGGTGAAGTCCAGTGGGTAGAAGAACACCAGGCCGTATTTGCCTTTGATGGCCGAGGACAGGGTGAAGCTGTCGACGATTTCGCCATTGCCCAGAACGGCTGGGACGGTGAAGTCAGGGGCTTGTTTGCCTACGAGTACGCTCATTGGATATCTCCTGGTGTGGACGTAGTAATGGAAGAAGGGGATGGGTCCTGAGTCTGCCACGCTGATGCGACAACTCCATGACCTGGCCCCGCTCCGCAAGAACCGCCCATGATACACGGCGTTTTGAGCTGTTCTTAGTGGTTTTTCTCCAAGCAGGCCTGCAAGGCTGGAAATGCCATTAATCTGTCATTACCGGGAGCAAAAGCCATTCGTCACTCCGGCAGGAAAAGACCATAAAGGCTGTCGAAACCACTTTGACAATCATTCTCGTTAACATTAAGATCCATCGCAATTGAGCCCCCAACCAGCGACGGTTCTCATCCTATGTATGTCTGCCTCTGCACCGGTGTCACCGACGGTCAAATCCGCGAAGCGATCTACGAAGGCTGCTGCAGCTACCGCGAAGTACGTCAGGCCACTGGCGTTGCCAGCCAATGCGGCAAGTGTGCGTGCCTTGCCAAGCAAGTGGTTCGTGAGACTTTGAGCGAATTGCAGAGTGCCCAGGCGGCAATTCCCTATCCAGTGGAATTCAATGTCGCTTGATTTAATCACCCAGATTCAAACAACCGGACCTAGTGTCCGGTTTTTTTATGCCTGTAATTCAATTGCTTAGAGGTAAAACGCGGAACACAAACATTCTTATTCCGATTAATTTTCATATATTATTCAATAACTTAGGTTTGACAGTAATCTTTATGCGGCTCAAACTCTGCCCATGTTCCACTAATTACAGGGCAGGACCCCATCATGAAAGGCGACATCACAGTCATCCAGCATCTCAATAAAATCCTTGCCAATGAACTGGTCGCGATCAATCAGTACTTCCTGCATGCCCGCATGTATGAAGATTGGGGCCTGAACAAGCTGGGCAAGCACGAGTACCACGAGTCCATCGACGAAATGAAGCATGCGGACAAGCTGATCAAGCGCATTCTTTTCCTCGAAGGCCTGCCTAACGTCCAGGACTTGGGCAAGCTGCACATCGGTGAACACACCAAGGAAATGCTCGAGTGCGACCTGCGCATCGAGCGTACCGGTCATGCAGACCTCAAGGCAGCGATCGCCTACTGTGAATCGGCCGGCGACTTCGGCAGCCGTGAACTGCTGGAAGATATTCTCGAATCCGAAGAAGAACATATCGATTGGCTGGAAACCCAACTGGGCCTGATCGATAAAGTTGGTATCGAGAACTATCTGCAATCGCAAATGGGTGACGAGTAACTTAGCTCGTTATATCCCCGACAATAAAAAGCCCCGCCTCTTTCCAGAAGTGGGGCTTTTTTGCATTACGTGGATATATTCGCGTAATGCGCAGGAGCGAGTGCTCTCGCTCCTGCAAGACAGCCTGGATCAGGCTTCGGTCTTGGCTGCGGCTGCTTTCTCGGCAGCGGCCTTGATCAGGGTCTGCAGTTCACCGTTGGCGAACATTTCAGCCATGATGTCACTACCGCCAACCAACTCACCGTCTACCCACAGCTGCGGGAAGGTTGGCCAGTTGGCGTATTTGGGCAGGTTGGCGCGAATTTCCGGGTTCTGCAGGATGTCCACGTAAGCGAACTTCTCGCCACACCCCATCACGGCCTGAGCGGCTTTCGCGGAGAAGCCACACTGTGGGGCATTCGGCGAGCCTTTCATGTAAAGCAGAATGGTGTTGTTGGCAATCTGCTCTTTAATAGTTTCGATGATATCCATGGAACACCTCGGCTGAACTTTCCGACTCTGTTGTCGGCACGGTGGCGCATTGTAACGGAATCCTGAGCGTACTGCTTGGCCTCTCCGACAGACTTCTCAGGCGGCCTCAACCTTTACCGGTACCCCATTCAATGCAGCGTTTCCCGACAGTGCATCCAAGTGGCGCTCATCGGTCAGGTCATTGACGCTGCAGCCCGGCTGCTGCGTGGCAATGTTCATCTGCACTCCCGAGCGCCCGTGCCCCCAGCCATGGGGCAGGCTCACCACTCCGGGCATCATCTCCTCACTGGCCAGCACTTCGACTTCCACCGCACCGACCCGGGAACTGATACGCACCCTCTGGCCATCGCTCAGGCCCCGCCGGGCCAGGTCCTGGGGATGCATCAGCAACTGATGGCGAGGCTTGCCCTTCACCAGGCGATGATAGTTATGCATCCAGGAATTATTGCTGCGCACATGCCGGCGTCCGATCAGCAGCAACTCCTCCACTGCCGGCGCCCCCTGCTCGGCAAAGCGCTGCAGGTCCGCCATGATCGCCGGCGGTGCGACCTGGACCCTGCGGTTATCGGTCCTCAGGCGCTGCGCCAGGTTTGGCTGCAGAGGCCCCAGGTCGATGCCATGCGGGTGCTGCTCGAGGGTCTGCAAGGACAAGCCAAACGGTGAGCCATCGCCATAACGCCCGGCTCTGAGGCCCATGTCGATCATCTGCGCAGGGGCCATGGTCGGCTTGAGCGGGTTTCCAGTCCTTGCCGCGAACGCCTTGGCCAAGCCGACGAATATCTCCCAATCGTGCAGGGCCCCCTCGGGCTTGGGCAGGATCGCCCGATTGAAACGGCTGACATTACGCACAGCAAATAGATTGAAGGTGGTGTCGTAGTGATCGTTCTCCAGCGCCGAGGTAGAAGGCAGGATCAAATCTGCATAGCGAGTGGTCTCATTGATGTACAGATCGATGCTGACCATGAAATCCAGGCCGTCCAGGGCCTCCTCCAGGCGCCGGCCATTGGGGGTGGACAGCACCGGGTTGCCCGCCACCGTGACCAGGGCTCGTACCTGCCCCTCCCCCGGAGTGAGCATTTCTTCAGCCAGGGCTGAAACGGGCAGTTCGCCACCGTACTCGGGAAGCCCGGACACCCGACTCTGCCAGGCATTGAAATGCCCGCCGGAGGTCGCCGCCACCAAATCCACCGCCGGCTCGGTACACAAGGCGCCGCCAACCCGATCGAGATTACCCGTGATCAGGTTCAGCAATTGCACCAGCCAATGACACAAGGTACCGAACGCCTGGGTGGAGATCCCCATGCGTCCGTAGCAGACGGCCTTGTCCGCACTGGCAAAGTCTCGGGCCAGTTGACGAATCAAGGGAGCCGGAATCGCACACAGTGGGCTCATGGCCTCGGCGGTGAAACGGGAAACCGCCTGGCGCACCTCGGCCAACCCATCCACCTGCAAATGGCTGTCGCGGGTCGGCCCCTCCTCGAAGATGCTGTTCAACATGCCCAGTAGCAAGGCCACGTCTGCACCCGGGCGAATGAACAGGTGCTGGTCGGCCATCGCCGCCGTCTCGCTGCGTCGAGGATCGACCACCACCACCTTGCCTCCCCGAGCCTGGATGGCCTTCAGGCGCTTTTCCACGTCCGGCACGGTCATGATGCTGCCATTGGACGCCAAGGGGTTGCCGCCAAGGATCAGCATGAAGTCAGTGTGATCGATATCGGGGATCGGCAACAGCAAACCATGGCCGTACATGAAGTAACTGACCAGATGGTGGGGTAACTGATCGACAGAGGTCGCCGAAACCGATTGCGAGTCTTGAGCTGGTTGAGGAAATAGCCGCTATGGGTCATCAGTCCATAGTTATGGACGCTGGGATTACCCTGGTAGGTGGCGACCGCATCATTGCCATGGTGCTGCTGGATATCCACCAGGCGCTCGGCCACCAGGGCAAAAGCCTCATCCCAGCCGATAGGCTGCCATTGCTTGCCGATGCGACGTACCGGCTGGCGCAAGCGATCAGGATCATTCTGGATATCTTGCAGGGCCACGGCCTTGGGACAGATATGGCCACGACTGAAACTGTCTTGATGATCGCCCTTGATCGAGGTAATGCGTGGGCCGCCCTCCTCTTCCTGCGTCACTTCCAGGGTCAAGCCGCAAATAGCTTCACACAGATGGCAAGCACGGTGATGCAGAGTCTTGGTCATGGCCAGCCTCTATTATTTGAAGTACCTGCGTTCAGGCACCGAAGGCAAAAACTATGGCCGCAGCCACGCAAGGACACCAGGGACGTTCGTCATATGAATTCATGGCTATCAACCCAGGCCATGATTGCCACGCTCAATTGGGCGGCAGCCTGGGCAAGCCCTCGGAAGGTATCTGGGCCGTGGTATCCACAGGGCCTTGCCCCGGGTAATCGGCCGACAATTCGGCGAGCAATCGCCAATGCTCGTCGAGACCGGCGCTGATGCTCATCATCCGGTCGATCATCTTGCGCGCAGCAGCCCGGGTCACCTGGTCCTCGCTGCGCAACAGCTCGAATGAAAACGCCGTCACCGAGGCGGTCATGTCGGTGAGCGCCCGGGCCGTGAGCCCCAGCAGCGTCATCAATTGTTGCTCCTTGGACTCCATCGCACATGCATCCCTGCTACTGATTCGCCTTTATAACCCCAGCACTTTGCATTAGGAAATGTTTCAGGCTGGGGCCCCACAAACGCCCCCATCACGAATCTTCGGCCCATGGGTCAGAAAACGACCGCACCGGCACCGGCAGCGCCCCACTCAATTGCCAAGCCGTGCCGGGGCAGTGTACAAATGCCTGGCTGCTGTCTGGAAACTGGTCCCTGAAGTGCCAGCGCATTCGCACCCTGGCCTCCCTGAATGCCCATAATCGTCGTAGCACTATTGGTAAGACGCGACATTTAATTATAAGATCGCGCCTTCCCCTATTTCGTCGCCCCGTGCGGCTTCCGCCGCAGGTCCAGCCCGTTGTTCGACAAAACAAGGCTTTGAGAATCTGCGGTCCGTTGCAAATAAGGTAGTTAATGATGAGCGCAAGGCACTTTCTCTCCCTGATGGATTGCACGCCCGAAGAGCTGGTCAGTGTGATCCGTCGAGGCATCGAGCTGAAGGACCTGCGTAACCGCGGTGTACTCTTCGAGCCCTTGAAAAATCGTGTGCTGGGCATGATTTTCGAAAAATCGTCGACTCGTACCCGACTCTCCTTCGAAGCCGGCATGATCCAGCTGGGCGGCCAAGCCATCTTCCTTTCGCCACGGGACACCCAACTGGGACGCGGCGAGCCTATCGGCGACTGCGCCATCGTCATGTCGCGCATGCTCGACGCCGTGATGATCCGGACCTTCGCCCACAGCACCTTGACCGAGTTCGCGGCCAACTCCCGCGTGCCGGTGATCAACGGCCTGTCCGATGACCTGCACCCGTGCCAGTTGCTGGCCGACATGCAGACCTTCCTCGAACACCGCGGCTCGATCCAGGGCAAGACCGTGGCCTGGATCGGCGATGGCAATAATATGTGCAACAGCTATATAGAAGCGGCCATCCAGTTCGACTTCCAACTGCGCATCGCCTGCCCTGAAGGCTACGAACCCAACCCACAATTCGTCGCCCAGGCTGGGGACCGGGTGACCATCGTCCGCGACCCACGGGAAGCCGTGCGCGACGCCCACCTGGTCAGCACTGATGTCTGGACCTCCATGGGCCAGGAAGAAGAAACCGCCAAGCGCCTGGAGTTGTTTGCCCCCTTCCAGGTCAACCGCGCCCTGCTCGACCTGGCAGCAGCGGACGTACTGTTCATGCACTGCCTGCCCGCTCACCGCGGCGAGGAAATCAGCCTCGACCTGCTGGACGACCCACGCTCGGTTGCCTGGGACCAGGCAGAAAATCGCCTTCATGCACAAAAGGCCCTGCTCGAGTTCCTCGTCGAGCCGGCGTACCACCACGCATGAGCCAGCCATTGCTACTGAACCTGCGCAACCTGGCTTGCGGCTACCAGGACCAACGAGTGGTGCAGAACCTCAACCTGCACCTCAACGCCGGGGATATCGGATGCCTGCTGGGCTCCTCCGGTTGCGGCAAGACCACCACCTTGCGGGCCATCGCCGGTTTCGAACCGGTGCATGAGGGTGAAATCCAGCTGGCTGGCGAAACCATCTCCAGCGCCGGCTTCACCCTGGCCCCGGAAAAACGCCGGATCGGCATGGTGTTCCAGGACTATGCGCTGTTCCCCCACTTATCCGTGGCAGACAACATCGCCTTCGGCATCCGCAAGCACCCTGAGAAGGACCGGGTGGTCGCCGAGCTGCTGGAACTGGTCAACCTCAAGCAGTTGGGCCAGCGTTTCCCCCATGAACTCTCCGGAGGCCAGCAACAACGCGTGGCCCTGGCCCGCGCCCTGGCACCCGAGCCCCAACTGCTATTGCTCGACGAGCCGTTCTCCAACCTGGACGGCGAACTGCGTCGCAAGCTCAGCCATGAGGTGCGCGACATCCTCAAGAGCCGGGGAACCAGTGCGATCCTGGTCACTCACGACCAGGAAGAAGCCTTTGCGGTGAGCGACCAGGTCGGAGTCTTCAAGGAAGGTCGCCTGGAGCAATGGGATACTCCCTACAACCTCTACCACGAACCGCAGACCCCCTACGTCGCCAGCTTCATTGGCCAGGGCTACTTCATTCGTGGCCAGTTGAGCAGCCCCGAATCGGTCCATACCGAACTGGGCATGCTGCAAGGCAACCGAGCCTATACCTGGCCAACCGGTGGTGCGGTTGACGTGCTACTGCGCCCGGACGACATCGTCCATGCCCCCGACAGCGCACTCAAAGCTCGGGTGGTCGGCAAAACCTTCCTCGGAGCCTCGATTCTCTATCGCCTGCAATTGCCCACCGGCAGCCAGCTGGAATCGATCTTTCCCAGCCATGCCGACCATCGGGTGGGAGAAGACGTAGGCATTCGCGTGGCCGCCGAGCACCTGGTGCTGTTCCAGGCCAGCGGCAGCACGGCGGCACAGATCCCGGCAAACGACTCCGGTGTACGGCGCTACAACAGCGCCCACTGAAACGACATCTCGGCTCCGGTGCGGCACCGGAGCCGGCTGTCGCACCACGCCCCAGGTACCGACTGCCGAGACTCAGGGACGTCCGATATCGGCAAACCCGGCCTGGGTATGTTCGGCCAGAACCGCCGCCGCCAACTCCACCTCCAAGCCTCGACGACCGGCGCTAACGAAGATGCTGGACAAGGGCTGCGCAGTACTATCGATAAATGTCCGCAAGCGCTTCTTCTGCCCCAACGGGCTGATTCCTCCCAGCAGGTAGCCAGTGGCACGCTGGGCGGCGGCAGGATCGGCCATCTCGGCTTTCTTCACCCCTGCGGCATGGGCCAGGGCCTTGAGGTCCAGACTACCGGCCACCGGCACCACCGCCACCAACAACTCCCCCTTCTCACTGCTGGCCAACAGGGTCTTGAACACCCGTGCCGGATCAAGGTTGAGCTTCTCGGCCGCTTCGAGCCCATAGGAAGCTGCCTTGGGATCATGTTCGTAACTGTGAATGCGATGTTCGGCGCGAACTTTTTTCAGCAGGTCCAGTGCAGGGGTCATGGCAGCTCCAGGGCAGGGATAAAGGGCAAAACAAAGCTTGCGGATTTTAGGCCATTGATCGACAAAAGGCTCTAATCCGAGCCTTGAAAACCAGCCCCCTCCCCCGGCAACGCTGGCCTTGCTGTCACTCCTGGGCAGAGCGCCGCCGATCATTCATTTGACTGATATCTATAAAATGACCACTCGTTCACTTTCGACCTTTGACAGCGGTGTTTCTTGTCTATATTTTTTCGTTTCTGAATATCATGCGGTAAATGCAAGCTGCTACCCAGTAACAAGACGAGGCCGGAATGGGGATTCCGCCTTCGTTGGAAGTCGCGCTCCATGCCTTTTGCAGCAGCGCCAGACAACAACAAAAATCGAGGTTCACAATGACAACTGCTCTGCAACAACCGTCGCTATCTGGCCAATGCATGGCCGAGTTCCTGGGCACCGCACTGTTGATCTTCTTCGGCACAGGATGCGTCGCCGCGCTCAAGGTCGCGGGGGCCAGCTTCGGCCTATGGGAAATCAGCGTCATCTGGGGGATCGGCGTCAGCATGGCGATCTACCTGACCGCCGGCGTTTCCGGCGCGCACCTGAACCCTGCCGTGAGCATCGCCTTGTGCCTGTTCGCTGATTTCGAGAAGCGCAAGTTGCCGTTCTACATCCTGGCCCAGGTGGCTGGCGCCTTCTGCGCCGCCCTGTTGGTTTACACGCTGTACAGCAATCTGTTCTTCGATTTCGAACAAGCCCACCAGATGGTCCGTGGCTCCCAGGCCAGCCTGGAACTGGCCTCGGTATTCTCCACCTTCCCTAATCCGTCCCTGAGCACCGCCCAGGCGTTCCTGGTGGAAGTGGTGATCACTGCGATCCTGATGGGCGTGATCATGTCCCTGACCGACGACAACAACGGCCTGCCCCGCGGCCCCATGGCCCCGCTGCTGATTGGCCTGCTGATTGCCGTGATCGGCAGTGCCATGGGCCCGCTGACCGGTTTTGCGATGAACCCGGCGCGGGACTTTGGTCCTAAACTGATGACGTTCTTCACCGGCTGGGGTGAGATTTCCTTCACCGGCGGCCGTGACATTCCGTATTTCCTGGTGCCAATCTTCGCTCCGATCCTGGGCGCCTGCCTCGGTGCAGTTGCCTATCGCAGCCTGATCGCCCGCCACCTGCCCAGCAGCGCGCCGTCTCCAGAGGCCGAGCAGGCCACAGATGGCAAAGTAAAAGCTTCCTGAATCCAGCGGCGCGTGATCCTGCCCAAATCGATCCCGCGCCTGTTTCCACTCCCTTATTTCGTCCAAGGCAATCGACATGACCGACATTCAGAATAAGAACTACATCATTGCCCTCGATCAGGGTACGACCAGCTCCCGAGCCATTATTTTCGACCGCGACGCCAACGTGGTCTGCACCGCCCAGCGCGAGTTCGCCCAGCACTACCCGCAAGCTGGCTGGGTCGAGCACGACCCGATGGAAATCTTCGCCACCCAGAGCGCGGTGATGGTCGAGGCCCTGGCACAAGCCGGCCTGCACCATGACCAGGTAGCCGCCATCGGTATCACCAACCAGCGTGAAACCACCGTGGTCTGGGACAAGAACACCGGCCGCCCGGTCTACAACGCCATCGTCTGGCAGTGCCGGCGCAGCACCGAGATCTGCCAGCAGCTCAAGCGCGACGGCCTGGAAGACTACATCCGCGAGACCACCGGCCTGGTCACCGACCCGTATTTCTCCGGCACCAAACTCAAGTGGATCCTCGACAACGTCGAAGGCAGCCGCGAGCGCGCCCGCAACGGCGAACTGCTGTTCGGCACCATCGACAGCTGGCTGATCTGGAAATTCACCGGCGGCAAGACCCACGTCACCGACTACACCAACGCCTCGCGCACCATGCTCTTCAACATCCATACCCTGGAGTGGGACGCGAAGATGCTGGAGGTCCTGGACATCCCGCGCGAGATGCTGCCGGAAGTGAAGTCCTCCTCGGAAATCTACGGCCGTACCAAGAGCGGCATCGCCATCGGCGGTATCGCCGGCGACCAGCAAGCGGCGCTGTTCGGCCAGATGTGCGTCGAGCCAGGCCAGGCCAAGAACACCTACGGCACCGGTTGCTTTTTGCTGATGAACACCGGCGACAAGGCGGTGAAGTCCCAGCACGGCATGCTCACCACCATCGCCTGCGGCCCCCGTGGCGAAGTGGCCTACGCCCTGGAAGGTGCAGTATTCAACGGCGGTTCCACCGTGCAGTGGTTGCGTGACGAGCTGAAGATCATCAACGACGCCCACGACACCGAATACTTCGCCGGCAAGGTCAAGGACAGCAACGGCGTGTACCTGGTACCGGCCTTCACCGGCCTGGGCGCTCCCTACTGGGACCCCTATGCCCGTGGCGCACTGTTCGGCCTGACCCGCGGCGTGCGCGTGGACCACATCATCCGCGCCGCCCTGGAATCCATCGCCTACCAGACTCGCGATGTGCTCGACGCCATGCAACAGGACTCCGGCGAGCGCCTCAAGGCCCTGCGCGTGGACGGCGGCGCCGTGGCCAACAACTTCCTCATGCAGTTCCAGGCCGACATCCTCGGCACCCAGGTAGAACGTCCGCAAATGCGTGAAACCACGGCCCTGGGCGCTGCCTACCTGGCAGGCCTGGCCTGCGGTTTCTGGGGCAGCCTGGAAGAACTGCGCGGCAAGGCGGTGATCGAGCGCGAGTTCGAACCACAACTGGCCGAAACCGAAAAAGAAGCGCTGTATGCAGGTTGGAAGAAAGCCGTCAGCCGCACCCGCGACTGGGAACCCCACGACGAGGCCAAATAAGCCAAATCCTGGATTCCATCTCCAGGCGATCTGGGCAGCCCCGCATGGCCTGCGGGGCTGCGCAACGAACCGGCATAGCCGCATCCACCACCTGCCGCAGGCAAGGTGTGCGGGCCGGTTTTCGAGGCACGGCACTCGCCGTCACCCAGCCTGGCAACTGGTAGGGAGCGGATTCCTGCGGCATCATGGGCAAATTTTGCACGGCAGCCCAAAGGAAGCCCCATGAATCTGCCTCCCCGTCAGCAGCAAATCCTCGACCTGGTCCGCGAACGCGGCTATGTCAGCATCGAGGAATTGGCCCAGCTGTTCGTCGTCACCCCGCAGACCATCCGCCGCGATATCAACCAGTTGGCAGAAGCCAACCTGTTGCGTCGCTACCACGGTGGCGCGGCCTATGACTCCAGCGTAGAAAACACCGCCTACGCCATGCGCGCCGACCAGATGCGCGATGAAAAGCAGCGTATCGGCGAAGCCGTCGCCGCGCAGATCCCCGATCATGCCTCGCTGTTCATCAATATCGGTACCACGACCGAATCCATCGCCCGCGCCCTGCTCAACCACAGCCACCTGAAAATCATCACCAACAACCTGCACGTGGCCTCGATGCTCAGTGCCAAGGATGATTTCGATGTGCTGCTGACCGGCGGCAATGTCCGCCGCGATGGTGGCGTAGTGGGCCAGGCCAGCGTCGACTTCATCAACCAGTTCAAGGTGGATTTCGCCCTGGTGGGCATCAGCGGCATCGACGAAGACGGCAGCCTGCTGGATTTCGACTACCAGGAAGTGCGGGTCTCCCAGGCGATCATCGCCAATGCCCGACAGGTGATCCTGGCCGCCGACTCCAGCAAGTTCGGACGCAATGCCATGATCCGCCTGGGCCCCATCAGCCTGATCGATTGCCTGGTCACCGACCAGCAACCAGTACCAGCCCTGACCCAACTGCTCAACCAGCACAAGATCCGCCTCGAAGTCGTCTGACGCCCCCTTCACCTGCGACCGGGCAGTCTTCCTTGCCCGGCCGTTGCGGCAACTCTCCTGCCCGCCTCCTGCCTGCACACCCACGACTGCAATAATCGCCTGACAATGTTCGCAAACCGACTTTTCGGGGCCCTTCGATCAGTTTTTTCAATCGAAGCGCGCTGGATACCGCCTTGTTTATGCGCTAGTATTTTCGGAAATGAACATTAATGTTCGAATTCAAATATCAAAGCAACACGAGGCCAGTCGATGCCCACTTCTACCTTGCCCGCGCGCCCTCTTTCCGAGGTTTACGATATCGCCGTCATTGGCGGTGGGATCAACGGTGTTGGAATTGCCGCAGATGCGGCGGGTCGCGGCCTGTCCGTGTTCCTTTGTGAAAAGGACGACCTGGCCAGCCACACCTCATCGGCCAGCAGCAAGCTGATCCACGGTGGCCTGCGTTACCTGGAGCACTACGAGTTCCGCCTGGTACGTGAAGCCCTGGCCGAACGCGAAGTGCTGCTGGCCAAGGCGCCACATATCGTCAAGCCCATGCGCTTCGTGTTGCCGCACCGTCCTCACCTGCGTCCGGCCTGGATGATCCGTGCCGGCCTGTTTCTCTACGATCACCTGGGCAAGCGGGAAAAACTCGGCGGCTCGCGCAGCCTGAAGTTCGGCGCCGACAGCGCGCTGCAAGCGCAGATCACCAAGGGTTTCGAATACTCCGACTGCTGGGTCGATGACGCACGCCTGGTGGTACTCAATGCCATGGCTGCCCGTGAACATGGCGCCCACGTACACACCCAGACTCGCTGCGTCAGTGCTCGTCGCAGCAAGGGCCTGTGGCAACTGGACCTGGAACGCGCCGATGGCAGCCTGTTCTCCATCACTGCCAAGGCCCTGGTGAACGCTGCCGGACCTTGGGTCGCCAAGTTCATCAAGGACGACCTGAAGCTGGAATCGCCCTACGGCATCCGCCTGATCCAGGGCAGCCACCTGATCGTGCCCAAGCTATACGAAGGTGAGCACGCGCATATCCTGCAGAACGAAGACCAGCGCATCGTCTTCACCATCCCCTACCTCGACCAGTTCACCCTGATCGGCACCACCGACCGTGAATACACCGGTGATCCGGCCAAGGTAGCGATCACCGAAGGGGAAACCGACTACCTGCTGCAGGTGGTCAACGCCCACTTCAAGAAACAACTGAGCCGCAGCGATATCCTGCACACCTACTCCGGTGTTCGCCCGCTGTGCAACGATGAATCCGACAACCCTTCGGCAGTGACCCGTGACTACACCCTGGCGCTGTCCGGCAATGGCGACGAAGCTCCATTGCTATCGGTGTTCGGCGGCAAGCTCACCACCTATCGCAAGTTGGCCGAGTCGGCCATGGCCCAGTTGGTGCCTTACTTCAAGCACGCCAAGCCGAGCTGGACTGCCCGCGCCAGCCTGCCCGGTGGCGAGGACATGACCACGCCACAGGCCCTGGCCGACGCCATCCGCAGCAAATTCGACTGGCTGCCCAGCCAGATCGCCCGCCGCTGGGCGACGACCTACGGCAGCCGTACCTGGCGCCTGCTGGAGGGAGTGCACAGCCTGAGCGACATGGGCGAGCATCTGGGGGGTGGTCTCTACAGCCGCGAAGTGGACTACCTGTGCAGCGAGGAGTGGGCAGTGAAGGCCCAGGACATCCTCTGGCGCCGAAGCAAACTGGGGTTGTTCACCACCCCGGAAGAGCAACAGCAGTTGCAGGCCTACCTGCAGAAGATCGAACTCGATCGCGGCAAGATCAAGGCCGCCTGAGTTCCACTGCCATGAAAAAGCCCCTGCACCGTGAGGTCCAGGGGCTTTTTCATGGACTGAACATGAACCCTTCGCCATTTCTCGACGCCGAAGCGCCGCCATTATCGTTCGGATTTCCGAACGCAACCCCGCCAGGGATTCGGCAAACCGGATGAACCCGCCCCACAACCTCTGCCATGAATATTTAATAGCCTTTGAAATCAAGGCTTTGACCATGATCAACTGGCCTGGCACGACTCATGCTCTACACTGTCCGACGAATGCCTGTCGTGCCAACACAACAGGAGCCGTCGAGGCATTCGCTGTATAAAAGAGCCGTCCAATCGGCTGTATAAAAAAAACAAATGTCGAGGAAATACTGATGCGCATCGTTCCCCATCTGTTGGGCGCAGCTATCGCTGCCGCTCTGATTAGCACTCCAGTTTTCGCTGCCGAACTCACCGGCACACTGAAGAAAATCAAAGAGTCCGGCACCATCACCCTCGGACATCGCGACGCTTCCATTCCGTTTTCCTATATCGCCGATGCTTCGGGTGTGCCAGTGGGCTACTCCCACGACATCCAGTTGAAGATCGTCGAAGCCATCAAGAAAGACCTCGACATGCCTGACCTCAAGGTCAAGTACAACCTGGTCACCTCCCAGACCCGTATCCCGCTGGTGCAGAACGGCACCGTGGACGTCGAGTGCGGCTCCACCACCAACAACGTCGAGCGCCAGCAGCAGGTCGACTTCTCGGTCGGTATCTTCGAGATCGGTACCCGCCTGCTGTCCAAGAAGGACTCCACCTACAAGGACTTCGCTGACCTGAAGGGCAAGAACGTGGTGACCACCGCCGGTACCACTTCCGAGCGCATCCTCAAGGCCATGAACGCCGACAAGCAAATGGGCATGAACGTGATCTCCGCCAAGGACCACGGCGAGTCGTTCCAGATGCTCGAATCGGGCCGCGCTGTCGCCTTCATGATGGACGACGCCCTGCTGGCCGGTGAGATGGCCAAGGCCAAGAAGCCTACCGACTGGGCCGTGACCGGTACCCCTCAGTCCTACGAAATCTACGGCTGCATGGTCCGCAAGGGTGATGCTCCCTTCAAGAAAGCCGTGGACGACGCCATCGTCGCTACCTACAAGTCGGGCGAGATCAACAAGATCTACGACAAGTGGTTCCAATCGCCGATCCCGCCAAAAGGCCTGAACCTGATGTTCCCGATGAGCGACGAGCTCAAGGCCCTGATCGCCAATCCGACCGACAAAGCGGCTGACGACAAAAAGTCCTGATTCCTGACTAACCTTACTCCTGAAGGGGCCCTGGCCTCTTCAGGAGCCTGTCACTACCTGCTGGCACATTCTGGAAACACTCGCACCGGTGGTTGTCGAGCCGATCGCGCGTGCCTGGCCGTCCTGGCCAGACGGGAACGGATCTCCCCAGGCGGGTGCTTGTAGTACATCGAACGATCTGAGGGGTAACCCCAATGAATTACAACTGGGACTGGGGCGTGTTCTTCAAGTCCACCGGCGTGGGCAGCGAGACCTATCTCGACTGGTTCATCTCGGGGCTGGGCTGGACCATCGCCATCGCCGTGGTGGCCTGGATCATCGCATTGATACTGGGATCGATCCTGGGGGTCATGCGTACCGTGCCGAACCGCCTGGTGTCGGGCATCGCCACCGTCTACGTGGAGATCTTCCGCAACGTGCCCCTGTTGGTGCAGCTGTTCATCTGGTACTTCCTGGTGCCCGACCTGCTACCGCAGAACCTGCAGGACTGGTACAAGCAGGATCTCAACCCGACCACCTCGGCCTACCTGAGCGTCGTCGTCTGCCTGGGCCTGTTCACCGCCGCCCGGGTCTGCGAACAAGTGCGCACCGGTATCCAGGCCTTGCCCCGCGGCCAGGAAGCCGCTGCCCGCGCCCTGGGTTTCAAGCTGCCGCAGATCTACTGGAACGTGCTGCTACCCCAGGCCTATCGAATCATCATTCCGCCGCTCACCTCGGAATTTCTCAACGTCTTCAAGAACTCCTCCGTGGCCTCGCTGATCGGCCTGATGGAGCTGTTGGCCCAGACCAAGCAGACCGCCGAGTTCTCGGCCAACCTGTTCGAAGCCTTCACCCTGGCCACCCTGATCTACTTCACCCTGAACATGAGCCTGATGCTGCTGATGCGCCTGGTGGAGAAGAAAGTCTCGGTCCCCGGCTTGATCTCCGTGGGAGGTAAATAATGGAATTCGACTTCTCGGGCATCGTCCCGGCCATTCCCGGCCTGTGGAACGGCATGCTGATGACCCTCAAGCTGATGGTCCTGGGCGTAGTCGGGGGGATCATCCTCGGCACCTTGCTGGCCTTGATGCGCCTGTCCCACAACAAGCTGCTGGCGAACATCGCCGGCGCCTACGTCAACTACTTCCGCTCGATCCCGCTGCTGCTGGTGATCACCTGGTTCTACCTGGCGGTGCCTTTCGTGCTGCGCTGGATCACCGGCGAAGACACCCCGATCGGCGCGTTCACCTCGTGCATCGTGGCCTTCATGATGTTCGAAGCAGCGTACTTCTGCGAAATCGTCCGGGCCGGCGTGCAGTCGATCCCCAAGGGCCAGATGGGCGCCGCCCAGGCCCTGGGCATGACCTACGGCCAGACCATGCGCCTGATCATCCTGCCCCAGGCCTTTCGCAAGATGACCCCACTGCTGCTGCAGCAGAGCATCATCCTGTTCCAGGACACCTCCCTGGTATACACCGTGGGCCTGGTGGACTTCCTCAATGCCTCGCGCTCCAGCGGCGACATCATCGGCCGCTCCAATGAATTCCTGATCTTCGCCGGTCTGGTGTATTTCACAATCAGCTTCGCCGCCTCGCTGCTGGTCAAGCGTCTGCAAAAAAGGTTCGCCGTATGATCTCTATCAAAAACGTCAACAAGTGGTATGGGGACTTCCAGGTACTGACCGACTGCAGCACCGAGGTCAAGAAAGGTGAGGTGGTGGTGGTCTGCGGGCCGTCCGGTTCGGGCAAGTCGACCCTGATCAAGTGCGTCAATGCCCTGGAGCCGTTCCAGAAAGGCGACATCGTGGTCGACGGTACGTCCATTGCCGACCCCAAGACCGACCTGCCCAAGCTGCGCTCGCGGGTCGGCATGGTATTCCAGCACTTCGAGCTGTTCCCGCACCTGAGCATCACCGAGAACCTGACCATCGCCCAGATCAAGGTCCTGGGCCGCAGCAAGGAAGAGGCCACCAAGAAAGGCCTGCAACTGCTGGAGCGAGTCGGTCTGGCCGCCCATGCCCACAAGCATCCGGGCCAGCTTTCCGGTGGCCAGCAACAACGTGTGGCCATCGCCCGCGCCCTGGCCATGGACCCGATCGTCATGCTGTTCGACGAACCGACCTCGGCCCTGGACCCGGAAATGGTCAACGAGGTGCTGGATGTGATGGTGCAACTGGCCAACGAAGGCATGACCATGATGTGCGTGACCCACGAAATGGGCTTTGCCCGCAAGGTGGCGAACCGAGTGATCTTCATGGACAAGGGGCAGATCATCGAGGACTGCCAGAAAGAAGAGTTCTTCGGCGACATCAACGCCCGCTCCGAACGTGCGCAGCACTTCCTCGAGAAAATCCTGCAGCACTAAAACCTGTGTTCCCGCAGGAGCTGGCTCGCCAGCTCCTGCGGGCATTGCACAGTGGTTGACCCAAGGCATCTGTGATGAAATGCGACCCCACTCTCTATCGCGCTACGCCGCCATCACTTGCCGTGAAACCCCGCCTGATCCGCCACCTGTTCCTACCGCCGCTGATCATCGTGCTGATGACCGCCCTGGGCTATGCCGGCTTCTGGATCAGCGAGCACAACGGCATTCGCACCCTCAGTGAAAATGGCGCACGCCAGCTGGAGCTGCATGCCCGGGCCGTAGAGAGCGAGATCAGCAAGTACACCTACCTGCCCAGCCTGCTGGAACTGGAATCCAGCGTCTCGACGCTGCTGGCCGATCCTTCGCCGGAACACCGGCAAGCCGTCAACCAATACCTCGAAGGCCTGAACCGCCGCAGCCGCAGCCGGGCCATCTATGTCATGGACACCACCGGCCGGGTGCTGGCCACCAGCAACTGGCGCGATGTCGACAGCTACCTGGGCGAAGACCTGTCGTTCCGGGCCTATTACCAGAATGCCGTACGCGGGTACCCCGGGCGTTTCTACGGGATTGGCAGCACCAACGGCGAACCCGGCTACTACCTGGCCCACGGCCTGGAGGAACAGGGCAAGATCATTGGCGTGGCGGTGGTCAAGGTACGCCTGGAGGCCCTGGAAGAACGCTGGCAAAGAGCGCGCCTGGAAGCGTTCGTCAGCGACGAGAACGGCATCATCATTCTCTCCAGCGATCCCTCGCGACGCCTCAAGTCAGTACGTCCCCTGAGCGACGACACCAAGGAACGCCTGGCTCGCAGCCTGCAGTACTACTGGTTTCCCCTCAACGAGCTGGAGCCCCTGGCCCGGGAGCGCCTGGCCGAAGGCATGGAAAAACTGAGCTTCCCGGCCAACGCCGAACTGGCCTCCGATGACAAGCCCATCAGCTACCTGTCCCAGACGCGCCCCTTGAGCGATACGCCCTGGAACTTCACCCTCCTCACGCCCCTGCAGGACCTGCGCCGCGAGGCCATCAACCAGGGCATCCTGGTAGCCGTGGCCTTCGGCCTGGTGGCTTTTCTACTGATCGCCTGGAACGAGCGGCGCAAAGCCATCGCCACTCGTCTCGCCGCTCGCGAGGCTCTGCAAGAAGCCAATAGCCAGCTGGAACGCAAGATCACCGAACGCACTGCCGACCTGCGGGCCAGTAACGAGCGGCTCAAGGCGCAGATCCGTGAGCGCCGCCAGGCCGAGGAAACCCTGCGCCGGGCCCAGGACGAGCTGGTCCAGGCCGGCAAGCTGGCGGCCATCGGCCAGATGTCCACCAGCATCGCCCACGAACTCAACCAGCCCCTGGCGGCGCTACGTACCCTGTCCGGCAACACCGTGCGCTTCCTCGAACGCGGCGCCCTGGACACCGCCAGCGCCAACCTCAAGACCATCAACGAACTGATCGACCGCATGGGCCGCATCACTGCCAGCCTGCGCTCCTTCGCCCGCCGTGGCGACGACCAGGGCCAGGCCAGCCTGGGCAAGGCCGTGGACGCGGCCCTGCAGGTGCTCGGCGCACGTATCGAACCGCTGCCGCTACAGCTGCACCGCGACTTCAGCGAACAGACCCTGCAAATCGACCAGACCCGCCTGGAACAGATCCTGGTCAACCTCATGGGCAATGCCCTGGATGCCATGCAGGCGCAGCCGGCGCCCCAGCTCTGGCTGGAGGGCGAGGCCAGCGACGGCAAATACCGTCTGCGGGTGCGGGATAACGGCCACGGCATCGACCCTGAAACGCGCAAGCACCTGTTCGAACCCTTCTTCACCACCAAGCCCGGCGAACAAGGGCTGGGACTGGGCCTGACCCTGTCCGCCAGCCTCGCCGCCGCCACGGGCGGCAGCCTGGTGGTGGAACACCCGGCAAGCGGCGGCACCGCCTTTGTCCTCAGCTTGCCCTTGGCAAGCCCCACTCAAGCCGAGCCGATATGAACAACGAGCTGACCGTGCTGATCGTCGAAGACGACCCCCATGTCCTGCTGGGTTGCCAACAGGCCCTGGCACTGGAAGACATCCCCTGCATCGGCGTGGGCAGTGCCGAAGACGCCCTGGTCCAGGTCGGTGAAAACTTCCCCGGTATCGTGATCAGCGATATCCGCCTTCCAGGCATCGACGGCCTGGAACTGCTGACCCGCCTCAAGGCCCGTGATCGCAGCCTGCCGGTGGTCCTGATCACTGGGCACGGCGATATTTCCATGGCCGTCGGCGCGATGCAGAAAGGCGCCTACGACTTCATGGAGAAGCCCTTTTCCCCCGAGCGCCTGGTGGACGTGGCCCGCCGCGCCCTGGAGCAACGGGGCCTGGCCCGGGAGGTGAGCTCGCTGCGGCGCCAGCTGGCCGAGCGCAACTCCCTGGAGGGCCGGATCATCGGTCGCTCGCCAGCCATGCAGAACTTGCGGGAGCTGATCGCCAACGTCGCCGATACCTCGGCCAACGTGCTGATCGAGGGCGAGACAGGTACCGGCAAGGAGCTGGTCGCGCGTTGCCTGCACGACTTCAGCCGGCGCCAGCAGCAGCAATTCGTCGCCCTGAACTGCGGCGGCTTGCCGGAAAACCTCTTCGAGAGCGAAATCTTCGGGCATGAAGCCAATGCCTTCACCGGTGCCGGCAAGCGACGGATCGGCAAGATCGAGCATGCGCACCAGGGCACCCTGTTCCTCGATGAAGTGGAAAGCATGCCCATCAACCTGCAGATCAAGCTGCTGCGGGTCTTGCAGGAACGCACCCTGGAGCGCCTGGGCTCGAACCAGAGCGTCGCCGTGGACTGCCGGGTCATCGCGGCCACCAAGTCGGACCTGGACGAACTGAGCCGGGCCAAGGAGTTTCGCAGCGACCTCTACTACCGCCTCAACGTGGTAACCCTGGAGCTGCCTCCCCTGCGCGAGCGGCGCGAGGATATCCTGCAATTGTTCGAACACTTCCTGCAGCAATCGTCCCTGCGTTTCGACCGAGCGCCACCGGAGCTGGACAACCAGACCCTGTCGAGCCTGATGAGCCATGACTGGCCGGGCAACGTGCGAGAGCTGCGCAATGTCGCCGAGCGCTTCGCCCTGGGCCTGCCGGCCTTCAAGAAAGCAGGCGGCAACAGCGGCCAGGGGCTGGGCTTTGCCGAGGCCGTGGAAGCCTTTGAACGCAACCTGTTGAACGATGCCTTGCAACGCAGCGGCGGTAACCTCAGCCAGGCCAGCCAGGAGCTGGGCATGGCCAAGACCACGCTGTTCGACAAGGTCAAGAAGTACGGCCTGAGCCACTGACCCAAGGCGCACAAACACATGGATCTATTGTTGAAGGCCGCCCTCGGGGCGGCGGTAGTGGTGATCCTGGCAGCCCTGGCCAAAACCCGGAACTACTACATCGCCGGCCTGGTGCCGCTGTTCCCGACCTTCGCCCTGATTGCCCACTACATCGTCGGCAAGGGCCGTTCGATCGACGACCTGAAGACCACCATCCTGTTCGGCATGTGGTCGATCATTCCCTATTTCGTCTACCTGGCGACCCTGTATGTCATGGTCGACCGCTTGCGCCTGGAGGCCTCACTGGCCGTCGCCGCCGTGGCCTGGTTGATCGCCGCCAGCATCCTGGTCAGCGTCTGGGTCCGGCTCCACACCTGAGGCCTCCCTGGCCGAAGACCCAGCCGCCGCCCGGCTCGGCCAGACAAGCCTGGCCCGACCCTTGCATTTACCCGGCAAAGCCCGCCCAGCCTGCGCTCCAGCTTGATTGCGCAGTTTTCTGGGGGGCGCTGCCATGGGTAAATTGCACCTTGAACATTCTAGATCTCGACCACAGCCTGACCGCCCAGGAGCCGATCATCCGGCGCCTGAACAGCGGCCAGGCCCGGCGCATCGACCTGCTGGACCTGGGCCCCAAGTTGCGGCTCTGGTCCACCGAGCGAACCTATCGCCACTTCACCGAGCGCCTGGGCCAACGGCCACGGCACAGCGGTTCCAAACCGGAAATCTTCTTCGTCGGCTCCGGTGACTACCATCACCTGACTCCGGCCTTTCTCGGCAACCTGACAGAGCCGGTGAGCCTGATCCATTTCGACAACCATCCGGACTGGGTGCGCTTCGCCCCGCGCCGGCATTGCGGCTCCTGGGTCAACCGGGCACTGAAGCTGGCGAACATCCAACGTATCGTCACCCTCGGCCCCTGCAGCGAAGACCTGCACAATCCACAGCTGCGCGGTGGCAACCTCGGCGCCCTGAAGCACGGCAAGCTGCAATTGTTTCCCTGGCAACACGAACCCTCCAGGGTCTGGGGCCAGGTCGGCGACGGTGCCGGGCACCAGCAACAGGACAAGCACCTGCACTGGCAAAACCTGGCACAGGTGGACTGGCCGGCGTTTCTTCAAGGGCTGATCGACAGCCTGCCCACCGAGGCGGTCTGGATCACCATCGACAAGGACGTGCTGGCCAGCGAGGACGCCGCCACCAACTGGGACCAGGGTGGCATGCGCCTGACCCACCTGCTGCAGGCGATACGGACCCTGGCGGCACGCAAGCGGATCCTGGGCATCGACGTTTGTGGCGAATTCGCCAAGCCAGCCTTCAGCAACGCCTTCAAGCGCTGGGAAGCCAAGTCCGACCAACCACCGGCCGAACGCTGGAGCCAGGAAGACCTGCTACGCAATTCAGTGACCAATGAAGCCTTGATTTCGCTGTTCGAGGAGCTGTTCCCATGACGTTTGTCGTTGTGCTGCTGGTGGCCTTTTCCATCCTCCTGGATGTAATCGGCCAGCTGTGTTTCAAACTGGGCCTGGACCGCCTGCCGGAGCTGGAGGGAGGCTTCCGCCTGAACGCCTTCTGGGGCCAGGTATTCAACGCCCCGCTGTTGTGGTGCGGGGTAGGCGCCTATGCCGTGGAATTCTTCGTCTGGCTGGAGGCTCTGTCCCGGGCCCCGCTGAGCCTGCTGTTCCCGGCAGCGGCCCTGGGCTACTGCGGAGTGGTACTGGCGGGCAAGCTGGTACTGGGAGAAACCGTCAGTCGTCGGCGCTGGCTCGGCACCCTGGTCATCACCGCTGGCGTGATGCTGGTTTGCATCGCCAGCACCTGAGCCTCCCATCAACGCATACAAGGAAACGCTTCATGAGTTCGAACCACGCTAATGACTGGTTGCATGGGCGCCTGGGTACCCTGGTGCTCTGGTTCCTGTTGATCAGTTTCGAGGGCGCCGGCCAGATCGCCACCAAGGTCGGTGGCGACCAACTGGGCCAGATGGACTTCAGCCTGCAATGGCTGGCAGCCGTGGTGGCCAACCCCGGAGTGCTGACCGCGATTGCCTGCTATATCGGCGCGTTCTTCGTCTGGATGTTGATCCTGCGGCGCAGCAGCCTGTCCCTGGCCTTTCCCCTGAGCGCACTGGTGTACGTGGTGGTCCTGCTGGGATCGTGGCTGGTGCTGAACGAGCAGATCAACCCGCTGCACTGGCTCGGGGTCTTCGTGATCATGGGCGGGATCGCCCTGCTGGCCGAGGGCGAAGGCGAAGCGGCCTGAAGACAGGGTCTTCGGCAACTTCAGCCTTGGGCAGCAGCTACAGGATCAGCTTCGTGTAGCCGCTGCCGCCAGGCTGCGACAAGGTCCGCAGGACCTTCGGCGATTTCGCCTCCTGCGCCCGCTGCTCGGTCGTGCACAGCCTTGGGCAGCGGCTACAGGTTACCGACGGTGGGACACCAAAAAGCCCAGCCCGTGGGACACCGGGATCACTTTCACCCCCGCCGCACGCTGTTCCTCGCGAATCTGGCGATGGAAGGCCTTGACCTTGGTCCAGTGCATTTTCGGCCGGTAGTGGTGCTCGGCGTGGTAGCCGTTGTTCATCCAGATCAGGTTGTACAGCGGGCTATAGGAGCTCACGCCCCAGGCAATCGGCAGGTCCGGGTTACCGCCCAGGTGCTCGTAGTAGCCGTTGAGGGACGACAGCGACTGGCCCAGGTACCAGAACGGCAGCAGCACCAGCACCGCGTGCCAGTCGAAGAACGCCAGCGCCAGGTAGAACGCGACCGTCACGGCGATCTCCACTTTCACCCAGCGCGCATCGTCCGGGCGCTTGCGCTGCATTTCCTGGTAGATCTCCTTGGGGTCGTCGCGAAAGAAGCTCAGGAAGGTGTAGGCCCAGGGGTTGTCCGGCTGGCCATCCTTGCCGTGCAGGTAGATCGACAGCGGATCGATGGTCTTGCCATGGGCGTCCGGCAGGTCGGAATTGCCCCGGTGATGGCGATTGTGGATATCGCGATACAGGGTCTGGGAGAAGCCGATGGTGACCGACAACAACAGGTCGAAGGCCCGGTTCATCCAGGCCGGAGTGAAGTAGGCGTTGTGGATCTGGTTATGGGAAATACTGTTGATGCTCCACGACAGGCTGACCGCATACAGCAGCGCCGACGGGATGATGACCCACCAGGACAAGGCATGGAAATCCAGGGTCAGCCACAGGACAAAGGCGAAATGCGCCAGGGCCATGACGATCGGAATCAGGTCCCAGAGGGAATAGGCGAGTAAACGGTAGGCAGGTCGGGCCATGAAGAACTTCCTGAGAAATTGAGTTCGCGGCAGTTACTGCAAAGGCCAGACCAGTTTTACCCATCGTTATCGGTAATGTCCCCGATCGCTGCCGCGACAGAACCCCTCAAGGCCTGCCAGGCTCCGCGGCAGCGGTTCGAAAGGACGTCAGAACTTGTAGCTGATGGCGGTCTGCACCTGCCCCTGGTTGACCTCGCCCTTGTCACGCACGATGGTGCTGTTGGCCGCCGAGTTGACCAGGCGGATCCAGCTGGCACTGGCCACCAGCGACCAGTTGTTGCCCAGGGGCACCTGGATGTTCTGGGTCAGTGTGAAGTTCTGCAGGCCGCCACCGGCGTGATAGCGCTCGATGCCGGAAGCCAGGAACTCCTTGGTGCTGACACCAAAGAAGGTCTGGTTCTGCCGGGCGTCGGCAAAATGCAGGGTCAGGTTGTTGCTGCCGATGATCCCCATGCCCAACGGGTAGCCGATCTCGCCACCGATCTTGCCCAGCATGCCGCCTTGACCACCGCCGCCCCCGACGGCCTGGCCCACCGAAGCGAACACCCGCCAGAAATCGTCCGGGGCATATTGGATGAAGCCACCCACGTCGGCCATGTCGGGCACGTCCCGCAAGCCACGCAGCGAGCCGTCGGCGTTACGCCCCTGCAGGTAATTGATGTAGGGGCCCATGCTCACGCCATTGCTCTTGAAGGCATCCCAGGTCAGGCCATCGTCACCGCTCAGGCTGACATCCCCCCAATCCAGGTCCAGGTACGGCAATGGGGTGGTGTCATAGCGGCTGCCCGTGGGGTCATGGGGCTGGTAGCCGATACCCAATCCCAGTTCGCCGGTGATGCCGGAGTCGCCCCAGGCGCTGCAGGCCAGGCCCAGCGACAGCAGTCCGGCGAGCAGGGATGAAGGGAATAGCCTTGGCATGAATGAGTTTCCTTGTCTGAACATGCGCGCATCAATCACCAGAGCCCCCCTCGGGCGCAAGCACTGATGTTGTTTGTAGGGAGCTACAAAAATTGTAGCTAGAAAGCTACAAAACACCTCCCCCCTTGGTTAGAGCCCCAGCCCTGCTGGGTTTTCCGTACTTGGCACAGTCCCTGCTGTACCCCTGCCGCAAGCGTAAACAGCGCTCTATTCAACAGGTAACAACAGATGATGCACTGGCATATCGTATGTGACTTCGACGGGACCATCTCCCGCGCCGACGTGATCGATAACGTCCTCCAACGCTTCGCCGACCCCAGCTGGGAGAGCATCGAGCAGGAGTGGCTGGACGGGCACATTGGATCCCGAGAATGCCTCAGCCGCCAACTGGCCCTGGTCAAGGCCTCGCCCGCCGAACTGCTGGGCTACTTCGACAGTGTCGAAATCGACCCCGACTTCCCTGACTTCGTCGATCACGTGATCGGCCTGGGCGCCTCCATCGAAGTGGTCAGCGATGGCATCGAGCAAGGCATCGCCCGCATCCTGGCACGCAACTACGTGACCCTGCTGCCGATCCTCGCCAATCGCCTGCGCCAGGTCGATCACAACAGCTGGCGCATCGATTTCCCTTATGCCAGCGACGCCTGCCGTGCCGCCTCCGGCAACTGCAAATGCAAATCCACCCCGCGCGGCAAGCGTGTGCTGGTGATTGGCGATGGCCAGTCGGACATGTGCGTGGCCTCCACTGCCGACTTCGTCTTCGCCAAGGGCCGCCTGGCCGAGTACTGCGAGCGCAACGCCATTCCCTACGCGCGGTTCGACTCCTTTGCCGAACTGCCGGCACTGCTGGCCAAACTGCCACGCAACGCGGCCAACGCCACTAATTTCTCTATTGAAACCCAGGAACTCTTCCACCATGTCTGATATCCGCATCGCTACCGCAGAAGACCAGATTCTTCTGGAAAAAGAAGCCAAGTACTGCTCCTACGGCGATACCGTTCACTACATCGAACCCCCGCGCATCTTCAGCCGCTGCGAAGGCTCCTACGTCTGGGATACCGAAGACCAGGCCTACCTCGACCTGCAGATGTGGTACTCGGCGGTGAACTTCGGCTACGCCAACCCGCGCCTGAACAACGCCCTGAAGCAACAGATCGACACCCTGCCGCAGATCGCCAGCCAGTACCTGCACAAAGGCAAGATCGAGCTGTCGGAAATGATCGCGGTCGACGCCAAGAAGAAGTTCGGCCTCGACGGTCGCGTGCACTTCAACGTCGGCGGTTCGCAGTCCGTCGAGGACTCGCTGAAAGTCGTGCGTAACGCCAGCAACGGCAAGAGCCTGATGTTCGCCTTCGAAGGCGGCTACCACGGTCGTACCCTGGGCGCTTCGTCCATCACTTCCAGCTACCGCTACCGTCGCCGCTACGGCCACTTCGGCGAGCGCGCGCAGTTCATTCCATTCCCGTACCACTTCCGTGGCCCGAAAGGCATGACCAAGGAAGAGTACGGCAGCCACTGCGTGAAGCAGTTCGCCCGCCTGTTCGAAACCGAATACAACGGTGTCTGGGACCCGAAAGTCGGCCAGAGCGAATACGCCGCCTTCTACGCCGAGCCGATCCAGGGCACCGGCGGCTACGTGATCCCGCCGATGAACTTCTACCGCGAGCTCAAGCAAGTGCTGGATCAGCACGGCATCCTGCTGGTGGTCGACGAAATCCAGATGGGCTTCTACCGTACCGGCAAGCTGTGGTCGATCGAGCACTTCGACGTCCAGCCTGACGTGATCGTGTTCGGCAAGGCACTGACCAACGGCCTGAACCCGCTGGGCGGTATCTGGGCTCGCGAGGAGCTGATCAACCCAGGCGTGTTCCCGCCAGGTTCGACCCACTCCACCTTCGCCTCCAACCCACTGGGCACCGCCGTGGGCCTGGAAATGTTCAAGATGACCAGCGAGATCGACTACGGCGCGATGGTCATGGAGAAGGGCAAGTACTTCCTCGAAGGCCTCAAGGACCTGCAGAAGCGCTACCCGATCATCGGCGACGTCGACGGCCTGGGCCTGGCCCTGCGCTGCGAGATCTGCACCACCGACGGCTTCACCCCGGACAAGGCGACCCTGGACTACATGGTCGAGGAAGGCATGAAGGGCGACATCGAGATCGACGGCCAGCGCCTGGGCCTGATCCTCGACGTGGGCGGCTACTACAAGAACGTGATCACCCTGGCACCATCGCTGGAAATCAGCTACGCGGAAATCGACCTGGGTATCGCCCTGCTGGACCGCCTGCTGGATCGGGCCATGAAGCGATGAGCATGGCTGAGATCGATCTGGGCGAAGGCGACGCCGGCTTCGTTCTCGGCACGGGTCAGGTCGGGATCTTGTTGATCCACGGCCTGACCGGCACCCCGACGGAACTCCGTCGGGTGGCCCAGGGCCTGGCCAAGGATGGTACGTGCACCGTGTACGTACCGACCCTGCCCGGGCACTGCGGGGACAACAGCGACCTGCAGGCCACGGGCTGGCAGGACTGGTACGAAGGCGTGCGCAAGACCTTTGCCGCCATGCAACAGCGCCACGAGCAGGTGTTCGTCGGCGGCCTGTCCATGGGCGCGGTGATGTCGATGTACCTGGCATCCGAGCACCCAGGGCGGATCAGTGGCTTGCTGATGTATTCCACCACCCTCAAGTACGACGGCTGGAGCATCAACAAACTGGCATTCCTTACCCCGTTGCTGATGAAGATCCCGTTCGGCGTGCATATCTGCCGTTTCGAAGAAAAGCCGCCCTATGGCATCAAGAACGAGCGCCTGCGGGCCATCGTCGAGAAGCAGATGAAGGCCGGCGCCAGCAGCGATGCCGGGCTCCTGACCATGGAGGGCGTGACCGTGCGCGAACTGCACCGGATGAACGCCGTGGTCAAGAAACGCATGCCGTCGATCATGACGCCCGCACTGGTGCTGCACTCCAGCGAAGACGACATCACCAGCACCTGGAATGCCGACTACGTGGAACGCAAGCTCGGCGGCCCGGTGACCAAGATCCTCCTCGACAACTGCTATCACATGATCACCGTGGACCTGCAATACCAGCGCGTGATCGAACTGAGCGTGGATTTCATCCAGCAGCGAGTGGTCGCCCCCGCCGTACGCGAAGACTACCGACAGCTGGCGTGACTTAAGGAAGAGACGTGATTACCGCCCAAGCCTTCTCAACCATACAGGCCATCGATCGCAGTGCCTGGAATGACTGTTTTCCAGGGGCCCTGGAGGATTGGGACTATTACCTGGCCGTGGAAAAAGCCGCCATCGTCGATTTCAATTGGCGCTACCTGGCGGTCTATGAAGGTTCGACCCTGGTGGCCGTGGCTCCGGCCTTCACCACCCAGTATCGACTGGACACCACGGTCTCCGGCCTGGCCAAGCGCATGACCGAACGCCTTGAACGGCATTGGCCGGGTGTCTTGCAACTGCGCCTGTACGCCATCGGTTCGCCGGTGGCCGAACAGTGCAACGCCGGCACCGCCAGCCATGTTCCCAGCGAACGCCGCCAAGCCCTGCTGGAGGAGCTGCTGAAACTGGCCCGGGCCGATGCCGACAGCTTCGGTATCGGCCTGATGGCGGTCAAGGATGCCCCCAGCAGCGATCAGCAATGGGCCGCCAGTTGCCTGGCCGCAGGCCTGCAGGCCATGCCGAGCCTGCCTTCGGCACTGCTGCCGATCCCCTTCGCCTCGGTCGATGCCTACCTGGGCACCCTCGGCAAGTCCACCCGCAAGGACTTGCGCCGCAAGCTCCGGGCGCCGGGGCCACGCATCGAGTGGCGCCAGCAGATCGATGACGTGTTGCCGGACATCATGCGTTTATACGAAGCGACCCTGAACCGCAGCGACCTGCAGTTCGAGCGCCTGCCGGCGGAGTACTTCACCGGCATCCTCGAACAGTTGGGAGAGCGGGCCGCCTGTGTCTTGTACTGGGTCGGCGATCAACTGGTGGCTTTCAACCTGGTGCTGGTCGACCAGAACCGCTTGATCGACAAGTTCTTCGCCCATGACCTCAATGTCACCCGGGAGCACAACCTGTACTTTCGCAGCTGGCTGGCCAATGTCGACTACTGCATCCAGCAGCGGATCGCCCTGTATGAGTGCGGCCAGGCCGGTTATGCCAGCAAGCTTCGCCTGGGCTGTCGCTTCACCGGTAACATGCTGTTCTTCCGCCACCGCAATCCGATGCTCAATGCACTGCTCAAAGTGATAAAACGCTTTGTCCGTCCGGATCGCTCCGACCCCGCCATGGCCGCTGCAATAAGCGAAAGTACATGACCAGAAAAGATCGTCGTCCTCCCCGCCCCTTCGCCATCTCCCGCTGGAGCCTGCAGCGCAAGCTGGTGTTGGCGTTCTGGCTGGTCAGCGTGATCCCCACCATGATCGCCGCCGAGCTGGCGGCCACCACGTTGTCGGAGATTTTCGACAGCAACGTGCGTATCTGGCTGCAGGAATCCACCAAGATCGTCGAGGACGAGATCACTGAAATCCTGCGTGACAACGCCAGGATTGCCCAACTGTTCCTGCGCTATACCCGGCCCCCAGGGGAGCGTAACGCCAACAAGCACGACAAGCTCACCGCCGACATTGCCAACTCCATGGGCATCGACGTGGTGGCACTGATTCGCAAGAGCGACCACAAGGTCATGTTCACCACTGCCGCCGACGATGTGGTCGGCCAGATCAGCACTGCCTCCAATGCCGTCCTGCAGACGATCCAGGTCGGCGGGGCCGCCACCGGGGCCGTGGTCTCGACCTTCCAGACCAACCTCGATGGCGTCGACTATCAGCTGTTGATCGCCACCTACCTGGATGCCAGCTTCCTCACCAGCGTGGCCGACGTGCACTCCCTGGACCTGCGCCTGTACCTGGCCAAGGCCGACGACTTCTCGGAAATCTTCGCCACCCAGCGCTTCGAGGACCACCCGCCGCGGGTGCCGCACAAGATCGAGGACATCCTGCGCACCACCCGCCAGCCCACCGAACAGTTCACCAATCGCTACAGCGGACTGTACCGGCCGATCTTCAACGACAGCGGCGACCTGGTCGGGGTGATCTTCAGCGGCCTGCTGCGCCACAGCAGCCTGGTGGGCCTGGTCAACCAGAGCAACCTGTTCATCCTGATCTTCCTCCTCAGCTCGGCGGCCTCGTTGTGCGTCGGCTGGCTGGTGTCGCAACGCCTGACTCGCCCGCTGCGGGGCCTGTCCACCGGGGTACGGGCCGTGATTGCCGGCGACTATCGGCAGCGGGTTCCAGTCATCGGTGGCGACGAACTGGCCGAACTGAGCAGTACTTTCAACCACATGACCGAGCGCCTGGGTGAACTGCAACACCTGGAGTCACAACTGCGTCGCCGCGACCGCCTGCACGCCCTGGGCGAGGTGGCCATGGGCCTGGCCCATGAGATTCGCAACCCGCTGGGCATCATCAAGACCGCCACCCAACTGCTGCACCGCCGGGTCGACCTGCCGGAGAACGACAAGCGTCACCTGGAGTACGTGATCAGCGAAGTCAGCCGGATCAACGACCTGATCACCGAGTTCCTCGATTTCGCCAAGCCCAGCACGCCGATTCGTGCAACCCAGCCGGCACGGGCCCTGGTGGAGGAGCTCCTGGGTTTCTGCGGCCCGGAACTGGCCACCCACAATATCGATGCCCGGATCGAGGACCAGGCCCCCGGGGCAACGATCCACGCCGATGCCCGGCAGCTCAAGCAGGCCTGCCTGAACCTGATCCTCAACGCCATCGACGCCATGCCCGAAGGCGGCCGCCTGACCCTGGGCATCGCCCAGGAGGATGATGAAACCGTCATCAGCGTCAGCGATACTGGCCAGGGCATCGAACCGGACATGCTGGAACGTATCTTCACCCCGTTCGTCACCACCAAGGCCTCGGGTACCGGCCTGGGCCTGGCCAAGGTCTTCTCTATCATGGAAAGCCATGACGGGCGTATCGAGTGCGTCAGCGAAAAGGATGCCGGAGCCACCTTCAGCCTGTACATTCCGGCCAACGGTGAAGAAGACGAGGACGACGAGGACAGCGATGACGCATAACCTGTTGGTGGTCGACGACGAACCCAAGCTCTGTGACCTCTTGTCCTCGGCCCTGGGCCAGAACGGCATCCAGGTATTCACCGCAAGCAACGGCCTGCATGCCCTCAAGGTGCTGGAACAGGAAGAGATCGACCTGGTGATCAGCGACTGGCGCATGCCCGGTATGGACGGCCCGCAGTTGCTGGGGGAGATCAAGCAGCGCTACCCGCAATTGCCGGTGATCGTGATGACCGCCTACAGCACGGTGAAGAATGCCGTGCAGTCCATGCGCAACGGCGCCTACGACTACATCGCCAAGCCCTTCGACATCGACGAGCTGGATATCACCGTCAGCAAGGCCCTGCAGTTTCGCGACATCCTCAAAGACAACCAGCGCATGCGCGCCGAGCTTGAAGAACACCAGCAGATCGACAGCCTGGTGGGCGATAGCCCAGCCTTCCGCCGGGTCCTGCAAGCGGTGGACTCGGTGCGCGAGAGCAACGCCACCATTCTCCTCACCGGCGAGAGCGGGACCGGCAAGGAGATGGTCGCCCGGGCCATCCACAAGCATGGCAATCGCGCCAACAAGCCCTTCGTCGCGGTCAATTGCGCCGCCATTCCAGAAGGCTTGCTGGAGAGCGAGATGTTCGGCCATCGCAAGGGCGCGTTCACCGGCGCCGTGGCCGACCGGGTCGGGCGTTTCCAGCAGGCCGACAAGGGCACGCTGTTTCTCGATGAAGTGGGCGACATGCCCCTGGCCCTGCAAGCCAAGATCCTGCGAGCCCTGCAAGAACGGGTGATCGAGCCGGTAGGCGATCCCCGGGAACGCAAGGTCGATGTGCGGGTGATTGCCGCCACCAACAAGAACCTGCTGGAGGCCGTGGCCAACAAGGAGTTTCGCGAGGACCTCTACTATCGCCTCAATGTGTTCCCCATCCCATTGCCGGCGCTGCGCGAGCGGGTCGAGGACATCGCCCTGCTGGCCAGGCACTTCGCCCACAGCCTGGGGGCCACCGCTGGCAAGCGTATCAACGGTTTCAGTCCCCAGGCCCTGCAAGCCATGGCCAGCTATGCCTGGCCAGGCAATATTCGTGAACTGCAAAACTGCGTGGAGCGCGCCACGATCGTTGCCACCGGCCACACCATCGAGGAAAGCGACCTGCCCGGCTACCTGTTCGATACACGTCCCCAGGACACCGAAGGCAGTGCCGCCATCAGCGTCGGCCCGCAAGTGCCCAGCGACCTGGATGCCGCCCTGGCGGAAGTGGAGAAAGCCTACATTCTCGCCGCCCTGCACCAGAGCAATGGCGTCCAGGCCGCAGCCGCCCAGATGATCGGCATTTCCGAGCGCAGCTTCTGGTATCGCCTAAAAAAGCTGGGCATCCAGGTGGACAAGATCGTTCGCTGAGGCGAACAGCGACAAGCTGCAAGCGAAAATCTATCCGCTTGAGGCTTGGCTCAGAGCATGCGACCCACTTCCAGCGGCTCGATCTGCGCCCAGTGCGAAGTATCTTCGCGATGGCTCTGCAGGTACGGCAGCACCGCCGCCAGCAACGGAGCCTTGAAGGCTTCCTGGAAACGATGGGCCAGCCCCGGGATCAGCTTCAACTGGCTCCCTTGGATATGCGCCGCCAAGTGCACTCCGTGCATCACCGGCAACAGTGGATCGGCGGTACCGTGGACCACCAGGGTCGGCACCCGCAGTTGCTTGAGCATGGCCACCCGGCTCGGCTCGGCAAGGATCGCCATGATCTGGCGCTTGACCCCCTCGGGGTTGAATGCCCGGTCATAGGCCAGCGCAGCCTGGTGCAGCAAGACCTGCCGGTCATCCCTCACCTTCGGGCTACCCAGGGCGGCCAAGAGATCGGCCTGCTGCTCCAGGGCCGCCTCCCGGTTGGGTGCATTGCGCCGCGACAGCAATTGCACCAGGGCGGCATTCGGCGCCGGCAGGCCCTCGGCACCGGAGCTGGTCATCACCAGGGTCAGGCTTTCGATCCGTTGCGGGGCCATCGCCGCCAAGTGCTGGGCAATCATCCCGCCCATGCTTGCCCCCAGCACATGGAACTGCTCCACGTGCAGGGCGTCCATCAGCCCCAGGGCATCCTCGGCCATGTTGGTCAGGGTATAGGGCGCAGCCACCGGCAGGCCGAGCTTGTAGCGCAGCACCTCGAGCGTCAGGTTGGCGCTGGCCGGTGCCTGGCGCCAGGTGGACAAGCCGACATCGCGATTGTCATAGCGAATCACCCGGAAACCCTGCTGGCACAGGGCGACGACCACCTCGTCCGGCCAATGGATCAACTGCCCACCCAGCCCCATGACCAAGAGCAACGCCGGATCGGAGGCACGACCGATGCTCTGGTAGGCCAGGCTTACCTGTGGCAGCTCGACCCGCTGGGTCGGTACATCGACATCGCAACGCGAGGCCGCAAAAGAAAACTGGCCGGGCAATAGCCCGGCCAGCAAGAAAATAATCGAGAGAAATCTTGCCCGCATGGAAAACACCGAAACGCAGAACCCCAGTAGAGCGCGAGTCTGATGAACTTCGATGATTCGCGCTGCCACAGTTGCGTGACAGTTTGATGAAGATTGCCCAGCGGTCATGCCCTCTCCGGTCCGTCAGCCGCCCATGAGGGAAAAATCCCCGGGCGAGGCCAGGCCCCTGGTCGACAGCTGTTCCTGCATGAGACAAACTCAACCTTTTGCCCCCGATCACAAAATTCATTCATGGAGTTCCTGATGCTCGAGATCCGTCACCTGAAGACCCTGCACGCCTTGCGCGAAGCCGACAGCCTGGTAGAAGCCGCCGAACGCCTGCACCTGACCCAATCCGCCCTCTCGCACCAGTTCAAGGAGCTGGAGGAACGCCTGGGCATGCCACTGTTCGTGCGCAAGACCAAGCCCGTGCGCTTTACCAGCGCCGGGCTGCGCCTGCTGCAACTGGCAGACGCCACCCTGCCACTGCTGCGGGGCGCCGAGCGCGACCTTTCGCGGCTGGCAGGCGGCACCGCCGGCCGCCTGCACATGGCGATCGAGTGCCATAGCTGCTTCCAGTGGCTGATGCCGACCATCGACCAGTTCCGCGACGCCTGGCCCGAGGTAGAGCTGGACCTGGCCTCAGGCTTTTCCTTTGCCCCATTGCCGGCCCTGGCCCGTGGCGACCTGGACCTGGTAGTGACGTCCGATCCCGTGGACCTGGCCGGCATCACCTATGTGCCGCTGTTCACCTACGAGGCCATGCTCGCGGTGGCCAACCAGCACGCACTGGCCAGCAAGCCCTACATAGTCCCGCAGGACCTGCAAAGTGAAACCCTGATCACCTACCCGGTGGAACGGGATCGCCTGGACATCTTCACCCGCTTCCTGGAACCGGCCGACATCGAACCGGCGCAGGTACGCACCTCGGAATTGACAGTGATGATGATGCAACTGGTGGCCAGCGGCCGAGGAGTGTGCGGCATGCCTCATTGGGCCTTGCATGAGTACAGCTCAAGAGGCTACGTGAAGGCCAAGCGACTGGGGGAAAAGGGCCTGTTCGCCACCCTGTATGCGGCGGTTCGCAGCGACATGCTGGACGCGCCCTACATGCGGGATTTCCTGCTGACCGCCAAGGACACCTCGTTCTCCACCCTCGATGGCGTCAGTGCCGTCCGTTGAGCCGACTTGGCTGGCGCCGAGGCCTCAGGACTCGAGCGACAGCTCGCGCCACATGTGGATCTTGTCGAAGTAGTCGTCCCCGACCCGAACAGCCTGGGGCTCAAGGCCGTATTGGACAAAGCCACAACGCTCGTACAAGGACAATGCAGCGTCATTGCCTGCGGTCACGGTCAGTTGTACCAGGCGCAGTCCTTCGTACTCCCCAGCCTCGGCCAGCAGGTCCTGGACCAATCGGTAGCCCAGGCCGCTATTGCGCTGTCCAGCGGTGACATACAGGCCAAAGAGGGTCGCCTTGTGCCTGGCCTTCTCGCGAAGTTCGAAGGCCAGGCCGACGATCCCCAGCAGCCGCCCTTCGCAGAACGCCCCCAGGAGCACGTCCAGCTCACCATCCAGGCGAGCGGCCCACCAGGCCAGGGGCAGCTTTTCCCGTTCGCGGACGCTGGAGGTGAACGCCTGCGGATGGCGCTCATAGGCTTCGAGCATCAAGGCCCGGTATTGCTCGACATCATCAGGGGTCAGGCGTTGGATCTGCATGTTCAATCGAGGGTCTTTTGTCCGGTAATGAATGAGGCGGACTTTATCTTGCCATCCTGCACTTCATAGATGGCTACGGTTTCCAGGGTTCCGGTGCCATCGCTAAAGGTGCGGCTGATCAGCTCATGATCAATGACCACATTGCCCATCACCGAGCGCTGGAGCAGCCGGGCGTGCAGGTTGGGCTCCTGGAAGCGCAGTTGCGCCCGAGCCCGGATCTCTTCATGACCACGGGCCAGCAAGGTCGCCGGATGCTCGTATTGCCGGGCATCCCTGGCATAGGTCGCCAGCCAGGCCTCCAGGTCCTTGCGGTTATAGGCTTGCAGTTGCTCCTCGACCACGGTCTCGGGGCTGGAAAACTCTGTCATGGCACTACTCCAGTGTTCAGTTGGCACGACGTTGTTCGAACATCAAGCGCACCGCCAATCCTGCCAGCACGAAACCCATGAAATAACGCTGGGCCGACAACCAGGTCGGATTGCTGGCGAACCAGGAGGCGATACCGGCGGCGAACAGGGCGATCAGCAGGTTCACCGAGAAACTCACGCTGATCTGGGTCAGACCGAGGATGATGCTCTGGGTGAATACCGAACCGTATTCGGGATGGATGAACTGCGGGAAGATCGACAGGTAGAACACGGCGATCTTGGGATTCAGGGCACTGGTCAGAAAGCCCATGGTCATCAGCTTGCGCGGCGAATCGGCCGGCAGTTGCTGGGCCTCGAAGGGCGACCGGGCACCGGGCTTGAGCGCCTGCCAGGCCAGCCATAGCAAGTACAGGGCACCTGCCCACTTGAGGACTTCATAAGCCATGGGCACCGCCATGAACACGGCCGTGAGCCCCAGGGAAGCGGCCATCAGGTGGACGAAGAACCCAGCCACCACCCCCAGCAACGATGTAACCCCGGCCTTGCGGCCCTGGCAGATCGAACGGGAAATCAGGTAGATCATGTTCGGCCCTGGAGTCAGCACCATCAGCAGGGAGGCGGCGACGAAAATCAGGTAGTCGTGCAGTGGAATCATGGCAGTCCTTGGCTATGGGGCCTCAGGCTGGAGATGCCTGGGCCTGGCGATAGAACGGCAAGATCAGATCCCTTGTCAATGGGGCCAGGAACAAACCACCATCGCCGGCCGGATCGATCCAGCGCACCTCCTCGATCTCGGCTGCAGGGGTCACCGGGGTGTCGATATGGATCAGGAATACCTCGGCCTGCACCACGAACCCCGGCTCATTGGCCGCCGGTGCCGAGAATTGTTGCAGGTAGCGGGCCTGGGCCGGGTCGATACGCAAGCCCAGCTCCTCTTCCAACTCACGAGCCAGGGCATGAACCGGCTGCTCGCCAGCCTCGATCTTGCCACCAGGTTGCATGAAGGCCTGGGTACCGCGCTTGCGCACCAGCAGGGTGTGGCCGTCGGCGCCGATCAGCAGTGCCGCAGCGATGCGAATAAGGGAGGGAGCAGCAGAGGAAGATGCAGGCATGGGAATACGAAGACCTTGGAAACGAAGGCGCAAGGATCACATGAGTACCTGCCTGGCGCCATCCACCCATGGTCTTTCTACCTGGCTCAGGCGCTCACCCTTTCCTCTCGGGGCAGCTTGACGAATACGCTGTAGCGAGCGCCCTCCATGGTTTCAAAGGCAATCAGCTTGTCCACCAGGGGCAGGCTGAGCACCTTGCCAGCATTGAGCAACAGCATGCCGTTGTCGGCATTGAGGTTGCGCGCCAGGATCATTCCCGCTACCAGTTCCCGAGTACCCATGACCCGTACCGCAGGGTCTCCCAGAGTGACATCGCACAGATACACCGAGCACACCTGGATAAACCCCTCCACCAGGTCCGGGTCGTACAGCCGACCGGCGTACTTGCGAATGAACACCAGGGCCTCGTCGCTGTTCATCCGCCGTTCCAGGATCAGGCCGCACTGCAATTCGATGAAGTCCACCGCCAGCTTGAGCAGCCGCGCCCCCAGGGGAATCGCCGGGCCCTTGAGGTGATCGGGAAAGCCCGTGCCATCCCAGTGCTCCTGGTGATGCCGGATCAGCCGGGCGGCATCCTGCACCGGTTCCAGGGTCATCAGCAGCGACTCACTCTGCTGCGGGTAGGCCCGGTAGCGTTCGCGCTGGTGAGGGTGCAATTGGTCAGCCGGGGTAACCATCATGCTGTCACTCCAGCTCAACTTGCCGATGTTGTGCAGCGCAGCCGCCATGGCCAGGTCGCGCTGGAGCACATCCCCAAGTCCCTGGATCGTGCAGTAGGCACGCACCAGTTCGATGACCCGCCGGTTGGTCTGCTTGCCGACAGGCAAACGCTGGTTCACCAGGAGCGAAAACAGCTCGGCCCCCGTGGCATAGCTGTGCTTGAGCTCCTCATAGGCGAGGTCGAGCATGTCGGCGGTCTGCTGCAACTCGGCGGTACGCGCTGCAACGTGCTTTTCCAGTTGGGCGTTGAGGAGCTTGAGTTCGCTGTTTTGTTGACGGGCCAGGGCCTCCAGGCGTTGGCGTTCACGCTCGCAATGCTGGTGTTCCAATGCCTGGTGCACGGCCTGCAGCAGCTCCTGGTCATTCCAGGGCTTGTTCAGGTAGCGATAGATCTCTCCCTCGTTGATGGCCTTGGTAATCAGTTGCAGGTCAGGATCACCGGTCAATAGGATTCGCGTCGTGAGCGGATACTGTTGGTGGATCTGCGCCAGCAGGGTCGGCCCATCCATCTGCGGCAGGTGGGCGGAACTGATCACCAGGTCCACCTCGCAACTGGCCATGACGTGCAGGGCCTGGGCAGGGTCCCGGGCGAAATGCAGCCGGTAGGGATGAGGCTCGAGCAACTGCTGCAAGCGTTGCAGGATCTGCGCCTGGGCATCGACCAACAGAACCCCGGGCAGGAGTGAAGCAGTGACAACGTCCGGATCACCCATGGGCCACCTCGGTTCAACGTTGATGCACGCATCCTTCATTGCGTGTACTGGCAACAATGATTCTCGTTGCCTGATTCAAGCGTAGAAGAAATTCCACTTGTAATGATGGCCTTTTAATACCACTGATCGCCCCGTAAGCCATGATCGCACCATTGCCCGCGGCAACGGTGCGGCCAACGCCCTTACTTGGCACCCTTGGCGCTGGAACCAAAGGCAGAGAAGCGTTTGTTGAAGCCCGCGATACGACCTTCGGACTGGGTCTTGCGCTGCTGGCCGGTGTACACCGGGTGCGAAGCACTGGAAACGTCGAGGGCCACGTAGGGATAGGTCTGGCCATCGCTGTACTGCTGGGTGCGGTCGGTGTCGACGGTGGAACCGATGAGGAAATACACGTCCGCAGCAGTGTCGTGGAACAGCACAGTGCGATAGGTGGGGTGGATACCAGGTTTCATGGAGCCTCCAGGGCATTTGGCGAACGATTAAAGGTTATACAATAACATATCAATTCAGCCCAAACGAGAACCGATTGCAACAAGCCGTCCGCCGCGATAACCGCGCCAGGCCGCACCCTTGCCCTTGGATTCCGGTCGTCCGCCGTTCAACGGTTGCCCCGACCGGGAGATCGCCCGTAAGCTGGAAATCTCCGCCGAGACCGTGAAAGCCCATTAAAAAAACATATCTACGGCACGCAGGGCCTCAATCCCTGTCCGAGCTGTGCCCGATCTCTTTCCAGGCACCTGGTGCCCGGAAGGACCCGTGACGTGTTGCCGGCCCCGGCCATAACAATAAGAACCAGCGCTCCAACAACGATGAGTACCGACAAACGATCTTAATGAGTCCGAACCAAGGAACCCGTATGAGCCTGTCACTCCTGAGCCGCTACGCCTTCTTTGCCGCCTGCGTGATATTCACCCTCGCCAGCCTGCCTTTCGTCGAATACGACTGGGTCTGGCCCTTTACCCTGGTCACCGGCCTTTTGAGCCTGCTGGGGATCTTCGATCTGCTGCAAAGCCCCCATGCCGTTCGCCGCAACTACCCGATCCTGGGCAACATCCGCTACCTGGTCGAAGGCATCCGCCCGGAGATCCGCCAGTACCTGCTGGAGTCCGACAGCGACGCCCTGCCATTCTCCCGGGCCCAGCGTTCCCTGGTGTACTCCCGGGCCAAGAACCAAAGCGCTGACAAACCCTTCGGCACCCTGGTCGATGTCTACCAGTCGGGTTTCGAATTCATCGGCCACTCCATGCGTCCGGCCCCGCTGAGCGATCCCAACACCTTCCGGGTCACCGTCGGCGGCCCGCAGTGCACCCAGCCGTACTCGGCATCGGTTTTCAACATCTCGGCCATGAGCTTCGGCTCCCTGAGCGCCAATGCCATCCGCGCCCTGAACCAGGGTGCCAAGCTCGGCAATTTCGCCCATGACACCGGGGAAGGCAGCATCAGCCCCTACCATCGCGAACACGGTGGCGACCTGACCTGGGAACTGGGTAGCGGCTACTTCGGCTGCCGCACCAGCGATGGACGCTTCGATCCCGAGCGCTTTGCCGCCCAGGCCCAGGACCCACAAGTGCGGATGATCGAGATCAAGATGAGCCAGGGCGCCAAGCCGGGGCACGGCGGCATCCTGCCCAAGCACAAGGTGACCCAGGAGATTGCCCAGACCCGTGGTATCCGCATGGGCGAGGATTGCATCTCGCCCTCGAGCCACAGTGCCTTCTCCACCCCGATCGAAATGATGCATTTCATCCAGCAACTGCGTGAGCTGTCCGGTGGCAAGCCGGTGGGCTTCAAGTTCTGCCTTGGCCATCCCTGGGAGTTCATGGGCATCGCCAAGGCCATGCTGGAAACCGGCATTCTCCCGGACTTCATCGTGGTCGACGGCAAGGAAGGCGGTACCGGTGCAGCGCCGGTCGAGTTCACCGACCACATCGGCGCACCGATGCGCGAAGGCCTGCTGTTCGTGCACAACACCCTGGTGGGCCTGAACCTGCGGGACAAGATCAAGCTCGGTGCCAGTGGCAAGATCGTCAGCGCCTTCGATATCGCCAGCGTCCTGGCCATCGGCGCCGACTGGGCCAACTCGGCACGGGGTTTCATGTTCGCCATCGGCTGCATCCAGTCGCAAAGCTGCCACACCAATAAGTGCCCGACCGGCGTGGCCACCCAGGACAATCTGCGCCAGCGGGCACTGGTGGTCCCGGACAAGGCCCAGCGGGTATACAGCTTCCACCACAACACCCTCAAGGCCCTGGCGGAAATGCTCGCGGCCGCCGGCCTGCAACATCCTTCGCAGCTCGAAGCCAAGCACCTGGTGCGCCGCATGTCAGCCACCGAGATCAAGCTGTTCTCCCAACTGCATGTATTCCTCAAGCCCGGCGAACTGCTCACCGGCCAGGTCAGCGGCGAGTTCTACTCGCGCATGTGGCAACTGGCACGCGCCGACAGTTTCGAACCCAATACCCCAGCCGCGGCCTGAGACCCGCCGTCCAGGCTCCCCTGATGCCAAGGGAGCCTGGCCAACCCACAAGGAAGATCATCATGCTCAAGGTCATTGCCGAAGACTTCATCCTCCCCGAACACCTGGAGACCGTACGCCCGTGGTACGCCGAACTGGTGGAGAAGACCCGACAGGAACCGCTGTGCATCGCCTACGATCTGTTCGTCGACCAGAAGGACCCCGGGCATTTCATCTTCATCGAACTATGGCCCGACCAGGCCGCCCTCGATGCTCACTGCCGCAGCGAGCACTTCACCCGCCTGGTCCCGCAGATCAATGCATTCCAGGCACGCGAATGCCGCGTGCTGTTAATGGACTCGTTCTAGAAAACACCCTGCACGATGCTTGACCGGACCACCGAAAGCAGCCCCGACACGACCTACTTTTGGGAGATCCACCATGTCACTGCTGTCATTCGAGCTGCTGTCCCGTCAACTGCCCGAACCCTGGCAATCCAAGCAGGTTGGCCAGGTCGGCCCGGCACGCATCAAGGTGCTGCGCATGGACCGCCGCCCCTATGCCGAAGAAATCCACGACTACAACGAAGGCTTGCTGGTCACCGCTGGCTGCCTGCGCCTGGGCATCGAAGGAAACACCGTGGAGGTGCTGCCCGGGCAGATGTACCTGGTCCAGGCCGGCCAGGCCCACAGCGTGCTGCCCGGCAGCCATGGCACCCTGGTGATCATCGACGTCTAGGCTTCGCGCGTGCGGGCACATGACGCACCACTGCCCGCAGAGGACCCACTGGCCCCATTGGAATGGAGAAACCCATGTCTCGTCGCTTGCTTGCAATGCTCGCCTTGTTGATATCGCTCGACACCGCCATCGCTGCCGAGCGTTGGCAGACCCTGCCCCCGACCCCGGCTCCACTGGCCGAGGCCCGGTCCGACTACGCCCAGGTCAATGGCATACGCCTCTACTACAGCAAGATCGGCCATGGCTCGCCGGTGGTGCTGCTGCACGGCGGCCTGGGCAATGCCGACTACTGGGGCCATCAGGTCAAGGCCCTGGCCGCCCGGCACACGGTGATCAGCGTCGACAGCCGTGGTCATGGCCGCAGCACCCGCGATGCCCGCCCCTACGGCTACGACCTGATGGCCGACGATGTGATCGCCCTGCTCGATCAACTGAAAATCCCCCGGGCCGATTTCGTCGGCTGGAGCGATGGCGCGATCCTCGGCCTGGACCTGGCCATGCGCTACCCGCAACGGGTGGGCAAGGTCTTCGCCTACGCCGCCAACACTCGCACCTCCGGCGTCAAGGAAGGGGTGGAGAACAATCCGACCTTCGCCGCCTACATCGAGCGCGCCGGCAAGGAATACGCAAAACTGTCACCGACACCCGGGGAGTACCAGGCCTTCGTCGAGCAAATCAGCCACATGTGGGCCAGCCAACCCAACTGGAGCGACGCCGACCTTTCGAAGATCAAGGCACCGGTACTGATCGTCGACGGCGATCGCGACGAAGCCATCAAGCGCGAACACACCGAGTACATGGCGGCGGCCATTCCCGGGGCTGGGCTGCTGATCCTGCCCAATGTCAGTCACTTTGCCTTTCTCCAGGACCCGGGCTTCTTCAATGCTGCCCTCGAACATTTCCTCGACGAGAAATAACCCGAGGCCTGCCACGGACGCCCCCCTTAGCGGGGACGTCTTTGCCAGCGCACTTGCATTTATGCATATATAAATTGCACTGACGCATAATTCATCTAAGGTTGAGTGCAGACCCGACAGCGCCTGCCATCGAGGCTGGCCCGGCGCGATGCCTGGCATCCGGGTCCGGTACGCCGCCCGCTCACGTGCGGCGACGAATACCAGCCGGAGGCTGGTTTTCACTCACGGAGAATGAACATGCTAAGCACTACCCTGCCCCCTATCGGCAACCCACAGGTCATGCCCCGCTGCCTGGCCGGCACCCTGCTCGATCCGGAACTGGACGAAATCACGCAAGAGGCCGAAGCCGCGCCCCTGGCCGGCGCCCGCCTGAACTTCAGCATCCAGCAACAGACCCAGACCAACTGGTGCTGGGCCGCCCTGTCGGCCTCGGTCGGCAATTACTACAACACCGGCTCCTGGACCCAATGCGGCGTGGCCAACGCCGAGCTGGGCCGCAGCACCTGCTGCAGCCAGCCCGGACCGTGCAACGTCTATGGCTACCTGGACTCGGCCCTGCGTACCACCGGCAGCTATGGCGGCATGCGTGAAGACCGCATGCAGATGGCCGCCATCGAGAACCAGATCGGCATGGGCCGCCCCGTCGGCCTGCGTTGTGCCTGGTACGGCGGTGGCGCGCACTTCCTGACGATCTATGGCACCGATGGTGGTTATGTCCTGGTGGCCGACTCGATCTTCGGCTACTCGACCCGCGCCCTGAACAGCTTCCCCGGCACCTACAACGGCGGCGGCAACTGGACCCACACCTACTTCACCCGGAAAAACTACTGAGGAGGCAGCATGCAACTGACTTATCCCAAGGCGCCCGCCGGTGGCGTCCAGCAACTGCGTCCGGTCCTGCAATCGGCCCTGCAGACCCAGGGCTTCGGTATCAATCGTGCCTTCGCCAATGCCGGCCCGGGCACCTTGAACCTGTCCCAGGCCTTTCGTAGTTATACCCTGAGCCTGGAAGACCTGGCCAACGGCCAGGACCTGGCCCAGGCCACGCCGGGCGATTGGCATTACCTGGTGTTCGCCGGTGGCGTTTCGATCGCCGACGCCCAACTGACCGAAACCACCGGCCAGCTGGAGTTCTGTGCACTGAACCACGGTGCCCTGGCGGCCTCGACCATCAGCGCCCTGAACCTGGCCGATCAAGCCCCACAGCTGCAAGGCAAGTCCTATGAACTGCGCTTGCTGTTCGTCCCGGCCTTGCAAGCAACGCTGATCTGGCTGCACGGCGACGCCGAGGAAGTGCTGATTCCCATCGAACCCACGCCCACCCACCTGGCGCCCCGGCAGCTCTACAGCGAGGCCACGCTGTTCGGCCTGCTGGTACCGGCCGCCAAGCAAGCCAAGGCGGTGTTCGATGCCGACACCAGCGGCACCCTGGGCGGTTGAGCCCGGCCAAAAAAAATCCGGCGCCCCTCACGGGACGCCGGATTTTTCATTGCTTGGCCATCAGGCCAGGCTGCTCACGTAGGGAGCAGCCCCGAGCCGCTACTCAGGAAGCCGAACGGGCCTGCTGCTGGGTGTTGGTCGGATGCAGGTTGAGCATGTAGAACAATGCGGTCAACAGGACCAGGAACGCTGGGCCGACATACAGCGCCACACGGGTATCCGGGAAGTAGGCCATCAGCCCCACCACCAGTACCAGGAACGCCAGCGCCAGGTACGAGCTGATCGGGTACAGCCACATCCGGTACTTCAAGCCGGCGCGCTCGGCTGGAGTCAGGCCTTTGCGGAACTTGAGCTGGGCCAGGAGGATCATCACCCAGGTCCAGATCGCGCCGAAGGTGGCGATGGAGGTCACCCAGACGAACACCTTCTCCGGCACCAGGTAGTTGAGCAGCACGCCCAGCAGCAAGGCGAAGATCGACAGCAGCAAGGCGCGACGCGGCACGCCGCTTTCCGAGGTCTTGGCGAAGCTGGCCGGCGCCTGGCCGTTCTGCGCCAGGCTGTAGAGCATGCGGCCGGTACTGAAGATACCGCCGTTGCAGGACGACAAGGCCGCAGTGATCACTACGAAGTTGATGATGCCGGCGGCGGTCTTGATCCCCAGGCGCTCGAAAGTCATCACGAAGGGACTGCCCTGGGTGCCGATTTCGTTCCATGGGTAGATCGACAGGATCACGAACAGCGCGCCCACGTAGAACAGCAGGATGCGCCAGAACACCGAGCCGATGGCGTTGGGAATGGTCTTTTGCGGGTTGCGTGCTTCACCGGCGGTCAGGCCGATCATCTCTACGCCCAGGTAGGCGAACATCACCATTTGCAGGGACATCAACACACCAGTCACGCCGTTGGGCATGAAGCCGCCGTGGGTCCACAGGTTGGAGATCCCCAGGGCCACGCCATCGTTGCCGAAGCCGAAGGCGATGATGCCGACACCGCCAATGACCATGGCGATGATGGTGACGATCTTGATCAGGGCGAACCAGAACTCGAACTCACCGAAGGCCTTGACCGCGATCAGGTTGATCGAGCCCATGCTCACCAGGGCCGCCAGGGCCCAGATCCAGCGCGGCACATCGGGGAACCAGATGCCCATGTACACCGCCACGGCGGTGATTTCCGCGACACAGGTCACCAGCCACAGGAACCAGTAGTTCCAGCCGGTGAGGAAGCCTGCCAGCGGCCCCAGGTAGTCTTGTGCATAGCGGCTGAAAGAGCCGGCGACCGGGTTGTGCACTGCCATCTCGCCGAGGGCGCGCATGATCACCAGGATCGCCAGGCCGCCGATGATGTAGGACAGCATGATGGCCGGACCGGCCATTTGGATGGCCTTGGCCGAGCCGAGGAACAGGCCGACGCCGATACAGGCGCCCAGGGCCATCAAGCGAATATGCCGTTCGCCGAGTTCGCGTTTCAGCGGGCCGCCCTGAGCGGTTTCGCCGTGGGGCAGTTGGTTGCCAACTGGCATAGAGATACAACCTCATTTTGTTATTGGATATGAACCACCGAGTCTTCCAGGCAAAGGCGGGTAACCCTAGCCTGCTTGACCGGACCGCCCTTGTGGGACGGCGCGTCTGTAGGACAAGACCTGCCAGATCAGCGGGGTGCGCAGTATAAAAAGCTCCTGACAGGGCTTTTCACTCTATAAATAGCTAAATTCAGAGAGAAATCTCGGCAATATCCGGTTTCACGGAGAAGCATTCCCTGCTTTTTGCCTGCAGACCTCACTCGGAAAGGGTCGCGAGTATTGCACAGCCCCGGGGTGTCGTCATGCCCCTACCTAGGGCGTATTTACCTTGGTAAAGGCTCTATTCCTGCACTTTCCGGTTTTTTCACCGCACACTCTCCTTACCTGCCACCACGCCGCGAATAGCCTGACGATCAACGCTTGATCGCACCAACAGCAGGCTCTCGCCGCGGCGCTGGCTAAACACCTGTTTCGACAATTTCCTCACCGTTGGCCACCACCGACTAAGCTTCAGACAAGTCCGATCAATCTGCGTGGATGGATCAATCGACTATGGGCGCTTTGTGGCACACCGATTCGCGTAACACCGCAGTGCCAAGCCACAGCGACGCCGAAGCGCCTTTGCCCAAACGCCCCAGACCCCGCCGCTATCTCTGGCGCCTGTTCTGGCTGTTGTTGCTGATCACCCTGATTGCCCTGGGAGTGGCCGCCTCCCGGGAAATGCGCACCTCAAAGCTTCAGGCCCGGGAGTTCAGCAGTCTGGCCAATGACCTGAGCTACTCCTTGCAGCCAGGCCCCAGCGACGCGGTGTTCTATCCCGGCAGCGGCCCCTTCGACCGTCGCTTGGGCTATAGCGCCCTGGGCGAGTTCCTGCCGCGCCTGCTCAAGCGCGGCTACCTGATCGAAGCCCAGACCCGGTTCTCCCCAGCCTTGATGGACTACAGCAAAAGCGGTTTTTTTGTGCCCTATGCCGAAAAAATCCAGGCCGGGTTGTCCATCACCGACTGCCGGGCCGCACCGTTGTACCAGTTCAAGTATCCGCAACAGCTGTATGCGAATTTCGCCAGCATCCCGCCGCTGGTGGTGCACAGCCTGCTGTTCATCGAGAACCGTGACCTGCTGGACCCGGGACTGGCCCAGGCCAACCCGGCGGTGGACTGGCCACGCTTCGCCAAGGCCGCCTGGTCCCAGGTGGCCCGGCTGCTGCACCTGCCGGGCCAGAGTGCCGGGGGCAGTACCCTGGCCACGCAGTTGGAAAAATACCGTCACTCTCCCGACGGCCTGACGGCATCTGGCGGCGAAAAGATCCGGCAGATGGTTTCGGCCAGTGTGCGCGCCTATCAGGACGGCCCGCAGACCCTGGAAGCCCGTAAACGCATCGTGCGCGATTACCTCAACAGCGTCCCGCTGTCAGCCGTTCCCGGTCACGGCGAGGTCCATGGCATGGCCGAAGGGCTGCGGGTCTGGTACGGCGCCGACTTCAACCAGGTCAACCAGGCCCTGGCCGGCACGGCAACGGATGCCCACAGCCTGGCCCAGCGAGGCCTGGCCCTGCGCGAGGTGCTGTCGCTGATGATTGCCCAGCGCCGCCCCTCCCATTACCTGGCCAAGGGCCGCACAGAGTTGGCGGACTTGACCGACAGCCACATCCGCCTGCTGGCGCAGAACAATGTCATCGACCCGGCGCTGAGCAGCGCCGCCCTGGCCAGCAAGGTGACCTATCGGGATTGGCAGCAACAGCCGACGATCCAGCCGATCGAGACCAACAAGGGCATCAGCGTGGCCCGCAGCCGCCTGGCGGCCCTGCTCAACCGGCCGCTGTACGACCTGGACCGCCTCGACCTCTCGGCCACCAGCACCTTGCAGAGCGACCTGCAGCGCCAGGCCACCGAATACCTCAAGCATCTGGCCGACCCGGCCTTCGCCGCGCAGGTGGGCCTGCTTGGCGAGCGCCTGCTCACCCCCACCAGCACCACGCAAGTGCGCTACAGCTTCACCCTGTTCGAACTCACCCCCGACGGCTCCCGAGTGCGGGTGCAGACCGACAGCACCGACCAGCCCTTCGACATCAACGAAGGCAGCAAGCTGGAGCTGGGCTCCACCGCCAAGCTGCGGGTGCTGACCACCTACCTGCAGATCATCGCCGAACTGCACGACAAGTACGCCGGACAGACCCCGGCGCAATTGAAGAAGGTCGCGGTGAACGACCAGGACCGCCTGAGCCGCTGGGCCCTGGATTACCTGGCGCAGAACAGCGACCAGAGCCTGCCGAAGATGCTCGACGCCGCCCTGGACCGCACCTACTCCGCCAGCCCCGGCGAGGCCTTCTTTACCGGTGGCGGCGTGCACCACTTCCACAACTTTCGCAACGAGGACAACGGCCGCAGCCCGAGCTTGCGCGATGCCTTGCGCGAATCCATCAACCTGCCGTTCATCCGCCTGATGCGCGATCTGGTGCGCTACAGCACCTATGGCGGCGACAGCGCCAGCGCCGAGTTGCTCAAGGACGATGACAACCCGCGGCGCCAGGAATACCTGGCGCGCTTCGCCGACCGCGAAGGCACCTCGTTCCTCCTGCGCTTCTGGAAGAAATATCGCAACAAGGACACCCAGTCGCGCCTGGAAACCTTCCTCGACGGTATGCATCCCACCGCGATCCGCCTGGCCGCCGTGCATCGCTACCTGCTGCCGGACGCCAGCCAGGACAGCTTCAACCGCTTCGTGCGGGCCCACATGAAGACCGCCAAGGTCAGCGAGAAACTCACCGACGAGCGCCTGGACAAGCTCTACGCCAGCTACGGACCGGGCGCCTACGACCTGCCGGACCAGGGCTACATCGCCAAGGTCCACCCGTTGGACCTGTGGCTGCTCGGTTACCTGATGCACAATCCCGACGCCAACTTCAGCCAGGTGGTCAAGGCCAGCGAGTTCGAACGCCAGGAGGTCTACAGCTGGTTGTTCAAGAGCCGTCACCGCAGCGCCCGGGACAGCCGCATCCGCACCATGCTGGAGATCGAGGCGTTCCTCGACATCCACCAGCGCTGGCAAGCCGTGGGGTACCCGTTCGACCACCTGGTGCCGTCCCTGGCCACCGCCATTGGCAGCTCCGGCGACCGGCCAGCGGCCCTGGCCGAGCTGGTGGGCACCATCCTCAATGACGGTGTGCGCCTGCCGACCCTGCGCATCGACAGCCTGCACTTCGCCGCCAACACGCCCTACGAAACCCGCCTGCTCAACGACCCGGACAAGGGCAAGCGGGTGATGCCTTCGCAGGTGGCCACGGCGCTGCGTGGAGCCCTGTCCCAGGTGGTGGATGCCGGCACCGCAAAGCGGGTATCCGGCAGCTTCAAGCTGGCCGACGGCACGCCCCTGGCCATGGGCGGCAAGACCGGCACCGGCGACAACCGCATCGAGGCCATCGGCGCCGGAGGCCGGGTGCTGAGCTCCAAATCCATCAACCGCACCGCGACCTTCGTGTTCTACATCGGCGATCACCACTTCGGCACTCTCACCGCCTATGTTCCCGGTGCCTCCGCCCAAGCCTTCAAGTTCACCTCGGCCTTGCCGGTGCAGGTGCTCAAGGGCATGGCGCCGATCCTCATGCCCTATCTGCAACCGGGTAGCGGCACCCAGTGCCAGGGCAGCCTGGCCCAACGCTGACGCCCCACACGGCGGCCAGCCCCGGGGCTGGCTGCGCGGCATTTCTCGCTCTCTTTGCCAATCAGCAGCTGCGACGAACGGTGGCCCCGGGTCGTGCGGAACCCCTTGCGTCATTCTTAAGATATATCTTAAGTTATGTCTTAACCAAAACGGAGAGCACGAAAATGAGAGAGCACCACCCCCCCCATCATCACCGCGGACATGGCGACGGCCCCGAAGGCTTCGAGCGCCGCGGCGGCCGTGAGCGCGGTGGCCGTGGCCCACGGGTATTCGCCCCCGGCGACCTGAAGCTGCTGCTGTTGGCGTTGATCGCCGACGAGCCCTGCCATGGCTACGACCTGATCCGCCAGATCGAAACCATGTTCGATGGCGTCTACAGCCCGAGCCCGGGCGTGATCTACCCGACCCTGACCTTCCTGGAAGAAAGCGAAATGATCCAGGGCGATACCGAAGGCGGGAAAAAACGCTACAGCGCCACCGACACCGGTCGTCTGTTCCTCAAGGAGCAGGCCGTTGCCCTGGATGGCGTGCGCATGCGCATCGAAGTCAGCAAGCGCTCGCTGCGCGGGCATGATCGCCCGGCAGAAATCCACGAGGCGGTGCACAACCTGCGCCATGCCCTGCAAATGCATAACGGTCGCTGGAGCCCCGAGGAAATCCTGCGGGTCCGCGATCTGCTGAACAACACTGCCAAGGCCATTGTCGATGGTCCTGCAACCCCTTCCAGCCAGGAGAAAGCCGAATGACTGCCACTCCCGAATTGTCCATTCACCGGGTCATGCACGAGATCAAGCGCCGGCGTCTGCAGGTCCTGCGCGTGGTCGACGTGACCCCGCGCATGCGCCGGGTCACCCTGGGCGGCCCGGAACTGGCCGGGTTCCTCAGCCTGGGCAGCGACGACCATGTGAAGTTGCTGTTCCCGCAGAACGCCGAGCAGCAAGCCGCCCTGCAAACCCTGGTCGTGGGCCCGGGCAAGGACAGCGGACCGATGCCCGCCATGCGCGACTACACCCCGCGCCGCTACGACCCGCAGTTGGGTGAGCTGGACATCGACTTCGTCTTGCACGGCGACGGCCCTGCATCGACCTGGGCCGAACAGGTCCAGCCCGGCCAGGAGTTGCACATCGCCGGGCCACGAGGCTCGATGGTGGTCCCGGATATCTTCGACAGCTACCTGCTGATCGGCGATGAAACCGCCCTGCCGGCCATCGCCCGGCGCCTGGAGGAGCTACCCGCCGGCCGCCGGGTCCTGGCGGTGATCGAAATCCAGGATCGTGCCGAACGCCAGGCGCTGCACAGCGCCGCCGAAGTGGAGGTGATCTGGGTCGAACGTGATAGCGGCCAACAGGATCTGCTCGGTTGCGTACGCGGGCTGCAAGTGCCAGAAGGCCGGCTCTATGCCTGGATCGCCACCGAGAGCAAAGTCTCGCGGCAACTGCGCCGGATTCTGCTCGATGAGCATCGGCTCGACGATGAATTCGTCAAGGCCGTCGGCTACTGGCGCCTGGATACCAGCGAAGAAGAGTAACCCTCACCCGCGACTTTGCGCCGACGCAGGTGCTTGCCACCTGCATCGGCGAATCATTGCTGGCCCGCGCAATGCCGGCGACCTAGCCAGCGGTCCAACCCCAGCAGCACCAGCGATACCAGGACGAACGTCGCCAGCAGGCCCAGGGCATTAAGCACCGCCCGGGGGTAACCCAGCCGATCCACGGCAATGAAGGGATAGGGATACAACCCAAGCAAGTGCCCACGCCATAACAGGTAGGCGAAGTACAAGGTCGGGTAGAGAGTCCACCAAGCCACATGGCGCACGCGCAACTGGCCCTTGGGTACGCAACACCACCAATAGGCCAGGAACAGCAGCGGCATCACATCGTGCAGCAATTCGTCCGCCAGCCATTGCCACCCCAGTGGATGCCACAGGTGCCGCAGCAACAGATTGTAGGCCAGGCCCACCAATACGATGCTGGCAGCTACCGCACCACTGACCCAGGGTTGGAGCATGAAGGCCTGCCCGCGGGAAACCCGCAGGTTCAGGGCGCAGGTCAGCACACTGGCCACCAGGGTATTGCTCAGCACGGTGAAGAAACTGAAGAAGTTCACCAGGCCGCCCAACAAGCTGGCTCCGGCGTCCCAGCGCAGCAGCAGGATCAGGTACAGCTGTACCGTCAGGCCAAACCAGCCAAGGAATGCCGCCACCGCGATCAGGCCACGCCGGCCGGGCGACTCCAGCTGCGATCCGGGCCTCATGCCGTACCTCAGAGCGGGCGCTTGGTGCGTTGCAACTTCACGTAGAGCCGTTCGACCTTTTCCCGGGCCCAAGGCGTCTTGCGCAGGAATGTCAGGCTCGACTTGATGCTCGGATCAGCCTTGAAGCAGCGGATATCGATGCGCTGCGCCAGCCCCGACCATTCGTAGTGCTCAACCAGGGCCTTGAGGATCTGTTCCAGGGTCACGCCATGCAGCGGGTCGGTGTGGGTAACGGTCATGCCAGGCCTTCGAGCGCAGAAAGAAAAGAAGCCGCGCACCTTAGCCGAGGGCCCGCGCCCACGCCAGTGCGCTGAATTAACTGTAGCCGCTGCCGAGGCGGTGCCAAGGTCCGCCCCCTTAGCGATCGACCCGCCCTCCCTTGCTCCAGCGGCCTCTGCACGCCCGGTCGCAGCCTGCGGCAGCGGCTACAGCGAGACTTCTGCCCCCCGCCCCAGGCCGGTTTTTGCAAGCCGATGAAAAGTTCCCGGCTTTTACAAATAAATGAGATGTTATATTGTATCAACACAAGACAATTCTCTCGCACACCGGGCCGACCCGTGCCCCGCCTGTTTTTCGACCCTATGCGCGCCGCGCAAAGCTTGCCAAGGAACGACCGATGTCCCTTTCAGCCCACCACCCTTCTCGCTCGCTACTGTGGCGCCTGTCGCCGCTGTCCGCTGCCTTGCTGATCGCCACCCAGGCCCACGCCGTGGAGCTGCCACAGCAGGTCATCACCGCCAATCCCCTGGGTAGCACCGAACTGGCCGCCCCCACCACGGTGGTCGAAGGCGACTCGCTGACCCTGGCGCAGAAGGGCAGCCTCGGCGAAACCCTGAACAACCAACCTGGTGTGTCTTCGTCCTACTTCGGCCCCGGCGCCAGCCGCCCGGTGATCCGCGGCCTGGACGGCGATCGCATCCGCATCCTGCGCAATGGCGTCGGTGCCCTGGACGCCTCGTCGCTGTCCTATGACCACGCCGTGCCTCTGGACCCGGTCAACGTCGAGCGCATCGAGATCGTCCGTGGCCCGGCAGCCCTGCTCTATGGCGGCAACGCCATCGGCGGGGTGATCAACAGCTTCGATAACCGCATCCCCACCGAAGCCATCGAGGGCATCCACGGTGCCGGCGAGTTGCGCTACGGCGGTGCCGACACCACCCGCAGCAGCGCCGGCAAGCTGGAAGCCGGCAACGGCACCTTCGCCCTGCACCTGGACGCCAACTCACGGCAGTTCAACGATCTGAAGATCCCGGGTTACGCCCGTAGCCGCCATGCTCCGGAAAGCGAAGACGGCACCGGCAAGAAAGGCCGCCTGGGCAACAGCGACGGCCGCCAGGACGGTGGTGCCATCGGTGGGTCCTACACCTGGGACGACGGCTACGCCGGCCTGTCCTACAGCAACTACGACTCCAACTACGGCTCCCCCGCCGAGCAGGACGTGCGCATCCGCATGAAGCAGGACCACTACGCCTTCGCTTCGGAACTGCGCAACCTGCAAGGCCCCTTCAGTTCGCTGAAGTTCAATACCGGCTATACCGACTACGAACACCGCGAGATCGAAGGCGGTGAAACCGGCACCACCTTCAAGAACAAGGGTTATGAAGCCCGGGTCGAGGCTCGGCACTTGCCCATCGGCCCGCTCGAAGGGGTGGTCGGGGCCCAGTTCAACCGCAACGAATTCTCGGCCCTGGGCGAGGAAGCCTTCGTCCCGAAAACCGATACCAACAGCGGCGCGCTGTTCATCCTCGAGGAACTGCAAGCCACGGACCGCCTGAAACTCAGCCTTGGTGGACGCCTGGAACACACGGTCGTGGACCCGGATGGCAAGGGCAACGAACGCTTCGCCCAGGCCGACAAATCCAGCAGCTTCACCGCCGGCAGCCTGTCCTCGGGCGCGGTCTACACCCTGACTCCGATCTGGTCCCTGGCCGCCACCCTGGGCTACACCGAGCGCGCGCCGACCTTCTACGAGCTGTATGCCAACGGCGCCCACGTCGCCACCGGCACCTACGAAGTGGGCAACGCCAAGCTGTCCAAGGAAAAGGCCGTCTCCAGCGACCTGGCCCTGCGTTTCGACAACGGCGTGCATAAAGGCAGCGTCGGGGTGTTCTACAGCCACTTCTCCAACTACATCGGCCTATTGGGCACGGGGCGTACCCTCAACGATGAAGGCGAAGAAGATCTGTCAGGTCATCCGGAATATACCTACAGCGGAGTACGAGCACGCTTCACCGGGATCGAAGCCCAGGATCGCTGGACCCTGGGGGAAAACGCTTACGGCAAGTTCGCCCTGGAGCTGTCCGGCGACTACACCCGGGCCAAGAACCTGGACAATGGCCAGGACCTGCCGCGCATCGCCCCCCTGCGCCTGAACAGCGGCCTGCTTTGGGAACTGGACCGCTGGCAGGCCCGGCTGGACGTGCAACACGCCGCCAGCCAAGGCCGGGTACCGGACAACGAGAGCGGCACCGATGGCTACACCACCCTGGGAGCCAGCGCCGGGTACCGCTTCGACATCGGCAGCAGCCAGTGGCTGGCCTTCGTCAAGGGCGAGAACCTGACCAACCAGACCGTGCGCTACGCCAGTTCGATCCTGCGGGATATCGCACCCGCGGCCGGGCGCAGTGTGGAAGTGGGCTTGCGCACTACCTTCTAAGTCCAGGCCAGCCAGCAACCTGCCCGCGGCTCAGCGATAACGCCGCGGGTCGGTGCCGATCAGGCTGGCCAGCTGGGTCAGGGCAAAGCGCAGTTCGTCGCGGGTGGTGGGCGACATCAACACCACCCGCACGTGACGGCAGTTGGCATCGCGCTCCACCTGGAACTGCGTGCCGCTCATCACCAGCACGCCATTGGCCCGGGCCAGGGTGGCGAATTCATCGGCGGTCCAGGGCTGCGGCAAGGTCAACCACAGGTGGTAGCTGTGGGGCTGGGTCCGGAACTCGAAACCGGCGAACACTTCCCGGGCAATCGCCTGGCGCGTCGCCGCCTCGCTGCGCTGGGTCTCTACCAGCTTGCGGTCCAGCCCCTCGACCAGCACATTACTGGCCAGTTGCGCGGTCAGCGGCGAGGGCATCCACACGCTGCTGCGGACCATCGCGCTCAAGCGCGACAGCAGCTTGGGCGGGCTGTACAAGTAGCCGACCCGCAGGGCCGGCATGATCGCCTTGGACAGGCTGGTGAGGTACACCGAACGCTCCGGCGCATAGGCCGAGAGCGGCTTGATCTGCGGATCGGTGGCGAGAAAACCGTAGATATCATCGTCGACCAGCAAAAAATCGAACTCTTCGGCCAGTGCCGCGATCTGGGCCCGGCGCCCCGGCGACATGATCGCCGTGGTGGGGTTCTGGCAACTGGCGACACACACCAGCAACGCCGGCTTCTCCCGCAGGCACTGCTCGCGCAGGGCTTCGGGCAGTATTCCCTCCTCATCCATGGCCACGCCCTGCAAGCGTCGCTCCAGGCCATGAGCTACCGAGAGGATGCCCGGGTATGCCAGGGACTCGCAGAGCACCAGGTCACCGGCATTGCTCAAGGCGCTGATGGCAACCATCAGCCCGTGCTGGGCGCCGGAGGTGATCACCACTTGCTGCCACTGGGCCTCGGGCAGCGAATGCCGCAGCCACTGCGCCCCGGCCTCGCGGTGGGCGGGATGGCCGCCGTCGGGAGCGTAGTCCAGGGCCCGGCCGAAATCGCTGCTGCGGGCCATGTCCACCAGGGCGCCGCGCAACCAGTACTCCAGGGTTTCGCTGTAGGGCTTGATCAGCGACAGGTCCAGGGCCTCGGACTGGCCCAGGGACAACGACGGCCCGGCTGCACCTTCCACCAGCGCCAACGGCGCGCGCCCCAGCACATAGGTGCCACGCCCCACCTCGCCCTGCACCAGGCCGCGGCGCTGGGCTTCGCCGTAGGCCCGATTGATGGTGCCGGGAGTAACGTTCAGGGTCACCGCCAGCTCGCGCAGGGTCGGCAGGCGCTCACCATCCTTGAGCAGGCCACTGCCGATATCGCGCTGCAGCGCATCGGCGATGGACAGGTAGACCGGCTGGTTGAAGTCGCTTAACTGGGGAACCCACATGGAGGCTGGTGACCATCGGCTGCATTGAAATGCGGCGCAGCATAGCACAGGGCCGCTGCCACCCGCATATCGACTCAATCGACAAATTGATTCAATAACCAGGCCCTATTCCTTCCAAATGAATTTTCATCAAAAGTATTTTCAATCAATAAAATCATTAATAAACAATTAGTTATAAGAAAAAACCTACAGCCAGCCTCTTCATCAAGACATTGATTGCATCAAGACAATTGAATCGATTCAATTTTCTGAAATACACTGAAACACGCTTATATCGATCGACTCAATCATCCACCACCCGCCAGTCGAGATGCCATGCACAACCTCAGCAAGGACCTGTCCCTCTCCGCCGTGGTCGCCGGCTTGATCGCCGTGATCATTTCCTACGCCGGCCCCCTGATCATCGTGTTCCAGGCCGCCCGCGAAGCCCATATGCCCGACGACCAGGTGTCCTCCTGGATCTGGGCCATATCCATCGGTAGCGGCCTGACCGGCCTGCTGCTCAGTTGGCGCCTGAAGGTGCCGGTGATCACCGCCTGGTCCACCCCCGGTGCCGCGCTGCTGGTCTCGATGCTACCGACGGTGTCGCTGCCCCAGGCCATTGGCGCCTACATCGTCGCCGCGCTGATCATCGCCGTGCTCGGCCTCAGCGGTGCCTTCGACAAGCTCATGGCGCGCCTGCCCAAGGCCATCGCCGCCGCGATGCTGGCGGGCATCCTGTTCCGCTTCGGCGCAGGCCTGTTCACCTCGCTCAGCCTGCAACCGGTACTGGTGCTGGCGATGCTCACCACCTATCTGCTGGGCAAACGCTGGTCGCCGCGCTACGCCATCCCCGCCGTGTTGCTGGTGGGCTGCTGCGTGGCCGCAGCCCTGGGCGAATTCAACCTGGGGGCCATCACCCTGGCCGTGGCCGAGCCGATCTTCATCGCCCCGCAGTGGGACTGGCAGGCCATCGTCAATATCGGCCTGCCCCTGGCCCTGGTCACCCTGACCGGACAGTACGTACCCGGCATGGCGGTCATGCGCAGCGCAGGCTACGCCACCCCGGCCCGCTCGATCGTGTCCTGGACCGCCATCACCTCGGCGCTGCTGGCCCCCTTCGGCGCCCACGGCATCAACCTGGCGGCTATCACCGCGGCGATTTGCACCGGCCGCGAAGCCCATGAAGAACCCAGCAAGCGCTACATCGCCGGGATCGCCTGCGGCTTGTTCTACCTGCTCATGGGCGTGTTCGGCGCCACCCTGGCCTCGGTCTTCGCCGCCCTGCCCAGGGAGCTGATCGCCGCCCTGGCCGGCCTCGCCCTGTTCGGCGCGATCAGCAGCGGCTTGAGCGGTGCCATGGCCGACGACCAGCAGCGTGAAGCAGCGCTGATCACTTTCCTGGTCACCGCCTCGGGCATGAGCTTCCTGGGCCTGGCCGCGGCCTTCTGGGGTTTGATTTTCGGCTTGGTCGCGTACTTCGTCCTGGGCCATACCCGACGCACGCCCGCCCTGGCGCAGGCGACCCCATCACGCTGAGGAGTAAAGCCCGAACGACTGTTACCGATTCCGAAACGGTTCATGTCGATAAAAGCGCTTTCTCTTGCCGAGAGGGCGCTTTATTCTTCGCACCCGAAGCTGAAACGCTTCATCTTTCCTTTTGAAAACAGCGGCCTGGCGCCTCGACCGACAGCGGTCCAGGTCTCGTGCCCTGCCCTTGTTTCGCCTATTCCTAGAAAAAGACCTTATCCGAATGCCTATGCCTCTTTCTCAGCGCGCAAAAGACAGCGCTGTCCTGACGCCAGTCGCCCTCCTCGGCGCCCTGGGTTTTGCCGCTTGCGCCCAAGCCACACCGGCCTTCGACAGCGACTCGCCCTGGATGCTCGGCGACTGGAACGGCAGCCGCAAGGAACTGGCCGATAAGGGCTACGACTTCAAGATCGACTACGTCGGCGAGATGGGCGCCAACCTGCGCGGCGGTTATGACCACGATCGCACCGCACGCTACAGCGACCAGTTCGCCTTCGGCAGCCACCTGGACCTGCAAAAGATCCTTGGCTGGCACGATGCCGAGTTCCAGCTGACCGTGACCAAGCGCAACGGCGACAACATCAGCAACGACCGGATCAACGACCCGCGGGTCGGCGGCTTCACCTCGGCCCAGGAAGTCTGGGGTCGCGGCCAGACCTGGCGCCTGACCCAGATGTGGTACCAGCAGAAGTTCTTCGACCAGAAGCTGGACATCAAGGCCGGTCGCTTCGGCCAGGGCGAAGACTTCAACAGCTTCCCCTGCGACTTCCAGAACCTGGCGTTCTGCGGCTCGCAAGTGGGCAACTGGGCTGGCAGCGTCTGGTACAACTGGCCAGTCAGCCAGTGGGCCCTGCGCATCAAGTACCACCTGACCCCCGAGCTCTATGCCCAGGTTGGCGCCTACGAGCAGAACCCTTCGAACCTGGACCGCGACAACGGCTTCAAGCTCAGCGGCAGCGGCACCCAGGGCACCCTGCTGCCGGTGGAGCTGGTCTGGACTCCACGGCTCAATGGCCTGCCCGGGGAGTACCGCGCCGGCTATTACTACAGCAGCGCCAAGGCCACCGACGTCTATAAAGACCGCAATGGCCAGCCCGCCGCGCTGACCGGTGAGGCCTACCGCAGCAGTTCGAGCAAGCATGGCCTGTGGCTGGGCGTGCAACAGCAGGTCACCAGCCTGGCCAGCGACCAGTCCCGGGGCCTGAGCCTGTTCGCCAACGTCACCGCCCATGACAAGAAGACCAACGCCATCGACAACTACGTCCAGGCGGGGCTGGTCTACAAGGGGCCATTCGATGCCCGGGCCAAGGACGATATCGGCTTCGCCCTGGCTCGGGTCCACGTCAACCCGGCCTACCGCAAGAACGCCCAGGCCAGCAACCAGGCCCGCGCGCTGTACGACTACGACACCCCAGGCTACCTGCCGCCCCAGGACACCGAGTACAGCGCCGAGCTGTACTACGGCGTACACCTGGCCAACTGGCTGACGGTACGTCCCAACCTGCAGTACATCCGCCATCCAGGAGGCGTGAGCCAAGTGGATGATGCATTGATTGGCGGCATCAAGATCCAGAGTTCGTTCTGAGGCCCGCCGGCAAAAAAAAGCCTTCGGCAAACACTTTCCAGCTGAACCAAGCCCGCGCCTGAACGTCATCTACAGTGAACATGCGCGGGTACATTCTTAACGTCACGGAGAACCACACTATGAGCACAGAGGGCGCTTCGAGCCCGAGCCGCTTGCCACCAAGGCTGCTCGGGATCTTGCTGCTGCTAATGGGCCTGGCCTTACTGGCCGGGGGGATCAAGCTGAGCATGCTCGGCGGCTCGCTGTACTACGTCCTGGCCGGTATCGGCCTGACGCTGACCGGCCTGCTGTTGCTGGCCGGAAAACGCGCGGCACTGGGCCTGTACGCTCTGGTGCTGTTCGCCAGTACCATCTGGTCGCTGTGGGAAATCGGCCTGGACTGGTGGCAACTGGTACCGCGCCTGTCGTTGTGGTTCGCCCTGGGCGTGGTCCTGCTGCTGCCCTGGTTCCGTCGCCCACTGCTGCGCGATGGCCCGGCACCGATGGGCACTGCGGCCCTGAGCGTGGCCGTGGTCCTGGCTGGTGGCGCCGCCATCGGCAGCCAGTTCACCAACCCGGGGGAAATCTCCGGCGACCTGGGCCGCGACAGCGCGGACATGGCCAGCACCGCACCGGCCATACCGGATGGCGACTGGCAGGCCTACGGCCGTACCGAATTCGGTGATCGTTACTCGCCGCTCAAGCAGATCACTCCGGCCAACATCGGCAAGCTGCAGGAAGCCTGGCGCATCCGCACCGGCGACATGCCGACCGCCAAGGACCCGGTGGAGATCACCAACCAGAACACCCCGCTGAAGGTCAACGGCAAGCTCTATGCCTGCACCGCCCACAGCAAGGTGCTGGCACTGGACCCGGATACCGGCAAGGAAATCTGGCGCTTCGACCCACAGATCCAAGGCCCCAATGGTGACGACTTCCGTGGCTGGGCCCACATGACCTGCCGTGGCGTGTCGTACTACGACGAAGCCAACTACCAGAACTCCGACGCCATCAGCCGTCCGGCGACCCTGTCCCCTGCCGGCCAGGCCATCGCCACCAGCTGCCCACGCCGCCTGTTCCTGCCGACCGCCGATGCGCGCCTGATCGCCATCAACGCCGACACCGGCAAGGTCTGCGAAGACTTCGGCAACAAGGGTGCCGTGGACCTCAAGGCCGGTATCGGCTCGTTCACTCCCGGTGGCTACTACTCCACCTCGCCGGCGGCCATTACCCGCAACCTGGTGATCATCGGCGGTCACGTGACCGATAACGAATCGACCAACGAGCCGTCCGGGGTGATCCGCGCCTTCGACGTGCATGACGGCCACCTGGTCTGGAACTGGGACTCGGGCAACCCCGACGAAACCACGCCGCTGCCTGAAGGCAAGACCTACACCCGCAACTCGCCGAACATGTGGTCCCTGGCCAGCGTCGACGAGAAACTGGGCCTGGTCTACCTGCCACTGGGCAACCAGATGCCCGACCAATGGGGCGGCAACCGCACCGCAGGTGCCGAGAAATTCAGCGCCGGCACCGTGGCCCTGGATATCGACACCGGCAAGCTGCGCTGGAACTACCAGTTCACCCACCACGACCTGTGGGACATGGACGTAGGCAGCCAGCCAACCCTGCTGGACATGAAGACTGCGGATGGCATCAAGCCGGCGCTGATCCAACCGACCAAGCAAGGCAGCCTGTATGTGCTGGACCGTCGCGACGGTACCCCGATCGTGCCGATCCGCGAGATCCCAGCCCCGACCGGAGCCGTGGAAGGCGACCACACCGCACCGACCCAGGCCCGTTCGGACCTGAACCTGCTGAACCCGCCTCTGGACGAAAAAGCCATGTGGGGCGCCACTCCATTCGACCAGATGCTGTGCCGCATCCAGTTCAAGGAGCTGCGCTACGACGGCCAGTACACCCCACCATCGGTGCAGGGCAGCCTGATCTATCCGGGTAACGTCGGCGTGTTCAACTGGGGCAGCGTATCGCTGGATCCGGTACGCCAGCTGCTGTTCACCAGCCCGAACTACATGGCCTTCGTGTCCAAGCTGGTACCGCGCGCCGAAGTGGCCGCCGACAGCAAGCGCGAAAGCGAGACCTCGGGCGTGCAACCCAACACCGGCGCTCCCTATGCGGTGATCATGCATCCGTTCATGTCGCCGCTCGGCGTGCCCTGCCAGGCGCCGGCCTGGGGCTACGTCGCCGGTATCGACCTGACCACCAACAAGGTGGTGTGGAAGCACAAGAACGGCACCAGCCGTGACAGCTCGCCGATCCCGATCGGCCTGCCGATGGGCGTGCCGAGCATGGGCGGCTCCATGGTCACCGCCGGTGGCGTGGGCTTCCTCAGCGGTACCCTGGACCAGTACATCCGCGGTTATGACGTGAAGAACGGCAAGGAACTGTGGAAATCCCGCCTGCCGGCCGGCGGCCAAGCCACGCCGATGAGCTACACCGGCCAGGACGGCAAGCAGTACGTGCTGGTGGTCGTGGGTGGCCACGGCTCTCTGGGCACCAAGATGGGCGACTACATCATTGCCTACAAACTGTCGGAATAAGCCCTGACAGTAACTGAAAAGGCGGCTACCTACGGGTAGCCGCCTTTTTTGTGCCCGCCCTCACATGCCTTCGTGTAACGGCTGCCGCAGAGTCAGATCTGCTTCGTGTTGCCGCTGCCGCGGCTGCGTAGGGCCGCAGACCCAGGAAGCCCCTACGGGCCTTGGCGCAGCCTCGCAGGCTCGGCAGCGGCTACAGCCATGGGTTTTGAAAAGTCCTACAGCTCACAGAGAACAGCATCACCTTGTTCCCTGCGGCCGCCTGCCTTTAAGGTCGGCAGAATCACCGGGCAGGCCCCAGGCAATGGACGACGACACCGCACACTCCCCAAGGCGCTTCATGCCCCTCACTGGCAACGACTACGACATCCCCGCCCTGCTGGTGGATACCCAGGCCCCGCTGGATGCCCTGCACGAAGCGGCCATCCACCGTATCCGTGCCGCGACCCAACTGCTGGAAAGCATTGCCAGCCAGGACCATCTCGGTGGCAATCCGCAATTACTCCAGGACTTCGCCCAACTGTGCGTCATTCCCTTGCGTGATGGCTGCGACCTGCTGGATGTGCTGGGCCGCCGCCTGCAGGAACAACTGGCCGAATGACCCTACCAACTCGGGTAATTGCAAAGGGACATTAGCCCATCTGTGCTAATCGACCCTCCCCGACCCCGGCGCTATAGTTGCGGCCAACCACCTCGTTCCCACCAACACTGCCATCCTGCGGTGCGGGGGACGGCTGCGCCGTGGAAAGAAACTACAACACCAAGGAAGCGTCATCATGAAACTCCATTCCAACATCCGCTCCATCACCCTGCTCAGCGGACTGGTGCTGGCCCTCGCCGGTTGCGCCGTTGCCAAGCCCAGCAACGACGACCTGAGAAACCGTGCCCAACTCACCATTGGCAAGAACGTGACCAGCGTCTCGAACGTGCGCAACGACAATACCCAGACCTACTTCACCGCCAACACCAGCGCCGGTGGCTACAACTGCGTGCTGCCCTCCGGCGGCATGATTGCCTTTGCCAGCATGGGTGGCCTGGTTTCGATGCCCGCCGAGTGCAACAAGGAATAAAGCGGCCACCCCGGAAACTCGCGACGAGCCACCGCACCTGCCCGGCGCAGGGCGGGGCTGCGCGAACGCGCTACTTCCCTGCACACAAAGGTCCCGCCGTCATGGCATCTCGCCTATTCATGGTCTCCGGTACGGTGCTGCTCGCCTGTGCCTTGAGCGCCTGCGCCCCGCGCCAGGGACGAACCCTGGACGAATACCCGCTGGTGAAGGTCCCCAGCGTGCAATACCCCGACGTCCCCTTCGACACCCAGGCCGCACGTGCGGCCCTGCAACCGGGCACGGCAACCCTCACCGGCAAGTTCTGCATCGTCGGCAACGATGGCATCGAGAGCAGCCGCAACGTCGAGATCTATCTCTATCCGGCCACCCCGCACTTGCAGGCCTGGCACAAGTTGCGCTCATCCCAGCCCGAAGGCGCACCGGTGAGCATGCTCCCCGAGGCCGTGGCCGTGCACCGGGTAACCCGGACCAACGACGACGGCATCTTCCAGTTCACCGGCCTGCAACCGGGCCGATACTTCGTCCAGGGTCAGGACATGGTGTACGGCACCAGCCGCTGGAACGAGTACGTGGGCACCGGCCAGAGCAACACCAACTACGGGCCGGTGACCACCCACTACTACACCGAGCGCAGCTCGATCTCTTCGTACTCGGGCATGCTGGATGACTTCGTCGAACTCGCCAGCGGCGACAACAAGAAGCTGACCATGACCAACTACCCCCTGCTCATCCCGTGCCGGACCTGGTAGCGTCCGCTACGCCCCAACTTGGTGAACCAGCGCTACTGGCGTCTCGCGCAAGGCACGCAAGGTAGCCCGCAACTCCACCGGCCGCACTGGCTTGGACAGGATGGCGATGTTGCGATCATGCAGCGCGGCATGGATCTTCTCGATATCGTGGCCGGTGATGATCAGCGCCGGCACTTCCCAGCCCCGCTGCTGGCGGATGTTGTCGATGCACTCAATGCCCGAGAGCCGGGTGCCCAGGTCATAGTCGGCGACGATGATGTCGCAATCGGTCACCAGGTCCTCGGCCGACGCCTCGGCCTGGACCACACACCCCCAACGCTCCAATAGCGCCGAGGTCGCCAGCAGCACGTTGCGGTCATCTTCCACCAGGCAAACCCGCAACCCGCTCAGCAGGCCGTTCTGCAGCGCCTCGTCATGGCGGCGCAATTGCTGCGGCGCGGCCGGTTGCAGGCCCGACAGGGTCACGCTGGTGCCGTGGTCAACCCGCGAGCGCAAGCGTACCTCCAGGTCCACCAGTTGCCCCAGGCGCTTGACGATGGACAACCCCAGGCCCACGCCCTCGACATCCTTGTCGCGCAATTGGCGGACCCGGTAGAACTCTTCGAAGATCCGCGGCAGGTGCTCTTCGGCGATACCGCGCCCACGGTCATGGATCTCGATGGCCAGGCCCTGGCCGCAGCGGCGCACGCCAATCAGCACGGGCCCCTGCGGTGCGTACTTGAAGCAATTGGACAAGACGTTCTGCACCATGGTGGCCAGCAGCCCTGGGTCGATGCGTACCCAATGGTTGCAGGGCCGAAGCCGCAGCTCGACCCCGGCCCAGCGCGCCGCTTCGGCGTTCTGGCGTACCAGGTCGCGCAGTAACTGCCCCAGGTGCACGGTTTCGTACTTGGGCTGCACGCGCCCGTTGTCCAGGGTGTAGAGGTCGAGGATCGAGCGGAACAACTGCGACACGTTGAGCAGCGAACGGTCGATGTTGTCCACCAGCCGCCGCTCCTCCTGGCCCAGGTCGGCCTCGCGCAGGCAGGCGGTGAACAGGCCGATGGAGTGGATCGGCTGGCGCAGGTCATGGCTGGCCTGGGCCAAAAAACGCGATTTTTCCAGGTTGGCGGCAATGGCTCGCTCGGAGGCCAGCCGGGTGCGCTTGAGCAGGATATGGGCATAGACCGGGATCACCGTACTGGTGACCATCAGCATCAGCACCATGTAGGGCTGGCTTTGCCAGTACGGGGTCAGCAGGTAGACCATGAACAGCGCGAACAACGCCAGTACCGTGGCGATGGCCAGGTAGCGCGAGCCGAAACGCATGCCGTTGCCCAGGTTGACCCAGACCATCACCGCATAGATGGGCAGCGCGCCCTCGCCGCCCATCACCAGGCCGAAGCAGGTGCCGGTGTAGTCATAGACCATCCCAAAAACCCGCCGGATCGGGTAATGGCCGGGCCAGCGGGCAATGGCCAGGCGCAGGCCGATGGAAACCAGGGTGAAGACGATGATGTAGATGATCACCGGCAAGTAGATGTAGAAATCCTGCCCCGGCAGGCAACTGGTCACGGTGACATAGACCAGCGCGCAACTGGCCACGATGATGCGTAGCGTGGCCTGGTCGAGTTCGCTGTCCTTCTCTGCTTTCATCCAATCACCTCCTTGTGCAATCCGCCGGTTTGCGTGGTCCTACCTGAAGACATGGGGTACCGGACACGACCAGTGGGCAGGTACAGTGCCGGACCGCCAAGGTAGCATGCCCCCAGGACTGTAGGTTTCAAGGAGTTTCAAGACATGACATGCCGGATCATCGTCGCTGACGACCACCCCCTGTTCCGCGAGGGGATGCGCAGTACCATCCAGCGCCTGCTACCCGAGGCCGTGCTCGAAGAAGCCGGTGACCTGGCAGCGGTACTCGCCCTCGCCCAGACCGGCGAGGAACCGGATTCATTGATCCTCGACCTGCGTTTTCCCGGGCTGACCTCGATCGGCATGATCACCGATTTGCGCCTGCAACTGCCCCGGACCTCGATCATCGTGGTGTCGATGATCGACAATCAGGACCTGATCAGCGAAGTGATGGCCGCGGGAGCCGACGGATTCATCGGCAAGAACATCTGCCCGGAGGAAATCGCCCAGGCGATCCTGGATATCCGCCAGGGGGAAGTCGTGGTCAAGTACGCCCCCTCCGGCCTGCTGCTGCCCCTGGATGTCTGCTCCGAGATCAGCTCGCTGACCACTCGCCAGCAGGAGGTGCTACGCCTGATTGCCCAGGGCAAGACCAACAAGGAGATCGCTCGCGAGCTGGATATCTCGCCGTTCACCGTGCGTATCCATGTCTCGTCCCTGTTGCACACCCTGAAAGTGCCCTCTCGGGCCGCGGCGGCAGTGAAGTTTGCCGGAAACTGGTAGCCCCGCCGGGGTTCATCAACCCATGGCATCCGCCACTCACTCTCCACACCGCAACCCGCTCCACAGGAACAGCACATGAATCGCGATGTACCCCAGGATCCGTTCGAACAGTTGCAATACTGGATCGGCGACTCGCAAGCCAGCAACTGGAACGAATACATCACCGAACAGGTAGGCAGGGGCGTGCTACGGGTCTTTACTCCTGAACAATGGCAGCGACTGGAGGCCATTCTCCTGTCCCAGCCCGAATACTGGCAGCAACGCTGTACTGTCTCCCTGGGTGAACTGCGCAGCCCGGTGGCCATCGACTTGCTCAAGCGCCTGCTGGCTGATTCGACCTACCTGGATGTACGAATCCTGGCGATCTATGAACTGGACTGGGCAGAAACAGCGATCGAGCGCCGCTATGCACCCTGCATCCAGCAAGTCATGGACGGCCTCGCCGAAGACCAGATCGAGCCCGAACTGCACAGGCTGCTGGCCAAGGCTCAAGCCGCAACCTGCTGCCCCCCGGTCGCGAGCTTCCCGGATCGACCATCGCCCTCAGCCCGGGACCCTGGATTTGAGCAGCCAGTGCTCGAAAGCCTCGGTCGACAAGGGGCGACTGATCAGGTAGCCCTGCACCGTATCGCACCCCCAGCTTTCCAGCAGTTTCAGGCAGTGTTCGAACTCCACGCCTTCGGCCACGACCTTGAGCCCCAGCTTGTGGCTCATTTCGATGGTCGAACGCACGATCACCGCATCGCCGCTGGTTTCGTCCAGGTTGCGAATGAACGACTGGTCGATCTTCAGCTCCTGTACCGGCAAGCGTTGCAATTGCGCCAGGGACGAATAACCGGTGCCGAAATCATCCACCGACAAGCTGATACCGCAACCACGCAAGCGCTGGAGTACCGCCAACGCCTGCTCCGGATGGCGCATGATGGTGCTCTCGGTAATCTCGAACACCAATTGCTCGGCCGCGACCTGGTGGCGCTCCAGGCACTGGCTGACCCGGTCCTCCAGGCCATCGTCCTCCAGGTCCCTGGCAGAAATGTTCAATGACAGGCGTACCGGCAAGGCCCGGCGATTCCACTGCGCCAACTGCTGGATACAAGCCTCGATCACCCAGGAGGTCAGGCTGTGCATGCTGCCGGTGCGCTCGGCCAGGGGGATGAACTCGGCCGGCGATACCACGCCAAACACGGGGTGCTGCCAGCGCAACAGGGCCTCGGCCTGGTGCAGGTAGTCCCGGCGCAGGTCCAGCTTGGGCTGGTAGTGCAGAAACAGCTCGCCCTCGGCCGCGGCACGGCGTAAATCGCGAATCAGGCTGATCTGCCGTTGGTGGGCCAGGTCGCGATCCTGTTGATAGACCTGCAAGTAGCCAGGCTTTAGCGAAGCATCATGCCGGGCGATGGCCGCGCGGCTGATCAGCTCCTCGGCCGATTGACCGTCGGCCGGATACACCGCCACGCCTACGCAGATCTGCAGGCGAACTTCATCGCCCTGGATCAACTGCGGCCGGCTCAGCAACGCATGCAACCGGTCAGCCATGGCAATGGCGCCGTTGAGCTCGGTGTTCTCCAGCAACAGGAGAAACTCGCTGGAGGTAATACGCGCAGCGGTATCCCCCTGGGACAGCACCTCCCGCAGCCGCCAGCTGAGCTCGCCCATCATCTGCTCCAGGCCTTCGGTCCCGAAGCCCTCGTTGATCGCCCGGTAGTTATCCACCCCCAGGTACAGCAACACCACGTTTCGCCGTTCGGCAATGGCCTTGCTCAGGCGCTCAATGGCCAGCGCCCGGTTGGGCAAGCCGGTCTGGGGGTCATGCAGGGCATTGTGGGCCAACTGCCGCTCGCGGGTAGCGATCGCACTCTGCATGGCGTTGAAGGCATCGGTGAGCACTCCGAACTCGTCGCTGCGCTTGCTCGCCACCGGGGCCTGGTAGTTGCCCGCGCCGATGCGCCGGGCAGCCAGGGCCAGGTCCTCCAGGGGCCGGGCCACCCAACGCGCCATCAGCAATGCGCCGACCAGGGACACCGCCAGCGCCACCACGGCAATCCACAAGAACTCCTTGTCCAACGGGGCGAAGGCCTCCAGGGCCTGCTCCATGGGGCTTTGCAGCAGGGCCATGACCCGCGGGTCGTCTTCACCGCCAGTGTTGGCCAATTGCAGCGCCTGGTTGAGAAAGCGCTGACCATGGATTTCACTCAGTTGCGGCAGCGGCTGCCACAACGAGTCACGCAGGATGTTGATGATCGCCGACCACAAGGACTCCGGCTGGGTACTGAACAACTCTCCGGCGTTCTGCCCATCGACCGCCAGGAACGACACCTCCAGGTTGCTCATCGAGCGCAGTTCCAGAGCGAAGTTTTCATCCATGGGAAACCCCATCACCACCCGGGCGATCGGCAGCGACTCCAGCACCTCGCCTTGCACCAGGAGATAGGGACGACCCTGGATCGACACCAAGAGCATGTGGATGTCGTGCCGCAGGGCCCGACGCAAGGCCTGGTCGTAGGGAAAGGGTTGGTCCCGGGAGATGGCCGGCAGCGTGCTGGCGACGACCTGGCCCTCGGGGCTGAGCACGAACATCTCGCTGGAACGGATACCACCGCGATGCCGGGCCAGGGCAGCGAGAATGTCCACGGGTTTGCCACTGACCACAGCACGGCGGAACTCCGAGTCCACCACCAGCCAATCGACACCGTATTGCAGGGTGCGGCCCCGCAGGTCCAGCAAGCGCTCGAAGACCCGGGTACCGGTCTTCAATTGCAGTTGTGCCTGTCGTTCCACCGCCTGGGTAGTCGCGGTCTTGACGGCAAAATACACCGCAGCGACCAGCACCAGCAGTAACAGCGCCAAGACCCCGACAATTCTTGCCTGGAAGGTTCGGCGCCACCTCATATCGCCACTCTCGACCGTTCCGCTTGCAAGCTCCCCCTTGAGCACGGCGTTACGGGCGACAGCCGTTGGGAGCGGAGAAATCCGTTCTTCATACCCATCCCTCTGAAGCGCTGGAGGCAAAAGTCAAAAAAATGGCATCTTTATTCCGTCGTTGCGGATACTCAGATTTACCTGCCGATCATAGAAGATCGCGCAGTATAACTGGTGATCTTGCAGTCATTTTATTGACAACCAATATCGGGAAAATGCTGCACCCCTGACGATGCCAGTTGTCCAGGCCGGCTGAAAAAGGCCAGGCCAAAGAACCGGGCAGCTGCGACCCTGTTCGCAGTGCCCCCATTGAAACCCGTCATGACCTGCCCCATCTAACCTGCATAGCCCATCGTGCAGGAGTCTCCATGAGCGACCAGCAAGAATTTCCCGAGGATCCACGCGACTACGTCGATCCGGAAGACACCGAACAGTCGGCCGCCCATGGCACCGGCCTGGCCCTGCCAGGGCAGGCCCTCCCGGACAAGGTCTACATCATCCCGATCCACAACCGGCCGTTCTTCCCGGCCCAGGTCTTGCCAGTCATCGTCAATGAAGAGCCCTGGGCCGAGACCCTGGAGCTGGTGAGCAAATCCGAACATCACTCCCTTGCCCTGTTCTTCATGGACACCCCCCAGGAAGATCCACGGCATTTCGACACTTCGGCACTGCCGGAGTACGGCACCCTGGTCAAGGTCCACCACGCCAGCCGCGAGAACGGCAAGCTGCAATTCGTCGCCCAGGGCCTGACCCGGGTGCGCGTGCGCACCTGGCTCAAGCATCATCGCCCGCCCTATCTGGTGGAAGTGGAGTACCCGCGCCAACCGGCCGAGCCCACCGACGAGGTCAAGGCCTACGGCATGGCCCTGATCAACGCGATCAAGGAGCTGCTGCCGCTCAACCCGCTGTACAGCGAAGAGCTGAAGAACTACCTCAATCGCTTCAGCCCCAACGACCCATCGCCCCTGACCGACTTCGCCGCCGCCCTGACCTCCGCCACCGGCAACGAGTTGCAGGAAGTACTCGACTGCGTGCCCATGCTCAAGCGCATGGAGAAAGTCCTGCCGATGCTGCGCAAGGAAGTGGAAGTCGCGCGCCTGCAGAAAGAGATTTCCGCCGAGGTCAACCGCAAGATCGGCGAGCACCAGCGCGAGTTCTTCCTCAAGGAACAGCTCAAGGTGATCCAGCAGGAACTGGGGCTGACCAAGGACGATCGCAGCGCCGACCTGGAACAGTTCGAGCAGCGCCTGCAGGGCAAAGTCCTGCCGCCCCAGGCACAGAAACGCATCACCGAGGAAATGAACAAGCTGTCGATCCTCGAGACCGGCTCGCCGGAATATGCGGTCACCCGCAACTACCTGGAGTGGGCCACCGCCGTGCCTTGGGGCATCTATGGCGAGGACAAGCTCGACCTCAAGCACGCGCGCAAGGTACTGGACCAGCACCACGCCGGCCTGGACGACATCAAGAACCGCATCCTCGAGTTCCTCGCCGTGGGTGCCTACAAGGGCGAGATCAGCGGCTCCATCGTGCTGTTGGTGGGCCCGCCCGGCGTCGGCAAGACCAGCGTCGGCAAATCCATCGCCGAATCCCTGGGCCGGCCGTTCTTCCGCTTCAGCGTTGGCGGCATGCGCGATGAGGCCGAGATCAAGGGCCACCGCCGCACCTACATCGGCGCCCAGCCGGGCAAGCTGGTGCAGGCCCTCAAGGAAGTGGAGGTGATGAACCCGGTGATCATGCTCGACGAGATCGACAAGATGGGCCAGAGCTACCAGGGCGACCCGGCTTCGGCACTGCTGGAGACCCTCGACCCGGAGCAGAACGTCGACTTCCTCGACCATTACCTGGACCTGCGCATGGACCTGTCCAAGGTCCTGTTCGTGTGCACCGCCAACACCCTGGACGCCATCCCCGGACCGCTGCTGGACCGCATGGAAGTGATTCGCCTGTCGGGCTACATCACCGAGGAAAAACTCGCCATCGCCAAGCGCCACCTGTGGCCCAAGCAACTGCACAAGGCCGGCGTCGCCAAGTCCAGCCTGAGCATCAGCGACAGCGCCCTGCGCACGGTGATCGACGGCTACGCCCGCGAGGCCGGGGTGCGCCAGCTGGAGAAACAACTGGGCAAGCTGGTGCGCAAGGCCGTGGTGCGGCTGCTGGACGAACCCGAGGCACGGATCAAGATCGGCCCCAAGGACCTGGAAGCCTCCCTGGGCATGCCGGTGTTCCGCAACGAGCAGGTGCTGAGCGGGGTCGGGGTCATCACCGGCCTGGCCTGGACCAGCATGGGCGGCGCCACCTTGCCCATCGAGGCCACGCGCATCCACACCCACAACCGCGGCTTCAAGCTCACCGGCCAGTTGGGCGATGTGATGAAGGAGTCGGCGGAGATCGCCTACAGCTACGTCAGCTCGCACCTGAAGCAGTTCGGCGGCGACAGCAAGTTCTTCGACGAAGCCTTCGTCCACCTGCACGTACCCGAGGGCGCCACGCCCAAGGACGGCCCCAGCGCCGGGGTGACCATGGCCAGCGCGTTGCTGTCCCTGGCACGTAACCAGCCGCCGAAGAAAGGCGTGGCCATGACCGGCGAGCTGACCCTCACCGGCCACGTGCTGCCCATTGGCGGGGTGCGCGAGAAGGTAATCGCCGCACGCCGGCAGAAGATCCACGAACTGATCCTGCCGGAGCCCAACCGCGGGCACTTCGAAGAGTTGCCGGACTACCTCAAGGAAGGCATCACCGTGCATTTCGCCAAACGCTTCTCTGACGTCGCCAAGGTGCTGTTCTAACCCGGGATCTGCAGGAGCGGGGCTCGCCCGGCGATGGACACAATGCGTAGTACCTGGCGTACTGCGCCATCGTTCATCGCGAGCGGCTTCGCTCCTGCAACGGCCTGCCACACATTGCTCCATCTTCAGTTATGCTCGCCGTTCGTCATGAACGATCGGAGCTTCCTGACCCATGCCCACCACTCGCTTGCTCGCCCTGCTCAGCTTTGCCCTGTTGGCCGCCTGCGCCAGCCAACCCAAGCAAAACGTCACCGTGGAGAAGCAGAGCGAATGCCCGCTGCAACTGCACGAGGGGCAGAACCTGACCGTCACTCTGCCGAGCAACCCCACCACGGGTTACCGCTGGGCGATCCAGGACTCGGCCGGCGGCATCCTGCGCAAGGTCAGCCCCGAGGTCTACAGCAATCCGGAAGACACCGGCCTGGTCGGCAGTGGCGGCTTCTCGACCTGGCGCTTCCAGGCCTTCGCCAAAGGCACGGGCCGCCTGCTGCTGACCTACCAGCAGCCTTGGGCACCGGAGGAAGCGCCGGTCAAGGCCTTCGACTGCTCGATCACGGTCAATTGACATGGGCTGGCTAATCCTTGCGCTGATGGGCGCCGCGACCTTCATCTACGGCACCGCTATACATGCCACCCTGCTGTGCCTGCTGGTCAAGCCCCTGCCGGTGCTGGCCCTGCTGGGCTGGCTGCATGATGCGCCGCCTGGCGACTACCGGCGCTGGATCATCATTGGCCTGCTGTTCTCGGTCCTGGGCGATATCCTGCTGGCCTGGCCCATGGACCTGTTCGTGTTCGGCCTGGGCGCCTTCCTGGTGGCCCACTTGGCTTACCTCAAGGCCTACCTCAGTGATTGCCGGCGCCCAGCGCTGCTGCCACTGCTGTTGGCGCTGGCCATCGGCGCGACCCTATTGGGCATCCTGATTTCCCATGGCCTGGGTCCATTGCTGGTGCCGGTGATCGTCTATGCCCTGACCATCAGCGCCATGCTCTGGCGGGCCCTGGCACGCCTGGGCACAGCAGTGCCCAAGCGTTCGGCGGCCCTGGCCGCACTCGGCGCCTTGAGCTTCGCCTTCTCCGATAGCCTGATCGGCCTGAGCCGCTTCGTCGGGGCCTTCGCCGCCGCGCCCTACCTGATCATCATTTTCTACTGGCTGGGCCAGTGGGGCATCGCCGCTTCGGCCTTCAGCCAGAAGCCGCGCTAGCCGCGCTAGCCGCGCAGGGGCGACACCCGGTGCCGCCCCCGGTCCCCCAGGCCTTATCGCAACGGGCCGCAGCGGCTACAATGCCGCCCCTCTTTTTATCGCCAGCACCGGAACCGCCGTGAGCAAAGAACCCGATCGCCTATTCGCCCAGCCTCTGGCCCAAGTGCCCGACTTCGCCTTCAACGAAGATGTGGTGCGAGTCTTCCCGGACATGATCAAGCGCTCGGTACCCGGCTACCCGACCATCGTCGAGAACCTCGGGGTCCTGGCGGCGCAGTTCGCCCAGCCCAACAGCGTGCTCTACGACCTCGGCGCCTCCCTCGGAGCGGTGACCCAGGCCCTGCGTCGCCATGTGCGCAGCGACGGCTGCCGGGTGATCGCCGTGGACAACTCGGCGGCCATGGTCGAGCGCTGCCGGGAGTACCTCAACGGCCAGGACTCGATGTTCCAGGAGTTGCTGCCCGTGCAGGTGATCGAGGGTGACATCCTGGCCCTGGACTTCCAGCCGGCCTCGGTGGTGGCGATGAACTTCACCTTGCAGTTCATCGCCCCTGAACAGCGCCAGGCACTGCTGACGCGCATCCGTCAGGCACTGCTGCCCGGCGGCGCCCTGATCCTCTCGGAAAAGCTGCGCTTCAACGACGCCCAGGAGCATGAGCTGCTCACCGACCTGCACGTCGCCTTCAAGCGCGCCAACGGCTACAGCGAGTTGGAGATCGCCCAGAAACGCAGTGCCATCGAGAATGTCATGAAGCCCGACAGCCTCGAGGAACACCGCGAGCGCCTGCTGGCCGCCGGTTTCTCGAAAGTCGTGCCGTGGTTCCAATGTCTTAACTTTGCTTCGTTGATTGCCCTGCCATGATCGATCTATCCCCCCTGGCCCGCCATCTGGTGGGCACTCCCCTGGCCGTCTGGGCCCAGGGCCTGCAAGCGCAACTCGATGCCAAGATGGAAAAGGGCCATGGCGACCTGGCCCGCTGGCAAAGTGCCCTGGACGCCCTGCCGGACGTGCGCCCCAGTAAAATCGACTTGCTCAACGGCCTGGTCCTGGACACTGATTGCGACACCGCGACCCGCGAGCGGATGCGCACTGCCCTGATGGGCCTGAGCCCTTGGCGCAAGGGCCCGTTCGACCTGTTCGGCGTGCATGTGGATACCGAATGGCGCTCGGACTGGAAGTGGTCGCGGGTCGCGCCGCACCTTGACCTGCAAGGCAAGCGCATCCTCGATGTCGGTTGCGGCAATGGCTACTACATGTGGCGCATGCTCGGCGCTGGCGCCGACAGCGTGATCGGCGTCGATCCGAATTGGCTGTTCTTCTGCCAGTTCCAGGCGGTGCAGCGCTACCTGGAACAACCCAAGGCCTGGCACCTGCCGTTCCCCTTCGAGGACCTGCCGTCGAATCTCGAAGGGTTCGACACCGTGTTCTCCATGGGGGTGTTCTACCACCGCCGCTCGCCCATCGAGCACCTGCTGGCGCTCAAGGACTGCCTGGTCAAGGGGGGCGAACTGGTGCTGGAGACCCTGGTGGTCGAAGGCGACCAGCAGCAGGTACTGGTGCCGGAAGACCGCTACGCACAGATGCGCAACGTGTGGTTCCTGCCGTCGGTACCGGCCCTGGAGCTGTGGCTGCGGCGCGCCGGGTTCAGCGACGTGCGCTGCGTGGATGTCAGCCTGACCAGCGTGCAGGAACAGCGGGCCACCGAGTGGATGAAGTACCAGTCCCTGAGCGACTTCCTCGACCCCGACGACCACAGCAAGACCATCGAAGGCCTGCCGGCGCCGATGCGCGCCGTGATCGTCGCCAGGAAATGAATCCCCCGTATCCGTAGGATGCGAGGCTGGCCCGCGATAGCGATATCGAACATCAAGCCCGATTCAAGGTGAGCATGCCCGGGCTGATGTCATCGCGAGCAAGCTTCGCTCCGGCAGGGGGTGGTGTTCAGTCGCGGCTGGCCCGCCGCGCCTTGAAGAACTCGCTGAGCACCGTGCCGCACTCCTCGGCCAGTACCCCGCCCTCGTACAGCACCCGGTGGTTGAGAAACCCCTGGGTGAAGAACTGTCCCTGGCTCTGCACGATGCCCGCCTTGGGCTCCAAAGCGCCGTAGACCACCCGCGCGATGCGCGAATGGACGATCAGCCCGGCACACATGCTGCAGGGCTCCAGGGTGACGTACAGGGTACTGCCCGGCAGGCGGTAGTTGCTCACCGTCTGGGCTGCGGCGCGAATGGCCACCATCTCGGCATGGGCGCTGGGGTCGCTACCGCTGATCGGGCAGTTGTAGCCGCGGCCGATGACCTGCCCATCGAGCACCAGCACCGCACCCACGGGAACCTCCCCAAGGGCGGCCCCCTGGGTAGCCAGGGCCAGGGCCTCGCGCATGAACTCTTGGTCGCGGCTGCGATCGATGATCGAGGCCGGGCGAATCTGGCGCATCACACCACCTCGATCGCGGCCATCAGGCCGGTTTCCATGTGGTCGATCACATGGCAATGGAACATCCAGGTGCCCGGGTTATCGGCCACCAGCGCCACCTGGGCGCGTTCGTTCTTGCCCAGCAGGTAGGTGTCGGTGAACCAGGGCTCGACGATCTTGCGGCGATTGGAAGCGATCACCTTGAAGCTCATGCCGTGCAAGTGGATCGGGTGCTGGTATTGGGTCATGTTCTTGAGTTCGAAGATGTAGCTCTTGCCCTTCTTCAAGGTGGCGATCGGGCGATCGGCGCAGGTCTTGTCGGTGATATCCCAGGCCTGGCCGTTGATCTGCCACAGGCTCGGCGGCTTGCCGTTCTCGGTATTCACCGAGACCTTGCCGGCCCACTCGAAATTGAAGTTGAGCTTCTCGGCCTTTTCCAGGTCCGGTTCGGCGATGGGGTTGGCCGGCAGCGCCTTGGGCCAGTCGCCCGGGGCTTCGCTGCTGGCTACCGAGCGCAGAGTGCCCAGGCGCACGAAACCATCGCGCAGGGAAATCTCCTCGCCCGCCTCGGGAATGCGAATGGCCAGGCAGATGCGCATGCCCGGTCCCAGCCAATAATCGTCGTCCAGCGGGCGCGGGGTGATCGGGTTGCCGTCGAGGGCGTAGATCATCGCCTCGCAGTTGCCCTTGAGGTTCAGGCGATAGGTCCAGGTGTTGTCCAGGTTCAGCAGGCGCACCCGCACCACCTGCCCGGCCGGCAGCTCGGTCACCGCCTCGGCCTGGCCGTTGATGGTGATCAGGCGCCCCGCGGTGCCATTGCGCGCGGCCTCGCGCGGTACGCTGAAGGGCATCCAGGCGCCCTGCTCGTCCACGTGCCAGGTCTTCAGGCTCAGGGTGCGCTCATGCTTGAAGCCGGTCGGCTCGCGCTCCTCGACGATCAGCGGGCCCACCAGCCCCCGCCCCAGCTCTTCGGAGCTGCTGACGTGGGGGTGGTACCAGTAGCTGCCGGCATCCGGCACGCGGAATTTGTAGTCGAAGAATTCGCCCGGCTTGACCGGCAGTTGCGAGACGTAGGGCACGCCGTCCATTTCCAGCGGCAGGCGGATGCCGTGCCAATGGATGGTGGTTTCTACCGGCAGGTGGTTGATGAAACGCACCCGCAACCAGGTGCCCTGGCGGACCCGCAATTCTGTGCCCGGCGCCGACGGCCCGAAAGCCCAGGCCTGGGTCTTGAAACCCGCTACCAGTTCGACATCCAACGGAGCGGCGATCAGCTCGTAGTCGTGCCCGGCATTGTCGTCCGCAACCTTGCCCAGCCAGTATCGCGACGCACCGCCGGCGCCCACGCCAACCACCACCAGACCGGCCAGACCACCGAGTATTTGTCGACGGGTAAAGGACATGGACTCAACTACCTCACGTATCTGCCGCGGACCCGGGCCCGCAAAAAGGCGAATACGATACACCCGCAGTTGAGAAACAGTAAGGCCGGCGCGGCGACGGGACGCAGATGCAGGGCCGTGGCTGCGCTCAGTCGCGCAACCCCAACAACAGGTGCACCACGCCGCCCGCCAGGGGCATCACCGCCGGCACCCCTGCCCTTTGCAGGGCAGTGCTGTCGAGCAATTGCGGGTCATGCAGCTCCAGGCGCAACCGGGTCAGGGCCAGCCATTGCTGGCTCTTGATATTGGCATGTCCGCCCAATGCCGCCAGCGTCGGTTCATCCAGGGCATGACCGCCAGCCTTGGGCGCTTTCGGCTGGTCGGGCACCAGGTCCGGGGTCAGGGCTTTCCAGAACGCCCGCTGTAGTTTCTCGAACATCTTCAGTTCTCCAGGACCGGTGAGTGAGCAGCAAGCGGCTGGCGGTGCAGGCATTCACGCACCTGGGCAGCATCCTCCAGATCGACGATACGCGCGGCCAGCGCCTGGCACTGGACCAGGTCCAGCTCCCGCACCCGGGCCTTGATGGCCGGGATCAGCGGCACGCTCACCGACAACTCATCCACCCCCAGGCCCAGCAACAGCGGCACCGCAAGGGTTTCAGAAGCCAGCGCACCGCACACACCGACCCACTTGCCGTGGGCATGGGCAGCCCGGACCGTGGTGGCGATCAGGCGCAGCACCGCCGGGTGGAAGCTGTCGGCCTGGCTGGCCAGGCGCGGGTGATCGCGGTCCATGGCCAGGGTGTACTGGGTCAGGTCGTTGGTACCGATGGAGAAGAAATCCACCTCCGGGGCAAAACGATCCGCCAGCAACGCCGCCGACGGTACCTCGATCATGATTCCCAGCTTGGGCGATTGCGCGAGCCCCAGGGCCTGGACCTCCTGCTCCAGCAACTGGCGCGCCTGGCGCAGCTCCGCGAGCTGGCTGACCATCGGCAACATGATGTGCAAGCGGGCCTGCCCGGCACTGGCCAGGATCGCCCGGAATTGCTCCTGCAACAGCTCCGGACGCGCCAGGCACAGGCGAATGCCGCGCAGGCCGAGAAAGGGGTTGGCCTCGCTGTCCATCGGTACATAGGCCAGGGGTTTGTCGCCGCCCACATCCAAAGTCCGCACCACCAGGTTGCGTTCGGGCCCCAGGGCCTGGGCGATGGCCTGATAAGTAGCTGCCTGTTCCTGCGGGCTCGGCGCCTGGGTACGGTCCTGGTAGAGAAACTCCGAACGCAACAGGCCGACACCATCGCCCCCCAGGCTGACGGCCTGCTCGGCCTCCGCCAGGCAGGCAATGTTGGCCGTGACCTCAAGGTGATGACCATCGAGGGTTACCGCCGGCAGCGCCGCCTGGGCCAGGTCCCGGTGCTGGCGCTGGCGTTGTTGTTCGCGCTGGGTATCCAGTTGCCGCAGCAACTGCGGATCCGGGTCCCGGTGCAGTTCGCCACGGTCGGCGTCCAGCAGTACCGGCGTACCGTCTGCCAGTGACAGTACCTGGGGCGACAGGCCACAGAGCGCCGGCAGCCCCAGGGCTCGGGCCAGGATCGCCACATGGCTGGTGGCGCCGCCGCCCACGGTGACAAAACCCAGCACCCTGGTGGTATCCAGGCTCGCGGTTTGCGAAGGGGTCAATTGCTCGGCCACCAGGATGGCCTGGTCCGGCAGGTCCAGGGCCTGTTCCTGCACGCCAAGAATCAGCTCCAATACCCGCTGGCCAACATCCGCCAGATCCACCGCACGCTCGGCCAAGAGGCTGCTGCCCAGGCTTTGGAACAGCTGGGCGGTGACCTCGATGGCGCGGTTCCAGGCAAAGGCGGCACTCTTGCCGCTGGCAATCAGCGACTCGGCCTGCTCCAGCAGGCTCGGGTCGTCCAGCAGCTCCTGGTGCGCGCGGAAGATGTTCTGTTGCGCTTCACCCGGGGCATCGTCCCGCAGCTGTTGCAGGGCACTGGCGGCCTGGCGCAGGGCCCGCGCCAGGACTTGGCGCTCCTGCTGCGGGTTGTCTGCCTGTTCAATGATCTGCAAACGCTGCGGCACCACCTGCAGTACCTGGCCGAAGGCCGAGCCCGGTGAAGCACAGACCCCACGCAGGATGGCCCCGGGGGCAGCATCCGATACAGCTGGGGATACGGCTTTGGGCAGCGCAGCGACCTGCTCCCCACAGCCGGAGGCCAGCAGCGCCACCAGGGCCTGGATCGCCTGCTCGGCATCCGCGCCCACGGCACTGACCTGCAAGGCATCGCCCTGGACCGTCTGCAACGCCATGATCGATACCAGGGACTTGGCGTTGGCCGAGTCGGTGCGCCGGTGCAGGCAGATGTTCGCGGCAAAACCCTTGGCAGCCTGGGCCAGCAAGGCCGCCGGGCGCGCATGCAGGCCCTGGGGGTTGCCCAGGATCAGCGGCTTGGAAAACAGCGCCTCGCCCTCGGCCTCAGCGTCCTCGGCAGCGCCCAGGGCCGCTGGAGCGAGCTGAAGCAGCGGCTGGCCCTGCTCCACCAGCCGGCGATCGTCCACCAGCGTGGTCACCGGCTCGCCGCTGACCACCAGCATCAGGGTCAGCAGGCTGCGGGCATGCAGGGCCAGGTAGTCGGCGTCGAACTCGATCAGCGCCTGTCCCGCCACCACCTGCTGGCCTTCATGGACCAGGCAGGTGAATCCCTTGCCCGCCAGGTTCACCGTGTCCAGCCCGATGTGCATCAATACCTGCTGGCCCTGCTCGCCGGTAATGCTCACCGCATGGCCACTGTGCTGCAGGTTGCTGACCACCCCGGACAGGGGCGCGCAAAGGGTCTGGGAGGTTGGGTCGATGCACACGCCGTCGCCGATCACCCGGCTGGAGAACACCGGATCCGGCACCTGCTCCAGGGGCAGCAGCACCCCGGACAGGGGCGCGAGCAATTGCAAGGGTTGGGTTATGGCCATGACGTCACCTGCTGTTGATTCCTTGAAGTGCCGATGGAGCGCGAGCCCCGACAGCATCGCTTATTTCCACCAGTACTCGACCTGCAAACCGACGTTCGCCCCATGTCGGGCGCTGCCAAACGCACCGCTGTCGGACAGCGCGGAGCCGGCCGCCAGTTGGTTGGCCGCACGCTGGGCCGCCTCGTTCCAGCTGGCATAGGTGTAATACAGGCGCACCTCGGGACGGGCCCAGAACTCTGGCCCCTTGGGCGACCAGGTCGGCGCGAAAGTGAACTTGCTGAGCTTGCGTGTGCCCCCGGGGGCCTCCACCTGATCGTGGCCGAACTCGGCCACCAGCTTGAACTGCTCGGTGATGGCATAGGCCGGGCGCACGCCAAGGGAGATCCAGCTCTGGTCCTGGCCGTCGGGGCGAATGTCCTTCTGATAGACCGCCTCAAACTGACCGCCGAATCGCGGGGTCAGTTGCCAGTCGAAAAACTCCACCAGGCGATAGCTCTTGTTGCTGTCATCCAGGTAGGAGTTGCCGGTATAGCCCAGGCCGGTACCCGGGCCCTCGCCGTATTGCAGGGCGAGCTTGTTCTTGCCGCCCAGAAAACCCTGCTGCACATGCTGGGTGGTGATCGCCCAACCGTTGTGAGCACCACGGCGATCGGGCTTTTCCAAGTAGCTCAGGCCCAGCTCCAACTCGCCGCCGGGATTGCTCTGGAAGCCGGCGACGTTGAAGTCATGACGGGTCACCGCCTGCTTCTGGTAGAGGTTGTCCTTGCGAGAAAAGGCATAGCTGTATTTCAGATCGCCGATGCGCACGTCCTCGACCCCGCCGCCGGTGGCGCTCTGGTTCCAGTAGTAGAAGTCGGAGATATGGATGTCGTTACGCTTGTAGTAACGACGCCCGGCCCACAGCGAACCGCCATTGAGGCTGGGCAGCTTCGACCATTGGGCATACATCTGCGGCATGCGCGCCGAGCCGTTCTCCCCCTGGAAGGTCAGGTTGCGGTCGTAGCGGTTGTTGAGCGAGGCCATGCCATCGATGCTGAGCACCGAACCGTCCTCGAGGGTGTACAGGTCCTGGCGCAGCTCCAGCTCGGCGTACTGCTCGCACTCGTTGCCCAGGCGGTATTTGGATGGCGCGCCGGGAAGCTGGAAGCACGATTGCCCGCCACTGTTGACCGAAGTGCCGAGGCCACTGCGCAGGTAGCCGGCAAACTCCAGGGCCTGGGCCGGATAAGGCAAGGCCAGGCACAGGCAGGACGCCGCCAAACCGCGATTGATCGTTGTTTTCATAAGCCACCCCATTATTTTTATTGTGATATCCGCAGGCGCCGGCAGGCCGGCGCGAGGCCCTGCGCGGGCTCCGGTACAGCGCATGCCTGGCAAACGGCAAAAGCCACCTGGCTACTAGGCGTCGGCCAGGTACAGAACGAAGGACTCATAGGGCCGCAACAGCAACTGCCGGCTGCGCACGGCATCGCCCAGGTAGTTGCTGATCAACTGCCGCTGTTGCATACCCGGCGCGATAATCTGCGGCGGCAATTGGACCTCGCACGACGCGCCATAGAAGTTGTTCACCACCAGCAGGCGCTCGCCCTGCCCTTCGCGCACGTAGATCCAGAGCTGTGGGTGGTCGGGCAGCAATTGGCGGTAGATGCCGTGCTGGATCAACGCCTGTTCCCGACGCAAGGCGATCAACCGACGATAGTGGTGCAACACCGATTGCGGGTCCTCTTGCTGCGCCTCGACATTGATCCGGTCGGCATTGGCTGCGACCTCGATCCAGGGCTCGGCGCTGCTGAAGCCGGCGTTGGCCCCGGCATTCCACTGCATGGGTGTACGTCCGTTGTCCCGGGACTTCTGCTGGATCGCCGCCATGATCTGTTGCGGGTCTTCACCAGCCTCGCGCTTGAGGCGGTAGATGTTCAGGGTCTCGACGTCGCGGTATTGCTCGATGCGCTGGAAATGCGGATTGGTCATGCCCAGCTCTTCGCCCTGGTAGACGAAGGGCGTGCCCTGCAGCAGGTGCAAGGCGGTGGCCAGCATCTTCGCCGACACCACCCGATGCTCGCCGTCATCGCCGAACCGCGATACCACCCGAGGCTGGTCGTGATTGCACCAGAACAACGCGTTCCAACCGCCACCAGCCTGCATGCCGCATTGCCAATCGGAAAGAATGCGCTTGAGCTCGAGGAAGTCGAAATCGGCCCGCAACCACTTCTGCTGGTTGGGGTAGTCCACCTTCAGGTGATGGAAGTTGAAGGTCATCGACAGCTCCTTCGACTCCGGGTTCGAGTAGCGGATGCAGTGCTCCAGGCGGGTGGAGGACATCTCGCCGACATTCACCAGATCGTGGCCGGCGAACACCTCCCGATGCATCTCCTGCAGGTACTCATGGACGTTCGGGCCATCGGTATAGAAACGTCGGCCGTCGCTCTGGTCTTCGGGAAAATCCGCCGGCTTGGAGATCAGGTTGATCACATCCAGGCGAAAGCCGCCGACCCCCTTGTCCCGCCAGAAGCGCATCATCTTGAAGACTTCGGCGCGCACCCGCGGGTTGTCCCAGTTCAGATCGGCCTGGGTGTGATCGAACAGGTGCAGGTAGTACTGGCCGGTCTGCGCCTCGTACTCCCAAGCCGAGCCGCCGAACTTGGACTCCCAGTTGTTGGGCTCGTCGCGCCAGATGTAGAAGTCCCGGTAAGGGTTGTCCAGGCTGCTGCGGGCCTGCTGGAACCAGCTGTGCTCGATGGAGGTGTGGTTGACCACGATGTCGAGCATCAGCTTGATGCCGCGCTTGCCGGCCTCCGCGATCAACAGTTCGCAATCGGCCATGCTGCCGTAGCTGGGATCGATGGCGTAGTAGTCACTGATGTCATAGCCATTGTCCCGCTGCGGCGAACGCAGGAACGGAGTCAGCCACAGGCAGTCGACCCCCAGCCAGTGCAGATAGTCGAGCTTGTCTACTACGCCCAGCAGGTCGCCGGTGGCCTGTCCTGAGTGGCTGTGAAAACTTTTCGGGTAGATCTGGTAGATCACCGAGCGCTGCCAGTCTTGCATGGGAAATTCCTTTGGAAAGTGCACAAGCATTCACCGCCTCCTGTTGGCCCGGTCAGGCCACTCGGTAACCGGGACGGATGATCTTCAGGCTCAGGCCGCAAGTGAGGACGAAGGGCACCACCAGGGCCACGACCATGCCAACGACGAACATCGGGATGTATTGGGGAATGATCGAGATGAATCCCGGCAGCCCGCCGACACCGATGGCCGAGGCCTGGACCTTGTTCAACGAGAGAACGACGCTGCCCAGGGCCGAGCCGATCAGCGCGGCGTAGAACGGAAACTTGTAGCGCAGGTTGACCCCGAACATCGCCGGCTCGGTGATGCCGAAATACGCCGAGACCGCCGAGGTCGAGGCCATGCTGCGGTCCCGGGCGTTACGGCTCATGGTGAATACCGCCAGGGCGGCACTGCCCTGGGCCAGGTTGGACATGACGATCATCGGCCAGATGAAGGTGCCGCCCTGGGTAGAGATCAGTTGCAGGTCGACCGCCAGGAACATGTGGTGCATGCCGGTGATCACCAGTGGCGCATAGAGCAGGCCGAAGATCGCCCCACCCACCATCGGCGCCAGCTCGAACAGCGTGACCACGCCCTCGGTGATCAGGATCCCCAGGTGACGGGTCACCGGGCCGATGATCGCCAGGGCCAGCACCCCGGTGACCACGATGGTGGTGATGGGCACCACCAGCAAGGTAATGGCATTGGGCACCCTCGCCCGCAGCCACTTCTCGATCACGCTCATCACGTAGGCGGCCAGCAGGATCGGCAGGATCTGCCCCTGGTAGCCGACCTTCTCGATCTGGAACAGGCCAAGGATGTCGAAGTACGGCAGGCTCTGGCCATCCAGGCCGGCCACGGCCTTGCCGTAGTTCCAGGCGTTGAGCAGGTCCGGGTGGACCAGCATCAGGCCCAGGACGATGCCGAGAATCTCGCTGCCGCCAAAGCGCTTGGCCGCCGACCAGCCCACCAGGGCCGGCAGGAACACGAAGGAGGTGTTGGCCATCAGGTTGATCAGGCTCCACAACCCGTCCAGGTCCGGATGGGCCTCAAGCAAGGTCTTGCCTTCGATGAACATGCCCTTGGCGGCCAGCAGGTTGTTCACCCCCATCAACAGCCCGGCGATGATCAGGGCCGGCAGGATCGGCATGAACACGTCGGAGAAGACCCGCACCAGGCGCTGCATGGCGTGGGCCTTCTGCGCGCCCTTGTGCTTCACATCGGCAATGGTCGAGACGGCAAGGCCGGTCTGCTCGCGCAACGCCGCGTAGACCTTTTCCACCTCGCCGGGGCCGATCACGACCTGGAACAGGCCGCCGGTGAAGAACGAGCCCTTGACCAGGTCGATCTGGTTGAGCGTGGCGCTGTCGACCCGGCTCGGGTCCTTCAGGGCCAGGCGCAGGCGCGTCACGCAATGGGCCGCCTGCTCGAGGTTGTCGGCGCCACCGAGGCTGTGCAGCAACTCGCTGGCGATCGTTGAATAGTCGTGGCTCATGCTCGTTCTTCCACCTGAGATTCTTGTTATTGGCAGCACGCCGGAGAGGAAAGCTACTCGTCTGTACGAGTTAAATCAACAACTCGTACAGACGAGTTTGTTTTTTCTTCGGGCCTCCCCACCAGATCCGCCTTCCAGGCTCGCTAGAGCCTGCGTCAGGCGCATGGACAAATGCCCCGCCCAGCCCTTAAGGTGCCTGCCTTGAGCACCGTCCGGCACAGAGCCATCCCATGAGCAAATACAACCGGATCTATAGCGATCTGCTTGCCAGCATCACCACCGAACGCCTGGAACGCGGCGCCCGCCTGCCCTCGGAAACCGAACTGATGGACAGCTACCAGGCCAGCCGCGGCACTGTACGCAAGGCCATCGAACTGCTGCAGGAACGCGGTTTCGCGCAGAAAGTCCATGGCAAGGGCACCTTCGTGCTCTCGTCCGCTCCCATCGAGTTCCAGCTGGGTGGCATCGTCAGTTTCCAGGAAACCTATCCACGGCTGGGGGACGACGTCAGCACCGAGGTGGTGGAGTTCAGCCAGTTTCCTCTCGAAGGATCGCTGCGGGCGCACCTGCAGGCAGAAGAAGGCAGCCTGGTCACCCGGATCAAGCGGGTACGGCGAATCGACGGCAAGCGGGTGATCCTCGACATCAACCACTTCGTCGCGGAGCTGATTCCCGGGCTGGACCGGCAAATCGCCGAGCACTCGATCTACGCCTATATCGAACAGACCCTGCAACTGAACATCAGCTACGCCCAACGCACCATCGAGGCCAGCCCGCGCAGCAAGGACGACCAGCAGTTGCTCGACCTGGACGGCCAGAGCCATGTGATCGTGGTCAGCAACCAGACCTTTCTCCAGGATGGCCGGCAGTTCGAGTACACCGAATCACGCCATACCCTGGACAAGTTCTATTTCTCCGATATTGCGCGGCGCTGAGCCGGGGAGCGTAGCGCCAGGAGCCCAGCCAAAGGCCAATCGAGCCAACACGGCACAATGGCGCCGGCGCCGTAGACTCAACTCAGCAAACATTGCAAGGAGCAGCGATGAAACGACCGTCTCTGGCTGCAAAGATCACCTCAGGCCTGGCCGGGTGGCACCAGCTTCAAACCGCCCAGAACCTCAACGACCTTTCCGGAGAAGACACCGCCCGGTCCGTCGTTGCCCAGATTATCAACGCACAGGGGCAGTTTCTTCCGGCTACCAGCCAGTTACCGGCCAATTGGGGAACAACCAAGAAACGGGTAGACATTGCCCTGTTGGGGCGCTCGTCCGGAGCCGTTGTCTGGTACGGCGCAATCGAAGTCAAATGGCCACGATCCACCACCGATACGCATCAAATCCGCCAGAACATTGTCCAGGATGCAATGCGCCTGGCGTTCATCACCACCCAGGGAATAGGAGCCAAGTTTCTTGTATTAGGGGGTGGGGCCGGCGATATCACCAAGCTGTTCGACACACCTCATCCGAATGCAAGCAACCGGGAAACTCGTCGGCAGGCCTTTACTGACCTGTTCTCGCGAGACTTGAGACAGCCTGATGGCCACCTCACATTTGACGACTGGTCCGTAGCGTTTCCTGACGCGGGCGATCGAGTGCCCTCCACAACCTTCAATGGATTCAATGGCAAACTGAAAACCGAACTTGTCGCTCTTAGCCAAGCGGCAATAGGTAGCAGCACCGTGGGCTCGGTATTCGTTTGGCAATGCAGTCGAACTCGCGGTACCGCTCCTGCAAGGGCAGGTAATCAGCGCCCATGAATCTTGTGCTCAAGCATTTGCGGACATCCATCAAGGATATTCATGAACCATCACGAAGCGTTCAAGGCACACCTGGGCAGTCTCCCGGACTGCGCTGAACTTCTACGGGTATGCAGAAGCTACAAAACCGCCGACAACTGTTATGCCTTTGAACTCAATGGCCGTCTGAAGGCAGGCCTGCCAATCGATAAGTTCATCGATGACCTGCCGCACCTGCAGAAACTCATCTGCGCTACACCCACCAGCACGCTCACCTTGTTTCGAATGACATCCGGCTTCGAGTTTTCAGTGCCATTACTCCAGGCACTCGAAGGTCATTTCACGTACCAGGCCTTCATGTCGACTACGAGCGATAAACAAGTGTTGCGCAGGTTTATCCCGCCATCTGCTGCTCCGCTGGTTCTGGAGATCGAGTGCCCACCGGGCACTGCGCTCGCTCCCCTCGACTTTTTCCCTGGAATCAGTGAAAGCGAATATCTCCTGGGCTGCGGAACAACATTCCAGATAACGTCCAAACCACGAGTCTTGAGCCCGGAAGAAGCGAGCGAATACGCTCCCGGGCAAAATGAAGTACACCTGATAAAACTCAAGATCCTCAAGAGTCCACGCTATGTCGATACAGGCAGCCTGTTCCAGATCGATGCGTGACGCAGCGGCTGCAAAGCCCCCGCCCGCATCTGGCAAAAAACTGACCAAGGCCTCTATCGAAGCCATTCAGCCTAGTAAAGCGATCAGTTCACCACTCGATGGCCCGATACGCAGTGACTCCTTGGCGACGTTCACTTGCTGGGCCACCCGCGCCACTTCGATCACCGGATGCTCGAGAGAATAACCGCCTCTGCTGTCCAGCCAGCTCAGGACCTCCGCCAGATGCCACAACGAGGCGCTGCCCTCATGAATCGCCAAGGGAAAACTCTCGGCATGGCCCAGCATCAACTTGCGCATGTTCTGCCGGGACACACCGACAATCTCCGCGATCTCGCTGAGGCCGACGAAATCCGGGCTGGCTTCCACCAAGCGGGCTTCGGGAATGATCCGCTTGATATCCCCCAGGGCACTGAGCAGTGCCGCTTCGGCACTCTCGGCCTCGCGACTGAACTCCAAGGCCAGCCGCCCGGCCAACCCGGTGCCTACCAGGACATCGGTGCAGTCCGCTGCGCCAAGGCGCTCCACCAGTTGCAGGAGGTCGCAATCTTCGGCCGGCAGCAGATAATTGAGGGTAAACAGGTACTCCATGGTCCTTACTCCTGTCGAGGTGCTGGGGGCTTGCCCCCACGCAGCTGGTTCAAGGTGCAGTTGTCGATCACCCGGCAAAGAGCCCGGGCATGCAGGGTCGGATTCTTAGGGGTGCTCCACACGCTGGTGATGCAGAACTCGCCACAACGACACACCTCGTTGTTGTACGGGCAGTAGATTCGGCCCCAGGCATGGCCGCCGCCGACCTCAATGCGCCAGCCCTGCCATTCGGCGTAGCGCAGGGCCATTTCAACGTCCTTATTGGGATGAATTGCACGTGCCATCCGTAGCCTCCAGTATCGCCAGGAACACAAGGTTGTCAAATGACAACCAAGAGAATTCCGAACAAACCCGCTCAACGGATAAACCGCGACAGAAACAGCGGGGGAAGACTCAGAGTAGAGAAAAGCTCGGGACAACGCGCCAAACATGTCTTGCGTGATATTGCCGGACGGCTGCAAAGCCTAGTTTGCAAAAAACTCGCAACACAAATGCCGATAGCGCCACATGCACGTGCCCTTGAACGAAAATGGCGATCGGCCCCCAAAGGTTCCGATCGCCATTGTTTACCGCGAATGGATCAAGTGCCGATCACCCGGCGCCGATCATTCCCACTCGATGGTGGCTGGCGGCTTGCTCGACACGTCGTAGGTGACGCGGGAGATGCCTTCGATTTCGTTGATGATCCGGCCGCTGACGGTCTCCAGCAGCTCGTACGGCAGGTGCGCCCAACGAGCGGTCATGAAGTCCACGGTCTCTACCGCGCGCAGGGCCACGACCCAGGCGTAGCGACGACCGTCACCCACGACGCCCACCGACTTCACCGGCTGGAACACCACGAATGCCTGGCTGGTCTTGTGGTACCAGTCGGCCTTGCGCAGTTCTTCGATGAAGATGTGGTCGGCGCGACGCAGGATGTCGGCGTACTCCTTCTTCACTTCGCCGAGGATACGCACGCCCAGGCCCGGGCCCGGGAACGGGTGGCGGTAGACCATGTCGTACGGCAGGCCCAGCTCCAGGCCGATCTTGCGCACTTCGTCCTTGAACAGTTCGCGCAGCGGCTCGACCAGCTTGAGGTTCATTTCCTCCGGCAGGCCACCGACGTTGTGGTGCGACTTGATCACGTGGGCCTTGCCGCTCTTGGCGCCAGCCGATTCGATCACGTCGGGGTAGATGGTGCCCTGGGCGAGGAACTGGATGTTTTCCAGCTTGCTGGCCTGGGCATCGAACACGTCGATGAAGGTGCGACCGATGATCTTGCGCTTCTTCTCCGGGTCGGCTTCACCGGCCAGGTTGTCGAGGAACTGCTTCTCGGCGTCGGCACGAATCACCTTGACGCCCATGTTCTCCTTGAACATGGCCATCACTTGGTCGCCTTCGTGCAGGCGCAGCAGGCCGTTGTCGACGAATACGCAGGTCAGCTGGTCGCCGATGGCGCGGTGCAGCAGCGCGGCAACCACCGAGGAGTCGACACCGCCGGACAGGCCCAGCAGGACGTTGGCCGAGCCCACTTGTGCACGGACCTGGGCGATGGCGTCCTCGACGATGTTCGATGCCGTCCACAGGGCCTCGCAGCCGCAGATGTCCTGGACGAAGCGCGAGAGGATACGACCGCCTTGCTTGGTGTGGGTCACTTCCGGGTGGAACTGCACGCCGTAGTAGCCCAGGGCGTCGTCGAACATGCCGGCGATCGGGCAGCTCGGGGTGCTGGCCAGGATGTTGAAGTTGCCCGGCATCTGGGTGACCTTGTCGCCGTGGCTCATCCACACGTCCAGGCCCAGTACGCCGTCGTCGTCGACGTGGTCTTCGATGCCGTCCAGCAGGCGGCTCTTGCCAACCACGTCAACGCGGGCATAACCGAATTCGCGCAGTTCGGAACCTTCGACCTTGCCGCCCATTTGCTCGGCCATGGTCTGCATGCCGTAGCAGATGCCCAGCAGCGGGACCTTCAGGTCGAATACTGCCTGCGGTGCACGCGGGCTGTTGGCTTCGTGGACCGACTCCGGGCCACCGGCCAGGATGATGCCGCGCGGGTTGAATTCGCGGATCGCTTCATCGTCCATGTCGAACGGGTGCAGTTCGCAGTACACGCCGATCTCGCGCACGCGGCGGGCGATCAGCTGGGTGTACTGGGAACCGAAGTCGAGGATCAGGATGCGGTGAGCATGAATGTCGAGGGCCATGGTCAGTCTCGTCTAATTTCAGAAACGACACGGGGCTGAAAAACACAGCCCCGGTTACTAGATTCGTCGATCGCCTGCAGGCCTGGACCTGAAGGCGATCACTATCAACCTACGCGATAGTTAGGTGCTTCCTTGGTGATCTGCACGTCATGGACGTGGGATTCAGCCATGCCGGCACCGGTGATGCGTACGAACTCCGGCTTGGTGCGCATCTCGTCGATGGTCGCGCTGCCGGTGTAGCCCATGGAGGACCGCAGGCCGCCCATCAGCTGGTGGATGATCGCGGCCAGTGCGCCCTTGTAGGGAACGCGGCCTTCGATACCTTCCGGAACCAGCTTCTCGGCACCGGCCGAGGAGTCCTGGAAGTAGCGGTCCGAAGAGCCTTGCGCCTGTGCCATGGCACCCAGCGAGCCCATGCCGCGGTAGGCCTTGTAGGAGCGGCCCTGGAACAGTTCGACCTCACCAGGAGCCTCTTCGGTACCGGCGAACATCGAACCCATCATCACGCAGGAAGCGCCCGCGACGATGGCCTTGGACAGATCGCCGGAGAAGCGGATACCGCCGTCGGCGATCAGTGGCACGCCAGTGCCTTCCAGTGCCGCTGCCACGTTGGCGATGGCGCTGATCTGCGGCACGCCGACACCGGCAACGATACGGGTGGTGCAGATCGAGCCTGGGCCAATACCGACCTTGACCGCATCGGCGCCAGCGTCGGCCAGGGCCTTGGCGGCGGCACCGGTGGCGATGTTGCCGCCGATCACCTGCACTTGCGGGTAGTTCTCTTTCACCCAGCGAACGCGATCGATCACGCCCTTGGAATGGCCGTGGGCGGTATCCACTACCACCACGTCAACACCAGCAGCCACCAGGGCAGCAACACGCTCGCCAGTGTCCTTGCCGGTACCGACGGCGGCGCCGACGCGCAGGCGACCCTGGTCGTCCTTGCTGGCCAGCGGGTAGGCCTTGGCCTTCTCGATGTCGTTGACGGTCATCATGCCCTTGAGGACGAAGGCGTCATCGACGATCAGCACGCGCTCGATGCGGTGCTTGTGCAGCAGCTCGCGAACGGCGGACTTGTCGGCGACAGCCCCATCCTTGACGGTGACCAGGCGCTCTTTAGGCGTCATCACTTCACGGACGCTGACTTCCAGGCGGCTTTCAAAACGCACGTCGCGGGAAGTCACGATGCCCACCAGGTCGCCGTTGTGCAGCACCGGCACGCCAGAGATGTTGTGGGTCTTGGTCAGGTCGAGCAGGTCGCGCACGGTGGCGTCGGCTTCGATGGTGATGGGGTCCTTGACCACACCGGCCTCGAAACGCTTGACCTTGCGCACTTCGGCAGCTTGCTGCTCGATGGTCATGTTCTTGTGGATGATGCCGATGCCGCCTTCCTGAGCCATGGCGATCGCCAGACGGGCTTCAGTGACGGTGTCCATGGCAGCGGAAACCAGTGGAATATTCAGCTCGATGCCACGGGTCAAACGGGTCTTTAGACTGACTTCGTTCGGCAGTACTTCGGAATAACCGGGCACTAAGAGGATGTCGTCGAAGGTGAGGGCTTCTTGGCTGATACGCAGCATCGCGGGGGCTCCCGGGCGGGAAAATGGAAGCGCGCCATTATACTCAGACAGCCTGCCGGGCTCAATGTAAAACTCGATCTAATATCGTTGGAGTGATGGATGGAGAGCGCCTGCCCTGCTGGCCAGAGCCCACCCGGCCAACCAGGCGCCCTCGCCAAGAATCTACAACTGGACCTTGATCCAGCTCATCGGCTGGTCCAGCCAGTCGGCGAACTCATCGATGAAGCTCTGCTTGAAGCCCGCCTCGGTCCAGTTGTTGAAGATGAAGCCCAGGTTGGAGAACCCGCACGGCTGGAGGAACAGGAAGCCGTTGATGTCGTCTTCATGGCCGCATTCGGGACAGGTGAAGTTGTCGGTGCGCCCGGGCATCCAGTCTTCCAGGCTTTCGAACAAGGCCTCGCCGACTTCCTGGCGACATTCGGCGCAACCAGCCTCCTCGAGAAACCCCTTGGTCGGGGTATAGATGCAGCGCTTGGTGATGATCTCCAGGCCATTGACCGGCTCACCGAACGGCAGCGCCTCAGGGTGCAACACCACGTCCCGGGCACCTGGCGCGATGGCATGCCCCATGCGGTTGCCGGTGCGCCCGCAAGTGGTCAGGGTTTCCTCGACGATATTCTTGCGTACCAGCCAGCGCACGATGGCGCGGGCCCGGGGCTCATGCACCGGTAGCGTGGAGATTTTCGGGACGAGGATGCTTTGGGAGTTCATGGTCCAGCCTGGAGCGTCGAGGGACAGGGAAAACGCAGCGCCGGCGAGCCGGCCCCATCACCCAAGTGTAGAAGCCGGTTCGGCGACGAGCAGCGCCGAGGGCCGGCAGCTTAATCCCTGATCCTTGCAGATCAAGCGCTCAAGTAACGGCCGATCAGGGCAATGCCACTGGCCAATACCAGCCAGGTCACCAGGCGCACGAAGGTTTCCCGGGACAGTTTCATCGCCAAGCGCCGGCCAATCCACAACCCCAACGCCATGGCCGGCAACAAGCACAGTGCCAGCAACAGCAGCGGCAGTTCGGCGTAGACCCCGGCCAGGGCGAACAGGCTCAGGCGTACCACGGTGCTGCAACTGATCAGCGCGCTCTGGGTCGCCCGGGCCGGGTCCTTGGGCAACCGGCTGTTCAGGTAGATCGCATAAAGGAAGCCGCCACTGCCGAACAAGGCACCGAACAGGCCGCCCACGATACCCATCGGCACCGACCAGCCGGCCGCCATCTGCGCCGGACGGGCCTTCACCCAGAGGGTGTAGATGGCATAGGCACAAATGAACATCCCCATCAGCAGCAACAACACATCGGACTTGAGGTTGAGCAGGAAGATCACCCCCAGGGTGCAACCCACGGCCATGCACGGCAGCAGGCGCAGCAATTCGGGTTTGGCCACGTCCTTGCGCGAGGGCAAGAGGTTGCCGAAGGCGGCGATGAAATCCAGCAGCACCAGCAACGGCACGATCTTCGACAGGGGCATGAACAGGATCAAGATCGGCCCGGCCACCAGGGCCGTGCCGAAACCGGCGATACCGAACACGATGTAGGCCAGGGCAATGCCCAAGCCAATCGCCAGCCAGGCACCTGGCCCGAATGCCCACTGGTTCAATCCTTCAACGAACAGACTCATTACTGCCACATCCTCGACCTTGTATCCCACGACTTTAGCCATAGGCGAGCCTTGCGACTAATATCGTCGAAGCCGCCCACTCATCGCAAAAAGGCATGACTTGTGATTTCAACCCGTCAACTGCGTTACTTCGTGGAAATCGCCGAATGCGGCAGCTTCAGCGCTGCGGCAGAACGCCTGTTCGTCGCCCAGTCGGCCCTGAGCCGGCAGATCAAGGAACTGGAAGGCCTGCTGCAAACCCCGCTGTTCGAGCGCACCGCACGCCTGCCGCGCCTGACGGCCGCCGGTGAAGCGTTCTTCCCCAAGGCCCGCAACCTGCTGACCGAACTGCACAAGGCCGGCGAGCTGGCGACCCAGGTCGGCCAGGGGCAACTGGGGACCCTGCGCCTGAGCCATTCCAGCACCGTGCCCATGAGCGGGCGCCTGCTACGGGGGATCAGCCACTATCTACAGCAATGCCCCGGAGCCTCGATGGACATCATCAAGCTGTCCTCCGAAGCGCAGTTGGAGGAACTGGCTGAGGGCCGCCTGGACATCGGCCTGTTGCGCCTGCCAGTGTTGCGCCAACGCGAAGGCGTACAGGTCATCCCGTTGTTCAGCGAACCCTTGCTGGTGGCATTGCCTCCGGCGCACCCACTGGCGCTCGACCCACCGGCCAAGGGGGTCGACCTGGCGCAGCTGCGCGACGAAGCCTTTATCTCCCTCCCCCATCCCCAGCGGGGCGGCTTGAGCTACCTGTCGGCCGAGTTATGCATGCGCCAGGGCTTCTTTCCCAAGGCGGCGCGGGTGATGTCGCGCAAGACCACCCAGTTGCAGCTGATCCAGGCCGGTTTCGGCATCGCCCTGCTCCCTGAGTCGATGCAGGACATCGCTCCGGCCAACATTCATTTCCTGCCCCTGGCCGATGGCGATTGCCAGAGCGTCATCGCCCTCGCCTGCCGTCAGGAACCGACACCATTGGTGGCACAATTCGTTAAGTATTTTCGCGACTACCTGTAAGCAATTTGCCTTGGCCCATTGGGAAACAGCCCTTTAAACTGCGCCCCATGATTAAAGATCCCTTTGCACGACTCGGACTGGACCGCGAGGTCCTCACCGTCACCCAGCTCAACGGCCGCGCCCGGGTGCTGCTCGAGGACGTGTTCAGCAATATCTGGGTCGAGGGCGAGATCTCCAACCTCGCCCGTCCGGCTTCCGGTCACGTGTACTTCACCCTCAAGGACAGTGGCGCCCAGGTGCGCTGCGCGCTGTTCCGGCAGAACGCCGCGCGGGTGCGCCAGGCACTCAAGGACGGCCTGGCGGTCAAGGTCCGGGGCAAAGTCTCGCTGTTCGAGGGACGCGGCGACTACCAGCTGATCCTCGATACCGTGGAGCCGGCCGGCGACGGTGCCTTGCGCCTGGCCTTCGAGGCCTTGAAGGACAAGCTCAGTGCCGAGGGCCTGTTCAGTGCCGAGCGCAAGCGTCCGCTGCCGGCCCATCCCCAGCGGATTGGCATCATCAGTTCGCCCACCGGAGCGGTGATTCGCGACATCATCAGTGTCTTCCGCCGCCGCGCGCCTCAAGTCTCGCTGACCTTGATCCCTACCGCAGTACAAGGCCGCGAAGCCACGGCGCAGATCGTCCGGGCCCTGCAACTGGCCGATGCCCGAGGCTTCGACGCCTTGATCCTGGCCCGTGGCGGCGGCTCCCTGGAAGACCTCTGGTGCTTCAACGAGGAGCCGGTAGCTCGGGCCGTAGCCAACTGCGTGACACCGATCGTCAGCGCCGTCGGCCATGAAACCGACGTGTCCATCAGCGATTTCGTAGCCGATGTCCGCGCGCCCACGCCCTCGGCCGCCGCCGAGTTGCTGGCCCCGGATTCCAGCGACCTGCAACGGCGGGTCGACAGCCTGCACCGCCGCCTGATGATGCGCATGCGCGACCGCTTGCTGCGCGAGCGCCTGCGCCTGGATGGCCTGGCCCGGCGCCTGCGCCATCCGGGCGAGCGGTTGCGCCAGCAGGCACAGCGCCTGGACGACCTGGACATGCGCCTGCGCCGGGCTTTCGAGCGCAGCCTGAATACTCGCCGCGAACGCCTGGCCCGCCTGGAAACCCGCCTCGGCGCCCAACATCCCGGACGCAACCTGGCGCTGTTGCGCCAACGCCTGGATAGCCTGGCCGAACGCCTGCCCCGGGCCATGGGCGAAGGCCTGAAGGCCCGCCGCCTGCAACTGCAGAGCCAGATGCAGACTTTGCATGTAGTCAGCCCCCTGGCCACATTGGGCCGTGGCTACAGCATTCTCCTGGATGAGCGTGGGCAGGCTATCCGCAGCGCCACGCAAACCCGTAATGGCCAACGCCTCACGGCCCGCCTGGGCGAAGGCGAACTGCAAGTGCGGGTCGAAGACAACCACCTGACGCCTGTCACCCTTTCTTTACTGGACTGATCCATGCCGCGCTTTATTTGCTCCCTACTGTTGCTGTGCCTGGCTTTCAACGCCCACGCCGACAGCTATATCACCCGCCTGTTGAACAAACCCGTGCCCGGCGGCGTGGCAGTGATCGACCTGGGCCAAGCCACCCAGGCGCCCAAGGCCAGCTACCAGGGCAAGCCGGTGCTGGTGGTGAAGGAACAGGCCAACTGGTTGGCGATCGTCGGTATTGCGCTGACGGCCAAGCCTGGCAACCAGCAGATCACCAGCGCCGGCCGTAGCCTGAGCTTCGTGGTCGGCAGCAAGAAGTACCCGGAGCAGCACATCACCCTGAAGAACCAGCGCCAGGTGAATCCCAACCCCGCGGACCTGAAGCGCATCGACGCCGAGCTGGCCGAACAACTGCGCGCCTATCGCAGCTTTAGCCCCAATACCCCAAGCAACCTGCTGCTGGACAAGCCGGTGAACGGGCCGCTGTCGAGCAAGTTTGGCGTACGTCGCTTCTTCAACGGCGAAGAACGCAACCCGCACTCGGGCCTGGACTTCGCCGTTGGAGCTGGTACACCAATCAAGACGCCGGCCGCAGGCAAGGTAATCCTCACCGGTAATTACTTCTTCAATGGCAATACCGTGTTCGTCGACCATGGCCAGGGTTTCATCAGCATGTTCTGTCATATGTCGAAGATCGATGTGAAGGTCGGCCAATCCCTGGCTCGCGGGGCAGTCGTGGGCAAGGTCGGCTCCACTGGCCGAGCCACCGGACCGCACATGCATTGGAACATCAGCCTGAACGACGCCCGGGTCGATCCGGCGATCTTCATCGGTGCGTTCCAACCCTGAAACGCCCTCCCCCACAGCGGTTTCCAGCAGCCGCCCCGGCAAAACACCCAAACCGACAGATTGCGCAGCCAGCCATGGCTGCGCAATACCTGAAAAGACAAAGCACGTTCTAAAGAATAAAATCTCGCAAATAACCAAATTACGAGTATTCCTCTCAATTTTTCCCCATTGCTTGCCATCTCCGAACCCAGTGGTTAGGGTTGAGCACATGAAAACCTCTCACACCCTCATTCAGCGTCGTCAACACCGGAGCCTCTGCCTCGTCAGCGCACGACTGCCAGGCTGAACCGCGGTGCCTCATCCCCCTGCGTCAACATTTGCATTCTTGACTCACCGGCAGGCCGCCTCTCTTCGGCCCGGAACATAAGGATTTCGCCATGACCATGCTCAAAGACCCGTCTTCCAAGTACCGCGCGTTCCCGACCATCAATTTGCCGGACCGCACCTGGCCGTCGAAGACCATCACCAGCGCGCCGATCTGGTGCAGTTCCGACCTGCGTGATGGCAACCAGTCGCTGATCGAACCGATGGATGCGGTCAAGAAACTGCGTTTCTGGAAGACCCTGGTGGCTGTCGGTGTGAAGGAAATCGAAGCTTCGTTCCCTGCCGCTTCGCAAACCGACTTCGACTTCGTGCGGACTCTGATCGAAGACAAGCATATTCCCGACGACACCACCATCCAGGTGCTGACCCAGGCCCGTGAAGACCTGATCGCCCGTACCTTCGAATCCTTGCGCGGCGCGAAGAAGGCCATCGTCCACCTGTACAACGCCACCAGCCCATCGTTCCGCCGCATTGTCTTCAACCAGGACAAGGCCGGGGTGAAGGAAATCGCGGTGAATGCGGCCAAGCTTTTCGTCAAATACGCCGCCCAGCAACCGGAAACCCAATGGCAGTTCGAATACTCCCCGGAAACCTTCAGCGCCACTGAACTGGAGTTCGCCAAGGAAGTCTGCGACGCCGTGGTCGAAGTCTGGAACGCGACCCCCACCAACAAGGTGATCCTCAACCTGCCAGCCACTGTCGAGGTGGCAACGCCGAATATCTACGCCGACCAGATCGAGTGGTTCTGCCGCCATATCAACCGCCGTGACAGCGTGATCATCAGCCTGCATACCCATAACGACCGTGGCACCGGCGTGGCCGCCACCGAGTTGGGCCTGATGGCCGGCGCCGACCGTGTCGAGGGCTGCCTGTTCGGTAACGGCGAACGCACCGGCAACGTCGACCTGGTCACCGTAGCGCTCAACCTTTACACCCAGGGCGTGAACCCCGAGTTGGACTTCTCCGACATCGACGGCGTGCGCAAGGTAGTGGAAGAGTGCAACCAGATTCCCGTGCACCCACGTCACCCCTATGTTGGCGACTTGGTCCACACCGCATTCTCCGGCTCCCACCAGGATGCGATCCGCAAAGGTTTTGCCCAGCAAAAATCCGATGGTGTGTGGGAAGTACCGTACTTGCCGATCGACCCGGCCGATATCGGCCGCAGCTATGAAGCGGTGATCCGTGTCAACAGCCAGTCGGGCAAGGGCGGTATCGCCTACCTGCTGGAGCAGGAATACGGCATCAGCTTGCCGCGCCGCATGCAGATCGAGTTCAGCCAGGTCGTCCAGCGGGAAACCGACCGCCTTGGCCTGGAGATGACGGCCCAGCAGATCCATGCGTTGCTGCACAGCGAGTACTTGCAGGCCAATACGCCTTACGCGCTGGTCAGCCATCGCCTGCAGGAAGAAAACGGCCACAGCTCGGTAGAAGTTGAGGTTTCGGGCAAGGGCCATGGCGAAAACAACCTGCACTGGCGCGGCAAGGGCAACGGTGCCCTGGAAGCCCTGGTGGCCGGCTTGCCGGTTGCAGTGGAGATCATGGACTACAACGAACACGCCATTGGCGCAGGCACCAACGCCAAGGCCGCCGCTTATATCGAGCTGCGAGTCAATGGCGAGCGGGCAGTGCATGGCGTGGGCATTGACGAGAACATCACCACCGCCAGCTTCAAGGCCTTGTTCAGCGCCCTGAACCGCTCGTTGAGCGAGCAACAGGCCAAGGCAGCTTAAAAGCCACTCTTGGTAAAACGGCCCCGGAGAGTCTCCTCTCCGGGGCCGTTTTGTTTAGCCGGCAGGATTCATTCACGGCTGCCGCTCGGCTCAGGCATGCACGTCGACACTGAGCATGGCCTGCAGCAGAGCCGCCTGCAGGACCTGCAGCGTGCTGCTGGTCACGGCGGTCTGCGCCTGGATCTCCATCACCTGCTGAGCCTTTTGTTCCTCGCAGGCCTACCCCTTCTCGGCACCGGCCACTAGGTAAACCTGAAGCTATCGGCGTCGAGGTTAGCCGGGAAACGGGCACGGTAGGCCGCCAATTCCGTAGTACTCAGGCAGACCTGGAACACGCCGTCGGCCTCTCCGGCGCTAAGCAGGGTCTCGCCCTGGAAGTCCAGCACCTGGCTGTCGCCGGTATAGGCGAAGCCTTTGCCATCGGTACCCACTCGATTCACAGCCGCGACATAACACAGGTTTTCAATGGCCCGGGCTGGCAACAAGCGATTCCAGTGCAAACGCCGCGCACCCGGCCAGTTGGCGGTATACAACAACAGGTCGGTGTCCTGGGCGTCACGGCTCCAGACCGGGAAACGCAGGTCGTAGCAGATCAACGGACGAATGCGCCATCCCTTGAGTTCGAACTGCACCTGGCGCTCACCGGGAGTGAAATGGTCATGTTCACCGGCCATGCGAAACAGGTGGCGCTTGTCGTAGTGCCAGACTTCACCATCGGGACGCGCCCACAACAGGCGGTTGCGGTGGCTGCCGTCCGCGGCCTGGATGATCACGCTACCGGTGATCACCGCATCGAGTTTTTTCGCCTGGCAGCGCAGCCACTTGCTGGTAGGCCCGTTTTCCGCTTCCGCGAGGGTCGCCGAATCCATGGAGAAGCCGGTGGTGAACATTTCAGGAAGGATGATCAGGTCGGCACCGCGAGCCTGCTCCAGCAGTTGCTCGAAATGCTCCAGGTTGGCCTGGCGATCGTGCCAGGCCAGAGTGGTCTGGACCAGGGCCAGGTTGAGGTCGGGTAACGTACTCAGATCACGCATAGTTTCTCTGCTGCCTGACGCAGCGTCTCCTCGCGCTTGGCAAAACACAGGCGTACCAGACGCTGCCCCTGTGGCGGCTGCTGATAGAACACCGACACCGGGATGGCCGCGACGCCATGCTCACGAGTCATCCAGACCGCCATGTCGACATCGCTCAGGTCCGGACGAATCTGTGAATAGTCCACCAGTTGAAAATAAGTGCCGGCCACCCGGGTGAAGGAAAAACGAGAAGAACTCAGCAAGTCGCAGAACAAGTCACGCTTGGCCTGGTAGAAACCAGGCAACTCCTCGACATGTTCCGGGTGCTCGGCCATGAAGTCGGCAAGAGCGTACTGCAAAGGTGTCACGCCACAGAAGCTGACATATTGATGCACCTTGCGCAGCTCGGTACTCAAGGCCGGTGGCGCCACAACGTAACCGGTCTTCCAGCCAGTTACATGATAGGTCTTGCCAAAGGAGCTGACCACGAAGGCCCGCTGGTACAACTCCTCATGAGCCAACACACTGGCATGAGCCACGGCATCGAACACCAGGTGCTCGTAGACCTCGTCACTGACCAGGTAGATATCACGTTCACGAATCAACTCGGCCAACCGGTCCAGCTCGGCACGACTGATCAGAGCCCCACTGGGGTTGTGCGGGCTATTGATGATGATCATCCGCGTGCGGGGACTCAGGGCCGCCTCGAACTTCTGCCAGTCGATGGCGAAGTCTCCCAGTTGCAATGGCACATGCACACAGCGGCCGCCTGCCAGCTCCACAGAGGGCTCGTAGCTGTCATAGCTGGGATCGAAGACGATGACCTCATCACCCTGGCGGATCACTGCCTGGATTGCACAGAAGATCGCCTGGGTCGCCCCTGGGGTGATGGTCACTTCAGAATCGGGATCGACCTTGACGCCATAAGCCCGAGCGATTTTCGCCGCTACCTGCTGGCGCAGGAGTGGTAGGCCGGTCATCGGAGCGTACTGGTTATGGCCATTGGCGACGTGTCGGGCAAGCGCATCGCGCAACGCTTGCGGACCGTCGAAATCAGGGAAACCCTGGGACAGGTTGAGCGCTCCGGTCTCGACCGCGAGCTGGGACATTTGCGTAAAGATGGTGGTGCCGACATTCGGCAGCTTGCTGGTGATCATGAGGGTTCCCTGCTGAACACCCGGCTCTACGAAGGCGCGGGAGGTCCCGAGGATAGCCCAAAGGACGGCGATTAAAAAAGGGTCCCTCAAGGACCCTTTTTAATCGCAGCTACAAGCTGCAAGCCATAAGCTGCAAGCCCTTGCAGCTTTTTACTGGCAGCTTGTAGCTTGCAACTCGAAGCACGGTCTCAACGCTTGTCCCGGCGCTTCTTATCGGCCTTCTTGTGGTGCGACATCAAGCGTCGCTTCTTGTTGACCTGGCGGTCGGTAAGCGTGTTCTTGTTGCCTTCGTACGGGTTATCACTGCCTTTGAACTCGATACGAATCGGCGTGCCCACCAGCTTCAGCACGCGACGGTAGGTGTTCTCCAGGTAGCGCACATAGGACTTGGGCACCTTCTCCACCTGGTTGCCGTGGATCACGATCAACGGTGGGTTGGCACCACCCAGGTGGGCATAACGCAACTTGATCCGACGGCTGTTGACCATCGGTGGAGCGTGCTCGCTCACGGCGTCTTCCAGGATCTGGGTCAGGCGGCTGGTCGGCCAACGGGTCACCGCCGACTTGAAGGAGTTCTGCACCGACTGGTAGAGGTTGCCCACACCCGTGCCATGCAATGCCGAGATGAAGTGGATGTCGGCGAAGTCGACGAAGAACAGCCGGCGTTCCAGCTCGGTCTTCACATAATCGCGCTCGCTGGGTTGCATGCCGTCCCACTTGTTCAGGGCAATCACCAGCGCACGCCCCGCTTCCAGGGCAAAGCCCAGCAGGTTCAGGTCGTGGTCCACCACGCCTTCGCGGGCGTCCATGACGAAGATCACGACGTTGGCGTCCTTGATCGCCTGCAGCGTCTTGACCACCGAGAACTTCTCGACTTCCTCGTGGATCTTGCCGCGCTTGCGCACACCGGCGGTGTCGATCAGCGTGTACTTCTCTTCGTTACGCTCGAACGGGATGTAGATACTGTCGCGGGTAGTACCGGGCTGGTCGTAGACGATCACCCGATCCTCGCCGAGCATGCGGTTAACCAGGGTCGACTTGCCGACGTTGGGACGACCGATAATGGCGATCTTGATCCCGTCCTTCTCGCTCGGACCAGGAATACGCTTGGCTTCCTCGCCCTCGGCAACGACCTCTTCCTCACCCTCTTCGGGCTCGTCGGCGTCATCCTTGGGGAATTCACGCAGGGTGATTTCCAACATCTGGCTGATACCGCGGCCATGGGCACCGGCGATCGGGATCGCGTCGCCCATGCCCAGTGGCGCGAATTCGGCGCGAGCCATGTCCGGGTCGATGTTGTCGACCTTGTTGGCAATCACGTAGGAGGTCTTGTTACGTTTGCGCAGGTGTTCGCCGATCATCTGGTCGGCTGCGGTAAACCCGGCCTTGGCGTCCACCAGGAACAAGACTACGTCGGCTTCTTCAATGGCCAGCAGCGACTGCTCGGCCATCTTTTCATCCATGCCATGTTCGTCACCGGAGATACCACCGGTGTCGATGAGAATATAGGTACGCCCTTGCCACTTGGCCTCACCGTATTGGCGATCACGGGTCAGACCGGACAAATCGCCAACGATGGCGTCACGAGTCCGAGTCAGGCGGTTGAACAAGGTGGACTTGCCGACGTTGGGTCGGCCCACCAGGGCGATTACGGGAACCATGCGGCTCTCCACTGCGTTAATTGCGAAAATACAAAAGCCGCTGCGAGGCAGCGGCTGGTGCTCGGGGCAGCACCTTGAAGTGCTGCGAACCTTGTCCAGACAAGGCCGCTTGGGGAATCAACCCCAAGCATAGTCAAACCATTACTTGATGGTCAGGGCTTCCAGTTTGCCGCTGTTGCCATACACGTAGATCATGTCGCCCACCACCAGCGGCCGGGCCCGCAGGCCATCGCTGTCGATACGCTCACGACCGACGAAACGACCATCGACCTGGCTCAGCAGGTGCAGGTAACCTTCCAGGTCACCCACAGCCACGTAGCTGGAGAAGACTTCCGGGGCCGACAATTGACGACGGGCCAGGGAATCATTGCTCCACAGGGCAGTGGTCGAGCGCTCGTCGATACCTTCCACGGTGCCCGAGGACAGGCTGACGTAGACGCTACCGAAACCCTGGGCAACACCTGCATAGCTGGAAGCGTCACGCTGCCAGAGCGGGCGACCGCTCTCCAGGTCCAGGGCCACGACACGCCCCTGGTAGCTGGCGACATACAAGGTACCGCCAGACAACAGCAGGCCACCGTCGATATCCACTACCCGGTCCAGTTCGGAACGGCCTTGGGGGATCGCTACGCGCTGCTCCCAGACCGGCACGCCGTTGCGGATGTCCAGCGCCACTACCTTGCCGGTGGAGAGGCCGGCAAGCGCCAGGCGATTGGTAGCCAATGGTGCACTGGTACCCCGCAAGGTCAGTACCGCTGGAGTGCTGTCATAGAGCCAGAGCTGGTGGCCAGTACTGGCATCCAGGCCAATCACCCGGTCATCCTGGGTCTGGACTACCACCACGTCACCATTGGTGGCTGGCGGCGCCAGCACCTCGCTGGTGACGCGGGCACGCCATTTCTCTTCACCGCTGGAAGTATCCAGGGCCACCACTTCGCCTTTCAGGGTGCCGATCATGACCAGGCCATAACCCACGCCCACAGCGCCGGACACAGGCAGCTCGAGGTCCTTCTTCCATTTGACGTCGCCGTTCATGCGATCCATGGCGACCACTACGCCAGTGACATCGGAGGCGTAGATAGTGCTGCCATCAATGGCCGGAACCAGCATGTTGTAGGTATCGCCCTGGCCGTCACCAATGGAACGGCTCCACTGCTTCTGCAGGACGACCTCTTCCTTGAAGCTGACCAGCTCCGCAGGTGGCAGTTCTTTCTTGCTGTTGCTGCTGCAACCCACAGCCAACAAGGCCAGGGCCAGCAATGCTGCATGTTTCCACCGGATCACGTCACGCATCCCCTTTGGCCAGGTCGTCGAGCTTGATTTGTAGGCCACCGACAGCCGCTTCATCCGACAGCGCCGCCTTGGCTTTTTGGTATGCAGCATGGGCTTCATCGACGCGGCCCAACTGGACCAGCAAATCGCCCTTGAGTTCTTCACGGGTGGCCAGGAAAGCCTTGTCGGTGTCACCGTCGAGCAGTTTCAGCGCCTCATCAACCTTGTTCTGCGCCGCCAGCACCTGGGCCAGACGTTGACGAGCCACTTCGCCCAGGGTCGCGTTCGCCGGCTTGTCCGCCACGGCCTTGAGCTGGGCAACCGCATCGTCCAGCTTGCCGGTATCCACTGCGACCTTGGCCACGAACAGGCTGCCGTACTGCGCGTAGGCGGTACCGCCGAACTCGCTGTTGAGCTTGCCGGCCAAGTCGGTAACACGGGCTGCGTCAGGCTTGCCATCAGGTGTCAGGGTGGTTTCCAGCAATTGCTGGTAGAGCACCGAAGCCCCCTGGGACTGGTTGCCTTGGTATTTATGCCAGGCCTGCCAGCCGAACACGATGACCAGAGCCAGCAGGCCACCGGTCACCAGGGGTTTGCCGTTACGCTGCCACCAGTCCTTCAATTCCGCCAGCTGTTCATCTTCGGTACTCGACACCCCAATACTCCTTATTCGCTAAATCGGCTGTTTGACAGCTTCAACCCTGCACGACGCAGGTGGCCAGGTGCGCAGCGAGTGCATCCCAGGCAATGCTTTGTTGTTCGCCCTGGCCACGCAGGGGCTTGAAACCTACCACTTGCTGGGCCATTTCGTCGTCACCGAGGATCAGCGCATACAACGCACCGCTCTTGTCGGCCTTCTTGAACTGGCTCTTGAAGCTGCCACCGCCGGCGTTGACCTGCAGGCGCAGGTTCGGCAGTTGATCGCGTACCCGCTCGCTCAGGGCCAGGCCTGCCAATTCGGCTGCCTCGCCAAAGGCGCAAAGGTAGACATCCACCTGGCGAGCAATTTCTTCCGGTACCCGCTCCAGGGTCTCCAGCATCAGCACCAGGCGCTCGATACCCATGGCGAAACCCACGCCCGGGGTCGGCTTGCCACCCATCTGCTCGACCAGGCCGTCGTAGCGGCCGCCTGCGCAAACAGTGCCCTGGGCACCGAGTTTGTCGGTCACCCATTCGAAGACGGTCTTGCTGTAGTAGTCCAGGCCACGTACCAGCTTCGGATTGATCACGTAGGGGATGCCAGCGGCTTCCAGGCGGGCCTTGAGACCTTCGAAGTGCACCCGAGACTCTTCATCCAGGTAGTCGGCCAGCTTCGGCGCATCCACCAGCACCGCCTGGGTGCCCGGGTCCTTGGTATCCAGGACCCGCAGCGGGTTGGTCTTCAGGCGACGCTGGCTGTCTTCGTCCAACTGGTCGTGGCGAGCCGAAAGGAACTCCACCAGCGCATCGCGATAGCGTGCACGGGCCTCGGAGGTACCCAGGCTGTTGAGTTCGAGCTTCACCGCATCACGGATACCCAGCTCGCCCCACAGGCGCCAGGTCAACACAATCAGTTCGGCGTCGATATCCGGACCGTCCAGGTTGAACACTTCCAGGCCGATCTGGTGGAACTGGCGATAACGACCTTTTTGTGGGCGCTCGTGACGGAACATCGGGCCGATGTACCAGAGTTTCTGCACCTGGCCAGCGCCGGTCAGGCCATGCTCCAGGGCCGCACGCACGCAGGCCGCGGTGCCTTCCGGGCGCAGGGTCAGCGAATCGCCGTTGCGGTCCTCGAAGGTGTACATTTCTTTTTCGACGATATCGGTCACTTCACCGATGGAGCGCTTGAACAGCTCGGTGAATTCGACGATAGGCATGCGGATCTGCTTGTAACCGTAGTTATCCAGCAACCGCGCCACGGTACCCTCGAAGTAGCGCCACAGGGGCGTCTGCTCGGGCAGGATGTCATTCATGCCACGAATGGCTTGCAGAGACTTGCTCACAAAAAATCCTTAATACGTTCGGTTAGCCACGAGCGATCAGCGCTGCGTCGGCTTCGACCTTCTCGGCCGCCTTCTGCCGGATGAGCTTTTCGAGCTCATCCACCAGGTTGTCATTGGTCAGTTTCTGCGATGGCTTGCCATCGATGTAAATCAGGTTCGGCGTACCACCGGTCAGCCCCACATGGGCTTCCTTGGCTTCGCCCGGGCCGTTGACCACACAACCGATCACCGCGACATCCATGGGTACCAGCAAGTCCTCGAGGCGCCCTTCAAGTTCGTTCATGGTCTTGACCACATCGAAATTCTGCCGCGAGCAGCTCGGGCAGGCGATGAAGTTGATGCCACGGGAACGCAGGTGCAGGGACTTGAGGATGTCGTAGCCGACCTTCACTTCCTCGACCGGATCGGCCGCCAACGAGATGCGAATGGTATCGCCAATCCCTTCGGCCAGCAGCATACCGAGGCCGACGGCGGATTTCACCGTGCCTGAACGCAATCCACCGGCTTCGGTGATGCCCAGGTGCAGGGGCTGGACGATTTCCTTGGCCAGCAAGCGGTAGGCTTCGACGGCCATGAACACGTCGGAAGCTTTCACACTGACCTTGAAGTCCTGGAAATTCAGCCGTTCCAGATGCTCGACATGACGCAGTGCCGACTCGACCAGTGCGGCGGGGGTCGGTTCGCCATATTTCTTTTGCAGGTCCTTTTCCAGCGAACCGGCATTGACCCCGATACGAATCGGGATACCGCGGTCGCGAGCCGCATCGACCACCGCCCGCACTCGATCCTCTCGACCGATGTTGCCGGGGTTGATACGCAGGCAATCGACGCCCAGCTCAGCCACGCGCAGGGCGATCCGATAGTCGAAGTGAATATCGGCCACCAGTGGGACCTTGACCAGTTGCTTGATCCGGCCGAACGCCTCGGCGGCATCCATATCCGGGACCGAAACCCGCACGATATCGACACCGGCGGCTTCCAGGCGGTTGATCTGGGCCACGGTTGCGGCCACGTCGTTGGTGTCGCTGTTGGTCATGCTCTGCACCGCGATCGGGGCATCGCCCCCTACCGGTACCGAGCCAACCCAGATCTTGCGGGACTCGCGACGTTTGATTGGAGATTCGCCGTGCATGACTTATTGACCTAACTTCAGGCGAGCAGTCTCGCCAGTGATGAACGGGGCGATATCCACCGCCTGACCGTTGTAGCTGATTTGAGCACCGCGGGCATAACCCAGGCGGACAGCGAAAGGCGGCTTGCCGCTGACATCGACGACTTCACCCTTGCGCTTGAGCGCACTGAGCAGGATCTTGCCATTGCCGTCGCTAACCTGGGTCCAGCAGTCGGCGCTGAACTGGATCTGCACCTGGGCCGAACCGACAGCCGCGGTAGTGGGAACCGGAGCATTGGTCGCGGCGACTGGCGCAACAGGAGTGGTCGGGGCAGGAGCCGCCGGGGCCGGAAGCGGCGTCGCTGGCACGGTCGCCACCGGTGCAACGGTTTGTGCCGGTGCAACATGGGTAGGAGCTACAGGCGCACCGGGAGCGGGCGCCACTGGAGCTGCTGGGCTGGCTGGAGCCTCAGCGGGCGGATTGGCATATTGCGCGGCATTGGCGTCGGCTTCGCTCTTGGCTTCGGCAACGGCCTGGTCTTCCGGCTCGTCCAGAGGGTGGATCTGGGTCTTGCCGTCGGCGCCCTCCACTTCGACATGCTCCGGATTCAGGGCAACCTGTTCCTTGCCACGCTGGGCAGTCTGGTCCTGCCACCAGACGAAACCGCCACCGACCACGGCCACCAACAACAGCAGGCTGACAATCCGCAGGATGGTATGGGAGACCCGTACGGGTTCTTCGATACGGCCCAGGGCGTGGACGGCGCTACCCTGGGAGTCGGTGCCGGTATATTGATCGAAGGCCTGGACCAGGACCGCCTGGTCCATGCCCAGCAACTTGGCATAGGCACGAATGTATCCACGGGCAAAGGTGTGGCCCGGGAGCTTGTCGAAGGCTCCGGCTTCCAGGTTGCTCAGGGAGCTCACGGTGAGATTGAGCTTGTGGGCCACCTCAGCCAGCGACCAGCCATTGCTTTCACGGGCCTGGCGCAAGGTTTCACCGGGATTGACGCGAGTCGTTGCTTGAACTTCGGGTTGCGCCACTTTCATCATTGCTCCGACAGGTATTGCTGATATTCCGGCGTACCGGGATAAAGTCGTTTTAGTTGCAGACCGTAACTGGAGGCCTTGTCGTGATCGTCGAACACCACAGCCAGCCGGGTGCCGAGCAATAGACTACGTGCATTTTGCTCGCCAAGCAGGCTAAAACGATCGTAATAATCACGCGCGGGCACATAATGCCTGTCTTCGTAAGACAACTCAGCCATTTCCAGTAATGCGCGAGGTTGTTGCTGGTTCAAACGCAGGGCTTTCGACAACTGCAACCGGGCCAGTCCACGCTGCCCCAGCTTCGAAGCGGCTACCCCAAGATTCTCGAAAACCCGGGAGCGCTCTGGGTACAGGGTATCGGCCGCCGCTTGCTCGAAGCGCTGATAGGCCTCTTCATAACGTTTTTCTTCGAACAGGAAGCTGCCGTAGTTATTGAGGATCCGGGCATTTTTCGGACTTGCCTCCAGAGCCTTGCGAAATTGCGCATCGGCCAGCGCAGGCTCCATTTCGGCTTGGAACACCAACGCCAGGGCCGCGTTGGCATCGGCATCGGCAGGGCTGAGCTCCAGGGCCTTCTTCAAGGGAACCTTGGCCCGTTCGCCCATACCTTGTTGCAGATACCCAAGGCCGAGCTGAACATAAGCCTGGCGCGCCTCATCACGTCCCTTGCTGGTACCCATCGGGCTGGTATCGCCCGACAGGACACAGCCAGCGCACAAGCTGGCAACAAGCAGGAGCAGCGCTAAGCGCAAGGCCATGGAGATCCTCTCTCAGGTACGGGCCGCGGCGCTTTGCGGCATATCGGCGTCGGCACTCAGCTCGCGCACGGCGATATAGCGTTCACTACGACGGGTGCGATCCAGCACCTGGCCTACCAACTGGCCACAGGCGGCATCGATGTCTTCGCCGCGGGTGGTGCGCACAGTGACATTGAAGCCAGCGTGGTGCAGCTGGTCCTGGAAGCGTCGGATGGCGTTGTTGCTCGGACGTTCGTAACCGGAATGCGGGAACGGGTTGAACGGGATCAGGTTGATCTTGCAAGGAATATCCTTGAGCAACTCGATCATCTGCGCCGCATGTTCCGGCTTGTCGTTGACGTCCTTGAGCAGGGTGTACTCAATGGTCAGCACGCGCTTTTCGCCCAGGGCCGACATGTAGCGCTGGCACGACTCGAGCAGCATCTTCAACGGATACTTCTTGTTGATCGGTACCAACTGGTTGCGCAGCGCATCGTTGGGAGCGTGCAGGGACAACGCCAGGGAGACATCGATGTGCTTGGCCAGCTCATCGATCATCGGTACCACGCCGGAGGTCGACAGGGTCACACGGCGCTTGGAGATGCCGTAGCCCAGGTCGTCCATCATCAGGTGCATGGCCGAGATGACGTTGTCGAAGTTCAGCAGCGGTTCGCCCATGCCCATCATCACCACATTGGTGATGGCACGGTCGATGGTCGCGGGAACACTGCCAAAGGATTTGTTGGCAATCCACACCTGGCCGATGACTTCGGCGGCAGTGAGGTTGCTATTGAAGCCTTGCTTGCCGGTGGAGCAGAAACTGCAATCCAGGGCACAGCCTGCCTGGGACGAAACGCACAAGGTACCGCGCTTGCCCTGGGGAATGTAAACGGTCTCGACACAGCTGCCGGACGCCACGCGCACCACCCATTTACGGGTACCGTCGCTGGAGATGTCCTCGCTGACCACTTCCGGACCGCGAATCTCGGCAACGGCCTTGAGCTTCTCGCGCAAGGCCTTGCCGACATTCGTCATGGCCTCGAAATCATCGACGCCAAAGTGGTGAATCCATTTCATTACCTGACCGGCACGGAAACGCTTCTCCCCGATTGAGTCGAAGAATTTCTCCATTTCCGGTTGAGTCAGCCCCAACAGGTTAGTTTTGCCGATCGATGTATTCATGGTTTCACCTTTCACTCACTGGCCCAATGGCTTAGCGAGTGGTCACCTCGGTAGCTGCGAAGAAGTAAGCGATTTCGCGAGCAGCGGCAGCTTCGGAGTCCGAACCGTGAACGGCGTTGGCGTCGATGGACTCAGCGAAATCAGCACGGATGGTACCGGCAGCAGCTTCTTTAGGGTTGGTAGCGCCCATCAGCTCGCGGTTGCGAACGATAGCGTTTTCACCTTCCAGAACCTGAACGACAACCGGACCGGAAGTCATGAAGGCAACCAGTTCGCCGAAGAAGCCACGCTCGCTGTGCTCAGCGTAGAAACCTTCGGCTTCGGCCTTGGACAGTTGCTTCATTTTCGAAGCTACAACGCGCAGGCCGGCTTCTTCAAAACGGGAAACGATCTTGCCGATAACGTTTTTTGCAACAGCGTCAGGCTTGATGATGGAGAAAGTACGTTGAACAGCCATGGTGTAACTCCAGAAACGGTGATTAAAGCGAAAAATTAAACCCGCGAATTATACGCGGGTTTAAAGGGATTGCCTAACTGCGTAGCCCGCGGATTCAGTCAGTTTCGTCGATCCAGGCAGCCTGAATTGCTTCAAGAACCTTCTCGCCTCCGCGAGCTGGATCGTCACTGAACTCCGGCAATGCCAGAACCCACTTGTGCAGATCGACAAAGTTCACATAACGCGGGTCCACATCCGGCTTCGAATCAGCCAGCTGGATCGCGATTTCCAGTACATCAACCCACTTCAGACTCATGATGGCTCCTTGAATCAGTGCGGCGCTTCGGCCGCGTGGTTGAGCGAGTACTTGGGAATTTCAACGGTCAGGTCTTCATCGCCAACGATAGCCTGGCACGACAGGCGCGACTGGGCTTCCAGGCCCCAGGCCTTGTCCAGCAGATCCTCTTCCAGCTCATCGGCTTCGTTCAGCGAGTCGAACCCTTCGCGCACGATGCAATGGCAAGTAGTGCAGGCACAGACGCCGCCACAGGCACTCTCGATCTCGATGTGGTTGTCATGGGCAACCTCAAGCAGCGAAACCCCTGGCTCGACGTCGACGACCAAGCCTTCCGGGCAGAACACGGCATGTGGCAGAAAAATGATCTGCGGCATCAGTTATTCCTCAATCTCATTCAGGTTGCGCCCCGCCAGGGCAGCTTTCACCGTCGAATCCAGGCGGCGGGCCGCAAAGGCGTCGGTCACTTGCGACAGGCGCTTGGTCTGTTGCTCGATGGCATAACCATCGGTACCGAGCATCAATTCGTTCAGTTCCTGCATTTGCAGCTCAATGACCATGCGCTCCTCGGCATCCAGCAGGCGATCGCCATCAGCCTCCAGGGCACCCTGCACCGCCTCGATCAGGCGCTGAGCATCGACCTGCTGCTCACGCAGCACGCGGGCCACCTTGTCGTCGCCGGCATACTGGAAGGAGTCCTTGAGCATCCTGGCGATCTCGCCGTCGGTCAGGCCATAGGAAGGCTTGACCTGGATGCTGGCCTCCACGCCCGAGCCCAGCTCACGGGCAGACACACTGAGCAGGCCATCGGCGTCAACCTGGAAGGTCACACGGATCTTCGCGGCACCGGCCACCATCGGTGGGATACCACGCAATTCGAAACGCGCCAGGGAGCGGCAGTCGCTGATCAGCTCGCGCTCGCCCTGCAGCACATGGATCATCATGGCCGTCTGGCCATCCTTGTAGGTCGTGAAATCCTGGGCACGGGCAACGGGAATGGTGGTATTGCGCGGAATCACCTTTTCCATCAGCCCGCCCATGGTTTCCAGACCCAGGGACAACGGAATCACGTCCAGAAGCAGCAGTTCGCCACCATCACGCTTGTTGCCAGCCAGGGTGTCGGCCTGAATGGCCGCCCCAATGGCCACGACCTGGTCAGGGTCGATTTCGGTCAACGGCTGGCGACCGAACATCTCGGCAACGGCCTCGCGCACCCGCGGCACGCGAGTCGAGCCGCCCACCATGACCACGGCCTGAACCTCATCGAGTTCGACACCGGAGTCACGAACAGCACGACGACACGCCTTGAGACTGCGAGCGACCATGGGCTCGATCAGCCCATCGAAGGCTTCACGGGTCAGCACAGAACACCAGTCACCGTACCGGACCTCCACAGAGGCCGCTGCGGTCAGGGCTTCCTTGGCAGTACGAGCGGTTTGCAGCAGGTTACGCTGGACCCCCGGATCAAGGTCGGCAGACAACCCTGCCCCTTGAATGATCCAGCCCGCGATAGCGTGATCGAAGTCATCGCCACCCAGTGCGGTATCACCGCCGGTGGCCAGCACTTCGAAGACACCGCCCGTCAGGCGCAGGATGGAAATATCGAACGTGCCACCACCCAGGTCGTAAATCGCCACCACGCCTTCGGCATGCTGGTCCAGCCCATAGGCTACGGCTGCGGCAGTCGGCTCATTGAGCAGGCGCAGCACGTTCAAGCCCGCCAGCTTGGCTGCATCCTTGGTGGCTTGGCGCTGAGCATCGTCGAAATAGGCAGGCACGGTGATCACCGCCCCCACCAGCTCTCCACCCAAGGTTGCCTCGGCGCGCTGACGCAGAACCTTCAGCACCTCGGCAGAAACCTCGACAGGGCTCTTGGGGCCCTGGACCGTTTCGATGAACGGCATGTGCGATTCGCCATCGACGAAGCGATAGGGGAGCTGCTCACCCAATTGCTTGACGTCGGACAGGCCTCGACCCATCAGGCGCTTGACCGAGAGCACGGTATTGAGCGGATCGGAGGGGGCAGCCAGGCGGGCGGACTCGCCCACCTCAACGCTGTCGGCGTGATAACGCACGGCAGACGGCAGGATCACCTGCCCCTGCGCATCGGCCAGCGGCTCGGAAAGACCGCTGCGCAAGGCAGCGACCAGCGAATTGGTAGTACCCAAGTCGATCCCCACAGCCAGGCGACGCTGGTGCGGTTGAGGACTTTGGCCGGGTTCAGCGATCTGCAGTAGGGCCATGTCTATCTGGACTTATCTGTATATCAGGCGTGCGACCGGAGCGGCACTAGGTTAATCGTCGAGGCGCTCTTCTAACTGGCGCACTTCGTAGGTGAGCTTGTCGAGGAACTGCATGCGCCGCATCAGGCGCTCGGCCTGTTCGCGTTGCGCTGCATCATCCCAACAAGCTGCGAAGCCTTCGTTCAGTTCATCCTGGGCGACCTTCAGGCGCCGCTTGAAGGCCGCCACCCCTGCCAGGTCAGCACTGTCCTGCAGGTCCTCGAGCTCCTCGCGCCATTGCATCTGCTGCAACAGGAACTCAGGGTCGTGCACCGTGACTTCCAACGGCAGCTCGCCACCCTTGAGGGCAAGGAGATAGCGAGCACGCTTGGGAGGGCTCTTGAGGGTCTGGTAAGCCTCATTGAGGCTCGCCGAGCGCTCCAGCGCCAGCCGTTGCTCACGCTCGGGAGCATCGGCAAAACGGTCAGGATGAACTCCGCGCGCCAACTCTCGATAACGCGCGGCCAACTGTTCGAGATCCAGGCGGAAACCAGGCTGCAACTCGAATAAAGCGAAATGACAAGGAGTACCCACGAGCCGCCTCAGATGTTGAAGCTTTCGCCGCAGCCACATTCACCGCGCACGTTGGGATTGTTGAACTTGAAACCCTCGTTCAACCCCTCCTTGACGAAGTCAAGCTCGGTGCCATCCAGATAGGTCAGGCTTTTCGGGTCGATGATCACTTTCTCGCCGTGACTTTCGAACACCTGATCGTCCTCGCCGATCTCATCGACGAACTCCAGCACATAGGCAAGGCCGGAACAGCCTGTGGTGCGAACACCCAGGCGAATCCCATCACCCTTGCCGCGCCCATTGAGGGAGCGTCGCACGTGTTGAGCAGCCGCTTCTGTCATGCTGATAGCCATCGTGACTCCTTACTTGTCGCCAAATCTGTGAAAGCCGATCGGTCAGATCAGGCCTTTCTTCTGCTTGTAGTCGCGGACAGCCGCCTTGATAGCGTCTTCGGCGAGCACCGAGCAGTGGATCTTCACTGGCGGCAAGGCCAGTTCTTCGGCCAGCTGGGTGTTCTTGATGGTCTCGGCTTCATCCAGGGTCTTGCCCTTCATCCACTCGGTGGCCAGGGAGCTGGAGGCAATGGCCGAGCCACAGCCGTAGGTCTTGAACTTGGCGTCTTCAATGATGCCCTGCTCGTTGACCTTGATCTGCAGGCGCATCACGTCGCCACAGGCAGGAGCACCGACCATGCCGGTGCCGACATCCGGATCTTCCGCGTTCATCTTGCCGACGTTACGCGGGTTCTCGTAGTGGTCGATGACCTTTTCGCTGTAAGCCATGATTCTTAATCCTCACTCATCAGAGAGTCGCTCTTGGGTCCTGCAAACCGCTTAGTCGATACGTCCTGCAGAACCCCGTGCGGCGACTTAAATTCAGTGTGCCGCCCACTCGATCTTCGAGATATCGACACCGTCTTTGTACATGTCCCACAGCGGCGACAGGGCACGCAGCTTGGTAACGGCCTCGCAGACCTTCTGGGCCGCGTAGTCGATTTCCTCTTCGGTGGTGAAACGGCCGAAGGTGAAGCGGATCGAGCTGTGCGCCAGTTCGTCGTTACGGCCCAGGGCACGCAGCACATACGAAGGCTCCAGGGAGGCCGAAGTACAGGCCGAACCGGAAGACACCGCCAGGTCCTTGAGCGCCATGATCAACGACTCGCCTTCGACGTAGTTGAAGCTCAGGTTCAAGTTGTGCGGCACACGAGCAGTCATGCTGCCGTTGACGTACAGCTCTTCCAGGTGCTCGACCTGCTTGTAGAAACGATCGCTCAGGGCCTTGATGCGGGCGTTCTCGGTTGCCATGTCTTCCTTGGCAACGCGGAAGGCCTCGCCCATGCCGACGATCTGGTGGGTAGCCAGGGTCCCGGAACGCATGCCGCGCTCGTGACCGCCGCCGTGCATGGTGGCCTCCAGGCGCACACGAGGCTTGCGGCTCACGTACAGTGCGCCGATGCCTTTGGGGCCGTAGGTCTTGTGGGCAGAGAACGACATCAGGTCGACTTTCAGCGCTTGCAGGTCGATTTCGACCTTGCCGGTGGACTGGGCACCATCGACATGGAACAGGATGCCCTTGGAGCGGGTCAGCTCGCCAATGGCGGCGATGTCGTTGACGGTGCCGATTTCGTTGTTCACGTGCATGATCGAAACCAGGATGGTGTCGTCACGCAGAGCAGCTTCCACCATGGCCGGAGTGATCAGGCCGTCTTCACCCGGCTCGATGTAGGTCACTTCGAAGCCTTCGCGCTCGAGTTGGCGCATGGTGTCCAAGACAGCCTTGTGCTCGATCTTCGAGGTGATCAGGTGCTTGCCCTTGGTGTGATAGAAATGCGCGACGCCCTTGATGGCCAGGTTGTCGGACTCGGTGGCACCGGAAGTCCAGACGATTTCACGCGGGTCGGCGTTGACCAGGTCAGCCACTTGGCGACGGGCGTTCTCCACCGACTCCTCGGCCTTCCAGCCGAACACGTGGGAGCGGGACGCCGGGTTACCGAAGTTCCCGTCGACCAGCAGGCACTCACTCATTTTTTGCGCAACACGCGGATCGACCGGAGTGGTTGCTGAGTAATCAAGGTAAATCGGCAATTTCATGGACTCTCTCCTAAATCAGGCTGGCTGGCGTGCCGCTAGCTCTTTGGCTGTCATTCGACGGCGGACGCTTCAATCTTGTCCAGGCGCGGCGCCTTGCCATTACAACGGCGCTGGTCCTGACGCTGGGCTACTTCTTGCACCTCACGGCGGGTGACAAGGTCAGCCAAGCTGATACCGCTCAGAAATTCGTGAATCTGCAGGCTTAGATCGCACCACAGGTGATGAGTAAGACAGGTGTCACCGGCATGACAATCGCCCAATCCTTGGCATTTGGTTGCATCGACCGATTCGTTCACCGCATCGATCACCTGAGCCACCTGGATTCCCTGCATGTCACGCGATAGCTGATAACCGCCACCAGGACCACGAACACTGGAAACCAGGTTACTGCGGCGCAGCTTGGCGAAAAGCTGTTCGAGATAGGACAGGGAGATGCCTTGGCGCTCAGAGATATCGGCCAGGGAGACCGGGCCATGTTGCGCGTGCAACGCCAGATCAAGCATGGCGGTCACCGCATATCGGCCTTTAGTAGTCAGTCGCATGGACAAGTACCACGGAGTTTCGGAATGGAGGCGAGTATGCAATACCCGAGTAATCGAGTCAACTATAAGACCAACTACTTTAGTCGGATTTACCCGTAAAAGAGCGCGCGAATCATAGCAAAGTCTGCGACGTAATGGCACAGCAGGATGGCAGCAGCTGACCTACGGGTCATTCGCCGGTCGGATCAGCCCTTCAGCAGTGATCCGACCGGCACAGGAAGCCATGCCCGAGGCAATCAACCGACCTGACTACCGCCCTTTTCCTTGACCTCGGCGAAGTCTTCTTCCCGCAGCGCCGGCAGATCCTTGGCACAGTACTCACTTCCCAGATCCTTCAGTGCTCCGCACATACCCTCCAAGCGCACATCGACGGCCTGCAGGTGATCGAGCAATTGGCCAATGGCGCGCGCCACCGGATCCGGCATGTCTTCGCTGACGCCATAAGCATCGAACCCGAGCTTTTCCGCCATGGCCTTGCGCTTGGCGTGCCGCTCATCACTGGACTTCATGATGATCCGCCCCGGTATGCCGACCACCGTCGCACCTGCGGGCACCGCCTTGGTCACCACCGCATTGGAGCCGACCTTGGCCCCGGCACCGACAGTGAAAGGCCCAAGCACCTTGGCGCCCGCCCCGACCACGACGCCATCCTCCAATGTCGGATGACGCTTGCCCTTGTTCCAGCTGGTGCCGCCCAGGGTCACTCCCTGATAGAGAGTGACGTCATCACCAATCTCGGCGGTTTCACCAATGACGATCCCCATGCCGTGATCGATGAAGAAACGACGCCCGACCTTGGCCCCCGGATGAATCTCGATCCCAGTCAGCCAACGCCCGAAGTTCGACAGCAGGCGTGCCAGCCACTTCCACCCCATGCCCCACAAGGCGCCGGACAAACGATGGATCCAGATCGCGTGCATGCCCGGATAGCAGGTCAGCACCTCGAAGGCATTGCGCGCCGCCGGGTCTCGATGGAATACGCTCTGGATATCTTCACGCAGACGCTCGAACATCACTGATCCTTCCGTTTCTGCAGCTCCCCACGCGCCGCTTTCTGGGTCTCCGTGAGGATGCCGCGCAATATATTCATTTCCGCCCGGGTGACCGAGCTGCGACCAAACAGCCGGCGCAAGCGCGCCATCAGGTGCCGGGGCTTCTGCGGATCGAGGAAATCGATTTCCACCAGCGCTTGCTGCAGGTGCTCGTAGAATCGCTCAAGCTCATCCATGGTCGCCAGCTCATCACTGGGAGCGACCGTCTCATCCTTACCCACCCCGCCCGACTGACCCTGTATCGCCAGCCAGGACATGCGCACCTCATAGGTCAGCACCTGCACCGCCGTCGCCAGGTTCAGCGAGCTGAACGCCGGGTCCGACGGGATATGCACATGGAAATGACATCGCTGCAACTCGTCGTTGGTCAGGCCGGAATCCTCACGACCGAACACCAGGGCAATCTGGGCGCCCTTGCCCGCCTCCTCCACCACCTTGACCCCGGACTCGCGAGGATCGAGCAGCGGCCACGGAATGCTCCGCTCGCGAGCACTGGTGCCGAACACCAGGGTGCAACCGACCAAAGCCTCTTCAAGTGTGGCGACCACCTGGGCCCCCTGCAGGATATCCGTGGCACCGGAGGCTCGCGCGTCCGCCTCGTGAGATGGAAACACCCGAGGGTCCACCAGCACCAGGCGCGACAACCCCATGTTCTTCATGGCGCGCGCAGCCCCACCGATGTTGCCGGGATGACTGGTATTGACCAGGACGACACGAATGTTCTGCAGCAAGGGAAGTGCTCTCGGACAGGGAAAAGGGGAATAAATCTTACAGAACAGCCCGTACTCCCGCCTTAAAAATAACCAGCTCGCTACTTCTGGACTCGAACCAGGCTACCCCTTTTCTTAGATACCATACGGCGGAGCAATACGATCAAAGCGAACGACGAACTTCATCTGCAAAAGTTTTCTGCTACAATGCTCGGCTTTCTTTAACAACCTTAGGTGACCTATCCATGCAGCCAATGCTGAATATCGCGCTGCGCGCCGCCCGCAGCGCCAGTGAACTGATTTTCCGCTCCATCGAGCGCCTGGATACCATCAAGGTCGATGAAAAAGACGCCAAGGACTACGTGTCCGAGGTGGATCGCGCCGCCGAGCAGAAGATCATCGATGCGCTGCGCAAGGCCTACCCAAATCACTCGATCATGGGCGAAGAGACCGGCCTGCATGCCGGCACCGGGATCGAAGGCGAAGAATACCTGTGGATCATCGACCCACTGGACGGCACCACCAACTTCCTGCGTGGCATCCCCCACTTCGCCGTGAGCATCGCCTGCAAATACCGTGGTCGCCTGGAGCACGCCGTGGTCCTGGACCCGGTTCGCCAGGAAGAATTCACCGCCAGCCGCGGTCGTGGCGCACAGTTGAACGGCCGCCGCCTGCGAGTCAGCGGCCGCACCAGCCTCGACGGCGCCCTGCTAGGTACCGGCTTCCCGTTCCGCGATGATCAAATGGACAATCTGGACAACTACCTGGGTATGTTCCGCTCCCTGGTCGGCCAGACCGCCGGCATCCGCCGCGCCGGCGCCGCCAGCCTGGACCTGGCCTATGTTGCTGCCGGTCGTTTCGATGCCTTCTGGGAGTCGGGCCTGTCCGAGTGGGACATGGCAGCAGGCGCCCTGCTGATCCAGGAAGCCGGCGGCCTGGTGAGCGACTTCACCGGTGGTCACGACTTCCTGGAAAAAGGTCACGTGGTCGCAGGCAACACCAAGTGCTTCAAGGCGGTACTGACCGCCATCCAGCCGCACCTGCCGGCCTCGATGAAGCGCTAAACAGCAATACAAAAAAAAGCACCCATCGGGTGCTTTTTTTACGCCTGAAAATCCGCTCCTACAGGAGTCGAACTGCCAGCGAAAAGGGAACTTTGGCCGCCGTCGCCGACGAGCAGACTATTGGCCGGGCTGATTCTGGTTTTGCCCCAGGATCAGGCGCCCATCCTTGTCCACCGGGATCTGATTGCCCGGATCACGATCCATCCGGACCTGACCCTGCTTGCCACCCAGGTCGTACTTCACGTCATAACCCACGACCTTCTCGCTGATGTCATTGACCGTATTGCAACGAGTCTGCGTCGTGGTGTAGGTATCACGCTCCTGCATGCCCTCCTGCACCTTGTTACCTGCATAACCGCCACCCACGGCACCGGCCACCGTAGCCAGCTTGCGACCATTGCCATTGCCGATCATGCTGCCCAACAACCCGCCACCCACAGCACCGGCCACGGTCCCGAGGATCTGATGCTCATCCTTGACCGGGCGCTGACGAGTTACCGCGACATCCTTGCACACTTCACGAGGAGTCTTGATCTGTTGCTTGACCGGCTGCACAGCCAGCACTTGCGCATACTCAGGGCCGCTTTTAACCAGGCTGTAGGTAGCCACAGCACCCCCGGCGGTGACACCGACAGCACCCAATACCGCACCCACCAGCAACGACTTGTTCACGTGAACCTCCTGACCATACATACGGGTCATAACCCGCGCTTCTCCCAGCCTTGGAGCAAAAAAAAAGGCGCGAGTTCAACACTCGCGCCTTTTTTGCTGACCGCCGGAACAGGCTCAGTCGATCATGGACGATCGTCCACTTCCTTCTCGGTGTTGGCCGGAGGAATCAGGTCTTCGCTGCTCAGCTTCAGCCAGATCAGCACCACGTTGGCGATGTAGATCGACGAGTAGGTACCCGCCAGGACACCGACGAACAGGGCGATGGAGAAACCGTGCAGGTTATCGCCACCGAAGAACAGCAACGCAATGATCGCCAGCAAGGTGGAGATCGAGGTCGCCATGGTCCGCAGCAGGGTCTGGGTGGTCGAGATATTGATGTTCTCGATCAGGCTGGCCTTGCGCAGTACGCGGAAGTTCTCACGCACCCGGTCGAACACCACGATGGTGTCGTTGAGCGAGTAGCCGATGATCGCCAGTACCGCGGCCAGCACCGTCAGGTCGAAGGTGATCTGGAAGAACGACAGGATACCCACGGTCACCACCACGTCGTGGATCAGCGACACGATCGCACCGACCGCGAACTTCCACTGAAAGCGGAAGGCCAGGTAGATGAGGATGCCGCCCAGTGCCATGAGCATGCCGAGGCCACCCTGGTCACGCAGCTCTTCACCCACCTGCGGGCCAACGAACTCGACTCGCTTGACCTGCGCCGGGTTGTCGCCGCCGACTTTCTGCAGTGCGGCTGCCACCTGGTGGCCCAGTTGCGGGTCTTCACCCGGCATCCGCACCAGCAGGTCGGTGGTCGCACCGAAGCTCTGCACGATGGCTTCGTGATAACCGGCTTCGTTCAGCTGCGAACGAACCTTCATCACATCCGCCGGACGCTCATAGGTCAGCTCGATGAGCGTACCGCCAGTGAAGTCCAGACCGTAGTTCAAACCCTTGTGGAACCAGCTGAACAACGCCAGAACGGTCAGGAGCACAGTGAGGCCGAACGCAACGTTGCGCACGCCCATGAAGTTGATAGTACGTAACATGGCAGCCCCTTAAATCCACAACTTCTTGAAGTCACGACCGCCGAAGATCAGGTTGACCATCGCGCGGGTCAGCCAGATGGCCGTGAACATCGAGGTAAAGATCCCGAGGGACATGGTCACCGCAAAGCCCTTGACCGGACCGGTACCCATGGCGAAGAGGATGCCACCCACCAGCAATGTGGTCAGGTTGGAGTCCAGGATCGCCGTGAATGCCCGGCCAAAGCCTTCGTTGATCGCCCGCTGTACGGTCATGCCGGCTGCGATCTCCTCACGGATCCGCGAGAAGATCAGCACGTTGGCGTCCACCGCCATACCCATGGTCAACACGATACCGGCGATACCCGGCAGGGTCAGCGTTGCCCCCAGCAGGGACATCAGGGCCAGCAGCAGCACCATGTTCAACGCCAGCGCCACGGTGGCAATCAGACCGAAGAAGCGGTAGATGGCGATGATGAACAGCGACACGAACAGCATGCCCCACAACGACGCATCGATACCCTTGGTGATGTTGTCGGCACCCAGGCTAGGACCGATTGTGCGCTCTTCAGCGAAGTACATCGGTGCCGCCAGACCACCGGCGCGCAGCAACAGCGCCAACTCCGAGGACTCACCCTGGCCGTTCAAGCCGGTGATGCGGAACTGGCTGCCCAGTGGCGACTGGATGGTTGCCAGGCTGATGATTTTCTTCTCTTCCTTGAAACCCTGCACCGGCACGTCTTTCTCGACACCGTCCACCACTTGCTTGGTGTAGGTGGTGACCGGCTTCTGCTCGATGAAGATCACCGCCATGCCGCGACCGACGTTATTGCGAGTCGAACGGTTCATCAGCTCGCCACCGTGACCATCGAGCTTGATGTTCACCTGTGGACGGCCGTGCTCGTCATAGCTGGCCTGGGCATCGGTCACCTGGTCACCGGTGATGATCAGGCCACGCTCGATCAGCGCAGGAGGACGATTGCCCTCGCGGAACTCGAAGGACTCGGAAGTGGCCTTGGAAGCCCCCGGCTCGGCGGCCAGGCGGAATTCCAGGTTGGCGGTCTTGCCCAGGATCCGCTTGGCTTCGGCCGTGTCCTGCACGCCCGGCAGCTCAACCACGATCCGGTTGGCGCCCTGGCGCTGGACCAGAGGCTCGGCCACGCCCAGCTCGTTGACCCGGTTACGTACCGTGGTCAAGTTCTGCTTGATGGAGTATTCACGGATTTCCGCCAGCTTGGCCGGGGTCATCGCCAGACGCAGCACCGGCTGGCCATTGAGGTCGGCCGGCACGATGTCGAAATCATTGAAATTCTTGCGGATCAGCGCACGAGCCTGTTCACGGCTGTCTTCGTCGCTGAAGCCCAGTTGGATCGCACCATTGAGCTGCGGCAGGCTGCGATAGCGCAGACGCTCTTTGCGCAGCAGGCTCTTGACGTCGCCTTCATAGACTTTCAGGCGCGCATCGAGGGCTTTATCCATGTCCACTTCCAGCAGGAAGTGCACGCCACCGGACAGGTCCAGGCCCAGTTTCATCGGATGCGCACCAAGGTTACGCAGCCATTGCGGAGTGGTTTGCGCCAGGTTCAACGCCACCACATAGTCATCGCCCAGCGCCTTGCGCACTACATCCTTGGCCGGAAGTTGGTCTTCCTTGTTGATCAAGCGCAGCAGGCCACCCTTGCCATTGGCGGCAATGGAGGAAGCCTTGACGTTGATGCCGGCGTCGGTGAGCGCCTTGCTCGCACGATCCAGGTCCGCCTGAGTGACCTGCAACGCAGTGCTCGCACCGCTGACCTGAATGGCCGGATCATCAGGGTATAGATTGGGAGCGGAATAAATAAAACCGATCGCCAGCACCGCCAGGATCAGTAGGTACTTCCACAGAGGATATTTGTTCAGCATCACGCCGCCCGTTTATGACGCGGGGCGCCTTGCGCGCCCCGTCGATTGGTAAAAGATGAAACTTAGATCGCTTTCAGCGTGCCTTTTGGCAGAGTGGCAGCGATTGCGCCTTTCTGGAACTTCAGTTCAACCGAGTCCGATACTTCCAGAACCACGAAGTCGTCGGTCACTTTGTTGATCTTGCCGGCGATACCGCCAGTGGTCACAACTTCGTCGCCTTTCTGCAGGCTGCCCAGCAGGTTCTTCTGCTCCTTGGCGCGCTTGGCCTGTGGACGCCAGATCATCAGATAGAAGATGACCAGGAAGCCCACCAGGAAAATCCACTCGAAACCAGTGCCCGCAGGACCGGCAGCAGCAGGAGCAGCGGCATCCGCATAAGCGGCAGGGATCAAAAAGCTCATTTAGCACTCCGATAGTTGCAAAATTAGTATCTGACGCTTTTGGAACTCAATCCAAAGGCGGCACGGGTAAACCGCGCTTGGCATAGAAGGAATCGACAAAGGCGGCCAATGTACCTTGTTGAATAGCCTCGCGCAAACCAGCCATAAGACGCTGGTAATGGCGCAAATTATGGATGGTATTGAGCATACTTCCGAGCATTTCCCCGCACTTGTCCAAGTGGTGCAGATAAGCACGGGAGAAGTTCTGGCAGGTATAGCAATCACAAGTTGGATCCAGCGGCGAATCATCATGGCGATGGAACGCGTTACGGATCTTCAGCACGCCTGTATCGATGAACAGATGCCCATTGCGGGCATTACGGGTTGGCATCACGCAATCGAACATGTCCACACCGCGGCGCACACCCTCAACCAGATCCTCCGGCTTGCCAACTCCCATAAGGTAACGAGGTTTGTCGGCAGGCATCTGGCCTGGCAGGTAGTCCAGGACCTTGATCATTTCATGCTTGGGCTCGCCTACTGACAAGCCGCCGATGGCCAGGCCGTCGAAGCCGATCTTGTCCAGGCCTTCCAGGGAGCGCATGCGCAGGTCCTGGTGCATGCCGCCCTGGACGATGCCGAACAAGGCAGCCGTGTTATCGCCATGGGCGTTCTTGGAACGCTGGGCCCAACGCAGGGACAACTCCATGGAGATCCGCGCCACATCTTCATCGGCCGGGTACGGCGTGCATTCGTCGAAGATCATCACGATGTCCGAGCCCAGGTCGCGCTGCACCTGCATCGACTCTTCCGGCCCCATGAACACCTTGGCGCCATCCACCGGCGAGGCGAAGGTCACGCCCTCCTCCTTGATCTTGCGCATGGCGCCCAGGCTGAACACCTGGAAGCCACCGGAGTCCGTGAGGATCGGCCCCTTCCACTGCATGAAATCATGCAGGTCACCGTGGGCCTTGATCACTTCGGTGCCCGGACGCAGCCACAGGTGGAAGGTATTGCCCAGGATAATCTCGGCGCCGATGGCCTCGATATCCCGCGGCAGCATGCCCTTGACCGTGCCATAGGTACCCACCGGCATGAACGCCGGGGTTTCCACCGTACCGCGGGGGAAGGTCAGGCGACCGCGACGAGCCTTGCCATCAGTGGCCAGGAGCTCGAAGGACATACGACAGGTGCGACTCATACAGTTTCCTCGGGGGCCAGGTCCTTGGGAGCGGTTGGCGCAGGATTACGGGTGATGAACATCGCATCACCGTAGCTGAAGAAGCGGTATCCATGCTCGACCGCCGCACGATAGGCGGCCATGGTCTCGGGATAACCGGCGAAGGCCGAAACCAGCATCAACAACGTGGATTCCGGCAGATGGAAATTGGTCACCAGGGCATCGACCACATGGAACGGCCGGCCCGGGTAGATGAAGATATCGGTGTCGCCACTGAAGGGCTTGAGCACGCCATCGCGGGCGGCGCTCTCCAGGGAGCGCACACTGGTGGTGCCCACCGCCACTACGCGACCACCACGGGCCCGGCACGCGGCCACCGCATCCACCACGTCCTGGCCGACTTCCAGCCATTCGTGATGCATATGGTGATCCTCGATACGCTCCACCCGTACTGGCTGGAAGGTTCCGGCCCCCACGTGCAGGGTCACGAACGCCGTCTCCACGCCCTTGGCGGCAATCGCCTCGAGCAACGGCTGGTCGAAATGCAGCCCTGCCGTCGGCGCGGCCACCGCCCCCAGGCGCTGGGCATAAACCGTCTGGTAGCGCTCGCGATCGGCGCCCTCGTCCGGACGATCTATATAAGGAGGCAAGGGCATATGCCCGACCCGATCCAGCAGTGGCAGCACTTCCTCGGCGAACCCCAACTCGAACAACGCATCGTGGCGGGCCAGCATCTGGGCCTCGCCACCGCCCTCGATCAGGATCTTCGACCCCGGCTTGGGCGACTTGCTGGAGCGCACATGGGCCAGCACGCGGTGGCTGTCCAGCACCCGCTCGACCAGGATCTCCAGTTTGCCGCCCGAGGCCTTCTGGCCGAACAGGCGAGCCGGAATCACCCGGGTATTGTTGAACACCATCAGATCGCCCGGGCGCAAATGCTCAAGCAAATCAGTGAATTGACGGTGGGCCAGGGCGCCAGTTGGCCCATCCAGGGTCAACAGGCGGCTACCGCGACGCTCAGCCAATGGGTGGCGGGCGATCAGCGAATCGGGAAGCTCGAAAGTAAAGTCAGCAACGCGCATGATGGGGTTCGTCTAGCAGGGCCGGAAAGTTTAGCGGAATAAGCAAAAATTGACCACGAAAGCCGATTGACCAACGGTAATCGTCTCTCTATACTTCGCCGCCATTGAGCCCTGATGGCGGAATTGGTAGACGCGGCGGATTCAAAATCCGTTTTCGCAAGAAGTGGGAGTTCGAGTCTCCCTCGGGGCACCATCACATAGTTCCAAGCGGTCCCTACCAGACCCGGAACACCAGGAAAACCGGCCACTGAGCCGGTTTTTTTGTGCCCATCGTTCCCAGTGGTTCCCTTGTAAGCCCTCAAGTATGTGAGTAGATTTGTGAGTAGGACGAGTTCGGTCCTGAATCCTACTCACACATCGACCGCAATCCTGCGCCGGTCGGCCACTGCGAGGAACGCCCGTGGCGCTCACAGATACCGCCATCCGCACCGCCAAACCCCGCGACAAGCTCTATCGCCTCGCTGACGCCCAGGGCCTTTGCCTTGAGGTGACAACCGCTGGCGGAAAGCTGTGGCGCCTTCGCTACCGATTCGAGGGCAAGGCCAAGATGCTGGGCCTGGGCACTTACCCCGCCGTCACACTTGCCCAGGCCCGCGAGCGCCGGGATACCGCACGCAAGCTGCTGGCGCAGGGCATTGACCCAAGCGCCCATAAACAGCAGGAGAAGGCAGCCGCCGTGACCCAGGCCCTGACGCTCGAATCGCTGGCGCGGGAGTGGTACGACTACAACCAGCCACGCTGGGCACCGGCCACCGCGTCGAAGGCCCTGCAGTACCTGGAGTCAGACATTTTCCCGGTAATTGGTAAGCGGCCCGCCGCCGAGGTCCAGCGCCCTGAATTGGTAGACCTGGTGCGGAAGATCGAGCAGCGCGAGGCGTTCAACGTCGCCCGCAAGGTTCGCCAGTGGCTGAGCCAGATATTCCGGTTCGGTCTGGCCAAGGGTGTGGTGCCCGGCAACCCCGCCACCGATCTGGACGTGGTAGCCGCGCACGCCCCGCGCACTCGCCACCACCCGCACGTATCAGAAGCCGAGCTTCCCGCGCTGCTGGCAACGCTGGAGACAGCCCAGTGCGACTTCACCAGCAAGATCGCCATTCGCCTGCTGCTACTGACAGCCGTGCGTCCCGGTGAGCTGCGGCTGGCGCCCTGGGAAGAGTTCGACCTGGAGTCAGCTACCTGGACGATCCCTGCGGCACGGATGAAGGCACGGCGCCCTCACATCGTCCCGCTCCCACGCCAGGCCGTGGTTCTGCTGCGCTCTCTGCACGAACTGACCGGCACCTATCCCCTCGCCTTCCCTGGGCGCAACGACCGGGCCAGGCCAATGAGCGAGAACACGGTGAACAAGGCGCTTTCCTCAATGGGTTATGAGGGACGCCAGACTGGCCACGGTTTCCGCCATCTGCTGAGCACCAGCCTGAACACCCGAGGCTACAACCGTGACTGGATCGAGCGGCAACTGGCCCACGGCGATCAAGACTCGATCCGCGACACGTACAACCATGCGCACTACCTGGAGCAGCGACGGGAAATGATGCAGAGCTGGGCAGATGAGATTGACGCCCTTTGCGCTGGCGCAAATGTGGTTTCTATTCGGAGCGCTTCCTGATGAGCAAGCTGAGCAAGTTCAAGAGCAGCATTTCGCCCAAAGAAGCTGCTGTGCTTCTTTCGCGCCTTATCGATGAGGAAGTTACCGAGAACGATATCTCAATGATGTATACCAACGGCTGGATAACTGCCAGGGTTAACTGCTTCGCCACCATTGTAAAACTAACACCTTTACTCGACCCCGAAGAGCATGCAAAGCAAGTCGAATTAGGCCGTTACTTTATGAAGCCCGGCGAAGACTGCGGGCTATGCGTAGGGTTTGACATACCCGCCGATCAAGTAGATATAGGAGACGGTGGTAGAGGATATGTTCTCAGGGATGACGATGGCGGTTTCTATGCGCTTAGAGATCATGCAACCGAATCTTTTCTGAATGATATTCACGACAGCATGCCGCACTTCGAAGAGGGCTTCATATCACCCTCAGAAATATATGCATTGGCAGAGTCTGCAAATGACGACAAACCCGTTCAAGCACCAAAAGGGAAAGTCCGACCAAACGACAACTGCATATCCTCAATGACGTTGTACAACTTCCCTCCTGGTGATGACCGACCTATAAAGCAAGCGCCAGCCATTATGCTGCAGGCAGCACAAGAAGCGCCGTCATTTGCTCTCGCTGTCGCAGCGCTGGTCGAAATAGCAACCAACGGCGAAACCAAGAAACGCAACCAGTCATCCTTGATAGACGAGATACTCGACAAGTACGAACTTCGCGGCCTGAGCAGGAGCAACCTGGAGAAAATGTTCTCTCAGGCCAACCGCAAGCTCACCGAGGCGATGGCGACGAAAGCCTGACTGCAATTGCAACTGCAAAACTGTTTTTTGCAGTTGCAATGACTCTCCGACCACCATCCACCAGCATTGCCATCGTTGATTACCGAAACCGCCCAAGGAGGCGCAGACGATGGCTAACCCTACCAACACCACCCTACCCGCTCGCCGCTTCATCAAGCGCCAGGACGTTGAGTCGATCACCGGCCTGTCCTGTACCGAGATTTACCGCCGTATCGCCGCTGGGGCGTTCCCCAAGCAGGTCACTCTCGGCCCGAAGTCGGTCGTATGGATCGAGGCCGAGATTCATGCCTGGTGTGATGAGCAGATCGCAGCCAGCCGTGGGGAGGTGGCGTGATGACTCTCGCCGCTCCATTCATGCCCTTTCGTCCATTCGTGCCCTTTTTTCCCATTCGTGCCCTTGTTCTTTCTCCGGCACGAATGGGGCACCAATGGGCACGAATGAAGAAATCGGTTGCTTGCGATGAGCTTCGCGGCTATCGTTCGTCTGTCGCTGCAAATTCAGCGACCGGGCGTAGGAACCCGAATTTAAGAAGGCGCACAGGCGCCCCATTTCGATTGCTGGCGCTTTTTTTGTGCTCGCAGTCCCGTGTTATGGCGGCTGTGTGCGGGCAGGCTTCGGCCTGGCCGGGTTCCTTCTTTCCCGGTATTCCTACCCCGTGCACAGCTGCCACCCAATCCCGTAGGAAGGATCGTGGCAGCTCCTCAGCCAAAGAAGGAGCTACGCCCATGAACGCCCTCATTCCGTCCAAAATCCGCGCCCTGGCTCACCGCCGCATGGCTCTGAGCGCTCTCCGCGCCAGATCGTCCCTGTCCGTCCGCTTGAAGCGCTACAACCACCACATGGACCAAGCCCGCGCCCTGGAAGCCCAAGGGGGTGTGCAATGAACTTGCAGACCCGCGATGATCTGAGCTTTACCCAACGCGACGGCGAAGGCCGGATGATCAACTGGCCTCGTAACAATCCTGGAGTCGCTACCGACTGGAGTAAAGGCATCGACTTCTTTGAGCAAGAAGTGGCCAACCTGGCCTCCAACAACGAAACCCAAGCCTACCACGCAGTCTGGTTTGCAATAACCGGGATGGGTGGGCGTTACACATGTCTTGAAATTGGGTTTGCCGAGTCTGTAGCTCGGGCAGCAATCATTGGCTTGCGCGCTATGCGTAACGGCGTCGAACGGTTCGAACCTAAGG